>ERZ501016.39-NODE-39-length-70407-cov-16.909939_pt1 | contig 70407 bp, 65 predicted proteins | sample MGYA00248889_ERZ501016 | MGnify/ENA primary metagenome ERZ501016 (study PRJEB25958, sample SAMN03398594) | human skin metagenome | study: EMG produced TPA metagenomics assembly of the Human Skin Microbiome Metagenome (human skin metagenome) data set. | reverse complement strand
AGTTCGACTACACCAAGGGCTACAAGTTCTCGACCTACGCGACGTGGTGGATCCGTCAGGCCATCACGCGGGCCATGGCCGACCAGGCGCGCACCATCCGCATCCCCGTGCACATGGTCGAGGTCATCAACAAGCTGGCTCGCGTGCAGCGGCAGATGCTGCAGGACCTCGGGCGCGAGCCCACCCCGGAGGAGCTCGCCAAGGAGCTCGACATGACCCCCGAGAAGGTCGTCGAGGTCCAGAAGTACGGACGCGAGCCCATCTCGCTGCACACCCCCCTCGGTGAGGACGGCGACAGCGAGTTCGGCGACCTCATCGAGGACTCCGAGGCCGTGGTGCCGGCCGACGCCGTGAGCTTCACCCTGCTGCAGGAGCAGCTCCACTCGGTGCTCGACACCCTGTCCGAGCGCGAGGCGGGCGTGGTGTCGATGCGGTTCGGCCTCACCGATGGCCAGCCCAAGACCCTGGACGAGATCGGCAAGGTCTACGGCGTCACGCGAGAGCGGATCCGGCAGATCGAGTCCAAGACCATGTCCAAGCTGCGGCACCCCAGCCGCAGCCAGGTGCTGCGGGACTACCTCGACTGACGGCTCCCGCGACCAGACGGCCGAGGCCGGCACCCCGTCGGGTGCCGGCCTCGCTGAGTCCTGGCTGCCTCGTCATCCCCGCGTCGTCAGTCTGCTCGACCCCGACCCGCGGTGGGCAGCAGGACCGCCCGCAGCCGTTGTGGCCAGGACCGCGTGCGGGCAAAGGTGCGCCGCACCACCTGGACGTCCGCCGCCACCTGGCGAGGTGACGCCGACGCCCCGGGCAGGGCATAGCGGGCGCGCTCGACCGCAGACAGCACGCGGGTGAGGGCGCGCTTCCCGTCGTCCGGCAGCAGCGCGTAGCGGTCGTAGTGGCCGGCGAGCGCCCGGGGTGTGAGCCCGGTGGGCGGGCCCAGCCCGAGGTCGTGCAGCTGCTCCGCCAGGCTCGTCCAGTGCGCCTCCACGGCTGCTGCGGGGGTGCCCGCCCGCGCCAGCCTCCGCCGGCGCGCCCGGGCGGCGCGCAGCGGAGCGACCGCCAGGGCGATGGCCGCGACCAGCAGCAGCCCGAGCGTGAGGGTGCGGGCGGGGGTGAACCAGCCCCGCAGCCGGTCCAGCGCACCGGGCTCGGCCTCCGCGGCGGGGGTGGTATCCGTCTCGATGGGTCGCGGCCGGGCGGTGGAGGTGGTCGTCGGGGCGGCGGTGGACGTCGACGCGGTGGGAGCGGTCGGAGGGGTCGCCCAGGCCGGGGGCAGACCCGCCCGGCCGCCCGGCGTGGGCTCGAAGCGGGTCCACCCCACCCCGTCGATGAACAGCTCGGGCCAGGCGTGAGCGTCGGCGGCCCGCACAACGCGGGTCCCGTCAGGCTGCAGAGAGCCCGGCAGGAAGCCGAACACGACACGTGCGGGGATCCCCTGCGAGCGCGCCATCATGACCATGGCCGTCGAGAACTGGGTGCAGTATCCCCGGCGCGTCCGGAGGAAGTGGCTCACCGCGTCGGGCTCGACGCCGCGGCGACGCTCGTCCTCGGTGAGGGGGGCGAGGGTGAGGCTGTAGACGAAGGACGGGGATCGGAGGTACTGCTGGATGGCCATGGCCTTGGCGTAGGCGCCGTCCGGCGTGCCGTAGCGCTCGACCTCGGCCAACGACAGGACCTCCTGCGCCGTGCGGTCGACGAGCTCGCGGGAGGCGGGGTCGACGTCGAGGTAGTCGGTGTCGTCGTAGGCCGAGGTGGCGTACGGCTGCTGCGAGGCAGACCCCCTGGTCCCGCCGCCCAGCTGCGCGGGGGTGAGCGTGGGCACGGCATAGGACACGGAGTAGTCCTCGGCCGCGCGGCCGACGGAGACGAGGCCGGTCGTCGCATCCCGGCGCCACGGCACGTCCGCTCCCACGGACAGCGCCGGGACGGGTGCCGCCAGCTGTGGTGGCCGCATCACGGTGTTGTCGCTGACGCGCGCCGTGACCGAGCGATGCGGCAGATCGGGCGCGATGCCGTCCGGCAGGCCCAGGGTGCGGCCGGGAGCAGGCTGGGCCTGGTCCGCGGGGGGCGGTGTGGGGATCATGCGCCAGTGGCCGTCGACATACTGCTTGGCCATCGTGACCGCGAGCGGCGGCGGCTCGCTCCCGTCGCTGGTGCGGAGGGTGAGCACCGGGCGAGGGTCGCGGGAGCCCAGGCTGCGCGTGATGTCCACGTCCGAGGTGAAGCTGAGGGTGCCTCGACCCGCCTGCTCCTGACGACCGAGCCCCTCGCTGAGGAACCGGGTCGGGAGGTCGGGCAGCAGGGCCTGTATGCCGACGGCCGCGAGGACGACGGCCACCGCCACGGCCCGGGACCGCCCGGAGAACCTGCTGACGACGGTGGCGGCGTCGTCCACGTCGGAGCTGCGCGACGGGGCTGCGGCGAGCGTGGCCCACCGGCGCAGCTGCGAGCCGTGCTGCTCGACGAGCAGGAGCAGCCACAGGAGCGCCAGGGGGAGGAAGTACACCGCCGGCAGGGCCACGGGGGTGTTGACGACGGAGACGAGGTAGACGACCAGGAGCGGGAACCCCGCCACGGTCGCGGCGCGCCGCGCGACGACGAGGTGGTCCACGAGGATGGCGACCAGTCCCGTCAGCAGCGAGATCAGCGTGACCAGGCCCCGGGTCGCCGGGGCCGGGGCGGCGTAGGAGCGGATGGTGCGTCCCGCCTCCTCGAGGCGGTCGACGAGCCGGGACCCGACGTCCGTCCACGGCAGTCCGCCAGGGCCGCTGCCGAGGTCGTGGAGCAGGCACACGGCGATGCTCACGGCGAGCAACTGTGTCAGGACCACGCCCCACGCCGGCGCGCGCACCGAGCGCAGGCCGGCGCCGACGAGCGCGACCAGGCCCACGACGAGCAGCATGGGGCCGGTCCAGCTGGAGTCACGCAGGAGCGTGCCGATGGGCCAGGCTGCGACCACCACGGCCAGGGAGGACAGTGCGGTCTCGCGCAGGTGGGCCCGCGTCATCGGACGCTCCTGCGGGTGGACGCGATCTCTCGCCAGGCCTGGGCGGGGGTGGTGCCGTGGCCGGCGACCACGGCGCGCCAGCCGTAGCGCCGCAGCAGCTCGACGCTCGCGGCTGCCGACAGACGCCCGGGGCGCGGCCCGGCGTGCGTGGCGTCGTCCGGACGGGAGGCGGGGGGCAGGCCCTCCGGTGGGGCCTCGGCAGATCGACCGTCCGCAGCTCGACCGAAGGTCGGGCTGTCCACCACGACGGCCAGCGAGGTCGTGCCGGTGCGGTGGCTCGTCGCGAGGGCCTCGAGGTCGGCCCGGCTGCCGGGCCCGACGACGGCCACCACGAGGCCCGCCGTGCCGCGGGCCAGGACGTCGGCCGCACCGGCGAGCCCGTCCTGCTCGACCGGGACGACGCGGGCGAGGGTGGTCAGCGCCTCGTCGAGGGTCGCGGGGCGCTCGTGCCCGCTGACCGGGTCGGTCACCAGGTCGACGTCGTAGCCGTGGTCCTGCAGGTGGCCCACGACGGAGGCGGCCGTCGTGACGGCCCACTCGAAGGAGCTGTGCGGCCCGTCGCCCGCGTGCGCCGTGACCCGGCGGTCGAGGAGCACGGCGGCCCGGCGCCGGGACGGTTGCTCCTCCTGGCGCACCATGAGCGACCCGGTGTGGGCGCTGGCGGGCCAGTGGATGCGGCGCAGCTCGTCGCCCTGGCGGTACTGGCGGATCGTGACGTCGTCCTCCCCGTGCAGGGCGACGCTGTCGGCGACGTCGTCGTCCTGGCCGGGTCCCGACCCCGGGAGCGCCGACGCGTCCAGGGGGAGCACCTGGGGGACCACCAGCACGGTGCGGGACCCGGTCAGCCGGGTCAGCCGGCTGGTCAGCCCGAACCCGTCGCGCACCCGGACCGAGAGGGGGCCGAGCACGTGCTCACCCCGCACGACCGAGCCGATCGGGTAGTGCACGACCTGGTGCGCACCAGGTCGCAGGGAGGGCACGACGAACCGTGGCCGGTCACCCAGCGGGTAGGAGACGTGCTCCTGCGCGAGGACGAGAGGGGAGCGTCGGCGTCCCGCGTTGCGCAGGGTCAGGGTGACGGTGCCGAGCTCGTCGACGGCGAGCCGGCCGGGCTCGACCTCGCGCTCGACGTGCAGCCAGCTCGCAGGACGGCGCGACAGCGCCCAGGCACCGACGGCGAGGATGACCAGGACCGTCCCGATGCGCAGCAGGTCGCCCAGCCCGAGGGCGGCACCGGCGCCGAGCAGCACCACCCCCGAGGCCAGGAAGGACTGGCCTCGGGTCGTGAGGGCGGCATCGTGTCGGGGCATGAGCCGGCGGTGGGCTCAGCGCGAGCCGGGTCGGCGACCGGTGACGCCGACCACGGGCACCTGCGCGAGCAGGGTCTCGATGACGTCCACCGCAGCACCGTGGGCGCCGCCCAGGCCGCCCGCGCCCCCGGCGGGCAGGACGCGGTGGGCCAGGACGGGGACGGCCAGCTGCTGCACGTCGTCGGGCAGCACGTGGTCGCGCCCGGACATCGCGGCGCGGGCCCGGGCCGCGCGCAGCAGGTGGAGCCCGGCCCGCGGGCTGGCGCCGAGACGCAGGCCCGAGGAGGTGCGGGTGGCGCGGACGAGCTCGACGACGTAGCGCTGGACCGCCTCGCCCGCGTGCAGGTGCCGCACGGACTCCACGAGCTGCTCGACCGTGGTGGCGTCGATCACGGGGGACAGGTCCCGCAGCGGACGGTGCTCACCGTGCGCGGCCAGCATGGCGGTCTCGGCGTCGGCCGTGGGGTAGCCCATGGACAGCCGGGCCATGAAGCGGTCGCGCTGGGCCTCGGGCAGGGGGTAGGTGCCCTCCATCTCGAGCGGGTTCTGGGTCGCCAGCACCATGAACGGCCGCGGGAGGGGGCGGCTCACCCCGTCCGTCGTGACCTGCCCCTCCTCCATGGCCTCCAGCAGGGCGGACTGCGTCTTGGGGGACGCGCGGTTGATCTCGTCGCCGATGACGAGGTTGGTGAACACGGCCCCCGGCCGGAACTCGAAGCTGCGGTTCTCCTGGTTGAAGACCGAGATGCCGGTGATGTCGCTCGGCAGCAGGTCGGGGGTGAACTGCACGCGACGTACCGTGGCATCGATGGCGCCCGCCAGCGCCTTGGCGAGCATCGTCTTGCCCACGCCCGGCACGTCCTCGAGCAGGAGGTGGCCCCCGGCCAGCAGGACGGTGACGGCGGTGCGGACCTGCTCGTCCTTGCCTGCGATGACGGTGGAGACGGCGCGGCATACGGCCTCGGCGGTCTCGGCGACCTCCGTCGCCGTGCTCGCGCGGTGCGTCTCGGTGCGATGGATCACGGTGCCCCCGTCTGTGCGGTCCGGTGCCGGGTCCACCGGGACGTCAGGGCAACTCTATGGATATCGGGCCCGCTGCCAAGGCGGACCGCTCGTTCCCCACTTCCCACCACCCCCCGTCCACCGACGGGTGCCGCGGGGGGTGAGGGGACGGGAGTGGAGCGCTTTGTGCCGCTTGGTCCGCCTGTGGCGGCCCCGGGGCTCCCGCCGCCCTCCACTTCCTACCACCACCTCTGACCAGCAGGTATGACGAAAAAATAACGGCAAACCGCGCGATCTACGATTGACCGTGGTGAGTGGTGGAGTAAAGTGGGGGATGTCAGAGCACGCGGCGAGCCGACGGGGAGGGGCCACGATGTTTCTCGGCACCCACAACCCGCGCCTGGACGACAAGGGCCGGCTCTTCCTCCCCGCCAGGTTCCGCGAGCGCATGGCCGAGGGGTTGGTCGTGACCCGCGGCCAGGAGCGATGCCTCTACGTGTTCCCCATGGACGAGTTCGTCCGCGTGTCCCAGCAGCTGCGCGCCGCGCCGATGACCAGCAAGGCCGTGCGGGACTACCTGCGCGTCTTCTTGTCGGGGGCCTCGGACGAGGTGCCCGACAAGCAGGGCCGCATCACGATCCCGGCGGCCCTGCGGCAGTACGCCGGGCTGAGCCGCGACTGCACCGTCATCGGTGCGGGCGAGCGCGTCGAGGTCTGGGACACCGAGGCGTGGGAGCGCTACCTGTCCTCCACCGAGCAGGCCTTCTCCGACCAGGCCGAGGAGGTGGTCCCCGGACTGCTGTGATCCCTGGCGCCCGGCCTCCACCCGCTCCTCGTGCCCCGCGGCACCTTCCCCGGTCTCGGGACACATCGAGCGGAGCGGTTGGGGACCGGACGCCAGGGCCCCTCGTCCGAGGGCCCATTACCACTCAGCACCCGCCACCACGACCCACCCGCCACCACTACCCACCCACCACCACGACGCAGTCACGCACAGAGAGGGGCCGACGTGCAGCAGGACGACGCGCGCACAGGTGCCGCGGGCCGTCACGTCCCGGTCCTGCGCGACCGCATCGTGGGCCTGCTCTCCCCGGCCCTCGCCGAGGACGTCGACGGCGCCCGGCCGGTGTACGTCGACGGGACGCTCGGCATGGGCGGGCACGCCGAGGCGGTGCTCACAGGCTGCCCCCGCGCTCGTCTGGTCGGCATCGACCGGGACACCGAGGCCCTGCGGCTGGCGGGGGAGCGGCTCGCCGCCTTCGGGGACCGGGTCGACCTGGTGCACGCCCGCTACGACGAGATCGGCGAGGTGCTGGCCGACCTCGGCGTCGACGGCGTCCAGGGCGTCCTGCTCGACCTCGGGGTGTCCTCCCTGCAGCTCGACGAGGAGGACCGCGGCTTCGCCTACCGCGTCGACGCACCCCTCGACATGCGCATGGACCAGTCGACCGGCCGCACAGCCGCCGACGTCCTCAACACCTACGCCCACGGCGACCTCGCTCGCGTCCTGCGGACCTACGGCGAGGAGCGGTTCGCCAAGCAGATCGCCTCGGCCGTGGTCCGTGAGCGCGAGATCGAGCCGTTCAGCACGTCGGGACGCCTGGTCGAGCTGCTGCGCCGCACCATCCCGGCCGCCTCCCAGCGGCAGAGCGGCCACCCGGGCAAGCGCACCTTCCAGGCCCTGCGCATCGAGGTCAACGGCGAGCTCGCCTCGCTGGAGGCGGCCCTGCCCGCAGCCGTCGACGCGCTCGCCGTGGGGGGTCGCCTGGCCGTCCTGTCCTACCACTCCCTCGAGGACCGGCTCACCAAGCAGGTCCTCGCCGCGGGTGCGCGCAGCACCTCGCCACCCGACCTGCCGGTCGAGCTGCCCGAGCATGCGCCCTACCTGCGACTGCTCACCCGCGGTGGTGAGGAGCCCGACGCGGAGGAGACGGCTGCCAACCCCCGCGCCGCCTCGGCCCGGCTCCGGGCCGCCGAGCGCGTCCGCACGTCCCCGCCCACCACGCCGACCACCCGCCCGCACCGCACCACCCGGCCAGCCCACCGGAAGGGACACCGTTCATGAGCCTGCTGCAGACCGTCAGCCCGCGCCCAGGGCCGACCCGCACCTACGATCGTGCCGTCGGGCAGCGTCCCCACCTGGAGGTCGTGCGCATGGCTGGCCGCAGAGCCTCCCAGGTCCCCTTCGTGGTCCTCGGTGCCGTGCTCCTGACGCTGGGCCTGCTCGCCGCGCTGCTGCTCAACATCACGCTGTCGCAGGGCTCCTACGCCCTCAACGACCTGCAGGACCGGTCCGCGACGCTGCGGGACCAGTCGGCGGCGCTGCGCCAGGACATCAACGCGGTGTCGTCGCCCAACCACCTCGCGACCAAGGCCCAGGAGCTGGGCATGGGCCCGGCAGACTCCCCGGCCTTCCTCGACCCGGCCACCGGCAAGGTCTCCGGCCTGGCGAGGCCCGCGACCCGGACGGGCGACTTCACGGTGATGACCGGCAGCCAGGCGGTCGCCCCTCAGGCCCGCCCCGACGACTCCACCCTGGCCGCCGCGTCCGCCGTCTCCGGCCTCGGGCTCGGCAACGGCCTGGTGGGCGGGCTCGCCGCTCTCGCCGCCCCGGCCGCGACCCGCTGAGCCGCGTCGCAACCGCCCGATCGGCGCCTCACGGTCGATGATGGAGGCGGTGGGCACCGCAAGAAGCACGACCAGACCCACGGACAACCGACGCGCCCCGGGCGCACGAAGGATCGAGGTGAGCGCGTGACCGCGACGCGACCCACCCGTCAGGGACAGCCGGTCACGGGGTCCCGGGCGCGGATGCACCCCCGGCGTCGGGTCCGCTCGATGTTCATCGTCTCCCTGCTCGTGCTGACGGTCTTCGCCGCCCAGCTCGTGCGACTCCAGGGGTTCGACGCGGCGGCGATGTCCGCCAAGGCGCTCGAGCAGCGCAGCGCCAAGCGCACCCTCCCCGCCGCGCGAGGGCAGATCACCGACAGCAACGGCACCGTCCTCGCCGAGTCGATCGAGCGCTACACCCTGATCGTCGACCAGCAGGCCGTCAAGGAGTACCAGAAGCGCCTCACCCCCAAGGGGCCACGCACCAAGGTGGGCGCGCAGGGCGCGGCCGCCGACATCGCCCCGCTGCTCGGACTGCCCGTCGCCGACGTGCAGGCGCGGCTGACCGGCGAGCGTCGGTGGTACCCCGTGGCCACCGACATGACGCCGGTGGCCTGGCGGCAGATCAAGAAGCTCGGCATCGGCGGCCTCACCGCCGAGCTGACGACCAAGCGCGTCTATCCCGCCGGCACAGGGGCCGCCTCGCTGGTCGGCGCCATGACCAACGCCGGGGCGCCCGTCGGCGGCGTCGAGCAGCTCATGAACTCCGTGCTCGCCGGCAAGCCGGGCGAGCAGCGCTACGAGACCACCCCGAGCGGGCTCAAGATCCCGACCGGCACCGAGTCCCACACGCCGGCCGTCCCGGGCCGCAATGTGCAGACCACCATCGACGCCGACCTGCAGTTCGTGGCGCAGAACGCCCTCGCGCGCGCCGTGACGCAGCGCGAGGCGCTCAACGGCTACGTCGTGGTGCAGGACGTCCGCACCGGCAAGCTGCTGGCCGTCGCCAGCTACCCGACCTTCGACCCGGCCGACCTCAGCAGCCTCAACCGTGGGGGCACCGTCTCCAACAAGGCCTTCCAGGAGAACTTCGAGCCGGGGTCGACCGCCAAGGTCATGACCATGGCGGCCGTGCTGCAGGAGGGCGTCGCCACGGCGGACACCCCCGTCACGGTGCCGTCCAAGCTCCCCCGCTCCGACAAGGTCTTCGAGGACTCTTCCGAGCACGGCGTGCAGCAGCTCACCCTCAGCGGCGTCCTCGCGACCTCGTCCAACATGGGCACCATCCTCGCCGGCGAGAAGCTCCCGGTGGCCAAGGTGATGGACTACTTCGGCAGGTTCGGGCTCGGCCACCTCACCGGGATCGGCTATCCCGGCGAGCAGGCGGGCATCGTCCCCAAGAACCCCACGGGGTCGCAGCGCTACACCGTGATGTTCGGTCAGGGCATGAGTCTCAACGCGGTCCAGTCGGCCAGCGTCTTCCAGACGATCGCCAACGGCGGCGTGCGCATCCCGCCGACCCTGATCAACGGCCAGACCGAGCCGGACGGCACCTTCACGCCGGCCAAGGCCCCGGAGCGGCAGCAGGTCATCTCGGGGCCCGTCGCCAAGACGCTCGGGGAGATGATGGAGTCGGTCGTCTCCGACGAGGGCACCGCCGGCGCCTATGCCTCCATCCCGGGCTACCGGGTCGCCGGCAAGACAGGGACCGCCGACCGCTACGACGAGCAGGCGGGCGGCTACGTCGGTCACACGGCCTCGTTCATCGGGTTCGCGCCGGCGGACGAGCCGAGGTTCGTGGTGGCCTGCACCCTCCAACGTCCCATCAGGGGCCACTACGGCGGCCAGACCTGTGGGCCGGTCTTCACCGAGGTGATGAAGTCCGCGCTGGAGAAGTACCAGGTCCCGCCGAGCGGCAGCCCCGCGCCGCACCTGCCCGCGACCTGGGGCGGCTTCCGGCTGCACGAGGACAAGACCTCGTCGTCGACCACCGCGAACCCCTCGCGGGCCCGCTCCAGCACTGGGACGCGATAGGTTCGGTGCTCGTGGCAACCCCCTTCCCCCGCCCCGCGCACGTGCGAGCCCTCGCCGCGACCGATCTCGCGCGCCGGCTCGACGGCGTCGTCCTGCGCACCGTCTCCGGCGGACCCTGCGCCGACCCGGCGATCCTCGGCGTCACCCTCGACTCGCGGTCGGTCCGCGCCGGTGACCTGTATGCCGCCCTGCCGGGAGCCAACGTGCACGGCGCCAGGTTCCTGGCGCAGGCCCTGGACTCCGGGGCGGTGGCGGTGCTCACGGATGAGGCCGGCGCGGCCGTCGTGGGAGAGGACCTGGGACCCGCCGCCGCCGACCTGCCGCTGCTGGTCGCAGCAGATGCCCGGGCGGCTCTGGGCCGTGCCGCCGCCGAGGTCTACGCCCGGCCGGACGGGACGCAGATCGCGGTCTACGGCATCACGGGCACCAACGGCAAGACCACCACGGCCTACCTGGTGGACGGCGGGCTGCGCTCCCTCGGCCTGCGCACCGGTCTGGTCGGCACGGTCGAGACCCGCGTCGGCGACGAGCGGCTGCGCAGCACCCGCACGACGCCCGAGGCCAGCGACCTGCAGGCGCTGCTCGCCGTTATGGCCGAGCGGGGTGTGCAGCGCTGCACGATGGAGGTCTCCAGCCACGCCCTCGTGATGCATCGGGTCGACGGCGTCGTCTACGACGTCGCGGCCTTCACCAACCTGTCCCAGGACCACCTGGACTTCCACGGGACGATGGAGGACTACTTCGCCGCCAAGGCCTCGCTGTTCACCCCGCAGCGCGCGCGACGTGGCGTCGTGGTCGTGGACGACCCGTGGGGCAGGAGGCTGGCCGAGCAGGCGACGATCCCGGTCGTCACGGTGTCGGCGACCGGCGCGGAGGCCGACTGGCAGGTGCGCGACCTCGGTGGCCGGGCGTTCGTGCTCACCGACGGGGACGAGACCAGCCTGGAGCTCGTCTGCCCCCTGCCCGGCGACTTCAACCAGGTCAACACCGCCGTGGCCGCCCTCCTGCTGCACCTCGGTGGCGAGGAGCTCGCCCGGGCCGCGCGCGCGGTCTGCGAGGACCCCCACGTGCCCGGCCGGATGGAGCGGGTCGAGACCGGGCTGCCCGACCAGCCCCTCGCCGTGGTCGACTTCGCCCACACCCCCGAGGCCGTGGGGGCGGCGCTGCGTGCGTTGCGTCCCCAGACCCGAGGACGGCTCGTCGTCGTGCTCGGGGCGGGCGGTGACCGCGACCCGGGCAAGCGACCCCACATGGGCGCCGCCGCTGCCGCGACCGCCGACCTCGTGGTGGTGACGGACGACAACCCCCGCTCGGAGGACCCGGCGGACATCCGCGCGGCGGTCGCCGGCGGGGTCCCCGAGGACCTGCAGGTCCGGGTGCAGGTCGTGCCGGGTCGCGCCGCGGCCATCCGTGCTGCGGCGGCGGCCGCTCCCGGCGCCGGGGACACCGTGGTGGTGCTCGGCAAGGGCCACGAGCAGGGCCAGGAGATCGCCGGCCAGACCCACCCCTTCGACGACCGGGAGGAGCTGGCCGCGGCGCTCCGGGAGCACCGAGCCGGCACCGACCTGAAGGAGCGTGCACCTCACGTGCAGGATGAGATGTCGACCACCGAGGAGACCAGCTCGTGAAGGCCGTCCTGATCGCCGCCGGTGTCTCGCTGCTGATCGCCCTGCTGGGCACGCCCGCCTACATCAACTTCTTGGTGCGCAAGCACTACGGCCAGTTCGTCCGGGACGACGGACCGACGAGCCACCACACCAAGCGCGGCACCCCGACCATGGGCGGTGCCGTCATCATCCTCGCGTCCCTCGGTGCCTACGCCCTCGCTCACCTGCTCACCTGGTGGCCTCCGTCGGCGTCGGGCCTGCTCGTGATGTTCCTCATGGCGGGCCTGGGCCTGGTCGGCTTCCTCGACGACTACATCAAGATCTCCAAGCAGCGCAGCCTCGGCCTGCGATCCTGGCAGAAGCTCGCCGGGCAGGGCATCGTCGGGCTGGTCTTCTCCTGGCTCGTGCTGCAGTTCCCGAACTCCCGAGGTCTCACCCCCGCCTCGACGGTCATCTCGTCGGTGCGGGACACGAGCCTCGACCTCGACGTGAGCTCGACCCTGCCCTGGGTGGGCGTCCTGCTGTTCGTCCTGTGGGCCAACCTCATGATCGCGGGCACCAGCAACGGGGTGAACCTCACCGACGGCCTCGACGGGCTGGCGACCGGGGCCAGCACGATGGTCTTCGCGGCCTACGTGATCATCGGCACCTGGCAGACCAACCAGAGCTGCGCCATCACCCCCAGCGCCGGCTGCTACGAGGTGCGTGATCCCCGGGACCTCGCGGTGGTCGCGGCCTGCCTGATGGGCGCGTGCTTCGGGTTCTTGTGGTGGAACGGCTCGCCCGCCAAGATCTTCATGGGCGACACCGGGTCCCTCGCCCTCGGCGGCGCCCTGGCGGGCCTGGCCATCTGCACCCGCACCGAGCTGCTCGTGGTGGTCCTCGGAGGACTGTTCGTCCTCGAGGCGCTGTCGGTCATCATCCAGGTCGGCTCGTTCAAGACCACCCGCAAGCGCGTGTTCCGCATGGCGCCGCTGCACCACCACTTCGAGCTGCTCGGCTGGGCCGAGATCACCGTCGTCATCAGGTTCTGGATCATCGCCGGGCTCTTCGTCGCGCTCGGCATCGGGTTGTTCTATGCAGAGTGGGTCGTGGGAGCGTGACGGACGTGCAGGGTAACGACGAGGGGCACGAGGGCATCGCCGACGCGAGCTACGAGCCGCGGCCGGGCCTCACCCACAAGGACGCCGACTGGGCAGGGCTGCGCGTCCTGGTCGTCGGCCTCGGGCGCTCCGGCTTCGCCGCGGCCGACGCGCTGCGCGAGCGCCTCGCGGTGGTGACGGCAGACAGCCCGGACGTGACCCCGCAGATCGAGGAGCACGCCCGCATCCTCGACATCCTCGGGGTCGACATCCGACTGGGGGACCAGGCGACCGACGAGATCCCCGAGGGAACCGAGCTGGTCGTGACCTCGCCGGGCGTGCCGCCCCACAACCCCCTGCTCGCACGCGCTGCGGAGGCCGGCATCCCCGTGTGGGGCGAGGTCGAGCTGGCCTGGCGCATGCGCCCCCGCGAGGGCGCGGCGCCCTGGCTCGTGGTCACCGGCACCAACGGCAAGACCACGACGGTCACGATGCTCGAGTCGATCCTGCGGCACTCGGGGGCCCGGGCGGTCGCCGCCGGCAACGTCGGGACGCCCATCATGGAGGTGATGCTCGACCCGACGCCGTACGACGTGATCGCGGTCGAGCTCAGCTCCTTCCAGCTGCACTGGCAGAGGTCACTGTCGCCGCTCGCGTCCGCGTGCCTCAACGTCGCCCCGGACCACCTCGACTGGCACGGCTCCTACGACGACTACCTTCGCGCCAAGGGCAGCGTCTACGACAACACTCAGGTGGCGTGCGTCTACAACGTGCAGGACCCGCAGACCGAGCTGCTGGTCATGGAGGCGGACGTCGTCGAGGGGTGCTGGGCCGTCGGCTTCACCATCGGGGTCCCCGCCCCCGGCATGGTCGGCCTGGTGGACGACGTCCTCGCGGACCGTGCCTTCGTGGAGCAGCGCCACTCCAGCGCCGCCGAGCTGGGCACCCTCGCCGACCTGCAGGGGGACGCCCCGGACGTGGCGCCGCACTACGTCGCCAACGCGCTGGCCGCCGCGGCCCTCGCACGGGCCTTCGGCGTCGGCCCGATGGCCGTGCGCGACGGGCTGCGGGCCTACCGTCCCGAGGCGCACCGCATCGCCGAGGTCGCCACGGTCGACGGGGTCCGCTACGTCGACGACTCCAAGGCCACCAACCCGCACGCCGCGTCGGCCTCGCTGGCCGCCTTCGGACGCGTCGTGTGGATCGCGGGCGGGCTGCTCAAGGGGGCCGACGTCGAGGAGCTGGTCCGGTCGCGCGCGGACCGGCTGGTGGGCGTCGTGCTCATGGGCCGCGACCGCGCCCGCATCGCGCAGGCCCTGGCTCGACACGCACCCGATGTGCCCGTGGTCGACGTGGACAGCACCGACACTGGTGCCATGGCGCGCGTCGTCCGCGAGGCCACCACCCTCGCCCAGCCTGGGGACGTGGTGCTCCTCGCTCCGGCAGCGGCCTCGATGGACATGTTCACCAACTACGGAGCCCGCGGCGACGCCTTCGCCGAGGCGGTGCGCCGGCTCGGAGGGAGCACCGTATGACGACCCGCCCCGGAGCCTCGCCGACGGGTGCGTCCCGCGCGCGACGCACGGGGCGCGAGACGCTGCCCGACCGGGTGGTGGACTTCCTCGACAGCATCGACACCCCGCTGACGACCTACTACCTGCTGGCGTCGGTGACCGCGGCGCTGACCATCGTCGGTCTGGTCATGTACCTCTCGGCCTCGAGCATCCGCAGCTACGACCTGTTCCTGCGCCAGCTCCTCTTCGCGGGCATCGGCCTGGTCCTGTGCGTCATCGCCTCCCGCCTGCCGGTCCGGCTGTGGAAGCGGCTGGCCTGGCCGGGGATCCTGCTGTCCGTCACCCTGCAGGCGCTGATCTTCGTCCCCGGTCTGGGCCAGGAGTTCCAGGGCAACCGCAACTGGATCCAGGTGGCCGGCGTGCAGCTGCAGCCCTCGGAGTTCGCCAAGATCGCCATCGTCGTCTTCGGCGCCGCGATCCTCGACCGCAAGAAGGAACGCCTCGCGGACTTCTGGCACGCGGTCATCCCGCTCGGCCCGGTCGCCGTCCTGCTCCTCGGCCTGCAGCTCGCCGGCAACGACCTGGGCACCGGCCTGGTGCTGCTCGCCATCGTGGCGGGCATGCTCTTCGCCGCGGGCGTGTCGGCCCGGTTCTTCGGCATCGCGGGGCTGCTGGGGGTGGCCGCCGTCGCCGTCATGACGTTCACCAGCCGCAACCGGCTCGGCCGCATCGACGCCTGGATCGGCGACGGGTGCGCCACCAACTTCGACCTGTGCCGCCAGGTCGTCAACGGCAAGTATGCCCTCGCCGAGGGGGGCTGGTGGGGCAAGGGGCTGGGGGAGAGCGCCGAGAAGTGGGGGTGGCTGTCAGAGTCCCGCAACGACTTCATCTTCGCCATCATCGGCGAGGAGCTCGGGCTGCCCGGCACCCTCACGGTCCTGCTGCTGCTCGCCCTGCTGGCCTACGCCTGCTACCGCCTGGTCTTCCGGTCGTCGGACTTCTTCGTCCGGATCGCCTCGGCCGGCGTCCTGGCCTGGTTGGTGGTGCAGGCCAGCATCAACATCGGCGCCGTCACCGGGCTCCTGCCCGTCATCGGCGTCCCCCTGCCGCTCATCTCCGGCGGCGGCACCGCCCTGATCTCCACCCTCACGGCGCTGGGCATGCTCATGGCCTTCGCGCGCGAGGAGCCCGGCGCCCGCGAGGCCCGCAGCCTGCGCCGGTCCCGGCCCGCCCGCGACGCACGACCTAGGATCGACCGATGACCTCGACCCCCTCGCCCCGTCACCGCGCGACGTCCGTCGTCCTTGCCGGCGGGGGCACGGCAGGGCACGTCTCGCCGCTGCTCGCTCTCGCCGACGAGCTCCGGAGACGCGACCCCGACGTCCGCATCACGGTCCTCGGGACGGCGACCGGGCTCGAGACGCGACTCGTCCCCCAGCGCGGCTACCCGCTGCGCACCATTCCCAAGGTCGCCTTCCCCCGCAGGCCATCGGCAGCGCTCCTGCGGCTGCCGCAGTCCCTCAAGGGGGCGGTCGACGCCGCCGGGTCGATCCTCGACGAGGTCGACGCGGACGTGGTCGTCGGGTTCGGGGGCTACGTGTCCACCCCCGCCTACCTCGCGGCCCGCCGCCGGGGTCTGCCCATCGTCGTCCACGAGCAGAACGTCCGCCCCGGCCTGGCCAACCGCCTCGGCGCCCGCCTCACCCGCTTCGTCGCGACGACCTTCGCCGCCACGAGGCTCGCGGGTGCCCGCCACCTCGGGATGCCGCTGCGCACCGAGATCTCCGGCCTCGACCGCGGCGCCCGGCGCGCCGAGGCCCTCGAGCACTTCGGGCTGGACGTCGGCGGCGGCCCAGTCCTGCTCGTGACGGGCGGCTCGAGCGGGGCCAAGCGCCTCAACGACACCTTCGCCGCGCGGGTGCGCGAGCTGTCCGACGCGGGGATCCAGGTCCTGCACGTCACCGGCGCCGGCAAGGCCTTCGAGCCCGTGCCCGTCGGCCACGGTGCGCCGTACGTCGTCCGCGAGTACTCCGACCGCATGGACCTGGCCTTCGCCGCCGCCGACCTGGTCGTCTCCCGGGCCGGGGCGGGGATGGTCTGCGAGCTGACGGCCGTGGGCCTGCCCGCGGTCTACGTCCCCCTGCCCATCGGCAACGGCGAGCAGCGGTTCAACGTAGCCGAGGTCGTGGCCGCCGGCGGCGGCCTGGTCGTGGACGACGCCGAGCTGCTCCCCGGCTGGGTCGACAGCGTCCTGGTGCCCCTGGTCCGGGACCGCGAGCGACTGGACCGTATGGCGGCCGCCGCCTCCCACGTCGGGACCCGCGACGGCGACCGCCGGCTCGCGGACCTGGTCGAGGAGGCCCTCGCCGCCACGTCGAGAGAGGGGCTGGTGAGTCGATGAGCGTCCACCAGGACCGGTTCGACTTCAGGGCCCCCGTCGTCCCGCTCTCCGAGCTGGGGCGGGTCCACGTCACCAACGTGGGCGGCGCGGGCATGTCGGCCGTGGCCCGGGTGCTGCTCGGCCGGGACGTCGTCGTCAGCGGTTCCGATCCCAAGGACCTGCCCGTCCTGGATGCCCTGCGCGAGGCCGGTGCGGACGTGCACGTCGGCGCCCGTCCGGAGTCGGTGGATCAGGTCGACACCGTCGTGGTCTCCTCGGCCACTCGCGAGACCGATCCCGAGCTGGCCCGGGCGCGCGCGCTGGGCAAGCGGGTGCTGCACCGGTCCCAGGCGCTGGCGAGCGCCGCCGACGCCCGTCGGGTGCTGGCCGTCGCCGGCGCCAACGGCAAGACCACGACGACGTCCATGCTCACCGCCCTGCTGCTCGACGCGGGCGCCGACCCGTCGTTCGCCATCGGGGGCGAGCTGGCCCGGCTGGGCACCAACGCGCACGCCGGCCGGGGAGAGGCCTTCGTGATCGAGGCCGACGAGTCGGACGGTTCCTTCCTCGTCTACCACCCCGAGGTCGCGATCGTGACCAACGTGCAGCCCGACCACCTCGACCACTACGGCACCTTCGAGGCCGTCCAGGACGCCTACCTCGCCTTCGCCGGCAGCATCCGTCCTGGTGGCCTGCTGGTGGCCTGCGCGGACGACGCGGGGTCCGCCGCGCTCGCCCGCCGCGCCTGCGCGAGCGGGGTGCGCGTGGTCACCTACGGCACGGGCTCCGCCGCCGACGTGCGGGTGCTCGGTCACGAGGTGGACGGCTTCCGCACCGTGGCCCGTGTCCTGGACGGGGACCACGAGGTGCGTCTGGGGATCGCCATACCGGGCTCGCACAACATCCTCAACGCCACCGCCGCGTATGCCGCGGCCCACCACGGTCTCGGTCTCGACCCCGACCTGGCCGCCCGGGGGCTGGGCGCCTACACCGGCACCCGCCGGCGGTTCGAGCTCAAGGGGGAGGCAGGCGGGGTCACCGTGGTGGACGACTACGCCCACAACCCGGGCAAGGTCGCGGCCGTCGTGGGCACCGCCGCGTCCCTCGTGCACCGGCCCTCGCGGCTCGTCGTGATCTTCCAGCCCCACCTCTACTCGCGCACGCGGGACTTCGCGGCCGAGCTGGCTGCGGGCCTGCGGGCGGCCGACGTCGTCATCGTGATGGACGTGTACGCCGCGCGGGAGGACCCGGTGGCCGGGGTGTCGGGCGCGCTCGTGGCCGACGCGGTGCGCGCGCTGGCGGCTACCGACGGCGGCCCCGCGTGCGAGGTGCACTACGTGCCGGGCTGGTCCGACGCCGCCCCGCTCGCGGCGGACCTCGCACGGCCCGGCGACCTGGTCCTGACGGTCGGCGCCGGCGACGTGACCCAGCTGGGCCCGCGGATCCTCGCGGCGCTGGGGGAGGGCGTCCGGTCGTGAGGTCCCGACGTCCCGGCCGCGGCGAGGGCGGGTCGACCCGGGCGCGGTTCGAGGACCGGGCACGCACCGCCCGGCGGCTGCGCTGGCGCCCGATCCTGCTCGCCGTCCTGGCGGCGGCCCTCGTGGGCGGCCTCGTCTACCTCGTGTGGTTCAGCCCGGTGCTGGCCGTTCGCTCCGTCGTCGTCGAGGGCGTGCAGGGGTCGCAGGCCGAGGCGGTCCGGCGGGCCGCCGACATCCCCCTCGGGGTGCCGCTCGCCCGGGTCGACCTGGCGGGGCCGGGGCAGCGCGTGACGCGATCCCCGCTCTACGCCTCGGTCGACGTGGCGCGCAAGTGGCCGAGCACCGTGCTCGTGCGCGTCGAGCCGCGCCGACCGGTCCTCGCGCTCGACCGCGGCGGCGACGTGCAGCTGGTCGACGCGTCGGGCGTCGCCTACCTCACCGCGCCCGAGGCGCCCAAGGGGGTGCCCGTCGTGACCAGTCAGGGCGCGGCGACCCCGGATGGGCTGACGACCGCCATCTCCGTGCTGTCCGCGCTCCCGCCGGAGCTGCGCTCCACCGTGTCCGCCGTGCGGCTCGAGGGGCCGAGCATGGTGACCTTCCAGGCGGGCAGGACCAAGGTCCTCTGGGGGGACAGCACTGAACCTCAGCTGAAGGTCAAGGTCCTGACCGCGCTGCTGAAGTCGGGTCCCGCCACGGTCAACGTGAGCGCGCCGCACGCACCGGCGACCACCTGACGCGCGGGACGCCGGCAGGAGCGCTCGTCGGCTGGTCCATGCGGGTAGCAACACGCCTGGTCGGAGGTTGCCCCGCGCCTCGAGCAGGACGTACCTTTCTCTCGACGTTCCATAACAGAACCATAACCTTGCACTCAACCTTTAGGGTTAAGGGTTGGTTGCCCCCAGCAGGAGAGGCCCCACCGTGGCAGCACCACAGAACTACCTGGCCGTCATCAAGGTCGTCGGTATCGGCGGCGGCGGTGTCAACGCGATCAACCGCATGATCGAGGTCGGCCTCAAGGGGGTCGAGTTCATCGCGATCAACACCGACGCCCAGGCCCTCCTGATGAGCGACGCGGACGTCAAGCTCGACGTGGGGCGCGAGCTGACCCGCGGGCTGGGGGCCGGCGCCGACCCCGAGGTCGGCAAGAAGGCCGCCGAGGACCACGCGCAGGAGATCGAGGAGGTCCTGCAGGGGGCCGACATGGTCTTCGTCACCGCCGGTGAGGGCGGCGGCACCGGCACCGGCGGCGCCCCCGTCGTCGCCAAGATCGCCCGCGGTCTCGGCGCCCTGACCATCGGCGTCGTGACCCGCCCGTTCACCTTCGAGGGCCGCCGTCGCGCCAACCAGGCCGAGTCCGGCATCGGCAACCTCCGCGAGGAGGTCGACACCCTGATCGTCATCCCCAACGACCGCCTGCTGTCGATCAGTGACCGCAACGTCTCGATGCTCGACGCCTTCCGCAGCGCCGACCAGGTGCTGCTGTCGGGTGTGCAAGGCATCACCGACCTCATCACGACGCCGGGCCTGATCAACCTCGACTTCGCCGACGTCAAGTCCGTCATGCAGGGCGCCGGGTCGGCGCTCATGGGTATCGGCTCGGCCCGCGGCGAGGACCGGGCGGTGCAGGCCGCCGAGCTCGCCATCTCCTCCCCGCTGCTGGAGGCCAGCATCGACGGCGCCTACGGCGTCCTGCTGTCCATCCAGGGTGGCTCGGACCTCGGGCTCTTCGAGATCAACGAGGCGGCCCGCCTGGTGCAGGAGGCCGCGCACCCCGAGGCCAACATCATCTTCGGCTCGGTCATCGACGACGCCCTGGGCGACGAGGTCCGCGTGACCGTCATTGCCGCCGGCTTCGACGGCGGGGACCCGCAGCCCCGCCGCGAGGAGCCGCTCCCTCAGTCCCAGCCGCAGCGCCCGCTCCCTCAGTCCCAGCCGCAGCGTCCCGCCCAGCAGCAGCCCCAGCGACCGGTGCAGCAGCCGGTGCAGCAGCGTCCGGCACCGCAGCAGCCCCAGCAGCAGCAGCCCCAGCAGCAGCCCCAGCAGGCGCAGCAGCAGGGCCGGCCGCAGCAGCCGGCCCAGGGGGAGGGTCAGCCTCAGCCCGTGCAGCAGCAGGGCCAGCCGCAGCAGCAGGGCACCCCGGGTCAGGTTCGGCCCGCCGAGCAGGAGCAGCAGCAGTCGCACCAGCGACCGCCGCGACAGGTGACCTTCGACGACGCGGCCGACCTCGACGTCCCGGACTTCCTCAAGTAGGTCGGTCGACCCTGCGGCGCGACGGTCTCCCGATCGGTCGACGAGCCGGCGCCGCGTGAGGCCCCCGCCACCGAGGCGGGGGCCTCACGCGCTACCGCCCCGATCGTGCGCCCTCGTGCCGTTACCCTCGTGGGGTGTTCGCCCACCAGCAGCAGGACGGGTCCGTGTGGCGGGCCTTCACCGACGCCCGCGGCGGCGTCAGCGACGGGCCCTACGCCGGCGGCCGGGGCGCTGCCGGTGGCCTCAACCTGGGGAGCCACGTCGGTGACGACCCCGCCGCCGTGGCCGCCAACCGTCGTCGGGTCGCCGAGGCGGCCGCCGTCGCCCCCGACGCGCTCGTGCTCGTCGACCAGGTGCACGGCGCCGACGTGGTCCAGGTCGACGGGCCGTGCCGCGGGCCGGCCGGCGTGGCCGACGCCATGGTCACGACGCGGACCGGGCTGGCGCTCGCCGTGCTCGTGGCCGACTGCACGCCGGTGCTCCTCGCCGACCCGGAGGCCGGGGTCCTCGGGGCGGCCCACGCAGGGCGCCCCGGGATGCTCGCCGGGGTCGTCCCCGCGACCGTGTCCGCCATGCGCGACCTCGGTGCCCGCGCGATCAGCGCCGTCGTGGGCCCCTCGGTGTGCGGCCGCTGCTACGAGGTGCCGGCCGACATGCAGCAGGCGGCAGGCAGGTCGGTCCCGGAGTGCCTGGCCCGCACCTGGGGCGGTACGCCCGCCATCGACGTCGCCACCGGTGTCGTCGCTCAGCTCGCCGACCTGGGGGTCGTGGTGACCTGGGTGCCCGGCTGCACCTACGAGGACGACCGCTTCTACTCCTACCGCCGGTCCGGCACCACGGGACGGTTCGGGGGAGTCGTGCTGCGGCGAGAGGTGGCGTGATGGGCGACGTCCGCACCGCGGACCTGGCCGAGTCCCTGGCCCGGGTCGAGGAACGCATCGTCGCGGCCTGCGCCGCGTCGGGCCGGGACCGTGACGACGTCCACCTCGTCGTGGTCACCAAGTTCTTTCCCCTCGATGACGTGCGGCGGCTGATCGGTCTCGGGGTCACCGACGTAGGGGAGAACAAGGCGCAGGAGGCCGCGGCCAAGCTCGCCGGGCTCGATGACGACGAGCGCGACGCTCTCACCGTGCACTTCGTCGGGCAGCTGCAGACCAACAAGGCCCGCCAGGTGGCCTCCTGGGCAGACGTCGTCCACACCGTCGACCGGAGCCGTCTGGTCACCGCTCTCGACCGGGGCGCCGAGCAAGCGGGCCGCCATCTCGACGTGCTTCTGCAGGTGGATCTGGACGACCGCGTGGATCTGGCCGACGCCCCACGCTCCGGGCGACCGCGCGCGAGCGGGTCGCGCGGAGGTGCGCCGGCGGACGGCATACCGGCCCTGGCCGACGAGGTCGGGCGAGCGGCGCACCTGCACCTGCGTGGCGTGATGGCCGTCGCCCCCCTGAGCCGGTCCGCCGACGACGCCGGCCCCTCCTCGACCGCGGCGGTCGCCTTCGCCGAGCTGGCCCGGCTGGCCGACCAGGTGCGGTCCGCCCACCCCCGGGCGACCATGGTCTCGGCCGGCATGAGCGGCGACCTCGAGCAGGCGATCGCGCACGGCGCGACACACCTGCGTGTCGGCTCCGCAATCCTCGGACCACGACCGGCGCCCCGGTAGCGTTCGACGCGACGATGATCGACGACTGAGCAGGAGATGCGCGATGGCTGGGGCGCTGCGCAAGACCATGGTCTACCTAGGGCTGGCCGAGGACGACGAGTACGACACCTACGACCGCCAGGACGCCGGGGCGCGCGAGACGCGACACGCCGAGGCGCGCACGGCCGAGCCGTCGCGTCGCGAGCCGCACCTGGTCGAGGCCCGCTCCGAGGCGGGGGCCGAGGGCCACGCGGGAGCGACGTCGGTCCGCGAGGAGCACCGCGCCTCCGTCGCCCACCTGCCCCAGCGCACCCCTGTGGCGCGCGTCGTCCGCGACCCGGAGGTCGGCCCGATGAACCGCATCACGACGATCCACCCCCGCACCTACAACGAGGCCAAGACGATCGGCGAGTCCTTCCGCGAGGGCACCCCGGTCATCATGAACCTCGGCGACATGGCCGACGACGACGCCAAGCGCCTCGTCGACTTCGCCGCCGGGCTGGTCTTCGGGCTCAACGGGGCCATCGAGCGCGTCACGAGCAAGGTCTTCCTGCTCACGCCGCAGCACGTCGAGGTGTCCTCCGAGGAGTCCGAGGCGCCCCAGTCGACCCGCGGCTTCTTCAACCAGAGCTGATCGCACCGCCCGGCCCCCAGCCGGGAGACGACGCAGGTCCCCACGGGAACGCCGAGGGGACCTGCGCCGTTGTGCTGGAGGCAACCCGCACCCGACGACGACCGCCCGGTGACCCGGCCGGTGCAAAGGATCCTTGAGACATGAGCCTGCGTGGCCTGCTGCTGAACCTCCTGTGGCTCTACTGGCTGGTGCTGATGGCCCGGCTCGTCCTCAGCTATGTCGTGATGCTGGCCCGTGACTGGCGACCGCGCGGTGTGGTGCTGGTACTGGTCGAAGGCGTGTACTCCCTGACCGACCCGCCGCTGCGCGCGCTGCGCAAGGTCATCCCCCCGCTGCGGCTGGGAGGCATGGCGCTGGACCTGGCGTTCATGGTGCTGTTCCTCATCGTGATCGTCCTGATGCAGGTCGTGGCCAGGGTGTAGGTTTTCCGACGAATGGCCCCGGGACCCCGACGGTTCCGGGCCCGACCGCACGACGAACGAAGAGGTGGACTCATGGCGCTCACGCCTGATGACGTGCTCAAGAAGAGCTTCGGGGCGACCCAGTTCCGACGGGGCTACGACGAGCGCGAGGTCGACGACTTCCTGGACGAGGTGGTCAGCGAGCTGCGCGACCTGATCGCGGAGCGCGACGACTACAGGCGCAAGTACGAAGAGACCGCCCGCGGCAAGGGCCAGACGCCGGTGCCGGCCGCTGGTCGGGCGGCAACCGCCCCGTCCGCCGAGCTGGACAAGCTCCGGGCCGAGGTGGCAGCCGCCAACAAGCGCGCGGACGAGGCGGCCCGCAGGTCCGCCACGGACGAGGGGGCCACCAGCGCGGCGGCCCGCACCGAGGTCACCCAGCTGCGCCAGCGTCTGCAGGCCGTCGAGAAGGACCTCGAGTCGACCCGCGCCGAGCTGACCAAGGCGCGCTCCGCGCAGGCGCAGCAGGCCAAGGCCGCCGAGAAGTCGGGCGACGCTGAAGAGGCCGCCGGCCTGATCGCCCTGGCCCAGCGGCTGCACGACGAGCACGTCGCCAAGGGCAAGGCGGAGCACGAGCGGCTCCTGACCGAGGCGCGGCAGCAGCGCGAGACGCTGATCGGCGAGGGCACCCGCAAGCGCGACGAGCTCGTCACGACGGCGCAGCGCCGGCACGACGAGCTCGTAGCCGAGGGGCAGGAGCGTCACAAGAAGCTCATCGCGGACGGCACCGCCCAGCACGAGACCATGGTGGGCGAGGCGACCCGGCAGCGGGAGGGCATCCTGTCCGGCATGGTGGCCGAGAAGGCCAAGCTGGAGCAGGCGGTCGCCTCCCTGCAGGCCTACGAGGCCTCCTACCGCGAGAGCATCAAGACCTTCCTCAGGACTCAGCTGCAGGAGGTGGAGCAGGCACGCCTCGCCCCGCCGCAGCACCAGGAGCAGCACTAAGACATCGAGGCATGTCTGTCGTGCAGGGAGCCGACCGGCTACCCTGTGCAGACCTCGCGCGCCGTCGGCGTGTCGAGCCGGTCGGCGCCGGGGGGCGTCGACCTCACCACGAGCAAGTGAGGGCATCATGGCTGGCAAGTCCGAAGGGCAGTCGACGACCGCGACCTCGACCAAGGGCAGCGCTGACGACGGCACCTGGTCGACGGCCGAGGTGGCCGAGCTGCGGCAGACCCTGCAGGGTGAGATCGACCGGCTGACGCGCGAGCTCGCCGAGGCGCAGATCGACCTGGTCGACCTGGTGCAGGACACCCAGGACATCGTGGGCGACGACCAGGCCGACGTGGGGTCCAAGGCGATCGAGCGCGAGCACGAGGCCGCGATGGCGGCCAACACCCGTGACGTCCTGGCGCAGTACCAGCACGCGCTGGAGCGGGTCGACGCCGACCTGCAGGGCGTGTGCGAGAGCTGCGGGGGGGTCATCCCCAAGCTGAGGGTCCAGGCCTTCCCCCGCGCCACGCTGTGCGTGGCGTGCAAGTCCGCGCAGAAGCGGTGACCTCACCCGTCGACGACGACGCACGCGACGCCGGGGCGACCCGAGCGTCGCGGCGTCGCGTCTGGCCCCTCCTGGTCCTGCTCGCGGTCGTGACCTTCGCGGCCGACCAGGCCAGCAAGGTCTGGGCCCTGGACGCCCTCGTGCCGGGGGCTCCACGAGACCTGGTCGGCTCGGTCCTGCGGCTCAACCTCATCTTCAACTCCGGCGCCGCGTTCTCGCTGGGCGCCGGCACGACCTGGCTGCTCACCGTCGTCGCCGTGGTCATCGGGGTGCTCGTCGCCTGGCACGCCCGCCGCATCGTCAGCGTCCCGTGGGCCGTCGCCGGCGGTCTGGTGATGGGGGGCCTGCTCGGCAACCTCTACGACCGGCTGTTCCGGCCGCCCTCCTTCGGGCAGGGTCATGTCGTGGACTTCCTCGACTACAGCGGGTTCTTCATCGGCAATGTCGCCGACATCGCGATCGTCTGCGCGGCGATCCTCGTGGCGCTGCTGTCCTTCGTCGGGATCTCCTACGACGGCACCCGGGCCCCCGACCATGCCCCCTCCGAGGAGGACACCCATGCCTGACGTCCGGATGCTTCCCGTCCCCGACGGCCTGGAGGGCGAGCGGGTCGACGCCGCCGTCTCCCGGCTCTTCGGGGTGTCCCGCACCAAGGCGGCCGAGCTCGCCGCGGACGGCCACATCCAGCTCGACGGCAGGGGCGCCGGCAAGTCCGACCGGGTCACGGCCGGCGCCTGGCTCGAGGCCACCCTGCCCGACCCCGTGCTCGACGACGCGCCGGCCGTCGTCCCGCGCGAGGTGCCGGGCCTCGCGATCGTGCACGACGACACCGAGATCGTCGTCGTGGACAAGCCCGCTGGCTGCGCGGCCCACCCGAGCGTCGGCTGGGACGGGCCGGACGTCGTGTCCGGGCTCGCCGCCGAGGGCTACCGCATCTCCACCTCCGGCGCGGCCGAGCGCCAGGGCATCGTCCAGCGCCTCGACGTCGGCACCACCGGTCTGATGGTGGTGGCCAAGTCCGAGCGGGCCTACTCCGTGCTCAAGCAGGCGTTCCGCGACCGGACCGTCTCCAAGACCTATCACGCGGTGGTGCAGGGACTGCCGGACCCCATGGTGGGCACCATCGAGGCGCCGATCGGGCGGCACCCCAACCACGACTGGAAGTTCGCCGTCCGCCAGGAGGGGCGCCACTCCGTCACGCACTACGAGGTGCTCGAGGCGATGCGGCACGCGTCGCTGCTGGAGATCCACCTCGAGACCGGCCGCACCCACCAGATCCGGGTCCACTTCAGCGCCCTGCGGCACCCCTGCGTCGGCGACCCGCTGTATGGCGCCGACCCCGTTCTCGCGCGGCGGGTCGGGCTCGACCGGCAGTGGCTGCATGCCCGCGAGCTGGGGTTCACCCACCCCGGCAGCGGGGAGTGGGTGACCTACGAGAGCCCCTACCCGGCGGACCTGCAGCGGTCGCTGGACCTGCTCCGCGAGGGGTGACCGAGGCGCCTGGCGACGACCCGTCGAGGCGCCGGGACGGCATACGGGATGTCCGGGAGGGGTCTGTCGGACCGCGGGCATAGACTGCCGCCGATGTCCTCGCCAGCAGCCTCCAGCAAGTCCTTCGTGCACCTGCACAACCACACCGAGTACTCCATGCTCGACGGTGCCGCCCGCATCGACGACCTCTTCGCCCGGTCCGCCGAGATGGGCATGCCGGCGGTCGCGACCACCGACCACGGCTTCATCTTCGGGGCCTACGAGTTCTGGAAGAAGTCGACCCGGCACGGGGTCAAGCCGATCGTCGGGATCGAGGCCTACCTCACGCCGGGGACGCACCGCACCGACAAGACGCGGGTGAGATTCGGCGACGGCGGTCGCGACGACGTCTCGGGCTCCGGCGCCTACACCCACATGACGATGTGGGCGCGCAACAACGAGGGCATGCACAACCTCTTCCGGCTGTGCTCGCTGGCCAGCCTCGAGGGCTACTACTTCAAGCCGCGCATGGACCGCGAGCTGCTCCAGACCTATGGCAAGGGCCTGATCGCCACCACCGGCTGCCCCTCGGGCGAGGTCCAGACCCGGCTGCGCCTCGGGCAGTACGCCGAGGCCCGCCAGGCGGCCAGCGACTACCGCGACATCTTCGGCGCCGAGAACTTCTTCTGCGAGCTGATGGACCACGGCCTGGACATCGAGCGGCGTGTCCACAAGGACCTGCTGCGCCTTGCCAAGGAGCTCGACCTGCCGCTGGTCGCCACCAACGACCTTCACTACACCGACGCCGCGGACGCCAAGGCCCACGCCGCCCTGCTGTGCGTGCAGTCCGGCTCGACGCTGATGGACCCCAACCGGTTCAAGTTCGACGCCGACGACTTCTACCTCAAGAGCCCCGAGGAGATGCGCCACCTGTGGCGTGAGCTGCCGCAGGCGTGCGACAACACCCTGCTCATCGCCGACATGTGCGACATCTCGTTCAGCGAGGGCGAGGGGCAGTACATGCCCCGCTTCCCCTGCCCCGAGGGCGAGGACGAGACCAGCTGGTTCGTCAAGGAGGTCGAGCGCGGCCTGCACGCCCGCTTCCCCGAGGGCATCCCGGACTACGCCCGCAAGCAGGCGGCCTTCGAGACCGAGGTCATCGTCGGCAAGGGCTACCCCGGCTACTTCCTCGTCGTCGCCGACTTCATCAACTGGGCCAAGGAGAACGGCATCCGGGTGGGCCCGGGCCGTGGCTCCGGTGCCGGCTCGATGTGCGCCTATGCCATGCGCATCACCGACCTGGACCCCGTGCCGCACGGTCTGATCTTCGAGCGCTTCCTCAACCCCGAGCGCCAGTCCATGCCCGACTTCGACGTCGACTTCGACGAGCGCCGCCGCGGCGAGGTCATCAAGTACGTCACGGACAAGTACGGCGAGGAGCGCGTCGCCCAGATCGTCACCTACGGCACGATCAAGGCCAAGCAGGCCGTCAAGGACGCCGGACGCGTGCTCGGCCACCCCTTCGCCGTCGGCGAGAAGCTCACCAAGGCCATGCCGCCGGACGTCATGGGCAAGGGCATCCCGCTGTCGGGGATCTTCGACCCCGCGCACAAGCGGTATGCCGAGGCCGCGGACTTCCGCGCGATGCACGACTCCGACCCCGTGGCCCAGGAGGTCGTGGCCACGGCGCGCGGCCTCGAGGGGCTGAAGCGCCAGTGGGGCGTGCACGCCGCCGGCGTCATCATGTCCAGCGAGCCGCTGATCGACCTCATCCCGATCATGCGCCGCGAGGCCGACGGGCAGATCATCACGCAGTTCGACTACCCGAGCTGCGAGACGCTCGGCCTGGTCAAGATGGACTTCCTCGGCCTGCGCAACCTGACGATCCTCGACGACGCCATCAAGAACGTCGAGATGAACCGCGGGGAGACCATCGACCTGGACGCCCTGTCCAAGGACATGACCGACCCGGCGACCTATGACCTGCTGGCCCGCGGCGACACCCTCGGCGTCTTCCAGCTCGACGGCGGCGGCATGCGCTCGCTGCTGCGGCTGATGCAGCCGGACAACTTCGAGGACATCTCCGCGGCCCTCGCGCTCTACCGCCCCGGCCCGATGGGCGCCAACGCGCACACCAACTTCGCGTTGCGCAAGAACGGCAAGCAGGAGGTGGACTACATCCACCCCGAGCTGACCGAGGCGCTCGAGCCGATCCTGTCCATGACCTACGGCCTGATCATCTATCAGGAGCAGGTCATGGAGATCGCGCAGAAGCTCGCGGGCTACACCCTCGGCAACGCCGACCTGCTGCGTCGCGCCATGGGCAAGAAGAAGAAGGAGGTGCTGGACGCCGAGTACGCCAACTTCGAGAAGGGCATGCTCGACAACGGCTACTCCAAGGATGCCGTCGAGAAGCTCTGGAGCATCCTGCTGCCCTTCTCGGACTATGCCTTCAACAAGGCCCACACCGCGGCGTACGGCGTCGTGTCCTACTGGACGGGCTACCTCAAGGCCAACTACCGCGCCGAGTACATGGCCGCGCTGCTCACGAGCGTGCGCGACGACAAGGACAAGTCCGCGCTCTACCTCAACGAGTGCCGCCACATGGGCATCAAGGTGCTCCCGCCCGACGTCAATGACTCGATCGGCTTCTTCGCCGCCGTCGGCGAGGACATCCGCTTCGGCCTGGAGGCCGTCCGCAACGTCGGCGCCAACGTCGTCGTCGAGATCATCAAGGCCCGCGAGGACAAGGGCGCCTTCACCTCCTTCAAGGACTTCCTGCACAAGGTCCCCGCCGTCGTGTGCAACAAGCGCACCATCGAGTCCCTGGTCAAGGCCGGTGCGTTCGACTCCCTCGGGGAGTCCCGCCGCGGCCTCGCCGAGGTGCACGAGCCGTATGTCGAGGCCCTGGTGGACGTCAAGCGCCGCGAGGCGGCCGGCCAGGACTCGTTGTTCGCGGCGTTCGCGATGGCGGACGACGACGACGCGGGTGGCGCCGACGCGTTCGCCGGCATGCCGCCGGTCCCGACGCACTCGTGGGACAAGCAGGTCACGCTGCAGTACGAGCGCGAGATGCTCGGGCTCTACGTCTCCGACCACCCGCTCTTCGGCATCGAGCACATCCTGCACCAGGCGGCGGACACGTCCATCGCGTCGCTGAACGCCGAGGACGGCAAGCCGGACGGGGCGACCGTGACGATCGCGGGCCTGATCACCGGGCTGCAGCTGAAGCGCACCAAGAAGGGCGACCTGTGGGCCATCGCCACGGTCGAGGACCTCGACGGCGCGGTGGAGTGCCTGTTCTTCCCCTCCACCTACATGACCGTCGCCACGATGCTGTCCCCGGACACCGTCGTGGTCGTGCGCGGCCGGGTCAACAAGCGCGACGAGACGACTTCCGTCTACGCCCAGGACCTCACGCTGCCCGACCTGCACGAGGGGCCACGTGGACCGGTCGTGCTCAACCTGCCCATGACGCGCGCGACGAACGGCATGGCCGAGGCGCTCAAGGACGTCCTGCTCAACCACCCCGGCACCACGGAGGTTCACGTCAAGCTCACCCAGCCGGGCCGGTCCGTGCTGATGCGGCTGGAGGACAACTTCCGGGTGGACGCGACGTCGGCGCTGTTCGGCGACCTCAAGGCCCTGCTCGGCCCGGCCTGCCTGACGGGCTGAGCCGGTGCGCGGCGAGATCGTCCGCGCACCAGGGTGTCCGTCCGGTCAGTCGTCGCGCAGCAGCACCCAGTGCCGCAGGTCGTCGTGCGACCCGTCGTCGCGGGCGCTGGATTCCGGCTCGCGGCGGCGCCCGCGTCATAGGGTCGCGGGACGGTCGTCCACCGCAGGCTCTCGGGGTCGGTGCACTGCTCGACGATCGCCGGGACGTCGGCCTCGGTGTGGGCCCGCAGCAGCACCACGCCGTCGGTCAGCTCGGTCACGGTCATGCCCCATTCCTATCGGCTACCGTGCGCAGGTGACCACTGCCTCCCCCGAGCCCCCCGTCGCGCGTCGCGTCGAGACCATCCGCGAGCACCACGGCGATCGCGTGGTCGACCACTACGAGTGGTTGCGCGACAAGACGTCCCCCGAGGTGCTCGCCCACCTCGAGGCGGAGAACGTCTACACCGAGGCGATGACCGCCCACCTCGCGCCGCTGACCGAGCAGGTCTACGACGAGATCCGCACCCGCACGCAGGAGACGGACCTCAGCGTCCCCTCGGCCTACCGCGGCTGGTGGTACTACTCGCGCATCACCGCCGGGGAGCAGTACGGCCGCGAGTGCCGGGTGCCGGTGCGGCCCGGCGAGCAGCCGCCCGCGCTCACCGACGGCGCCCCGCCCGTGGGGGAGCAGGTCCTGCTCGACGCCGAGGCGCTCGCGGCGGATGCGGACTTCTTCGCCGTCGGGTCCAGCGAGATCAGCCACGACGGCACCTGCTACGCCTACGCCGTCGACACGGCCGGCGACGAGATCTACGACCTGGTCGTCACGCGGGTGGGCGATGACCCCACCCGCACCGGCCCGGTGGCCGAGGTGATTGACGACGCGGTCCGCAAGGTGGGCTACGGCCTGGCCTTCTCCCGCGACGGGAGGCACATCTTCTACTCCCGCAACGACGACGCGTGGCGTCAGTTCCAGGTCTGGCGGCACGAGATCGGCACTCCCGCGGAGCAGGACGTGCTCGTCCACGAGGAGACCGACGAGCGCTTCTGGGTGGGTGTCGGGTCCAGCCGCGACGACGCGTGGATCATCGTCGCAGCCGGCTCCAAGGACACCTCGGAGACCTGGCTGCTACCGGCCGACGACCCCTGCGGCGAGCCGCGCTGCGTGGCGCCGCGCCGCGAGGGCGTCGAGTACGACGCCGAGCCCGCCGGCGACCGGCTGCTGATCACCCACAACGCCACCCACCAGGACTTCGAGCTGGCCCAGGCTCCCCTGGGCAGCACCTCGGCGGACGACTGGCAGAGCGTGTATGCCGCTGCGCCGGGCGAGCGCGTCGTGGGGGTCGACGCGTTCGAGGCGCACGTGGTCGTCTCGTTGCGACGTGACGGCCTGACCGCGCTCGCCGTCATGGACCGGACCGGCGACCCGGTCGGGCCGGACGGCAGCGGGTTCGGGCCGATGCGGCCGATCGGCCTGGACGAGGAGCTCGGCACCATCGGCGTGGGCGATACCCCGGACTACGGATCGCACGTGCTGCGGATCGGCTTCACATCGCTGGTGACGCCGCGCAGCGTCTACGACGTGGACCTCGTCACCGGCGATCGCACCCTGCTACGGCGGACGCCCGTGCTCGGCGGGGTCGACCTCGGTGACTACGTCCAGCACCGGGAGTGGGCGACGGCGGCCGACGGCACGCGCATCCCGATCTCGGTGGTGCACCGCAAGGACGTGGTCGCCGACGGCACGGCCCCCGGTCTGATCTACGGCTACGGGTCCTACGAGGCGAGCATGGACCCGTGGTTCTCGGTGGCGAGACTGTCGCTGCTGGACCGTGGCTTCGTGTGGGCGCTGGCGCACGTGCGCGGCGGCGGCGAGATGGGCCGCCAGTGGTATCTCCAGGGTCGGAGGCTGCACAAGCGCAACACCTTCACGGACTTCGTGGCGTGCGCCGAGCATCTCGTCGACACCGGCTGGGTGGCGTCGGATCGGCTGGTCGCCGAGGGCGGTTCGGCGGGCGGGCTGCTCATGGGGGCGGTCGCCAACCTCGCCCCCGAGCGGTTCCGGGCGATCCACGCGCAGGTGCCGTTCGTCGACGCGCTGACGACGATCCTGGACCCGAGCCTGCCGCTGACCGTGGGGGAGTGGGAGGAGTGGGGCAACCCCCTCGCCGACCCCGAGGTCTACGCCTACATGAAGGGCTACTCGCCCTACGACAACGTCGCGGCACGCCCCTACCCGGCGATCCTGGCGACGACCTCGCTCAACGACAGCCGGGTCTACTACGTCGAGCCCGCGAAGTGGGTGGCGCGGCTGCGCGAGCGCGCGACCAACGACCTGGCGACACGGCCCATCCTGCTCAAGACCGAGATGGTGGCCGGGCACGGGGGCGTCAGCGGCCGTTACCACGCCTGGCGCCAGGCGGCCTTCGAGTACGCGTGGCTCATCGATCAGGCGGGAGCGTCGGCATGACCGAGCGGATCACCAAGGACACGCAGCTGTGCATGTCGCTGTCGGCGCGACCGTCCAACATCGGCACGCGATTTCACAACTACCTCTATCGCGAGCTGGGCCTGGACTACGTCTACAAGGCGTTCACGACCTCGGACATCACGGCGGCGATCGGTGGCGTGCGCGCCCTCGGGATCCGCGGCTGCGCGATCTCGATGCCGTGGAAGGAGGAGGTCATACCCCTGGTCGACCAGATGACCGAGTCCGCGGCGGCGATCGAGTCGGTCAACACGATCGTCAACGACGACGGCCGCCTCGTCGCCTACAACACCGACTACCTCGCGATCCGCAACCTCCTTGCGTCCCACGGGGTCTCGCCGTCGGACGACTTTGCCGTCCTCGGCTCGGGCGGTATGGCGAAAGCCGCGGTCGCCGCCCTGACCGATGCGGGCTTCACCAACGGCCACGTGGTGGCGCGCAACTCCCAGAGCGGACCTGCCCTCGCCGCGAAGTACGGCCACCGCTGGGCGGACTCACTGGGTGACCTGCGACCGGCGTTGATCCTCAACGCGACTCCCGTCGGTATGGCGGGCGGGCCCCAGGCCGACGAGGTGCCGGTGCCACCGGCCGCCGTGGAGGCGGCACGGACGGTGTTCGACGTGGTGGCCTTCCCCGCCGAGACCCCGCTGATCCGCCTGGCGCGTGAGCTGGACCGGCGCGTCATCACCGGAGCCGAGGTGATCGCGCTGCAGGCGGCCGAGCAGTTCGTGCTCTACACCGGGGTGCGTCCGAGCGACGAGCAGGTCGCCCGGGCGTCCGCCTACTCCCGCGAGACCCCCTAGTCGACACGACTCAGCAGGGGGGTTCGTCGGGGGTGCGACCACTTCGGCGGTCAACCGAGCGTCGTCGGCGGTGACCTCGACGTGGTCTGTCCGACCGCTCGCAGCTCGTCCGGGGTCACCCCGTCATCGTGCCTTGACGTCCGAGCAGGAGCCGGGTCAAGAAACGTGCCCGGAACCCCCCGCTCCCGAGCCGCGTCTCAGGTTTAAGTGATATCAAAAAGATGTCACACGACGAACGCCCAGGGGGAGACCATGAGCACGCAGCAGACGCACGACGAGACCATCGACCCGCAGGCCGCGCCACCCTCGGCCCGGCCTGTCGGTCACCAGGGCACGCGCGTCGACGTCAGCGAGCGACCGGCCTTCGCGGTCGACGGTTTCCTGGCGCTGGCCCTGTCGCTGCTGCTGTTCGTCGGCGGTGTCTGGCTGATCGTCAGCGGCGCCCTCGCGGCCAACGAGACGGGCCAGCCGCCCATCGGCCGTTTCGTCGGCGGCGCCGTCGTCATCCTCCTCGCCGCCGTCGTGGCCAGCGCCGTCGTCATCATCCAGCCCGGCCAGACCAAGGTCATCCAGTTCTTCGGACGGTATGTCGGGACGGCTCGCCGCACGGGCCTGACGATGGTGATGCCGTTCACCTCCAAGCGCGGGGTCTCCGTGCGCGTCAACAACTTCGAGACCAACGTCCTCAAGGTCAACGACGCCGACGGCAACCCGGTCGAGATCGCCGCCATCGTCGTCTGGCAGGTCGCCGACACGGCCCGCGCGAGCTTCTCGGTCGAGCACTACGAGAACTTCGTGCGCGCCCAGTCCGAGTCCGCGCTGCGCCACGTCGCGATCTCCCACCCCTACGACAGCGACCTCGAGGACGTCGAGTCGCTGCGCGGGTCCACCGACGTCGTGTCCGGCGAGCTGGCCCGCGAGGTCGCCGAGCGCGTCGTCGTCGCCGGCGTCGAGGTCGTCGAGGTGCGCATCTCCCACCTCGCCTACGCCCCCGAGATCGCCCAGGCGATGCTGCAGCGCCAGCAGGCCTCGGCCATCGTCGCGGCCCGGTCCCGGATCGTCGAGGGCGCCGTCGGCATGGTCGACATGGCCCTGGCCCGGCTCGAGGAGCAGGACATCGTGGCCCTGGACGACGAGCGCAAGGCGGCCATGGTGTCCAACCTGCTCGTCGTGCTGTGCGGCGAGTCCAAGGCCACCCCGATCGTCAACACGGGATCGCTCTACCAGTGACCCCTCCACGGGAGCGTCGCGGCGGGGCCGAGCGCAGGCAGGTGCTGCTGCGCCTCGACCCCGCCGTCCACGACGCCCTCACCCGCTGGGCCGGGGACGAGCTGCGCAGCGTCAACGCCCAGGTCGAGATGGTCCTGCGCGACGCACTCAAGAGAGCGGGCCGTATGCCGAAGGACGCGGGGCCGCTGCCTCGGCGCGGACGTCCCCCTGCCGGCGACGACGCGGGCTTGCGTGAGGGCCGAGGCCGGCACGGATGACGCGCTGTCGGCCGACCCACCGGCGGGCGGACGTCATACGGACTCATCCCGCGGGCGAGGTGAGTCTAGGGTGGCCGCATGAGTGCCACGCCATCCCTCGTCGCCCTGCTCGAAGGCCCTAGTGACGTCGCCGCCGTGCGAGCGATCATGCGCCGCAACGAGATCGGTGGGGACCACGTCGAGCTGCGCAACCTGCAGGGCGTCACCAACATCGGGCGGGTGCTCCCCGAGATCCGGCAGCTCCAGCCGGACGCCGACGTAGTCGGGATGTGCGACGCGGCCGAGGTGACGTTCGTCGAGCGGGCGCTCGTCGCCGACGGCTGCCCGGTGAGCGACGCGAGCGACCTGCCGGCATACGGCTTCTTCGTGTGCGAGGCGGACCTGGAGGACGAGCTCATCCGGGCGCTGGGGACCGAGCGGGCCGTCGCGGCGATCGAGGGCGCCGGCCTGGGCGGCAAGCTGCAGGCGCTGCAGATGCAGGCCGCCTGGGCGGACCGCCCGCTGGCGGAGCAGCTGCACCGGTTCTGCGGGGTGGCGTCCGGGCGCAAGGAGCAGGTCGCCGCCATCCTCGCCGCCGAGCTGGCCCGCGACGAGCTGCCCGAACCGCTGTCGATGCTGGCGGACAGGATCGCCTGGAGCGCCTGACCTCAGTCGGCCCGACGGCCGTAGTCGCCGATCCGTCCCCGCGCGACCAGCTCGAGCATGGCCACGACGGCGAGCGCCTGCACGAGCAGCAGCGCCGCCAGGACCACGAGCTGTACGGCGGCGGCCTCGAGCGGCGTCGCCCCACCGAGCAGCGTCCCGACGAACGCCCCGGGCAGCGTCACGAGACCCACGGTGCGGGTCTGGTCCATGCCGGGGACGAGCGCGAGGGCAGCGTCCTCCCGGGCGACGAGCAGGGCCGCGTCGCGGTCGACGAGGCCGATCGACTGACCGGCCTCGAACTCCCCGTGCCGGGTCGCCAGCGCGTCGAGGGTGCGCTTGCCGGCCAGCGTGGTCGCCGTCATGGCGTTGCCGATCAGGATGCCGAGGATCGGGACCAGCGCCACGGGCCGCAGGGGGATCACGCCGGAGACGGCGAGCGCGAGCCCGACCGGGACCGCGCCCAGGCACACCGGCAGCGCCGCCCACCAGGTCCCGCGGCCGGGCAGCACCCGTCGGCCGGCGGTCACGGACGCCACGCCCAGCATCAGCGCGACGAAGCCCAGGGTGAGCCACCAGCTCTCGAGCACCGCGGCGATGAGCAGGCCCACCACGGCGAGCTGGACCGTCGCCCGGCCCGCAGCGGTGAGGGTCGCACCCGAGTGACCCAGGCCGCCCCACCGGTGGACGGCCGCGGCCGCGAGCGCGAGGAGCGCGACGACGAGGACGAGGCGGACGACGTCGGCGGTGCTGCCGACCGAGACGAGCGAGGAGCCGGAGCCCGTGGCAGGACCCATGCCGGACTCAGCTGCCGTATGGCGGGTGCCACCCGCCGGCCTGGCCGCCGTCCTGCCCCGGCTGCGGCACCGGGTGCACCGGGTGCACCGGGGGCACCGGGCCCGGGTCGAGGGGCACGACGGGTGGTGGCGGGATCTGCGGGGTGCTGCGGCGCTGCAGGTCCACGCGTCGCGCCTGCCAGGTGACCAGGGCGTAGGCGATGGCCATGATCACGACGGAGGTCATGACGGCGAGCGGCGAGCCCTTGGTGTCGCCGTCGATGAAGCCCTCGTCGAAGCCGCCGAGCGCGAGCGACAGCGCCATCACCAGCATGTTGTTGACGACGTGCAGGGCGATGGCCGCCTCCAGGCCGCCGGTCCGCCAGGTCAGCAGGCACGCCGTGACGGCGAACACCGCCAGGTCGGCGAAGGTCCAGGGGTCCGAGCTGCCGTGCGCCGCACCGAAGGCCAGGCAGGAGACCACGGTCGGCACCGCGAGCGCGACCCAGCGGTGGGAGAACCACGACCCGAGGCTCTGCAGCACCCATCCGCGAAAGAGCAGCTCCTCGCCCGCGCACTGCAGCGGCGTGGTGAGCAGCATGATGGCGAGCAGGGCGACCCAGTCCGCGGAGCGGCCGCCGTCCGGCAGGCCGTCGACCAGGGTCCCGACGGCGAGGTAGGCGAGCCAGAGCGGGGTGAGGACCGCCAGGCAGCGCGCGAACCAGCCCCACCGGAAGCGCCCGGTCACGGACTGCACCCACCGGGGGTTGACGGTGTGCCCGACCCAGATGGCAAAGAGCGAGACCGGGATCAGCGCCGCGAGCATGAGGTTGGTGGACAGGAAGGCCGACGGCGACATCCGGCCGGACGCCGCCGAGTCCATCCACTCCTCGAGGTCGCCACCGGACCCGACCACCACGGCGGCCGCGATCCCGGAGACGGCGATGACCACCATGAGCAGGGACGCGACCACGATGACGACCGACAGCAACGGCCGCCACCAGCGGTGCCTCGGCCCGCGCAGGAGCTGGTGGTACTCCGTGGCGCGCGGGGGCAGGTCCGGGATCCGCGGCCGTGGCGGAGCCGTGGCGTGGGGGTAGGTCATACGGCTCATTGTGACCGACCGACCCGGGTGAGACGCGCAGTGGGCCTGTCCGACCCACCACCTAGACTGGCCCGCATGCTCTCGATCGATGACCTGCGCGGTCGCGTGCTCGACGCACGCGCGCTACGCGACGCGTTGCCCCGGGCCGAGCTCGACGTGGAGGCCGCCCTCGACGTCGTCCGGCCGATCTGCGACGACGTGCGTCATCGTGGGGCGCAGGCCCTGCTGGAGCTGGGGGAGCGTTTCGACGGGGTCCGTCCCCCGCGCCTGCGGGTCCCGGCCGAGGTGCTCGCGGCGTCCGTCGAGCGGCTCGACCCCGACGTGCGGGCCGCCCTCGAGGTCTCCATCGAGCGGGCTCGCCGGGTCCACCGCGCCCAGCGTCGCGAGGACGTCACCACCCAGGTCGTGCCGGGCGGGACGGTCACCGAGCGGTGGGTGCCGGTCGAGCGCGTGGGGCTCTACGTCCCCGGCGGTCTGGCCGTCTATCCCTCCAGCGTGGTGATGAACGTCGTGCCCGCCCAGGAGGCCGGCGTCGGCTCCCTCGCGGTGACCAGCCCGCCCCAGCGCGAGAGCTCCGGCGTGTTCGCCGGCTACCCGCACCCCACCATCCTCGCCGCGTGCGCCCTCCTCGGGGTGGACGAGGTGTATGCCGTGGGCGGGGCCCAGGCCGTCGCGATGTTCGCCTACGGCGTGGCCGCCGACGACGCGACCGGCACCCCCGCGATCGAGCCCGCCGACCTGGTCACCGGCCCGGGCAATGTCTACGTCGCCTCGGCCAAGCGGCTGCTGCAGGGCGTCATCGGCATCGACGCCGAGGCCGGGCCGACCGAGATCGCGGTGCTCGCCGACGACTCGGCCGACCCCGAGCACGTCGCGGCGGACCTGATCAGCCAGGCCGAGCACGACCCGCTCGCGGGGTCCGTGCTGGTCACCGACTCCGAGGAGCTGGCCCGGGCCGTCGTCGCGGCCGTGGAGCGGCGCGTCCCCGAGACCAAACACGCCGAGCGGGTCCGCACCGCGCTGACCGGCACCCAGTCCGGCATCGTCCTCGTGGACGACCTGGACGAGGGGGTGCGCGTGGTCGATGCCTACGCCGCCGAGCACCTCGAGGTCCAGACGCGCGACGCCGCCGCGGTCGCCGCCCGGATCCGCAACGCCGGCGCGATCTTCGTCGGCCCCTACGCCCCAGTGAGCCTCGGCGACTACGCGGCGGGTTCCAACCACGTGCTGCCCACCGGAGGATCCGCGGCCTACTCCAGCGGCCTGTCGGTCCAGTCCTTCCTGCGCGGGATCCACGTCGTCGACTACTCCGAGGCCGCGCTGCGCGACGTCGCCCGGCACGTCGTCACGCTTGCCCAGTCCGAGGACCTGCCCGGCCACGGCCAGGCGATCACGGCGCGCTTCGGCGACGAGGTCCCGGCGCCGGCGGGGGAGCGCGCATGAGCGACAGCGCTTCTCGCGCGGCCGTCCAGATCGAGGGGCTGCTGCGCCCGGACCTGCGCGGTCGCACGGCCTACGGCGCGCCGCAGCTCGACGTCCCGGTCCAGCTCAACACCAACGAGTCCTCCTACCCCGTGCCGCAGGTCGTCGTGGACGCGGTGGCCGAGGCGGTCACCAAGGTCGTCCCCGACCTCAACCGCTATCCCGACCGCGAGTTCACCGCGCTGCGCGAGGCGCTCGCCGGCTACCTGACCCGCACGTCCGGGGTCGCGGTCGAGGCGGCGCAGGTGTGGGCCGGCAACGGCTCCAACGAGGTGCTGCTGCACCTGGTGCAGGCCTTCGGCGGCCCCGACCGCCGCGCCCTCGGCTTCACCCCGGCCTACTCCATGCATCCGATCATCACCGAGACGACCGGCACGGCCTTCGTGCACGGTCGCCGCGGCGAGGGCTTCGACGACGTGGCGCACCGGTTCGACCTGTCCACGGCGTCCGCGGTCGCGCAGGTCCGCGAGGTCGACCCGCACCTGGTCTTTCTCTGCTCGCCCAACAACCCGACCGGCACCGCCCTCGACCTCGACACGGTCGTGGCCGTCCACGACGCGGCCCCCCGCGCCGTCGTGATCGTCGACGAGGCGTATGCCGAGTTCGCCCGCCCCGGCACCCCGTCGGCCCTGACGCTGCTGGCCGGCCGTCCGCGACTCGTGGTCACCCGCACCATGAGCAAGGCCTTCGCGCTCGCCGGGGGACGTCTCGGCTACCTGGTCGCCGACCCGGCGCTGGTCGACGCGCTGCGCCTGGTCCGCATGCCCTACCACCTGTCGTCTGTCACGCAGGCCGTCGCACGGGCCGCCCTCGAGCACGCCGACCTCATGCTCGGCACCGTCGAGGCCATCAAGCAGCAGCGCGACCGCATGGTCATCGAGCTGTCCGCGATGGGCTTCACCCCCGTGGCCAGCGACGCCAACTTCGTCTTCTTCGGCAACGTCGCGGACGCCCACGGCACCTGGCAGTCCCTGCTCGACCGGGGTGTCCTCGTCCGCGACGTCGGCATCCCGCACTACCTTCGGGTGACGGCGGGCACACCGGCCGAGACCGATGCCTTCCTCGACGCCCTGCGCGAGCTCGCCCCGACCCACCGACTGGAGTCCTGATGACCGACCTGCAGGCACCGAGCACGACCCACCGCACCGCCACCGTCACGCGCGCGACGTCCGAGTCGCGCATCGAGCTCACCCTCGACCTCGACGGCACCGGCCGCGGCGACGTGTCGACCGGCGTCCGCTTCTACGACCACATGCTCGAGTCGCTCGCCAAGCACTCGCTGATGGACCTCACCGTCCGCGCCGAGGGCGACGTCGACGTCGACGCCCACCACACCGTCGAGGACGTCGCCATCTGCCTCGGCCAGGCGCTGCGCGAGGCGCTCGGCGACAAGCGCGGCATCTCCCGCTTCGGCGACGCCATGGTTCCGCTCGACGAGGCGCTCGCCCAGGCCGTCGTCGATGTCGCGGGCCGCGCCTACGTCGTGCACGAGGGCGAGCCCGCCGGCCAGGAGTACGTCATCATCGGCGGGCAGTACGTCGGCTCGCTCACGCGCCACGTCTTCGAGTCCATCGCGCACAACGCCCAGATCGCCGTGCACGTGCGCGTCCTGTCCGGCCGCGATCCCCACCACGTGGTCGAGGCGCAGATCAAGGCCTTCGCCCGCGCGCTGCGCTTCGCCTGCCAGGCCGACCCTCGGGTCCAGGGCATCCCCAGCGCCAAGGGAGCCCTCTGACGGTCATGGAGCACGGGGTGCTCCTGGTCAGGGGCCGACGCGATCGCGTGATCCGGTGGGTGCGACGCGGCACCCTGCCGGTGCACGTCCTTGCGGGCACCCCCTGGACCGCCCTCGCCGCAGCCGGCCCCAGCCGAGCCATGGCCCCCTACCGCGACGGCGTCGCCATGCTCGCAGCGCACCCCGTCCGGCACGACCTGCGCCCCGCCGTGGGGCTCTTCGTCGACGACGGCCGAGCGGTGGTCACGTGCTGGCCGAGCCGCTGGCGCGGGGGAGCGCGCTGGGTCTTGTGGACCCCGGGCGAGGGGCCCGGCCACGTGCCCGGCTTCCCCCTGGCGCGCCCGACCGACCTCGCCCGGGCCGCGGGATTCTCCCGGGACCAGGGCGCGCCGGGCGCCATCCATGACGTGCTCGCCGACCCGGGGGGCACGGCCGAGGAGGTGCTGATCGACCTGGCGGTCCTGCTGGGGCTGCCAGGCGCCGAGCTGGTTCGCGGCGTGTCCGCCGCCGACCTGCCAGGCGCCGAGCTGGTGACGCCCAAGGACGAGTCCGTCCGACGGTTCGACAAGGTGGTGTCCGACGAGCAGCGTCTGGACGCCGAGGTGGAGGAGGGTCTGTGACCGCACCCGAGGTGGTCGTGCTCGACTACGGCAGCGGCAACGTCCGCTCGGCCGTGCGCGCTCTGGAGCGCGTGGGCGCGCACGTGACGCTGACCGCCGACGAGCGAAGCGTGCTGGACGCCGACGGGCTGTTCGTCCCCGGGGTGGGCAACTTCCACGCCTGCCTGCGGGGGCTGCGGGCGGTCGATGGTCACCGGCTCATCGACATCCGCCTCTCCGGGTCCCGGCCCGTGCTCGGCATCTGCGTGGGCATGCAGGCGATGTTCGAGGGGTCCAGCGAGCCGTCCGTGCAGGGCGCCGTCCCCGGCCTGGACCAGTGGCCCGGCACCGTGGACCGCCTGCCGGCCGAGGTCGTGCCGCACATGGGCTGGTCGCGGGTCGAGGCGCCCGAGGGCACCGTCCTGTTCGACGGGGTCCAGGACGAGCGGTTCTACTTCGTCCACTCCTACGGCGTGCAGGACTGGACCCTCGACCCGCACGGGCCGTTCGAGGTCGTCGCCCCCCGCGTGACCTGGGCCGAGCACGGCACGCGCTTCGTGGCTGCCGTCGAGAACGGCCCCCTGTCCGCGACCCAGTTCCACCCGGAGAAGTCCGGCGACGCCGGGAAGCAGCTGCTCGCCAACTGGGTCGCCACCCTCCGCTGACCGCGCCGGGGATCGCTGCGCGGCCGGCGCGTCCGAGGGGCAGGATGGCGCCATGACCCATGACGTGGCCGCCCTCCGCGCGCGCATCCCCGCCCTCGAGGAGGGCACGGCCTACTTCGACGGGCCCGGCGGCACGCAGACGCCGCGCGAGGTCGGCGAGGCCATCGCCGCGGTGCTGTGCGCGCCCTTGTCCAACCGTGGCACGGGCGCCACCTCCCAGCGCAACGCCGAGCGGCACGTGGAGCGGTTCCGCACCGCGGGCGCCGACCTGCTCGGCAGCGACCCGCGCGGCGTCGTGCACGGGCGCAGCGCGACGGCCCTGACCTACGACCTGGCCCGCGCGCTCGCGGCGACCTGGCAGCCGGGCGACGAGGTCGTCGTGACGAGCCTCGACCATGACAGCAACGTCCGGCCCTGGGTCCAGGCCGCCGAGCGCGTCGGCGCCGTCATACGGTGGTGGGAGCTCGACCCGGCCACGGGAGAGCTGCCCCTCGCCGCGCTCCGCGAGGTCGTGGGGGAGCGGACGCGCCTGGTGGCCATGACCGGCGCGTCCAACCTGCTCGGCACGATCCCCGACGTGGTCGGGGCCGCCGAGATCACCCACGACGCCGGCGCCCTCCTGCACGTCGACGCCGTCCACCTCGCGGCGCACCGCTTGGTCGACCGCGAGGCCCTCGGCGCCGACTCGCTGGTGTGCTCTGCCTACAAGTTCCTCGGGCCGCACTGCGGCGTCCTCGCCGCCGACCCGGCGCTGCTGGACGAGCTGCACCCCGACAAGCTCCTCCCGTCGACCGACGAGGTCCCCGAGCGCTTCGAGCTGGGCACCCTCCCCTATGAGCTGCTGGCCGGGGTCACGGCCACGGTCGACCTGATCGCGGGGCTGGCACCCGGCGACGCCCCCACCCGACGGGCCCGGCTCCGCGCCTCGTGGGAGGCGGTCCACGAGCACGAGCACCGCCTCCACCGCCTCCTCGAGGACAGCCTGGTCGAGCTGCCTCGCGTGCGTGTCCTGTCCCGCGCGCCGGAGCGCACACCCACGTCCTACCTCGTCGTCGACGGCGTGCCCGGCGACGAGGTCAGCCGCGGCCTCCTCGAGCAGGGCGTCCTCGCCCCGGCCGGGCACTTCTACGCCTACGAGGCCTGGCGGCGGCTGGGCCTCGAGCCCGACGTCGGCGTGCGGGTGGGCCTGGCGCCATACACCTCGGACGAGGACGTCCACCGGCTCGTCGAGGCGCTGGGCGCCCTGGCGCGCTGACCGTCGCGACGCGTGCCCGTCACCTGCTCGTCGCCCCGTCGTCGACCGGGCGCGACGCGCAGGTCGCGGACGGCGGCTGGGATGGGGGAGCAGACCCACCCGGACCCGACCGCGCCACAGGAGTCACCATGCGCCGCCTCGCCACCACCGTCCTCGCCCTCGCTCTCGCCGCAGCCGCGGCCCTCCCTGCCACCGCGGCCACCGCGGGTCCCGACAGCGCGGGACCCGACCACCGCGGCAAGGGGAGGGGCCCGTCCCACGATCGCCCGCTGCCCCACGCCTCGGCCGCGCAGCTCACCGGCTGGTCGGTGCTCCCCACCGAGACCTATGTCCCCGGCAGCGAGCCGAGCGGTCGCTGGGTCACGGGCAACGCCGCCGTCCCGGCACCCTTCAAGGGCCAGCCGGTCCAGGGCTTCTCCGCGACTCACCGGTCCACGGACGGGTCCTACCTCGTGATGAGCGACAACGGCTTCGGCACCAAGGCCAACTCCGCCGACGCGCTGCTCGCGGTGCACCGCATCAAGCCCGACACCCGGACGGGGCGCACCCGCTACCTCGGCACCCCGATGCAGCTGTCCGACCCCGGCCGCCTCGTCCCGTGGCCCATCTGGCGCGACGGCGCCTGCCTCGCAGCCACGTCCCTGCCCCAGGGCTACACGTGCCCGACGCCCGACCGCCGCCTCACCGGCTGGGACTTCGACCCGGAGTCGATGCAGATCGCCCCCGACGGCACCTTCTGGTTCGGCGACGAGTTCGGCCCCTATCTCCTGCACACCGACGCGCGCGGCCGGCTGCTCCAGGCGCCCATCCCCACGCCAGGCGTGAAGTCCCCGTCCAACCCCACGCTGAAGCCGGGCGAGGCGCCGCAGGTCCCCGACTCCAAGGGCTACGAGGGCATGGCGATCAGCCCCGACGGACTCACCCTCTACCCGCTGCTCGAGGGGGCGACGGCCGAGGACAAGGCCGCCGGGCACCCCGAGGACCTGCGCATCCACACCGTCCGCCTCGGCGGCCGGGCCGGCGCCCGCTACACCGGAGAGGTCGTGCGCTACCGCATGGAGGACAAGGCCCACGCCATCGGCGACTTCGCGATGATCAACGACCACCAGGGCATGGTCATCGAGCGCGACGGCGGGGCCGGACCGACCGCGCAGGTCAAGCGAGTCTACCTCGTCGACCTGCGGGACCGCGACAACGACGGCTACGTCGAGAAGCACCTGCTGGTCGACCTCATGGACCTCGCCAACCCTCGACAGCTGGGCGGTGCCGGCGACCCGTTCACCTTCCCGTTCGTCACGATCGAGGACGTCGAGATCCTCGACGCACGCACGATCGCCGTGATGAACGACAACAACTTCCCGGGCACCGGCGGCCGCTCGGCGACCCAGCCGGACCGCAACGAGTACCTCGAGATCCGCCTCGGTGGTCGCCTCGACGTCGACAAGCGGCTGCTGCCCACCCGGTGACCGCCCGCGGCGCCACGCCGGTCGCGCGCGATAGCGTCGGTCCCGTGACTGACGCACCCCGCCTCGAGCTCCTGCCCGCCGTCGACGTCGTGGACGGCCGGGCCGTCCAGCTGGTCCAGGGAGTGGCTGGCTCCGGGGGCGAGTTCGGCGATCCCTGGGAGGCCGCCAAGGCGTGGCAGGACCAGGGCGCCGAGTGGCTCCACCTCGTCGACCTGGACGCCGCCTTCGGGCGCGGGTCCAACCACGAGCTGCTGGCGGACATCGTCGGGCGGCTGGACGTCAAGGTCGAGCTCAGCGGCGGCATCCGCGACCAGGCGAGCCTCGAGCGGGCGCTCGCGACCGGCTGCCGCCGGGTCAACATCGGCACGGCCGCGCTCGAGGACCCCGAGTGGACGCGGCGCGCGATCGCCGAGGTCGGTGACCGGGTCGCGATCGGGCTCGACGTCCGCGGCACGACCCTGGCGGCCCGCGGCTGGACCAAGGACGGCGGCGACCTGTGGGAGACGCTGGCGCGCCTGGACGCCGAGGGCTGCGCCCGCTACGTCGTCACGGACGTCAACAAGGACGGCATGATGGCGGGCGCCAACGTCGACCTGCTGCGTCAGGTCTGCGCCGCGACCGACCGCCCCGTCGTCGCCTCCGGGGGCGTCTCCACCCTCGACGACATCGTGGCCATCCGGGGTCTCGTGGCCGAGGGGGTCGAGGGCGCGATCGTCGGGTCCGCGCTCTACAAGGGCGCGTTCACGCTCCCCGAGGCCCTCGACGCGGCCGGCCGGCCGAGCTGACGGCGATGAGCGACCGAGAGCGCGACCCACGGATCGAGCGCCGTATGGCGGGCCACGGCGCCTCCCACGGCCACGACACGGGTGGGGTGCCGTGGCACGACCGCGAGCTGACCGACAACCCGTTCAGCGACGACCGGGGCGAGGTCGACCCGCGGCTCGCCGCGGCGCTGGACCGCGACGTGGACGACGAGTCCCTCATGAGCTCGGTGTCGGCGGCCCGGTTCTTCGTGCCCGTCGTCGCGGCGCCGGGCGAGGGGGCGGCCGTGGGCACCGACTCCGTGGCGGACATGGCCACCGTCGTCCTGACCAGCCCCGATGGTGAGCGAGCCCTGCCGGCGTTCACCGGTCTCGCGACCCTGGCCGCATGGGACCCCTCGGCCCGACCCGTCCCCGTGACCGCCCAGACCCTCGGCCAGGCTGCCGTCCAGGAGCGCTGCGACCTGCTCGTGCTCGACCTGGGGTCGGACCAGCACCGGGTCCTGCGGCCGTCCATGGTCTACGCCCTCGCCCAAGGGCGGGCCTGGGTGCCGGCCGACCGCGACGTGGTGGTGCAGGAGTCGATCGACCGCGGTCGTCGGGTGGTGCTCGCCGAGGAGCGGCTGGCGGGTCTCGTCCAGGACGTCCGGGTCGGAGGGCTCACCCCCTCCGGCGAGCTGCGGGTCGACGTGGTCGTGCCGCGGGGGCTGGACCGCGAGACCCTGCACCTGGTGCTCGCCGAGGTGGGTCGCCAGCTGTCCGAGGACGCCGAGCTGCGGACGCGCATCGACGGTTTGACGTTCTCGGTCGTGGCGGGTCCCGGATCCGCCCAGGTTCCCCGTTAGGGTGAACCCCAGGTGTGGATGTCGCCACCCCATCACGCGGCGTAATCGCGATCGTGACGTCACGAGCCGGGCCGCTGCACGCGAAGGAGCATTGATGACGCAGCACGACGCCGCACGGCCGGCCAATCCCATCAAGGCGCGCCTGCTTGCCGGCTCCGAGCTGCTGAGGACCATCCGTGAGGACCGCCAGACCAACCTCGGGTGGCTCGAGCCCGGCTTCCACGCCCTGGCCGCCTATCGCCTCGGTCGGTGGGCCCTCGACTCCGACCACGAGCCGACCTGGAGGCGTCGCGGCGCCGAGCTGGCCTACACCGTCGGCCATCGCGTCTCGGTCAACGTCTACGGCATCGACATCCCGCGCACCGCCAGCATCGGTCGGCGCGTCGTCGTCCAGGAAGCCGCCATCGGCATCCACCCGGGATCGGTCATCGGCGACGACTGCGTGCTGCGCAAGGGCTGCACGATCGGGGGGACGACCGGCGGCGAGACCTTCGGCGACCAGGCTCCTGTCGTGGGCGACGGCGTCAGCATCGGCGTCAACGCGGTCGTGGCCGGCAAGATCACCGTGGGCGACCATGCCGCCATCGGGCCCAACGTCGCCGTCCTGCGCGACGTCCCGCCGGCCGCCACGGTGATCGCGCCCAAGCCGCGCGTCATCCAGGGGCTGTCGAGCAACGTCGAGCGCGTCGGGGCGTCCGGGGCCTGACCCGTCATGCCGTGGTGCGACGCACCACGCCGCCGACCGCCGTCGTCAGGGCGCGCAGCGCACCCAGCTCGGTGGCCGGCACCCGCCAGGGGTCTCCGCTCCAGGCCACGAGATCGGCGGGCGCTCCCGGGCGCAGCGTCCCCGTGGGTGCCGCCAGACCGGCCGCCCGGGCCGGGGCGACGGTGAACCCGTGCACCGCCTGGTCGATCGTGAGTGTCTCGTGCGGCTCGAATCCCCCTGCGGGTGGCCCGTCTCGGGCTCCTGACGGGTCACCGCTGCCTGGATCCCCGCCATCGGGTCGGGCTCCTCGACCGGCGCGTCGGACCCGAGCGCCACCAGGGCCCCGGCCCGTAGCAGGCTCGCCCAGGCATAGGACCGCAGGTCCCGGCCCGCCAGCAGCCGCTCCACGAGCCGGATGTCGCTGGTGCAGTCGGCTGCATGCTCGCGACCACGTCGAGGGCCGCGAGCCGTGCCACGTCGCCCGGTCGCAGGTGCTGGGTGTGCTCGACCCGGTGGCGCACGGCCGGCGGCCCCGCGAGGCGCCGGGCCTCGGCATACGCCGTCAGCACCCGATGGTTGGCCTCGTCGCCGATGGCGTGCGTGGCGACGCCGAGGCCGGCGCGCGTCGCCCGGACGACGACGTCCACGAGGTCGGGCACGCTCATGACCTCCATCCCGTGCCCGCCGCCCGGGAACGGCTCGCCCATGTGGCACGTGTGCGACCCGAGGGCACCGTCGCTGAACGCCTTGACCGGCCCCGTGGACAGCCAGGCGTCCCCGTCGCCGGTGCGGCGGCCCTCGTCGATCGCCTGGGCCAGGGCGGTCAGCGGGACGGACTTGTGGACCCGGATCGCGAGCTCGCCTGCGGCTCGCAGGGTCTCGTATGCCGCCCTGGCGTCCTCGCCGTCGAAGCAGTGGACCCCGGTGAGGCCCACGGCGAGCAGGCGCTGCTGGGCCACCCGCAGCTGGTCGGTGAGGTCGCCGGAGTGGAGCGTCATGAGGTGCTCGCCGGCCAGGGTGGCGGACTCGCGCAGGATCCCCGTCGCCCGGCCCACGGCATCGCGCTCGATGGTGCCGCCGGGCGGGTCGGGGGTGTGGTCGTCGATCGAGAGCTGCTGCAGGGCAAGGGAGCTGACCCAGTGGGTGTGGCCGTCGATGGACGGCAGGATGGCCGGTCGGTCGGGGCAGACCCGGTCGAGGACGTCGCGGTCCGGCAGTCCCTCGGGCCAGTCGTTGGCGTCCCAGCGTCCACCGAAGAGCCACCGCCCGGGCTCGAGCCCCGCCACGAACCGCGCGATCTCGGCGAGCGCCTCCCGCTGGGTGGTGCAGCCCCGCAGGTCGACCGTGGTCAGGTCGCGCGCGTAGCCCGCCGTGTGGATGTGGGCGTCCACCAGGCCCGGGGTCACCGTCGCGCCACCCAGCCCGATCGTGCTGGTGATGCCGGTGGTGTGGGCGCGCAGCTCGGCCACGTCTCCTGCGGCCAGGACGTGCTCGTCCTCGGTCAGCAGCGCGGTCGCCGTGGGCCGGTCGGGGTCGAGCGTCCGGAAGGTCGCGTCGATCCACAGGGTCCGCGTCATGACGCGAACGCCGCCGCCCCGACGGCCCAGGTCTGGTCGAGGGGAGACCCCGGCGGGAACCGGTCGTCAATCTCGAGGATCGCCATGCCGTGGCACCACGCCCACAGGGCCTGGGCGCGCACGGGGTCGCCGCTGACGAGCCAGAACGGCGATCCGGCCCACTGCTCGAGGCCGTCCGGCAGGGCGTCGCGGGCGAGCGGCTCCACGGTGGCGAGGCGGTAGAGGTGGGGCGCGCTCCGCGCCAGGTCGCGGTAGGCCCGCGCGACCGAGGCGACCGTGGGGTCCTGCGCCACCGCCGCGTGCAGCCGGGTCCCGGACTCGACCAACGCGTCGGTGAGCAGGGCGACGCGGATGTCGTCCAGGCCGCCGACGTGCTTGTAGAGCGAGGGGGCCTTGATCCCCAGCCGGTCGGCCACGGCGCGGGCCGTGACCGCCGACCACCCCCCGTGGTCGAGCAGCGCTCGGGCCGCCGCGACGATCTGCGTCTGGCGGGCCGTGCGGCTCGGCACGGGGGGAGCCGGGGGGGCCGGGGGAGCGGGGGGAGGCGTGGTCACGAGGTCGACGCTAGCCGCCGGCCACGGCGGACCCCCGGACCGCCTCGACGCGGCGCGCGAGGGCGTCGTTGAGGTCGGCGAACTCCTGGTCCATGCCGGCCAGCAGGCCCGACGCGAACGGCACGATGACGCCGGTGAACTCCTCCCGCTGCACGAGCCGCGTGACCCCCGGGCGCACCTCCTCCAGCACGAAGCCGTGCTCGCCGTCCGCGACCAGCGGCAGGTAGGTGCGCCCGACCCAGCGCAGCTCGCGACCGGGCTCGACGGCCAGGATCTCGGGCGTGAAGGTCATCGTGCCGTCGCCGAAGCGCACGGTGTTGGTGACGTGGCCGCCGACCTCGAAGCGGCCGTCGCTGCGGATGATCGAGGGGTTCCACTCGGGGTAGCGGTCGTTGGCGGCGAGGACCTGCCACACCTCGGCGGGCGTGGCGTGGATCTCGCTGACGGCCTCGATGACGTGCGGCCGGTGGCGGGACCAGAGGTAGGACGCCCCGGCGACCAGCACGGCGGCGAGCGCGACGGACCCGGCAACGGTGACGATCGGTCGGACGGACATGGGCTGCTCCTCTCCAGGGGCTAACGGCATTAGCCATTATTTGAGGCTAACTATGTTAGCTCCACGGTGTCAACCCCCGGGCCCACCGCCCTGCCACACTGGCGCCATGACCACCGACGTGCTCGGTCGACGCTTCGCGGGCGAGGACTGGTACGCCCGCGAGCTAGTGGGCCGGCGCTACGTCGACTGCGAGATGGTCGACGTCGACCTGACCGAGGCGACCATCACGGACTGCGCGTTCGAGGGGACCCGCTTCCGCAACGTCCGGCTCAACGCGGCGCGCCTCGAGCGCACCCGGCTCACCGGCTGCACCTTCGAGCGGACCTCGTTCTTCGATGCGACCCTGGTCGGCTGCAAGCTGACCGGCTCCGAGCTCGTGGCCTGCATGCTGCTGCCGCTCACGGTCGAGGGCGGCGACTGGTCCTACGTCTCGCTGCGGCAGGCCGACCTGCGCCGGGTCGAGCTGACCGGGCTCAACCTTGAGGAGGCCGACCTCACCGAGGCGGACCTGACCGGCGCCTCGCTCCACTCCTGCCGTATGGCGCGCGCCGTGCTCCGGGGCGCCCTCCTGCGAGGCGCCTCCCTCGTCGGCAGCGACCTGGCGGGGGTGCGGCTCGACGAGGTCGACCTGCGCGGCGTGACGATCGACCTGGCGCAGGCGGCCCTGGTCGCGCAGTCCCTCGGTGCCACGGTCGTGTGAGGTGGCGTCGGGTCTGAGGTCCGCACCGAGGGCGGCTAGCGCAGCCGCCGGGCGGGGTCGGGCGCCTCGCGCGCTCGGGGTGCCTCGGGTCCGTCGCGACGACCGTCCTCAGGCCTCGACCGGCCGCCCGCTGACCTCCGAGCCCGGGTCCTGGGCCACCCAGTCGCGCACCTCGGGCATGTCCTGCAGGTGCTCGCGGATGTACTCCTCGTGCCGGTCCAGCTGCGCCTCGCACCAGGCCTTGAGCTCGGCGGAGCCGCGCGGGTGCCGCTGGGAGTTGTTGAGCGCGTCCATCACGAGGTGGTATCGCGACGCCTGGTTGCGCACGACCATGTCGAACGGCGTGGTGGTCGTGCCCTGCTCGATGAACCCGCGCACGTGGAACCGGTCGGCGTCGTTGCGGCCGTGCACGAGCTGGTGGATGGCCCCCGGGTAGCCGTGGAAGCTGAAGACCACGTCCTGCCAGGTGGTGAACAGTTCCTCGAAGAACATGTCCGACATCCCGTTGGGGTGGTCCTTGCGCCGCGCCAGCGTCATGAGGTTGACGACGTTGACGACGCGCACCGACAGCTCGGGCAGCCGCTCGCGCAGGATCTGCGCGGCGGCGACCGTCTCCATGGTGACGACGTCGCCGGCGCAGGCGAGCACGACGTCCGGCTCCTCGCGCGAGTCGAGCTCGTTGCCCGCCCAGTCCCAGATCGAGGCGCCGCGCTCGCAGTGCTCCCGGGCCTCGTCGAGGGTGAGGTACTGCAGCTGCGGCTGCTTGTCCTGCACGATCAGGTTGACGTGCGACCGCGAGCGGAAGCAGTGGTCCGAGACGGCCAGGAGGGTGTTGGCGTCGGCGGGCAGATAGATCCGGGCGACGTCCCCGCGCATCTGCAGGACGTTCTGGATCAGGCCGGGTCCCTGGTGGCTGAAGCCGTTGTGGTCGTTGCGCCACGCGGTCGAGCTCAGCAGGATGTTGAGGCTGGGGATGTCGGCCCGCCAGTCCAGGTGGTGCGCCTCCTCGAGCCACTTGCAGTGCTGGATCGTCTGCGAGGCGCTGACCATCGCGAACGCCTCATAGGTCGCGAAGAGCCCGTGCCGCCCGGTGAGCGTGTAGCCCTCCAGCCACCCGTGGCAGTTGTGCTCGGACAGCACCTCCATCACGCGCCCGTCGGCCGAGAGCTTCACGTCGTCCTCTGTGACCCGCTCCATCGTCATCCGGTCCGAGACGTCGAAGACGGCGCCGATCCGGTTGCTGTTGGTCTCGTCGGGGCAGAACAGCCGGAACGTGCGGGGGTTGCGCTCGTAGAGCGCCTTCATGAGCTCGCCGAGGACCCGCGTCGACTCGTGCCGCACGACCGCGGGCGCCGGCACGTCGATCTCGAAGTCGCGCACGTCGGGCAGGTCCAGGTCCTGCGTGAGCAGGCCGCCGTTGGCGTGGGGGCTCGCGCTCATCCGCAGCGGCCCCGCGGGGTTGTTGCGCGTCACCAGCTCCGTGGGCGCCCCAGCCTCGTCGAAGAGCTCCTCGGGGCGATAGCTGCGCAGCCACTCCTCGAGCAGCCGCAGGTGGTCCGGGTCGTCCTTGACTCCGGACAGCGGCACCTGGTGGGCCCGCCAGGTGCCCTCGATCAGCGTGCCGTCGACCTCGTGCGGACCGGTCCAGCCCTTGGGGGAGCGCAGGACGATCATGGGCCAGCGCGGCCTGGTCGTCGGGGCCTCTCCCGCGCGCGCCCGGTCCTGGATGTCCCTGATCAGGCCGTATGCCGTCGCCAACGTCTCGGCGAACCGCTGGTGCATGCCGGGGAGGTCGTCGCCCTCGACCTCCAGGACCTCGTAGCCGTGCCCACGGAAGAGCTGCCTGACCTCCTCCGGGTCCTTGCGGGCGAGCACCGTCGGGCCGGCGATCTTGGCGCCGTTGAGGTGCAGGACCGGCAGCACGGCGCCGTCCCGGGCGGGATTGAGGAAGGAGATGCCCTTCCAGGAGCCCTCGAGCGGACCGGTCTCGGCCTCGCCGTCACCGACGACCGTCAGCGCCACCAGGTCCGGGTTGTCCATGACCGCGCCGAACGCGTGGATGAGGGCGTAGCCGAGCTCTCCACCCTCGTGGATCGAGCCCGGCGTCGTCACGGAGGCGTGCGAGGGGATGCCGCCGGGAGCGGAGAACTGCCGGAAGAACCGCCGCAGCCCGTCGACGTCCTGCGTGATCTCCGGGAAGGTCTCGGTGTACTCGCCCTCGAGGTAGGCGGCGCCCACGAGCGCGGGACCACCGTGGCCGGGGCCGGCGAGGTAGATCAGCTGCTGGCCGGTGTGCCGCACGAGCCGGGACGCGTGGGCGTAGACGAACGCGAGCCCGGGGGAGGTGCCCCAGTGACCGAGGAGCCGCGGCTTGATGTGCTCGGGGGAGAGCGGCTCCCGCAGCAGGGGATTGGCCTGGAGGTAGATCTGGCCCACCGTGAGGTAGTTGTCGGCGCGCCACCAGGCGTCCAGGGCGGCGAGCTCGGCCTCGTCCGGGTGGGCGAGCCGGTCGCGGACCTCCTCCGTCAGCGGGGCGGCGGGGGTGAGCTCGGGACGTACCCCCGGGCTCGGCTGGGTCGGGTGGGTCGTCATCGTCTCTCGTCCTCCTCGTAGCGCCGCTACGTCCACCCTCTGCCCGGCCACCAGCGGCAGGCAAGGCGGGACGGCTCCCGTCACGCGATGTTCACATGGGCGGGTTCTCGCTCCCGGCGACCCTCGCCCGCCCGCGATTAGGGTCGGTGCGGCCCACCTGGTAGCCTTGATCCTTGACCGGTGGCACCCTCGTGGATGCCACGTGCAAGAGAAGCCCCGCTTCCACCCAGGCAGCCGACCGATCGACGCCAGTCGAGCAGCAGGCAGCCGGGTCCCAGGTTCTGTCGCAGGTGCGGCAGTCGTCGAGGTGTCCTCGTCGACCGTCGGTGCGTCTCCCACCAGGGTGACGTCCTGCCCAGGTGTCTGTGCGGAAACCCAAGGCTCCTCGTGCTGGTCGCGAGGGGCCTTTCGGCATCTCCGGCCGCGGTCCCGGTACGGACGACTTAAGGAGCATCACATCAGCGAGCCTCGTATCAATGAGCGCATCCGGGTCCCCGAGGTGCGCTTGGTTGGACCCAACGGCGAGCAGGTCGGCATCGTCCGCGTGGAGGATGCCCTGCGCCTGGCAGCCGAGGCGGACCTCGACCTCGTCGAGGTGGCACCCATGGCCAAGCCTCCGGTCGCCAAGCTCATGGACTTCGGCAAGTTCAAGTACGAAGCGGCGCAGAAGGCCCGTGAAGCCCGCAAGAACCAGGTCAACACGGTCATCAAGGAGATCAAGCTCCGTCCCAAGATCGACCCGCACGACTACGGCACCAAGAAGGGCCACGTCGTCCGGTTCCTCAACGGCGGTGACAAGGTCAAGGTGACCATCATGTTCCGCGGTCGCGAGCAGTCCAAGCCCGAGCTGGGCTTCCGGCTGCTGCAGCGCCTCGCCGAGGACGTGTCCGAGCTCGGCTTCGTCGAGTCCGCACCCAAGCAGGACGGCCGCAACATGGTCATGGTGCTGGGCCCGACCAAGAAGAAGGCGGACGCCAAGGCCGAGCAGCGCAAGCGCCGCGAGGACGCCTCCCGCCACGACGACGAGCCGCACGAGGCTCAGCCGGACGAGGCTCAGCCGGACGAGGCCGAGGCTCAGGCGCCCGTGGCCGAGGTCGCAGAGGCCGCCCGTCCTGAGTGAGGCGCCCCGCCTCCACCCATCTTTTTTCCCCGCCCGCACAACGAGTTAGAGGAGATCGGCCACCATGCCGAAGAACAAGACGCACTCCGGTGCCAAGAAGCGGTTCCGCCTGACCGGCTCCGGCAAGGTCATGCGCGAGCGTGCGCACCACGTGCACAAGTTCGAGGAGCGCGCCAAGCGTCAGACGCGCCGCCTGGTGCCTGACGTCGTCGTCGCCAAGGCCGACGAGAAGAAGATCAAGCGTCTCCTGGGCAAGTGAGCCCCTTTCCCCTGTTCAGTCTTAGCTAAGGAGTACTCACGTGGCACGCGTGAAGCGGGCAGTCAACGCCCAGAAGAAGCGCCGGGTCGTCCTCGAGCGCGCGAGCGGTTACCGCGGTCAGCGGTCCCGTCTCTACCGCAAGGCCAAGGAGCAGGTGACCCACTCCCTCGGGTACGCCTACCGCGACCGCCGCGCCCGCAAGGGTGACTTCCGTCGTCTGTGGATCCAGCGCATCAACGCCGCGGCCCGCGCCAACGGCATGACCTACAACCGCTTCGTCCAGGGCCTCAAGGCCTCGGGCGTCGAGGTCGACCGTCGCATGCTGGCCGAGCTGGCCGTCAACGACGCCGCTGCCTTCACCGCGCTCGTCGAGATCGCCAAGGCCAACGTCCCGGCCCAGGCCGCGACCGACGCCGCCTGATCCGCCCGGATCCTGCGACAGCACCCCGCTCGTATGCCGTCCTCCGGGCCTGACGAGCTCCGCTCCCGTGGGGGCGACCACCACCGTGGTCGCCCCCACGGGCATGTCGTGCTGAGCAACGTGCGGTCCGAGCGGGTCAGAGCCGTGCGGGCGCTCACCCGCCGGTCGGTGCGCGAGCGGGAGCAGGCCTTCCTCGCCGAGGGCCCGCAGGCCGTGCGGGAGGCCGTGGCCCACCGCCCGGACGTCGTCCGCGAGGTCTACGCGACGGCCACCGCCCGCGAGCGGCACGAGCAGATCCTCCAGGACGCCGGTGACGCCGGCCTGCCCGTCCACGAGGTCACCGACGAGGTGCTCGCGGCGATGGGCGACACCCAGGCCCCGCAGGGGATGGTGGCCGTCTGCCGCCGGCTCGACGTCTCGCTCGACTCGGTCCTGGCCGAAGGGCCGCGCCTGCTGTGCGTCCTCACCCACGTGCGCGACCCCGGCAACGCAGGCACCGTCCTGCGCGGCGCGGACGCGGTGGGGGCCGACGCCGTCGTCGTGAGCGAGGCCAGCGTCGACGTCTACAACCCCAAGGTGGTCCGGTCCACGGTGGGCTCGTTGTTCCACCTGCCCGTCGTGACGGGGGTGGACGTGGCGGAGGCCCTCGAGGCGGTGCGGGGGAGCGGCATACGGCTGATCGCCGCCGACGGGCACGGGGACCAGCTGCTGACCGATGCCGCGGTCGAGGCGAGGCTCGCCCGGCCGCACGCCTGGGTGATGGGCAACGAGGCCTGGGGGATGCCCCCGCAGACGCGCGCCCTGTGCGACGACGTGGTGCGGGTCCCCATCCACGGGCACGCCGAGTCGCTCAACCTCGCCATGGCTGCAACGGTTTGCCTCTACTCCTCGGCGCGGATGCTCCACCCAAGCACAGCCCACTAGGCCGTTCGGGTGGAGAGCTGTCACGCGCTGACTATGGTTCTCCCATGACCACGGAGATCGCGCGACGGGATGACTCGCGCCCCGCGGAGCCCCGGATCGGTGACTGCCGGTGCGGCTGCGACCTCGACGCGCTGCCCGACGGAGTCGTCGTGGTCGACGCCGACGGCCGGGTGCTGTCCCTCAACACCCGGGCCGCGAGCCTCCTCGGCGCCTCGGCCGGCACGCTGGCCGGCGTGGATGCCCGCCAGGCCGTGCCGCTGCAGGACCTCGAGGGGCGCAGCTGGTGGACCTGCGCCGACCCCTTCGGCGGACTGGTGACGCGGACCCGCATCTCGGAGTCACTGCTCGTGCTCCCCGGCGGGCACGAGGTCTTCCTGACGGCCTCGCTGGTGCGCTTCGTGCCCCGGGGCCCGGTGCAGCAGGTGATCATCACGCTGCGCGACGCCAAGGCCCGGCGTCGGGCCGAGCAGAAGTCCTCCGCGCTCATCTCCACCGTGGCGCACGAGCTGCGGTCCCCGCTGACGAGCGTCAAGGGGTTCACCTCCACGCTGCTGCGCCGCTGGGACCGCTTCTCCGACGACCAGAAGCGCCTCATGCTCGAGACGATCGAGGCCGACACCGACCGCATCACCCGCCTCGTGGCCGAGCTGCTGGACGTCTCCCGCATCGACAGCGGCCGGCTCGAGCTGAGGCGCCAGCCGGTGGACCTCCCGCGCCTGCTCGACCGTCACGTCGACGGGCTGATCGCGGCCGGCCACCCGCACGAGAGGTTCGAGGTCCGGGTCCACGGGACCCTCCCGGAGGTCTGGGCAGACCCCGACCGCGTCGAGCAGGTGATGGCCAACCTCGTGGAGAACGCCCTTCGCCACGGCGCCGGCACGGTCACCGTCGACCTCGCCCCCGGCGAGGAGCGTCCCGAGCTGGTCGTCACGGTGTCGGACGAGGGCGACGGCATCCCGGAGGAGAACTACCCCATGGTGTTCACGAGGTTCTGGCACACGACCCGCCGCGGCGGCACCGGCCTCGGGCTCTACGTGGTGCGCGGCCTGGTCGAGGCGCACGGCGGGGACATCACCGTGGGCCGGGCGCCCTCCGGTGGCGCGCGGTTCCGATTCACCCTGCCCGCCGGGGCACCCGACCACGTGGCCTGAGCCGTCGGGGCGAGCCTCGGCAGCGGCCCACTAGGATGGCCGCCGCAGCCACCGACCCGATCCGAGTGAGAGCGATGTCAGGACCCAACACGCAGTACGACCCGGTGGAGGTCAGCGCCCTCGACCCCGCCGCCGTTGACGCCAACGTCGCCGACGCACTTGCCGCCATCGAGGCCGCGACGGACCTCGATGCGCTCAAGGCCGTGCGGCTCGCGCACGCGGGGGACCGGTCGCCGCTGGCCCTCGCCAACCGCGAGATCGGGGCGCTGCCGCCGTCGGCCAAGGCCGAGGCGGGCAAGCGGGTCGGTGAGGCCCGCGGCCGGGTAGGGGCGGCCCTGCGGGCGCGCCAGGAGGCGCTGGAGGCCGAGCGGGACGAGCGCATGCTCGTGGACGAGCGCCTCGACATGACCGTCGTGGCACCCCTTCGCCCGCTCGGTGCCCGCCACCCGATCTCGACCACCATCGAGCGGGTCGAGGACATCTTCACCGGGCTCGGTTGGGAGGTCGCCGAGGGCCCCGAGGTCGAGGCCGAGTGGTTCAACTTCGACGCCCTCAACTTCGGCCCCGACCACCCGGCCCGGGCCATGCAGGACACTTTCTTCGTCGAGCCCGGCGACGCCGGCCTGGTGCTGCGGACCCACACCTCACCCGTCCAGATGCGAGCGATGCTGACCCGCGACCTGCCGTTGTTCATCGTGTGCCCCGGCAAGGTCTTTCGCACCGACGACCTCGACGCCACCCACACCCCCGTCTTCCACCAGGTCGAGGGGCTCGCGGTCGCGGAGGGTCTGACCATGGCGCACCTCAAGGGCACGCTCGACCGGTTCGCCGCCGAGCTCTTCGGCCCGCACGTGACCACGCGGCTGCGGCCCGCCTTCTTCCCGTTCACCGAGCCGAGCGCCGAGATGGACTTCCAGTGCCCCATCTGCCTCGGCAAGGACCCGGCCTGCCGGGTGTGCGGCGGGACCGGTTGGATCGAGTGGGGTGGCTGTGGCATGGTCAACCGCAACGTCCTGTCGGCGGCGGGCGTCGACCCCGAGCGCTTCACCGGGTTCGCCTTCGGCATGGGCATCGAGCGCGCCATCATGCTGCGCCACGGGGTGCCCGACATGTTCGACATCGTCGAGGGCGACGTCCGTTTCAGCACGCAGTTCGGGATGGAGATCTGATGCGCGCACCCGTGTCCTGGTTGCGAGAGCTGGTCGGGGAGGATGTCCTGCCCGTCACGGCGACGGGCGTGGAGGTGGCCGCCGCCCTGGTCAAGGTCGGCCTCGAGGAGGAGGGCCTGCACGGCGGCGACGTCACCGGACCGCTCGTCGTCGGGCGCGTCCTGGACTTCACCGACGAGCCGCAGCGCAACGGCAAGGTCATCCGCTGGTGCACGGTCGACGTGGGCCGGCACGGCCAGATGGTCACCGAGGGCAAGCACCAGGAGATCATCTGCGGCGCACACAACTTCGCCGTCGGCGACCTGGTCGTCGTGGCGCTTCCCGGCGCCACCCTGCCCGGCGGCTTCCGGATCAGCGCCCGCAAGACCTACGGCCACGTCTCCAACGGCATGATGTGTGCCGTCGACGAGCTCGGGCTCGGCGAGGACCACAGCGGCGTCATCGTGCTGGGCGACTACCTGGCCGACGACCCTGAGCGCCTGGCGCGGGCCGTCCCCGGCGCCGACGCCGTCGAGCTGCTCGGCCTGGGCGACGAGGTCGTGGAGGTCAACATCACCCCGGACCGCGGCTACGCCTTCAGCATGCGGGGGATCGCCCGCGACCTCGCCCTGTCCCTCGGCGCCCCCTTCACGGACCCCGCTGCCGAGCCGGCCCGTACCGCGCCGGCCGGCGACGGCTCGGGCTACCCGGTGCGCCTCGCGGACGACGCGCCCCTCGACGGGCGCCCCGGCTGCGACCGGTATGTCGCCCGCGTGGTCCGGGGCGTCGACGTCCAGGCCACGACGCCGCCGTGGATGGCGACCCGCCTCACCCAGCTCGGGATGCGCCCGATCTCGCTCACGGTCGACGTGACCAACTACGTCATGCTGCTGCTCGGCCAGCCGCTGCACGCCTTTGACCTCGACCGCCTCTCCGGCTCCATCGAGGTCCGGCGGGCGCGGCCGGGGGAGCGGCTCACCACGCTCGACGGGGTCGAGCGCGCGCTCGACCCGCAGGACCTGCTCATCACCGACGGCGGCGAGACCCCGCTCGTCATCGCCGGCGTCATGGGCGGCGAGGACTGCGAGGTCACCGGCACCACGACCGACGTCCTGGTCGAGGCCGCCCACTTCGACCCGGTGAGCGTCGCCCGGTCGGCGCGCCGCCACAAGCTGCCGAGCGAGGCGGCCAAGCGCTTCGAGCGGGGCGTGGACCCCGAGCTCACCGCCGCTGCGGCCGAGCTCGTCGTCCAGCTGCTCGAGGAGCTCGGCGGCGGCACCCCTGATCCCGGCGTCACCGACGTGGGCTCGGTGGCCCTGCCTGAGCCCTTCAGCTTCGACGTGACCCTGCCCACCCGACTCGTGGGGCTCACCTTCGAGCGCCCGGAGGTCCTGGAGGTGCTGCGCGAGATCGGCTGCACCGTCGAGGATCTCGACGGTGACCAGGTGCAGGTGACCCCGCCGAGCTGGCGTCCCGACCTGCGCAACGGGCCCGACCTCGTGGAGGAGGTCGCCCGGGTGCGGGGCTACGCCCAGATCCCCTCCGAGCTGCCCCAGGCACCCGGGGGCCGTGGCCTGACGCCGGCGCAGCGGTCTCGACGACTCGTCACGGCCACCCTGGCTCAGCAGGGTCTCGTCGAGGTGCTGAGCAGCCCCTTCGTGGCCGCGGACCGGTTCGATGCCTTCGGCTACGGCCCCGACGACGAGCGGCGCCGCACGGTTCGGCTCGCCAACCCCATCAACGACGAGCAGCCGCTGCTGCGCACGACCCTGCTCGACACCCTGCTGGACGTGCTGCGGCGCAACGTGTCGCGCGGCTCCAAGGACCTCGCGATCTACGAGCTGGGTCTGGTGACCCGCACCGACGGCCGCGACCGCAAGGCGCCCATCCCGCCGCTCGGGCGGCGGCCCGACGACGAGACGCTGCGGCGCATCGACGAGGCGGTGCCCGCCCAGCCGTGGCACGCCGCGCTGGTCCTCACCGGCGACAGCGCCCCGGCCGGTCCCTGGGGCCCGGCCCGACCCGTGACGGCGACCGACGCGGTCGCCGTGGTCGTCGAGGCGGCCCGGGCTCTCGGCGTGAGCCTCGAGGTCGTCCAGGACGAGCAGGCTCCCTGGCACCCGGGCCGGTGCGCCCGGCTCGTCCTGCCCGACGGCGCGACCCTCGGGCACGCCGGCGAGCTGCACCCCCGGGTCCTCGCGGCGCTCGAGCTGCCGGCCCGCACCTGCGCTGCGGAGATCGACGTGGACCTGCTCGCCACGGCCGCCGGCGAGGCCGTGGCAGAGGCGCGCAAGCTGTCCACCTACCCGGTGGCGCACAGCGACGTCGCCCTCGTCGTCGACGAGCAGGTGCCCGCCGCGGTGCTCGAGCGGGCGCTGCGCGACGGCGCCGGTGCGGAGCTGGAGCACCTCGCGCTCTTCGACGTCTTCCGCAGCGACCAGCTCGGGCCCGGCAAGAAGTCGCTGGCCTACCGCCTCACGGTCCGGGCCGCCGACCGCACCCTCACCACCGAGGAGGTCAGCGCCGTGCGCGACCGCGCGATCTCGGCGGCGGCGCAGGCCACCGGCGCGACCCAGCGGGGTGCCTGAGGTGCGACCGGTCGTCGTCGTCACCGGCGGGTCGCGCGGCATCGGGGCCCACCTCGCCCGCGGCTTCGCCGAGGCCGGGTATGCCGTGGAGCTCACCTCCCGCGACGGCGAGGGCGCGCGTCGGGTGGCCGACGAGCTGTCGCGCGAGGGTCTGGACGCCCTGGGCAGCGCGCTCGACGTGACCGAGCCCGACCTCGTGCAGGTCTTCGCCGACCAGGTGCTGCAGCGCCATGCCCAGGTCGACGTGCTGGTCAACAACGCCGGGGTGATCGAGCCTCCCGCTCCGCTGTGGGAGGCCGACGTCGACGCCTGGTGGGGCGTGCAGCGCGCCAACGTCCTCGGGCCCTTCCTGCTGTGCCGCGCGCTGGTGCCGCGGATGGTCGCCGCGGGCGGTGGGCGGGTCATCAACCTCAACAGCGGGTCGGGCACCCGCGCCGACGCGGAGCAGAGCGCCTACCACGCCTCCAAGTCGGCCCTCGCCCGCATCACCGGTGGGCTGCATCTCGCCGGCGTCGAGCACGGGGTGCGCGCCTTCGACCTCGCCCCCGGGGTGGTCCGCACCGACATGACCGCGGCCATGCCGCAGCACGTCGGGCGCACCGAGTGGACCGAGCCGGGCGAGGTGGTGGCCCTCGCCCTCGCCCTGGCGTCCGGTGAGCTCGACGCCTGGTCCGGTCGGATGGTCCGCGCCGGCGTCGACACCGCCGGGTCCCTGCGTGCGGCGGCCGACGCCGGGCTGCCGGACGAGGCACGCACGATCGGGCTGCTGCCCTACGGCGACGACGACCCGGTCGCCTGACCTCGGCCGGCTCCTCTCGGCGCCTGGACCCACATGCATGAACACCCAGTTTGTCGTATGCTCATGCAATGAAGTCCGTCGCCGTCGCTGGGGCCAGCGGGTATGCCGGAGGTGAGCTGCTTAGGCTGCTCCTCGGCCACCCCGAGCTCGAGGTCGGGGCCGTGTGCGCCGCGTCGCAGGCCGGCGCCCTGCTCGGCACCGTCCACCCGCACCTCGTCCCCCTCGCCGACCGTCGGCTCGAGCCGACCGACCCCGCGGTGCTCGCCCGCCACGACGTCGTGGTGCTCGCCCTGCCCCACGGCGCATCGGCCGAGGTGGCCGCCCACCTGCCGGACGACGTCGTGGTCGTGGACTGCGGGGCGGACTTCCGCCTCGAGGACCCGACCGCCTGGGAGGCCTTCTACGACACCCCGCACGCCGGCACCTGGGCCTACGGCCTGCCCGAGCTGCCGCTCGAGGCGGGGTCGGCGCGGGGTCGCGACGGCCTCGTGGGGGCCAGGCGCATCGCCGTCCCCGGCTGCTACCCTACGGCGACGATCCTTGCCCTCGCTCCCGGCCACGCGGCCGGGCTGCTGGAGCCCGAGGACGTCGTGATCGTCGCGGCGAGCGGCACCAGCGGAGCCGGCAAGGGGCTGAAGCCCCATCTGCTGGGGGCCGAGGTCATGGGGGCGATGTCCCCCTACGGCGTGGGCGGCGTCCATCGTCATACGCCCGAGATCGAGCAGAACCTCTCCCGCGTCGCCGGCGCCGCGGTCACCGTCTCCTTCACCCCCACGCTCGCCCCCATGTCGCGCGGCATCCTCGCCACGTGCACCGCCCGTGCCGTGGCCTCGGCGACCGCGGAGGAGGTGCGGGATGCCTGGGAGTCCTGCTACGCCGGCGAGGACTTCGTGCACCTGCTGCCGCCGGGGCAGTGGCCCCGCACCAGTGACGTCGTCGGCTCCAACCAGGTGCACGTGCAGGTGGCCCTGGACGAGCGGACCCGCCGGGTCGTCGCCGTCGCCGCGATCGACAACCTCACCAAGGGCACGGCCGGCGCCGCGGTGCAGTCGATCAACCTCGCGCTCGGCCTGCCCGAGTCGACGGGCCTGCCGACGGTGGGGGTGGCCCCGTGAGCGTCACCGCCGCCCGGGGCTTCCGGGCCGCCGGCGTCACCGCTGGTCTCAAGGCCAGCGGCCGACCGGACGTGGCGCTGGTCGTCAACGACGGTCCCGAGCACGCTGCGGCCGCCGTCTTCACCAGCAACCGCGTCGAGGCCGCCCCCGTCACCTGGAGCCGGCAGGTGCTGGCCGACGGCCGGGTCGATGCCGTGATGCTCAACTCCGGCGGCGCCAACGCGTGCACCGGCCCCGAGGGCTTCCTCGACACGCACCGCACGGCCGAGCAGGTCGCGGACCGGCTCGACGTCAGCGCCGGCGACGTGGTCGTCTGCTCGACCGGGCTCATCGGCGAGCGCCTGCCCATGGACCGGCTGGGCGCCGGGATCGACGACGCCGCCGGGCGGCTCTCGGCCGACGGGGGAGCCCTCGCGGCCGAGGCGATCATGACCACGGACACCCGCAGCAAGCAGGCGGCGGTCACGCGCGACGGCTGGACGGTCGGCGGCATGGCCAAGGGCGCCGGCATGCTGGCGCCGGCCCTCGCCACGATGCTCGTCGTCCTCACCACCGACGCAAGGGTCGAGGCCGACGTCCTGGACCGGGCCCTGCGCGCGGCGACGGCGCAGTCCTTCGACCGGATCGACTCCGACGGCTGCCAGTCCACCAACGACACCGTCGTGCTCCTGGCCAACGGGGCGAGCGAGGTCGCTCCCGGCGAGGACGAGCTCGCCGCCGCCCTCACACAGGTCTGCCAGGACCTCGCCCGCCAGCTGATCGGCGACGCGGAGGGCGCCCACCACGACATCCGGATCGAGGTCGTGGGCGCCGCCGACGAGGACGACGCCCTCGAGGTCGGCCGGTCCGTCGCCCGCAACAACCTGTTCAAGTGCGCGGTCTTCGGCAACGACCCCAACTGGGGTCGCGTCCTGGCCGCCGTCGGCACCAGCGCGGCGACCTTCGACCCCTATCGGCTCGACGTCGCGATCAACGGCGTCCAGGTCTGCCGCGCCATGGGGGTGGGGGAGCCCCGCGAGCTCGTCAACCTCACCCCGCGCGAGGTGCACGTCCTGGTCGACCTGCACGCCGGGGACGCCGCGGCCACGATCTGGACCAACGACCTCACCCACGACTACGTCCACGAGAACTCGGCCTACAGCACATGACGACCCGACCCGCCGCCCGCACCCCGCGCCTGCACGAGTCCCACCCGCGGACCCTGGCCAAGGCGTCCGTCCTCGTCGAGGCGCTGCCCTGGATGGAGCGCTTCCGGGGAGCCCTCGTCGTCGTCAAGTACGGCGGCAACGCCATGATCGACGACGAGCTCAAGGCCGCCTTCGCGCAGGACGTCGCGTTCCTGCGCTACGCGGGCCTGCGTCCCGTGGTCATCCACGGCGGGGGGCCCCAGATCGCGGCCATGCTCGACCGGCTCGGCCTCGCCAGCGAGTTCCGCGGCGGCCTGCGGGTCACGACCCCCGAGGTCATGGACGTCGTGCGGATGGTGCTGACCGGCCAGGTCGGGCGCGAGCTCGTCGGCCTGCTCAACCAGCACGGCCCCCTGGCCGTCGGACTGTCCGGCGAGGACGCCCACCTGTTCGGAGCCCGTCGCCGGGGCACCGTCGTCGACGGCGAGGACGTCGACCTCGGCCTCGTGGGCGACGTCGAGGTGGTCAACCCCGCCGCGGTGCAGGACATCCTGGACGCCGGGCGCATCCCGGTCGTGTCCACCGTCGCGCCCGACCTGGACGTCGACGGGCAGGTCCTCAACGTCAACGCCGACACGGCCGCGGGCGCCCTGGCCGCTGCCCTGGGCGCCACCAAGCTCGTCGTCCTGACCGACGTCGAGGGCGTCTACCTCGACTACCCGGACCCCGCCTCGATCGTGTCGCGGATGGGGGTGGACGAGGCCGCGGAGCTGGCCACCCGGGTCGACGCCGGCATGATCCCCAAGCTCGAGGCCTGCGTCGCCGCCGTCCGCGGTGGCGTGCCCCAGGCCCACATGATCGACGGCCGCGTGGCCCACTCCCTGCTGCTGGAGGTCTTCACCAGCGAGGGGGTCGGCACGATGATCACGGCGCCTTCCGACGATGCCCCTGCTGATCCAGCTGACCCTGCCGAGGAGGCCGTATGACGACCGGCGCCACCACGCTCGACCGCTCCCAGGAGGTCCTGCTCGGGGTCTTCGGGCGACCACGGCTCACCCTGGTCCGGGGGGAGGGCTGCTACGTGTACGACGCCGACGGGGGTCGTCACCTGGACCTGCTCGGGGGCATCGCCGTCAGCAGCCTCGGGCACGGCCACCCGGCCCTGGTCGAGGCCGTCAGCCGGGCAGCCCGCGAGCTCGTCCACGTCTCCAACTTCTTCGTGACCCCCGACCAGGTGCGCCTGGGGGAGCGCCTGCTGCAGCTGTCCGATGCCCCGCCCGGGTCGCGAGTCTTCTTGTGCAGCAGCGGGACCGAGGCGATCGAGGCGGTCGTCAAGCTGTCCCGTCGGACGGGGCGCACCCGCATCGTGGCCGCCGAGGGCGCCTTCCACGGGCGCACCACCGGTGCCCTGGCCCTCACCCACAAGGAGGCCTACCGCGCGCCGTTCGAGCCGCTGATCGGGGACGTCACGTTCGTGCCCTACGACGACGTCGACGCCCTGCGTGCGGCGGTCGACGACACGGTCGCCGCGGTGGTGCTCGAGCCCATCCAGGGGGAGGCGGGCGTCATACCGGCGTCGACCGACTATCTGCGGGCCGCCCGCGAGGCGACGACTGCCGCCGGGGCGCTGCTCGTCCTCGACGAGATCCAGACCGGGGTGGGGCGCACGGGGACGTGGTTCGCCCACCAGGCCCACGGCGTCCGGCCCGATGTCATGACCCTGGCCAAGGGGCTCGCCGGGGGAGTGCCGATCGGGGCCGTCGTGACCTTCGGCGAGCGGGTGAGCGGCCTGCTGGGGCCGGGGCAGCACGGCACGACCTTCGGCGGCAACCCGCTCGCGTGCGCGGCGGCGCTCGCGGTCCTCGGCACCATCGAGGAGGACGACCTGCTCGAGCAGGTCAAGACCACCGGTGAGCACCTCGTCGCGGCCGTGGAGGGCCTGCAGCACCCGCTGGTCCGCGACGTGCGTGGCGCCGGGCTGCTGCGGGCGATCGCCCTCACCCGGGACGTGTCCGCCCAGGTCACCGCAGCCCTCGAGGCCCGAGGGCCTATCGTCAACCCGGTACGCCCGGATGCCGTCCGGCTCGCGCCGCCGCTCGTGCTCACCACGGACGAGGTCGACGAGTTCGTGGCGGACCTGTCGGTCGTCCTCGACGGGATCGTCGCCTCCGAGGGAGGGAACCCATGATCGCCCAGACCCGCGGGGCCCGGCACCAGCTGATCGCCGACATCCTCGCCCGGACGACGGTGCGTTCGCAGAACGAGCTGCTCGAGCTCCTGGCGGCCGAGGGCGTGGAGATCACGCAGGCGACGCTCTCGCGCGACCTCGTGGACCTCGGGGCCGTCAAGGTGCGCCAGGGGCGCACGCTCGTCTACGCACTTCCCGGTCTCGGCGGGGACCCGACGCCCCGCATCGCTCCCGACATGGCCGAGGTGTCGGGCCGGCTGCGCAAGGTGTGCGAGGAGCTGCTCGTCTCCGCGCGCGCGTCGGCCAACCTCGTGATCGTGCGCACGCCCCCGGGGGCGGCGAGCTTCCTGGCGTCGGCGATCGACATGGCCCGCGAGGGCGACATCGTCGGTACCATCGCCGGCGACGACACGATCCTGGTGATCACGGCCGCCCCCGACGGCGGCGAGGCCGTCGCCGCCAAGCTCCTCGGGCTCGCCGGCGTCCACGACGACTGACCCCACCCCTCCGCAGCCGCCGGGCCCGCCGGCCGCACCGTCCCCCTCCTCCCCTCCGAAAGGACCCGCATGACCTCCGAGCGCACCAGCCTGTGGGGCGGTCGCTTCGCCGGTGGACCGGCCGACGCCCTCGCAGCACTGTCGAAATCGACCCACTTCGACTGGCGGCTCGCACCCTACGACCTGGCCGGCTCGCGGGCCCACGCCCGCGTCCTGCACCGCGCCGGGCTGCTGGACGACGCCACGCTCGACGCGATGCTCGAGGCCCTGGGGCGGTTGCGCGAGGACGTGGAGTCCGGGGCGTTCGCGCCCGCCGAGGACGACGAGGACGTCCACACCGCCCTCGAGCGGGGGCTCATCGAGCGCGCCGGCGCCGACGTCGGGGGGCGCCTGCGGGCCGGCCGCTCGCGCAACGACCAGGTCGCGACCCTCTTCCGGATGTACCTGCGCGACCACGCGCGCTCGGTGGCCGGCCTCGTCCTCGACGTGGTCGACGCGCTGGTCGCCCAGGCCGAGGGGCACGCCACCACCGCCATGCCCGGGCGCACGCACCTGCAGCACGCGCAGCCCGTCCTGCTGGCCCACCACCTGCTCGCCCACGCCTGGGCCCTGCTGCGCGACGTCGAGCGGTTCGTCGACTGGGACGTCCGGGCCGCGGTCTCGCCCTACGGCGCCGGCGCCCTGGCCGGCTCGTCCCTCGGCCTGGACCCGGAGGCGGTCGCGGCCGACCTGGGCTTCGCGACGAGCGTGGAGAACTCCATCGACGGCACGGCCTCGCGAGACGTCGTGGCCGAGTTCGCCTTCGTGTGCGCGATGACGGCGGTCGACGTGTCCCGGCTGGCCGAAGAGGTCGTCCTGTGGGCCACCAAGGAGTTCAGCTTCGTCACGCTCGACGACGCCTACTCGACGGGGTCGAGCATCATGCCGCAGAAGAAGAACCCCGACGTCGCCGAGCTCGCACGTGGCAAGGCCGGCCGACTGGTCGGTGACCTCGCGGGCCTGCTCACCACGCTCAAGAGCCTGCCGCTCGCCTACAACCGCGACCTGCAGGAGGACAAGGAGCCGGTGTTCGACGCCGTCGACACCCTCGAGGTGCTGCTCCCCGCCTTCAGCGGCATGGTCGCGACCCTGACCTTCCACGACGACCGGCTGGAGTCCCTAGCGCCGCAGGGCTTCTCCCTCGCCACCGACGTCGCCGAGTGGCTCGTGCGCGAGGGCGTGCCCTTCCGCGTCGCCCACGAGGTCGCCGGCGCCTGCGTTCGCGTGTGCGAGGAGCGCGGGATGGAGCTGTGGGACCTCGACGACGACGACCTGCGGCGCGTCTCGGAGCACCTCACGCCCGACGTCCGGTCGGTCCTGTCGGTCGAGGGATCCCTGGCGTCCCGGTCGGCCAAGGGCGGCACCGCCCCGGAGCGTGTGACCGAGCAGCGCGCCCGCGTCGCCGAGCAGGCCGATCGCCTCCGGGAGTTCGCCGGCTCCGCCCTGGACGTGCGCGCCTGATGCTCACGCGCGAGTTCTTCGCGCGCCCGGTGCTCGAGGTCGCCCCCGACCTGCTCGGGTGCGTCCTGTGGCACGGCCCGGTCGGTCTACGGCTCACCGAGGTCGAGGCGTATGCCGGTCAGCGGGACCCCGGCTCGCACGCCTTCCGTGGCCCCACACCGCGCACCCGCGTCATGTTCGGCGAGGCGGGGCACCTCTACGTCTACCTGTCCTACGGCATGCACCACGCCGTCAACGTCGTGTGCGGCCCCATCGGCGAGGCCTCGGCGGTGCTGCTGCGCGCCGGCGAGGTGGTCGCCGGCCACGACCAGGTCGCGGGGCGACGCTCCGGCATACGGCCCCGCGACCTGGCCCGGGGCCCGGGGCGACTGACCAAGGCCCTCGGCCTGGACCTCGGGCACCACGGGCTGGACCTGCTGGACCCCGCCGCCGCGGTGCGCCTCGTGCCGGGCACACTGGATCCCGAGGCGGGTATGATCCGCACCGGCCCCCGGGTCGGTGTGTCGGGCCCCGGTGGAGACGGCGACAGGTTCCCCTGGCGCTACTGGCTGGCGGACGAGCCCACCGTCTCGGCGTATCGTCCAGCCGTGGTGCGGCGACGGCCGCCGCGCCTCTGATCGGCAAAGCGGGGCTCGCCCCGGGCAGGAGCACGACACCGTGAGCAGGGACCACCGGGGGAGCAGGCAGGTCAGCGCGTCCGTGCGCACCGAGCGGCTGGCGCTGCGCCCCTTCGGCGAAAACGACTTCAAGGCCGTGCGCAGCTACCTCAGCGACCCGCAGGTGATGCGCTATGTCGACGATCCCTACTCCGACAAGCAGGTCAGGCGCTTCCTGTCCCGCTGGGTGGGGGACGACCCGCCGGTGCTGGCGCTGGTCAGGCGGGGCAAGGACAAGGTCGTGGGGCACGTCGTCTTCCACCGGTACGAACACCCCGACGTCTACGAGATCTCCTGGGTGCTGCACCCCAAGTACCACCGTCGTGGCTATGCCACCGAGGTGGGGCGGGCGCTGCTGGACCACGCCTTCCGTGACCTGGGCGCCCACCGGGTGTTCGCGACCACGGTCGAGGGCAACGACGCGGCGTGCCGGCTCATGGCCAGGCTCGGCATGACGCGCGAGGCCGTCCTGCGCAAGTCGACGCGGCACGAGGACCGCTGGCTCGACGAGTACTACTACTCGGTGCTCGACACGGACTACGCCGACCGCCGGGGATAGGGCAGGCTGGTCCCGGCTCGCCCGTCCGGCGGCGGGCACCCGACGCAAGGAGTGATCCACCGTGACCGACATCCTCGACGAGCTGCAGTGGCGCGGCCTGGTGGCGCAGACCACCGACGAGGCCGAGCTGCGCCAGGCCCTCGAGGACGGACCCATCACCGTGTATTGCGGCTTCGACCCGACCGCGCCGTCCCTGCACTTCGGCAACCTCGTGCAGCTGATCGCCCTGCGGCACCTGCAGCGCGCCGGTCATCGGGTCATCGGCCTGGTGGGTGGGTCGACCGGGCTGGTGGGCGACCCGCGCCCGTCGAGCGAGCGCGTCCTCAAGAGCAAGGAGCAGACCGCCGCCGATGTCGAGCGGATCGCCGTGCAGGTGCGGGCGATCCTGTCGGACGACTCCGGCAACCCGCCGATCTTCGTCAACAACCTCGACTGGACGGCCCCGATCTCGGCCCTGGACTTCCTGCGCGACTACGGCAAGCACTTCCGGGTCAACCAGATGATCAAGAAGGACGCGGTCGCCGCGCGCCTGAACTCCGACCAGGGCATCTCCTACACGGAGTTCAGCTACCAGATCCTGCAGGCGTTGGACTACCTCGAGCTCTACCGGCAGTACGGCTGCACCCTGCAGACCGGCGGCCAGGACCAGTGGGGCAACCTCACGGCCGGCGTGGACCTCATCGGTCGCGTCGAGGGCGCGTCCGTGCACGTGCTCACCACCCCCCTGCTGACCGACTCCTCCGGGGAGAAGTTCGGCAAGTCCGCGGGAAACGCCGTGTGGCTGGACCCCAGCATGACCTCGCCCTACGCCTTCTATCAGTACTGGATCAACGTCGAGGACGCCTCGGTGGTCAAGCTGCTCAAGGTCTTCACCGACCGCACGCGCGACGAGATCGTCGGGCTGGAGCGTCAGGTCGCCGAGGAGCCCTTCCGGCGCACGGCTCAGAGGACGTTGGCGGCCGACGTGACCACGCTCGTGCACGGACCCGAGGCGACCGCGGCCGTGCAGGCCGCGTCCGAGGCGCTCTTCGGCAAGGGGGACATCGCGGCCCTGGACCGGGAGACCCTGCTGGACGCGACGGCGGAGCTGCCCGGGGGAGAGCTGTCCCCCGGGGACACCGTGGTCGACGCGCTGGTGTCGGTGGGTCTGGTGGCGTCCCGCAACGAGGCTCGGCGCGCGCTGAAGGACGGCGGCGCCTCTGTCAACAACGCCAAGGTGTCCGACCCCGAGGCCGTGCTGGGGGAGCAGGACTTCCTCCACGGCCGGGTGGTCCTGCTCAAGCGGGGGCGCAAGTCCATGGCTGCTGGTCGTATGCCGGAGGCCTGACCCGCGAGCGCGCCGGCCCGATGGCCCCGGCCAGTCACATCCCCCAGGGTGGCTGGCCGGGGCCATCGGCGTGCTGACCAGCGGATTTGTCTCCCCGGACACCTTCACGTAATGTTCTCGATGTCGCCCGGACAGGGAGGAACGGACACCACTGCTAGCAGGGAAACCTCGCAGCGAAGTAGGCCGGTCCCGCGGATGACAACCTCTACCGAGAAGGTACTTCGGTATGTCCTGATGAGCGGAAACGCCCGATTAGGAAGCGGGAGAAACACCTGCTACAGTAGAGGAACCGAACACGCCAAGCGCGCTCCGCAGGTCATTGATCTGGTCCGAGAAGCCCAAGATGTGATTCGGAAACTGACAGCCTCGGCACGAAGGCCCACACATGTGGTTCGGGATGTCGTGAGCGTCCGATGTTTGAGAACTCAACAGCGTGCCGAAATTCGATGCCAAGTTTTTGACCTCGTTTGAGGTTCCTTTGGTAGATGGACGATTCAACGTCATGTTGTTTTGTCTTTTTGCTGGGGTTGCAAATTTTTCTACGGAGAGTTTGATCCTGGCTCAGGACGAACGCTGGCGGCGTGCTTAACACATGCAA
>ERZ501016.37-NODE-37-length-72530-cov-7.905057_pt1 | contig 72530 bp, 62 predicted proteins | sample MGYA00248889_ERZ501016 | MGnify/ENA primary metagenome ERZ501016 (study PRJEB25958, sample SAMN03398594) | human skin metagenome | study: EMG produced TPA metagenomics assembly of the Human Skin Microbiome Metagenome (human skin metagenome) data set. | reverse complement strand
CGCCCCCGCCCCGCCCGATCCCGCCGAACAGTTCGGCGCCCAATCTGCTCATCCCGCAGCTCGATGCTGCCGGGCGGCGGCTCACGCCCAATGTCGACCTCAGCGCGGCGCAGGCTTTGTGGCAGTTGCGGATCGCGCTCAACGTGGCCGCGCTCAACTGCCGCGGCCCTGGCTATGAGACGCTCATTCCGGACTATGCGAAGTTCCTGACAAACAACCGTCGCGCAATCGCGGCGGCCGAGCGCACGGTGATCGCCGAACAGGGACGTGCCAACGGCGGCAACGGCATCGCCCACCGCGACGCACTGTCGACGCGCCTCTATAACTATTTCGCGCAGCCACCCGTGCTGGCGACCTTCTGCCCCACCTCAGTCGGTGTGGCGCGAGCAGCGGCGGTTGAGCCGACTGCCAATATCCTCAGCTTTTCATCGCTGCGGCTGACGGAGATCGATCAGCCGTTCGTGACCTTCTACAACGACTATGCGCGCTACCAGGCGGATCTCGCCGACTGGATCAGCCGCTACGCGCCGCAGCCGGCGACCGCTCCGGTGGCGACTGCACAGCCGGTCGACCCGACGCGTACCGTCACTCCGCCGCCCGTCGGAGCACCGCTCGCCGTACCGCCTGCCAGCGCTGCGCCCCTTCCGCCAAGCCCGGGCACGCTCCCGACAAACCCTGCGCCAGTTCCACCGCTTCCGCAGCCGACGACTGCGCCGGTGCCTCCCGGGCGCTGAAGCGAACGCAGCGCGAACGGGCCACTTTCCGCTTTGAACCAGTCGTGGCGATGAGCGGGATATGCTGCTAGGCGGGGGGTCCATGACGACACCCCCGCCGCCCAGCTCAGCCGCCAACGCCGCGCGCGAAATTCTGCGTAATCTCAACGCGGTGATGGCCGCGGACAGCCCGGCGCAAACCAAACTCAACAACACCGTCCAGCTGATCGGCGAAGCGCTCAATAGCGAGGTCTGCTCGATCTACCTCCTGCGCGAGGGGCTGCTTGAGCTCTATGCGACCCGTGGCCTCAATCAGAGCGCCGTCCATGTGACGCGCCTGGCTCTGGGCGAGGGTCTCGTTGGAACCATCGCGCGCAACATCGAAACGATGAATCTCGCGCAAGCGGCGGCGCATCCGGAATACGCGTACCGGCCGGAAACGGGAGAGGAGCGGTTCGCAAGCTTTGCCGGCGTGCCCATCATTCGCAAGGAGCGCAGCGTCGGCGTGCTCGCCGTGCAACACGCCGAACCGCGCGGCTACGACGAGATTGAGATCGAGGCGCTTCAGACGGTCGCACTGGTTCTGTCGGAACTCATCGCCAACGCGCGTTTGATCGACCCGCATGAAGTCGACACCGGCGCGTCGGAGGTGCCCGCGATCGAACGTGGCGGGCTGCGACTGGTCGACGGCATGGCGAAAGGGGTCGCAGTATTCCACCAGCCGCGCGTCACCATCGAGCACACACTCGCCGACGATGTCGAGGTCGAGCGCGCGCGGGTCTATCACGCGTTCACCAAGATGCGCGACCAGATCGACCGCATGGCAAGCCAGGCCGAATTCGGCGGCGGCGGCGAGATCGACGAGGTGATCGAGACCTACCGCATGTTCGCCTACGACGAAGGCTGGTCGCGGCGCATCAACGAGGCGATCGACAGCGGGCTGACCGCCGAAGCGGCGATTGAACGCGTCCAGCAACGCACGCGTATGCGAATGCGCCAGATCGATGATCCATTGCTGCGCGACCGCATGCACGATCTCGAGGATCTCTCGAACCGTCTGATCCGCATTGTCGCCGGCCAGATGGGCACCGCGGCACAGAGCGGGCTGCGGGGCGATTCGATCCTGATCGCCCGCAACCTTGGCCCCGCGGAATTGCTCGAATACGACCGGCTGCGGTTGAAGGGCGTGATCCTGGAGGAAGGGTCGCTCACCGCGCACGTGACCATCGTGGCACGGGCGATGGGCGTGCCGGTGCTTGGCCGCGTGCGCGAGATCCGCAACCGCGCCAACGATGGCGACCTGTTGCTGCTCGACGTGCCGGGCGGCATCGTTCACATCCGCCCTGAGCGGGCCGTGTTGGAGGCGTTTGAGGCAAAGCTCGTGCAAAGCGCGGCACGGCGCGAACGCTTCGCCGCGCTGCGTGACCTGCCCCCGATCAGCAAGGACGGACAACGCATCGAGCTGATGGTCAATGCCGGCCTGCGCGAGGATCTGTCGGCGGTGGAGCTCACCGGGGCGGATGGCATCGGGCTGTTCCGCACGGAGTTCCAGTTCCTCGTCTCTGCGACCCTCCCCCAGCGCGAGCGGCAGCAGCGCCTCTATCGCGACGTGCTCGACGGAGTGCATGGCAAGCCCGTCGTCTTCCGCACCGTCGACATCGGTGGCGACAAGGCGCTCCCCTACCTCTCCCAACAAGCGGAACGGGAGGAAAACCCGGCGATGGGCTGGCGCGCGCTGCGCCTGGCCCTGTCGCGCGAAGGCTTGCTCAAGGTTCAGGCGCGGGCTTTGCTCGAGGCTGCTGCCGGTCGGACGCTGGAGGTGATGTTCCCGCTCGTGAGCGAACCGTGGGAATTTGACGCGGCGCGAGCCATGTTCGAGGAGCAGCGCCAGTTCCTCCTGTCTCGCGACAAGAAGCTGCCGAGTGCCATCCGTTATGGCGTAATGCTGGAAGTCCCAGCATTGGCCGAGATGCTCGACCTGTTACTGCCGAAGCTCGACTTCCTGTCCATCGGGACCAACGACCTCACGCAGTTCCTGTTCGCCGCGGACCGCGCCGACCCGCGCCTCGCCGAGCGATACGACTGGCTGTCACCCGCGATCCTTCGCTTCCTGCACCGGGTCGTGGCCGCATGCGATGAGGCGGGCGTACGCGTCGGCGTCTGCGGAGAGATGGGCGGCCGCCCACTCGAAGCGATGGCGCTTCTCGGGCTGGGCGTGCGTCGGCTCTCGATCACCCCGGCCGGTGTCGGGCAGATCAAGGCGATGGTGCGAAGCCTCGACCTCGCCGGCGCGACGACCGTGGTCACCGACGCACTCAAGTCGGGCAGTCCCTCGATCCGCACGGTGCTGGAGCAATGGGCGAGCGAGCACGGCGTTGAGCTCGGCGGTTGAGCCTTCCGCCGCATGTCGGCGTCATCATCCAACGTCGCGTCGCTTTTTGCTTGTGCAAAGAGGCTGTTGTAAGCGGTCGCGGAATTCTGCTTCTCCAACGGATAAAGTCACCAAATGAGTGAAGTCGAAGAATTCCACGCGGCCAATGACCCCCAAGCCGCTCAGTCGATCGGGGAGCGCCTGCGTGCAGCGCGTGAAGCACGCGGCTTGTCGCTGCCGGAGATGGCGGACCGGACCAAGGTAAATCAGCGCATGCTGTCCGCAATCGAACGCCATGCGCTTGATGAGATGCCGGTCGGGCCCTATGCCGCCGGCTTTACCCGCGCCTACGCTCGCGAACTCGGCATGGACGAGCATGCCGCCGCCGACGAGATGCGCCGCGCGATGGAGGCGCGAAACCAGGTCGGTCTGCGTCCTGCGCCGATCTACGAGCCGGCCGATGCGAACCGTGTGCCCTCCGGCCGCTTCGCTCTCAATGCGGCGCTGGCTGGCGCAGCGTTGCTCGCCGCCTACCTCGGCTACCAGTGGTGGAGCAATCGTCCTCCCGCACCTGCCGAAGTGACCGACGCTTCGTCGCGTCCCTCAAACGGGATCGCCGCAGCGACCTCCGCAGCGACGGCCACCACCATGACCGCTACGCAGCCGGTCGACCCTGCGGCGACGGCGCGTTTTTCCGGTCCGCTGCGTATCGCGTCCACCGGTCGCGCCTGGATCAGTCTCGAGGACGCCAACGGGCGTGGGCAATTCGATCTCACCCTCGCCCGCGGCGAATATTACACGGTGCGCGAAAATCAGCGCGGGCTGAAGCTGCGCACGGACAACGCATCCGCACTACGCCTGGTGGTCGGAGAGCAGCGGCTCTCGCTCGGCGAAGGGAATGCGGTGTCCGGTGTCCGCCTCGACGCTGCGAGCCTCGCGCAGCGCGCGGCGGCTGGCGGAGTCGCGCCAGCTTCGGTTCAGCCAGACGCGGCAACTTTACCGACCGCCGGCCCAGTGGTCGGCGTGGCGCCGGAGGCCGCCCCTGGCGGTCGCCGCGCCCCCGACAGCGCCTTTTGACGCAGAGATAGGACCAGCATGACCCGACGTTCGATTGCCCTTGCCACCGCTGCGCTGATGCTCGGAACGGCAGCGCCCGGGGCCGCGCAGAGCAACGATCCGGCAGAGGCGGCACGTCGGATCGACCGGCTCGAACGAGAGCTTCGCGCGGTGCAGCGGCGGGTTTTCCCAGGCGCGGAGGGTGGGTTGGTCATGCCCGACAACGGGCCTCAGCCGGTCGCGCCTGTGGCGAGCAGCGGTACAGGCGGCGGTGCGGGCACCGACCTCGCCCCGCGCCTCGACGCGATCGAGGCGACGCTCGCGCGCCTCACTGGAGAGGTCGAGCAGGTCGCATTCCGCCAGCGCGAGCAGCAAAGCGCCATCGACCGGCTGCGCGATCAGGCGAACGCCGCCGCGACTACGAACGCGATTACCCCCGCGCCGAACAGCACTTCGGTGCCCTCACCCGCGCCAATACGTCCGGTGACGCCCGCCCCTGCCCCCTCGACCCTGGCGGCCGCGCCTTCCCCCCGCCCCGCCGGCGCGGTGACGCCCGCGAGCGCGAGTACGCAGGGCGCCGCTGGCTCCGCCGCGCGTCGCGCGCGAGTCGCAGCGATCGAGGTGCCGGCGACGGGCAACGCGCCGGAGGATAGCTACCTCTACGGGTTCCGTCTGTGGGAGGCGCAGCTTTACCCCGAAGCGCAGGCGCAATTGCAGCAGGTGCTCACTCGCTACCCGACGCATCGCCGCGCGAGCTATGCCGGCAACCTTTTGGGACGGGCCTATCTCGACAACAACCAGCCGACGCTGGCGGTCCGGGCGCTGTACGACAATTTCCGCGAGCGTCCGCGGGGCGAACGTGCGGCCGACTCCCTTTACTACATGGGCCTCGCGCTGATCCGGCTGGACCGCAGGCAGGACGCCTGCCGGACCTTCACGGAGTTCGACAGCAATTTCGGGACCAGCGCGACTGCGGCGCTCAAGGCGCAAGTGGCGACCGCGCGTGGCCAGGCGGGCTGCTGAACCGCTCGACGCGGAGTTCCTGCGCGCCCGCCTGTCACAGTTGGCGGGACGCGACGTCGGCAATCAGCGGTTTGGGGTGGCAGTTTCCGGCGGCGCCGATAGCAGCGCGCTCTTGATCCTTGCCGCCGAGGCTCTGGCCGGTCGGGTCGAGGCGGCGACCGTCGACCACGGCCTCCGCCCCGAAGCCGCTCGCGAGGCGGCAGAGGTGCGCAGCCTCTCCTCGCGCTTGGGCGTCCCGCACCAGACCTTGTCCCTGGAGGCTCCGCTATCGTCGGCAAGCCAGGCGAGCGCACGCGATGCTCGCTATGCCGCTCTGGAGCGGTGGCGTGCGGAACGATCGCTCGACTGGGTGCTGACCGCGCACCACGCCGACGATCAACTCGAAACGATGCTCATGCGGCTCGACCGGGGCAGCGGCCTCTCGGGTCTCTCCGGGATCCGGGCGCGCAACGGCACGATCCTGCGCCCGCTGCTGGGGCGGCGACGGAGCGAGCTCGAAGCTCTTTGCCGGGAACGGTCGGTGGAATGGTTCGAGGACCCGGCCAACACGGACCCTCGCCACGACCGAAGCCGCATGCGCCAAGCCTTGGTCGCGTTGCGCGAAGCGGTCGACCGTCACGGTGCCGTTCGCTCCGCCGACGCTTTGCACGATGCCGACGCGGCGCTCGCATGGATGACCGAGGAACTGGCCCGCGACCGTCTCGTCGCGAGCGACGATACACTGGAGGTTCGCATCGGCGGCTTGCCACGCGATCTCCAACGTCGCCTACTCCTCCGCGCGCTTGCCAACTTCGGCCACTCGCAAGTGCGGGGGGAGACGGTTGTAGGCGCACTCGGTCGGCTCAATAGTGGGGTAGCCGCGATGATCGGCGACGTGCTTATTCACCCTCAGACCAGCGGTGAGGTTTGGCGGTTAACCCCTGCGCCGCCCCGCAACGGTAAATAGCGGGCCTCCGCTTGTGGCGCGTTCCGCCGCCCCCTACATTCGGAGAGCCCCGGGCGCGGCCCGGACGATGGAGAGCGATGCGCGTGAACGAGCCCAAACCCAACCCGAAGCCGCCAGCCGGCTGGGTGAAGACGCTGATGATCTGGTCCGCGATCATCCTGTCGGTGCTGCTCGTCACGCAGATGCTGGGCGGATCGCAACGCGCGACCGACGCAATCCCCTACAGCGAGTTCAAGACCCGCCTCGCCGCCGGCGAAGTGAAAGAGGTCGTGATCGGGGAGACAAAGGTCACCGGTAAGCTTGCCGACGACAAGGCGTTCAGCGCCAACCGTGTTTCCGACGCCGACCTCATCAAGTCGCTGCAGGAACGTGGAGTCGAGTTCGACGGCGCGACCCAGACGCAGCCCTCGCTGCTTACCTACATGCTCGCGCAGATCCTGCCGTTCCTGCTGCTCTTCGGCGTCGGCTACCTGATCTTTCGGCAGGTTCAGAAGAACTCCGGCGGCGGCGCGATGGGTTTCGGGAAATCGAAAGCCAAGCTGCTCACCGAGAAGCAGGGGCGTGTAACCTTCGACGATGTCGCAGGCATTGAGGAAGCTCGCGAGGAACTGCAGGAAATCGTGGAGTTTCTGAAGGACCCGGGCAAGTTCAGTCGGCTTGGCGGCTCGATCCCCAAGGGGGCTCTGTTGGTGGGCTCGCCCGGTACCGGCAAGACGCTGCTGGCGCGCGCCATCGCGGGTGAGGCGGGCGTTCCCTTCTTCACCATCTCCGGGTCGGACTTCGTCGAGATGTTCGTCGGCGTCGGCGCGAGCCGCGTGCGCGACATGTTCGAGCAGGCCAAAAAGTCTGCGCCTTGCATCGTCTTCATCGACGAGATCGACGCGGTTGGCCGCCACCGCGGTGCCGGGCTTGGCAACGGCAACGACGAGCGCGAGCAGACGCTCAACCAGCTGCTCGTGGAGATGGACGGTTTCGAAGCGAACGAGGGCATCATCATCATTGCCGCGACCAACCGGCCCGATGTGCTCGACCCGGCGCTGCTGCGACCCGGACGTTTTGACCGCCAGGTCGTCGTACCGCGCCCCGACATCGAGGGTCGGGTCAAGATCCTCGAGGTGCATACGCGCACCAAGCCGCTCGCACCCGACGTCGACCTGCGCCGCATTGCGCGCGGGACGCCGGGCTTTTCGGGTGCTGACCTTGCCAACCTCGCGAACGAGGCGGCACTGCTTGCCGCGCGCAAGGGCAAACGCCTGATCGCCTCGCTTGAGTTCGAGGAGGCCAAGGACAAGGTGATGATGGGCGCGGAACGGCGTTCAATGGTGATGACCGAGGAGGAAAAGAAGGTCACCGCCTACCACGAGGCCGGCCACGCGCTGGTGTCGCTGCACGTCGACGGCTGCGATCCCCTCCACAAGGTGACGATCATTCCGCGCGGTCGCGCGCTCGGCGTGACCTGGAACCTGCCCGAACGCGACCGCTTCAACATGAGCATGAAGCAGATGAAGGCGCGGCTCGCGCTCGCCTTTGGCGGACGGATCGCCGAACAGCTGATCTGGGGCGAGGACGAGCTCAACACCGGCGCGTCCAACGACATTCAGCAGGCCACCGACATGGCGCGCGCGATGGTCATGGAATATGGCATGAGCGATAAGCTCGGTTGGCTTCGGTACCGCGACAACCAAGATGAGGTCTTCCTCGGCCACAGCGTCAGCCGCGCGCAGCACATGTCCGAGCGCACCGCGCAGCTGATCGACGAGGAGGTCCGCCGCCTGATCGAGGAAGCGGAGGTGCTGACTCGCGGTGTCCTGTCCGAACATCTGGACGAGCTTCACCGTCTTGCGGGCGCTCTGCTGGAGTTCGAGACGCTTTCCGGTGAGGAGGCCCGCGCCGTCATCGCGGGAGGCGGCGTCGACCGGCCCGAAGATCCCCGCGCGGGTAGTCCTCGTGCGATCGAGGGACACGCGGGCTCGGTGCCGCGGGTTCGCCGGCGTCCCCGCCTCGACGCTCGCCCAGCGTAGGCGCTTCGTTCAGTTGCGCGAAAGAAACTGTGTCTTCAGGGGCACAGTTTCTTTCGATGTGAATTGTTACGCGGAAGTGTTGAAACCGCGACGGGCATCACCAGTTTAGACCCTATCACGGCGGACAGCTGAAAAGGTTGACGTCGTGTCACAGCAGGGCAGCTTGCTGTGCAAGATCAACGGCTTACAGGACTCTCCCCTAATGAAAAAGATTGCAATTCTCGCCGCGGCGTTCGTCGCAGCGTCGACTTCGTCTGTTGCGCTCGCTCAGGACACTGCGCCTGATGGTTCGCGCGCTTTCGGGTTTGAGCCCTATGCTGCGGTGACCGGCGGCTACAACAGCTACGATGCTGATGCGTACGGCGTCCCCGCTTACGGCGCGGGTGGCCGCTATGAGGGCGCTTTCGTGGAAGGTGCGCTTGGCGCTAACATCCCCCTTGGACCGGTCGTCGCCGGCGTCGAAGGCAACGTTGCCAAGGGCATCAATGGTGACATCGACTGGCGCTATGGCGTGAGCGGCCGCCTCGGCTTCCGCGCTGGCGAAAGCGGCCTGGTTTACGGCAAGGCTGGCTACGAGTGGACGAACTTCCGTCGCGGCGCGGCTGCCACGACCGGCGGTGATTACGGTCAGGAAGTTTACGGCGTTGGCGTCGAAGTCGGTCCGCGCGATATCGGGCTTGGCGGCGTAACCGGGAGCTCGGGTATCCGCCTGCGCCTCGAAGCCAACACCTCGGACTTCCAGTCGATCCGTCCGCAGGCAGGTGTGGTTTTCCACTTCTGATCTGACGGTCATCCGAAAAGAAAGGCCTCCCGAGCAATCGGGAGGCCTTTTTTGTTGCCCAAGCTAGGCGGGGCAAACCCGCCCAGCCCAAACCTGCAATGATCAGAAGGTGAAGCGCGCGGCCACACCGTAGGTGCGCGGCTGGTTGGGATAGCCGCTGATGCTCCCCGATTGCGCGACCGACGGGAAGACCGTGGTCAGGTAGCGGCTGTTGAGGAGGTTGCGGCCCCACAGCGACAGCTCCAGCCCGTTGGTTAGGCCGAGGATGACCGACCCGTTGAGGTTGTCAATTTCGCGGTCGATACCGGACACATTCTCGACCACCTGCACTTGGCTTTCGTAGGAATAGTCGGCGCGGAAGGTGAGCGTCGAGCCGCCCGCGAACTCGTGGACGTAGGCGCCGCCCAGGCTGAAGGCGAGCTGCGGGATGCCCGCCGGGCGCTGGCCCGACAGGTCCAGCTGCGGCCCGCCCTGCTGCGGCGTCGGCTGGCCCGGCACCGGGATGCCGGTGTTGACGAAGCTATCGTAGCGCGGGTCGAGATAGGTGAAGGCCAGCGTGATCGTCAGCGGATCGACCGGACGCACTGAACCGTCGAACTCGATGCCGCGCACCGACTGCTGTCCCGCGTTGGCGAGCGCGAAGCCGGTTCCAGTGAAGATGTTCGACTGGAACCCCTTCAGCTTCTGATCGAAGAGCGCGATGTTGAACGCGACGCGGTCGAACTGCGCCTTGAGGCCGATTTCATACACCTCTGCAGTTTCGGGCCCGGCATAACGCGACCCGGTGGTGAGGTTGGGCACCGCCAGCCCAGCCGCGCGGATCGGCGACGTCGGCGGGTTGGTGACCGGCGAACCAGGGATGAAGTCGCTCGCGAACGGCCGCGAGTCGCGCGAAAGGTTCCAGCTGCTCGCTTTGAACCCGGTCGCATAGGTCGCGTAGAGATTGATGTTGTCGGTCAGATCGTAGGCCGCACGGATGGTGTAGCTCAGGTTATCATCCCGCGTCCGCCCATTCTCAACCGCATTGGGGAAGTTCAGGAACGGCGGCAGGAACTGCAGCGGCCTGAGAGCGAGCAGCGGATTGACCGCCGCATTGGTCGCGTTGGCGTTGGCAAACGCGGTCGCGCCCGCCTGAACCTGCGCGAAGGCGGCAGCATTCGCCGCTGCAAAGGCCTGCACCTGCGCAGCCGTCGCCGCCCCTGGCAGGCGAAGGATCTGTCCGACGGTGGTGGCGATCGCCTGGTTGAGCACCGCCTGACGGCCGATCGCCGTCAAGTCGAGGCCGGAGAACACGTCGGTCGAATTGGCGCTCGACGACACGCGCTTGCGGTCGTCGGTGTAGGCGAGGCCGAGCGTCAGCGTCAGCCGGTCCGTGACCTCCCAATCGGCGGTTCCGAACAGGGAGAAGGCGTCGTTCGAGTAGTTGAACGTGTTGAACAGCCCCTGCCCCGCCGCGAAGAAGGTGCCCGTCGGCGTACCGGTCAGCGCCTCCACCGTGTTGATGGCACCGTTCGAGAGGATATTGGCATAATTGCGGAACGCGGTGCCGTAGGTCAGCGCATCGCTGGTGACGATATCCTCACGGAAATAGAAGCCACCGACGAGGAAGTTGAGCGGGCCGTCGAAGTCCGACGCCAAGCGCAACTCCTGCGTAAAGGTGTTGATGTCGAGCGCGTTGCGGTTCTGCCCGATCAGGTCGGCGCTGGTGAAGTCGCTGTCCTGATTGGTGCGGCTCTTCACCTCGCGATAGGCCGTGATCGAGGTTAGAGTGAGAGCTCCGAACTCATAGTCCGCCTGCCCCGACAACCCCCAGTTGCGAATGTCATTCGACGAGGGAAAGTTGTTGTAGACATTGTAGCTGAACGGGTTGGCGGCATCGATACGTCCGCCGACCGCAACGATAGCCGCGCCGGTCGGACCGTTGATGACGTTACCCGCGATGCAGCAATTTTCGTCGATCTGGTCGATGTCGCCGATCAGCCGGACCTTGAACGCATCCGACGGTTCCCACAGCAGCTGCCCGCGGAAGCCGTAGCGATTGCGATCGTTGAAGTCGGTGTTGAGGTTGAGGTCGCGGGCGTATCCGTCGCGGCGATTGTAGTTGCCGTAAAGGCTGAACGCGAGCGTGTCGCTGATCGGCCCGGTGACGTCCGCGCGCGCGACGATGGCGTTGTAGTTGCCGTAGCTGAGCTCTGCATGGCCGCCCCAGCTGAACTGCGGCTCCTGCGTCACGATCGAGATGATGCCCGCGCTGGCGTTCTTTCCGAACAGCGTCGACTGCGGCCCGCGCAGCACTTCGATGCGGCGGATGTTGGGGAGATCGCCGATCTGCGCGGCGGAGCGCGAACGATAGACGCCGTCGATGAACACGCCCACCGACGGTTCGATGCCGGCGTTGTTGGCGCCGTTACCGAAACCGCGGATGATGAAGTTGGTATTGGCGCTCGACTGGAGCTGGGCCACGCGCAGTGAGGGGACCAGCGTCTGCACGTCGATCAGGTCGCGCGCCTGCGCCTGCTGAATGGTCTCAGCCGTCGCCACCGACACTGCGATCGGGGTGTCCTGCAGCGTGGTTTCGCGCTTGGACGCAGTGACGATGATGTCGTTGCCCTGATCAGAGCTCTGGTCGTCGGCCTGATCCTGCGCCTGCGCCCCAGTGGGCGGCGTGTTACCAGGCGGGGGCACATTCGCGTCCTGGGCGAACGCCGGGCCAGCGGCAATCAGTGCGAGCGCGCTGGCGGTTTGCAAAACGTAGGAGAGCTTCATTCGTCCTCAACTCCTGTCTGACGCGCTTCACGGCGTCTCAACGGCCGCTGCTCTGCCACGTGCACGGAAGACGTCAACGATGCGCGACGTGACTTCAGACTTTCAGCGCAAATCGTGGCAAAAGCGCCACAGCGTCGCGCCGCAGGTCGGCTGGCGCCCGGTTCCGGCCGACGTCATTTAGGGAATTGACAAAAATGTCAGTTGCCCTTTGTCTCCGACACACAGCCACGGCGCAGATTGTGGCCAGTCGTGATGACACGACCTCTCTCCCCCGCCTGGGCGCGCGTTGCGTCGCCGTTTGGTTCGCGTCCGGCAAGCGGCCCGGATCGGAAGGGGAGCTAGAGAGATGAACAATGCCCGGCGGTCGTCGCGTTACCTGATCGGCGCCTCTTTACTGAGCCTCACACTCTCCAGCCCCGCATTGGCCCAGTCGACCACCGACGCCAACGCTACCGGCGATCCGGTCAGCGCGCAGCGGGCGCAGCAGGCGACACCGCCCGAGGATCAATCGACCGACATTGTCGTCACCGCGCAGCGATCGTCCGAGCGGCTGCAGGACGTGCCGATCGCCGTGAGCGCCTTTTCCGCGCAGAACCTCGAGCAGCAGCAAATTCGCAACACGTCGGACCTGCAGCTCAGCCTTCCGAACATCACTTTCTCCAAAAGCAATTTCACCGGCGCGAGCTTTACCATCCGTGGGATCGGTGACCTGTGCGTCGGGGTGACCTGCGACAGCGCGACCGCGATCCACATGAACGACGCGCCGCTGTTCTCGACCCGCATCTTCGAGACGGAGTTTTTTGACCTGGAGCGTGTCGAGGTGCTGCGCGGCCCGCAGGGCACGTTGTTCGGTCGTAATGCGACGTCGGGGGTAATTAATTTCCTCACCGCCCGCCCCGAGCCGGGCGACTTCGGCGCGGCGGGTGAGTTTGAATACGGCAATTACAACAGCATCAAGGTGCGCGGGATGGTCAACGTCCCGCTCGGCGACAGGGCGGCGGTCCGCGTTGCGGGCATCTACCTCAACCGCGACGGATACACGACCAACATTTTTGACGGCGGGCGGCTCGACGACCGCGATCTGTTCGGGGTGCGCGGCTCGTTCCGTTGGGAGCCGACGGAAAGCATTACCATCGATTTGATGGGCTATTATTTCCGGGAAAACGACAGCCGCCTGCGCATTCAAAAGCAGCTGTGCCAGCGCGACCCCACCGGCGTGCTTGGCTGTCTCAACCTGCGGCGTGACGCGCAGGTCACGAACGGCAACTCGACGCTCGCCTCGGTCCTGACGAGCCGTGAGTTCCTCGTTTCGCAAGGCGTGCCCGCGCCGTTCGCGCTCGGCAGCGTTTACGGTTTCGACCCGTTTTCGACGTCGGTGAACCCGGCGGACCCGCGTCAGGTCAACACCGACTCACCCTCCCCCTATCGCGCGGACGAGATGATCCTCCAGGCCTCGATCCGCCAGGACCTCGGCAATGGCCTGTCGCTGCGGGTGCTCGGCAACTATCAAGACACTGGCGTCGATAGCAGCCAGGACTACACGCTCGCAGTGCAGAACCGTTCGGGCATGACCCCGGGGCTATCGTTCCTCGCCGCCGCGGGTGCAGGGCTCGTGCCGGGGTTGCCTGCCGCCTACTTCCAGCCCGTCGCGAACGCACTGATCCCGCAAGGTCCGGGTGGCGTGCTGTGCACCTCCGCTGCGGAGGAGACGAATACGGGCGTATTCGGCGGGCACGCCGTGTGCGGACAGACGCCGCTCGACTTCGATCGCTCGAATGCGTTCACCACAAGCTGGACGGTCGAGGGCATCGTTTCGTCCGACTGGGATGGACCGTTCAACTTCCTACTCGGCGGGATCTACGGCGAGCTCCACCTCAGCGAAAACAGCTATTATGTGAACAGCTTCGGGCTGGATTATGCATCGGGCGTGCTGGGTGCGCTGGGTTCCCTGACCGGTGGCCCGCGCCCGCCTTCGTACCGGGGACCTCCCTTCTACCGAAACCACAGCGACGACCTGCGGACGCGCAGCTACGGGATTTTCGGCGAGGGCTACTACGAGTTCAACGACCGGCTGAAGCTGACGCTCGGCCTGCGCTACAACAATGACTACAAGAGCATCAGCGCGCGCACGACGCTGGTGAATTTTCTCATCCCGTTCGGATCGACGAGCGCCGACGCATCGCCCTTTGCGGCGGGTTTCGATGCCGACCCTGCGACGGTCTGCCCGACAACGAATGCAGCGTCGCTCGCGCAGAATCCGAATGTCTCTGGCGCTATCGGCTCGGTAGCGGGCTGCGAGGCTTTCCAGCGCCGCACCGTGCGCTTCAGCGAACTGACCGGTCGGGCGGTGGTCGATTTTCAGATTACGCCCGACAACCTCCTCTATTTCAGCTATTCGCGTGGTTATAAGTCGGGCGGTATCAACCCGCCGGTATCGCCGGTCTTTGCCGTCCCCGAATCCTTCGGGCCCGAGACGGTCGATGCATTCGAGATCGGGTCCAAGAACACGTTCGGCGCGATGCAGCTGAACCTGACGGGCTTCTACTATCGCTATAACGACCTGCAGCTGTCGCGCATCGTCGCGCGCACGTCGGTCAACGACAACGTCAGCGCCAACATCTGGGGGTTCGAGGCGGAGGCGATCGTTCGTCCGGTGCGCGACCTGCTGATCAACCTCGGCTTCTCCTACCTCAACACCTCGGTGTCGCAGGATAAGCTGCTGTCCAATCCGCGCGATCCCGGAGGCGGGCGTGCCGACGCGGTGATCATCAAGGACATCACCAATGCCTCGCACTGCGCGGTCGCCTCGGCGAGCGGAAACGCGGCGGCGGTCAACGCCTATGTCGCGACGATCAACAATTTGATCAACGTAGGCCAGATCCCGGGGCTTGCCCCGGGAGCGGGACTGCGCGCGCCGTCGCCATTCCCGGTCGACAGCGGCATCGCCTCCACCGGCGCGTTCAGCGTGTGCGGCGCGCTTGCAGCGACCGCCGCGACGGTTGGACAGCAGTTCGGCGGGATCCAGTATTTCGCCTCCGGCGTGCCGGTGAACATCCGCGGAAACGAACTGCCGCAGGCGCCCAACTTCAAATGGAGCGCCGGCGCCCAGTACACCGTGCGCTTCGGAGATAATATGACGCTCGTTCCGCGCGTCGACCTCACCTACACGGGTGAGAGCTTCGGCAGCATCTTCAACGGTGAGGTCAACCGCATCGAGGGTTATGCGCAGGCCAATGCGCAGGTTCAGCTCAACGGACCGGATAGCCGCTGGTACGCGCGGGCGTTCATCCAGAACATCTTCGACAGCAATGCGACCACCGGCCTCTACGTTACGGACGCCTCGTCGGGTCTGTTCACCAACACCTTTACGCTGGAGCCGCGCCGGTACGGGGTTGCCATCGGCTTCCGCTTCTGACCGCTTCCCACTCCACTGGGAACGTGGCCCGCCGGCAGCGATGTCGGCGGGCCATTTTTCAAAAGTCGATGGCGATGCCCTTTTTCTCCCAGTCGCCGTAGCGCACCGGGTCCGGCCGATCGCCGACGCCGCGTCCTTCGTAGGGTACAGCCTCAGCCTCGGGCGGCGCTGATGGCTGCCAGTGCGCGGGGGGCACGACCCCCGGCGGTCGCTTCGTCGCACGTCGGGTGGAGGCAGCGGGGTTGGGCTTGTCCATGGTGAGAGTATAGGGCCGATCTTCCTCCCCGCCACCCGGAGCTCACAGCCTGCCCCGCACCCGCCCCCAATCGCCCGCGACTGCGCAAGGCCCCGATGCCATCGGTGTTCCCGCGCGCGCGGCGGCGCTCAAGCTGCTCGACGCCGTGTTTCGGCGGGGGGAGCCGCTCGATGCCGCGAGCCCCAACGTGCTGCGTCCACTGGGCAATGGGAGCGACCGCGCGCTCGCCGTCGCGATCGCGACCGAGGTGTGCCGCCACGCCGTCGCGCTGGACGCGTTGATCGACGCCCATACGCGCGAGCCGCTGGCGCATGACCTGAAGGTGCGACAGGCGCTTCGCATCGCGCTCGTCCAGGCGCTGGCGATGCGCGTGCCCGATCACGCCGCGATCGCAACCGTCCTCCCGCTCGTCAGCGGCGGCCCGAGGCGGCTGCTCCATGGCGTCTTCAGCGCGGTGCTCCGCAGTGGTGCGCGCTTGCCCGCAGTTCCCCCGCTGCCGCCCGCGGTCGAACGTCGCTGGGAGCACAGCTGGGGACGCGAGGAAACGCACCGCATCGCCGCCGCGCTTGCCGCGCCGCCGCCACTCGATCTCACCCTGCGCGATCCGGCGAGCACGGCTGAGTGGGCGGAGCGGTTGGAGGGCACCAGCCTCGCCCCCGGCCACCTCCGCCTCGATCGCGGTCGCGCGGTGCACGGGCTACCGGGTTATGGCGAAGGCGCGTGGTGGGTGCAGGACCTTGCGGCGTCGATCCCCGCCCGCCTGCTCGGGCGTGGCGGAGGGCGGCGCGTGATCGACATTGGCGCAGCCCCGGGCGGCAAGACGATGCAGCTCGCAGCGGCGGGGTGGGAAGTCGTCGCGCTCGACGCCTCCGCACGGCGGGCGGAGCGACTGCGCGACAACCTAGCGCGCGTGCAGCTGGGCGCGGAGGTGGTGGTCGGGGACGGGCGCGACCTCAGTGGCCACGCGGCCTATGATGCGGCACTCCTCGACGCACCATGCAGCGCCACCGGCATCGCGCGACGGCACCCGGACGTGCTCCATCGCATCGAGGATCGCGATATAGCAGACCGTGCGAGTTTGCAGGCGCAAATGCTTGAGTCTGCAGGAAATGCCGTGCGCGAGGGCGGGCAGATCGTGTACGCCACGTGCAGCCTCGAGCCGGCCGAGGGGGAGGGGCAGATCGCCGCTTTCCTAGGACGGCGGCCCGACTGGCGCATCGACCCGGTGAGCGAGAATGAGCTACCGACGGGCCTCCTACCGACAGCCGTGGGCACCGTCCGCACCCTCCCCTCCCAGCTCGCGGAGGCAGGCGGGCTTGACGGCTTCTTCATCGCCCGGCTGGTGCGCGGCGTCTAATCGTCTTCGTAGGCGCCGTAGCGGTCGTCGGCGAGGTCGCTGAATTTGGTCAGCCGCGCCTCGAAGTGGAGCCGCACTTTGCCGGTCGCGCCGTGGCGCTGCTTGGCGACGATCAGTTCGGCGAGGCCCTGAACGCGCTCGAGCTCCGCAGCCCATTTGGCGTGATCGTCGAACACCTTCGCGTCATCGCCATCGGTCGGCCGCTTGGGTTCGCGCGCGTTGACGTAATATTCCTCGCGAAACAGGAACAGCACCATGTCGGCGTCCTGTTCGATCGAGCCCGATTCACGCAGGTCGGCGAGTTGGGGCCGCTTGTCCTCCCGGCTCTCCACCGCGCGGCTGAGCTGCGACAGCGCAAGCACGGGGACGTTCAGCTCCTTGGCGAGCGTCTTGAGCCCGCGGCTAATCTCCGAAATTTCCTGCACGCGGTTGTCGCCCGAACGGCTCGCGCCCTGCAACAGCTGAAGATAGTCGACGATCACCAGCCCAATCCCATGCCGCCGGTGGAGGCGGCGGGCGCGAGTGCGCAGGCCGGCGATGGTCAGCGCGGGCGTATCGTCGATGAACAGCGGCATCGACTGTAACCGCGCCGCAGCGTCGGCCAGCCGGTCGAAGTCGCCGTGACTGATCTTGCCCATGCGCAGCGCTTCGGAGCTGATGTTCGCCTGTTCCGCGAGGATACGCGTGGCGAGCTGGTCGGCGCTCATTTCCAGGCTGAAGAACACAGTCTTCGCGCCCATGTTCTTTTCGGGCGGAATGCCGTCCGCCTCGTCCCGCAGCCAGCGGTCAGCGGCAGCGTAGGCGATGTTGGTGGCGAGCGAGGTCTTGGCCATGCCAGGACGCCCGCCAAGGATCAGCAAGTCGGACTGATGCAGCCCGCCGATCTTGGCATTCACCGACGCGAGCCCGGTGGTGACGCCCGACAACGAACCGCCGCTGTTCAGCGCCTTTTCGACGTTGGCGAGAGCCACCGACGCCGCCGCGCCCAGGCTCCGCGCCTGCCCGAGCTCCGTATCGCCCCCGGCCACCCGGTAGAGCGCGGTCTCCGCCTCCTCGATCTGGGTGTGCGGGTCGATGCTGTCGCGCGTGTCGGTGGCGCGCTCGACCAGCTCGCGCCCGACGCCGATCAGCGCGCGCAGCAGAGCGAGGTCGTGGATCTGTCGCGCAAGATCGCGCGCGCCGATCAGACCCGCCGCGCTGCCGGTCAGTTGCGCCAGCCACCCCGGCCCGCCGAGCGCGCGCATCCCCTCGTCCGCATCGAAATAGACCTTGAGCGTCACCGGATTGGCGACGCGGTTGTCGGTCACCAGAACGCTGATCCGCTCGAACAGGCGCTGATGGAGCGGTTCGAAGAAATGCTGCGGCTCGAGCGGGACCGGCAGGTCCTCCAGCACGCGATTGTCAATCATGCATGCGCCGAGGAACGCCGCCTCCGCCTCCAGATTGGAGGGGAGCGCCGGAGTAGCGGCCGCATCGGGAGCGGTCTGGTTGGCGGGAATCGGAAGCGCGCTTGCCATGGTCGCGCGACCTCACGCGCAGGCCGTCGCCGCGTCAAGCTCGCCCACGCGCAAAGCTGTGGATATCCTTTCAAAGCTGCGGCAATGGGCGGCATATTGCCATGGCCGACCCGCGCATCATCCACATCGAACTCGACGAAGCGACGGTCGTGCGGCGCAGCGACGATGTCGAGCAGGAGCGGCGCATCGCACTGTTCGACCTCAAGGAAAACTCGCACTTTCGCCCTCTGCGCGAACATCCGGGCGACGATTATGCCGGGCCGTGGCAGCTGCATCTGGCGGTGCACGACGGGCGGCTGGCGATGGACATCCGCCGCGCCGACGGAACGCCGTGGGAGCAACTGGTCATCGCGCTGGGGCGCTTTCGCCGACCGGTCCGCGAATATTTCGCGATCGTCGGCAGCTATTATCAGGCGCTCCGTACAGCGACCGCCGACCAGATTGAGACGATCGACATGGCCCGGCGTGCGATCCACAACGACGCCGCGCAGCTGCTGATGGAGCGGCTGGGCGACAAGATCGAGCTCGACTTCGACACCGCGCGGCGCCTGTTCACGCTGATCTGCGTGCTCCATTTCCGTGGGTGAGCGCGGCTGGTTGAAAGCGGTGCTGCTAGCGCTGCTCTTGGGGCTGCTCGGCTGGGCGATTTGGGCGACGCGCGCCGATCGCTGGCGACCCGCGCCGACCAGCGTCGGAGCGCAGGGGGTGGCGATCGGCGCGGCCAACCGTCCGCTCACCGCCGACGCGCTCAAGGCGGCAGGCGCTCGCTTCGTCTACCTCGACGCCACGCGCGGATCCCGGCTCGAGCCCGGCTTTAGCGAACTTCTCGCCGCGGCGCGGGGGAGCGGCCTCCCGACCGGGGCCATCCACCACTACCGCCTGTGCGCCCCGGCGGCGGAGCAGGCGGCCGCGTTCGTGACGCTGGTCCCACGCGCGAGCGATACGCTGCCGCCGCTGGTGCTGATCGAGGATGAGGCGCAATGCGCGCGGCCGCCCTCTCCCGCCCTGCTCCGGGCCGAACTCACCACCTTCCTCTCGCAGGTGGAGACGCACGGCGGGCGCCGGGCGGTGCTGGGCATCATGCCGGACCTGGAGGAGCGCTATCCGCTCGGCGACATTCGGCGCGAACGCCTGCTGATTGCGCCGCGCGATGCGGGGGCGGCGAGGAACGGGGCGCGCCGCGACTGGGCGCTGTGGCTCGCCAACGATCGCACCCAGCTCGACGGTGTTGCGGGCCGCGTGCGATGGCTGGCGCTGCGCCGCAATCTCGGGCAGGACGGCAGGCGATGACCCGCGACGCGCTGATCGCCGCCGCCCGAGAGGCCGCCGCCCACGCCCACGCCCCCTATTCGCGCTTCGCGGTGGGCGCCGCGCTGCTGCTCGACGACGGCTCGATCGTGACCGGCACCAACTTCGAGAATGCAAGCTACGGCCTGTCGCTTTGTGCCGAAACGGTCGCCCTGGCGAAGGCCAATAGCGAAGGGGCGCTGCGCCGCGTGGTCGAGGTTGGCGTGATCGGAGGGGTGATGGATGAAGGCGGCGGCATCGCGGGGTCCGATCCCGTCCGGCCGTGCGGCCGCTGCCGACAGGTCCTCAACGAAGCGGCGAGCCTTTCGAACCGCGACCTCACCATCCACTGCGCCTCCGGCGACGGCGGGGCGGTCGAGACGCACCAACTATCCGCCCTCCTCCCTCACGCCTTTGGGCCGGGCGATCTGGGGATCGGCGGATGAGCATCCTTTCCGACCGATGGATACGCGAGCGCGCGCTCAACGACGGGATGATCGAACCTTTCGTCGAGGCGCAGCGACGCGACGGGTGCATCAGCTACGGCCTGTCGTCCTACGGCTACGACGCGCGGGTGGCGAACGATTTCAAGATCTTCACCAACGTCGACAGCGCGGTGGTGGACCCCAAGGACTTCGCCTCCAACAGCTTCGTCGATCGCAAGACCGACGTGTGCGTCATTCCGCCCAACAGCTTCGCGCTCGCGCGCACGGTCGAGTATTTCCGCGTGCCGCGCGATGTGCTCGTGATCTGCCTCGGCAAATCGACCTACGCCCGCTGCGGCATCATCGTGAACGTCACCCCGCTCGAGCCCGGCTGGGAGGGGCATGTGACGCTCGAGTTTTCGAACACCACCCCGCTGCCGGCCAAGATCTACGCCAATGAAGGCGCGTGCCAGTTCCTCTTCCTCCAGGGCAATGAGCCGTGCGAGGTGAGCTACGCCGACCGCGCGGGCAAATATATGGGCCAGCGCGGCGTCACCCTGCCGCGGCTTTGACGGAGCGATAACGACAATGGCGACCGACGAACGCGAGCATGACCTGATCGTCTGGGGCGCCACCGGCTACACCGGGCGGCTGGTCGCGGAGTATCTCGCCAAGCGACAGGCGGAGGGGGAGCGCACGCGCTGGGCGATGGCGGGTCGTGACCGTTCAAAGCTCGAAGCGGTGCGGGACGAAATCGGCGCCGCTGCCGACGTTCCGCTGATCGTTGCCGACGCCGACGACGCCGCGAGCCTCGATGCGATGACGCGATCGACGCGCGTGGTGGTCACCACCGTCGGCCCCTACCAGCTTTACGGCGACGCGCTCGTTGCGAGCTGCGTCGCCAACGGCACCGACTACGCCGACCTGTGCGGCGAGCCCGCGTGGATGAAGGCCAAGATCGACCAGCACCACGGCGCCGCTAAACAGTCGGGCGCGCGCATCGTCTTTTCCTGCGGGTTCGATTCGATTCCCTTCGACCTGGGCGTCAGTGTGCTGCAGGCGGAGGGGATCGATCGGTTCGGTTCGCCCGCGCCGCGCGTCAAAGGCCGCGTGCGCGCGATGCAGGGCAAGTTCTCCGGCGGCACTGCGGCCTCACTCCGCGCCACGATGGCGGCGGCGGCAAAGGATCCGGGCGTCATCGCCGCGCTCACCGACCCTTTTGCCCTCACGCCCGAGTTTCGCGGCCCTGACCAGCCGCTCGGCGATGCGGTCGAATTCGACGAGGGCATCGGCAGCTGGGCCGCGCCGTTCGTGATGGCGGCGATAAACACCAAGAACGTCCACCGCACCAACTTCCTCCTCGGCCATCATTGGGGAGAGGACTTCGTCTATGACGAGATGATCCTCACCGGTGGCGGAGCTGAGGGGGAGGCGGCGGCGAAATATGTCGCTTCGACACCGATGATCGGCACCCCAAACGACCCCGCGCCAGGCGAGGGACCGACCCGCGAGGAACGCGAGGCGGGTTTCTATGACATATTGTTCGTGGGCGAATGGCCCGACGGACGACGGCTGCGGGTGTCGGTGAAGGGCGACAAGGACCCGGGCTACGGCTCCACCTCCAAGATGCTGGCGGAGACGGGGCTGATGCTCGTCGACTGGGACGCACCGGGCGGGGTGTATACCCCGGGCGGGCTGATGGGTTTGAAGCTCGCGGATCGTCTGGAGGAGCGAGCCGGGCTTAGCTTCACGGTCGAGGGTTGAGCCGTTGAGCGGCGACACGGCGACCAGCCTTAACCAACTGCTAGGCGCTGGCCGTGCCGAGGGCTCTGCGCGCCGCTACGCCATTGGCGCCGACTGGATGCAGGGGCGGACCGCTTATGGCGGGATCAGCGCGGCGGTGGCGCTCGACGCGGTCCTCGCCGAGCACACGCCGCATGCTCCGCTTCGCAGCGCACAGATCAGCTTCGTCGGCCCGATCGGCGGAGAGGTGGCGGTCACGACCCGCGAACTGCGTCGGTCCAAATCGTCGCTGTTTGTCGGCGCCGACGTGACGAGCGAGGCCGGTTACGGGACCAATGCCACCTTCACCTTCCTCGGCGCGCGAGATAGCCACGTGGACCTTGCATCCATGCCGGCTCCCCAGATCGCCGATCCCGACGCGCTCGAAAGCGTGGCGGATCATCCGATGCGCCCCAGCTTTACGCGCAAGTTCGACATGCGCCCGCGCGGAGGGCGGGGCTTCGGCCATGCCAAGGCCGATGCGGATATTGTCACTTGGGTGCGGTGGGTGGACCAGCCGAGCGCGCCTGCGACAGTTTCGTTGCTCGCACTCGGCGATGCGCTGCCGCCCGCCGCGATCACGATGTTCCGGGAGTTCGGGCCGGTAAGCAGTTCGACCTGGACGCAGCACTATCTCAGCGACGATCCCCAGACCGAGGACGGCTGGTGGCTGCTGGCGAGCCGCTCGAACTGGGTGCGCCGGGGCTTTTCCGTTCAGGAGATGCAGATCTGGAATGCGCGCCGTGAACTGGTCGCGCTCGGCACTCAGGGCGTCGCGCTTTACGTGTAGGGGGACGTCGATCACCGGGTCTCGACAGGTGAGACCCGGCGACATCGAAGATCGTCAGCGCTGGCGCTGCTGACGCATTTCAGCGCGCCTCGCTGCGCGCTCCGCCTGCGTCACGGTCCCGTCACGATTGGCGTCGAGCGCGTCGAACAGCGCGTAGGCACTGTTGACAAGCGCATCGCGGGTGAGCGGCGAACGCGCGGTCCCGGGCGTCGCGCCCTGCTGGCCGAGGCCAGCACCGCCGCGGCGCATCATCATGCCGTCGCGCATCGCACCGCCGCGTCCCATCCGCTGCCCCATCGCGGCATGACGTTCACCCCGCCGCGACATCATCATCTGATGGCCGGCGTCCCATTCCGCACGGCTGATCGACCCGTTGCGGTCGGTGTCGAGGCTGGTGAAGCGCTCGGCCTGCCGGGCGAGCATGCGCGCCTGCATGTCGCTCTGATCAAGCGTGCCGTCGCGGTTGGCATCGAGCCGGTCGAACTGCTGGGCCGCGCGCTCACCCGCTTGCGCGCGAGTCATGTCGGCCATCGGCACGCGCTCGCGCATTGGTGACGGTGCGCTCGGCGTCGTCGCCTGCTGGGCGATCGCGCCGGTCGCCAGCAGGGCCGACCCGAGCAGGGCGCCAAACATCAACTTTCGCATATCCATCTCCATCACCGCGCAGCACCGACGCCGCCGGCTCGAAAGTGCTAGCCTAAGCTGCTCGACTGACGCTGCGCTGAACGCTGGGGGAGATGGAGCGGGTAAGGGGAATCGAACCCCTCTAGCCAGCTTGGAAGGCTGGAGCATTACCACTATGCTATACCCGCTCGGCAGCGGGGCAGATGCCACGCGTTCGCGTGCATCGCAAGCCGATTTGCGCCGGCACCGCCTTGGCCTGTCGCGCGAACAAGCGTAGAACGCGGCGACCATGACCGAGCGGGTCCGCAAGATCATCCATGTCGACATGGACGCGTTCTTCGCGAGCGTGGAGCAGCGCGACGATCCGACCTTGCGCGGCAAACCGGTCGCGGTCGGCGGTTCGAGGATGCGTGGGGTGGTGGCGGCGGCGAGCTACGAGGCGCGGCGATTTGGGGTGCGCTCCGCTATGCCCTCGCTCACCGCGGCGAAGCTGTGTCCGGACCTCATCTTCGTGAAGTCGCGCTTTGACGTCTATCGGGAGGTCAGCCAGCAGATCCGTGCGATCTTTGCGGAGGTCGCCGACGCGGTGCAGCCGCTCAGCCTCGACGAAGCCTATCTCGACGTCACCAGCGACCGCGGCGGCTTCGGCAGTGCAACGGCTACCGCGCAACATGTGCGCGCGCGCATTTTGGAGGTGACGCGGCTCACTGCGTCAGCGGGAGTCGCGACGAACAAGCTCGTCGCCAAGCTCGCCTCCGACCATCGCAAGCCTGACGGCTTGACGGTGGTGCCGCCCGGCCGCGAGGCGGCCTTCGTGCATTCGCTGCCGGTCAGTCGCCTGCATGGCGTGGGGCCGGTCACCGCGCGACGGCTGGAGGCGCTGGGGCTGCGCAGTTGCGCCGAGCTTGCCAACGCTCCTCGCGACCAGCTCGACGCGCACTTCCGGCGCGGGGCGCAAGTGCTGATCGACATGGCCAACGGCGTCGACCATCGCCCGGTGCGGAGTGAGCGCATGCGAAAGTCGCTGGGCGCCGAACGCACCTTCGACCACGACCTGACCCGCGCCGACGACCTCCTCGCGGCGCTCACGACCATCGTCGACACGGTGTGCGAGCGGCTCAAGGGTCATCCCCCTGCGCGCACGGTCACCGTCAAGATCAAGTTCGCCGACTTTCGTCAGATCACTCGCGCGCAAAGCGGCGGCTGGGTGGCGAGTCACGCCGACCTTCTCGCCCGCGCGCAGGCGATACTCACCGCCGCCCTCCCCCTCCCCATGGGCGCACGGCTGCTGGGCGTAACGGTGAGTGGCTTCGAAGGCGTGGAGACCGCGGCGAGCGGCAGCAACGACCTGCCGTTGTTCAGTCTGGGTGAGGGGGCGAGCCCGCTGTCGGGAGGCTGACGATCAGCGCAACACCTGTCCGACGTCGCTCACGCGCACGTCGCTGAGCATGCCGAGATATCGTTCGAAATGCGGCTTGTGCGCCGCGCCGACGATGACCAGAACCCGACCTGGCGGGGTTGGACCGATCGCCTCCCGGATGTTGGCCACCATACGCAGGTTCCGCGTCTCCCAATAAGCGAGGTAGCGGCGGCCCACGTTGCTCGCGTCGGTCCCAGCGGCGGCGCCGAAATCACCCGCCATATTGGTTCGCATGCGCTCGACGCTGTTGAGGCGGCGATACCAGCGCAACATGTCACCGCCGGGCCCGATCATTGCACGATCGGCGGCGGCGTCCTCGTCGCGCAGACGGCTCGCGTGCGGATTGCTCCAGATCGCGCGGATCTGCGCTTCGTCAGTGGGCCTTTCGCCGCCCGTGGCCCGGTCCCCGGTGTGGTCGTCCATCAGTATGAGCCGCTCATGCCCGAGCCGGGCGGCAAGGCGAGCGGCCAATTGATAGCTCTCGTTGCGCCGCGTCATCGTGCGGTTCAGCACGTCGACGAGCGGGGCGGTGAGCGTTGCATCAGCGACGCGCTCCCCCGGCGGCAAGCGCAGCCACTGCACCAGAGCCGAGGCGCGATCGCCGGTTGCGAGCATCAGCGCGGCAAGCCGACGGCGCTCGGCTGCGGGGCGATCCTGACGCGGGCTCGCAAGCAGAGTTTCGATCGCCTGCTCTGCGCCCGCGTTGTCGAGGCCGAGCGCGGTGCGCGCCGGCGCCGGGTCCCAACAATAGCTTTCGGCGGTGTCGGGATATGCAAAGCGGTAGCGGCGAAGATAGTCGCACTGTGCGCCCGAGAGGTTCTCCACGGCGATCATCGCCGGCGGCCACGCGGCGATACGATCCAGTACCGGTCCCAAGCGGGTGGCCGGGTCAAAGCCTTCGGGCAGCTAATCGAGATGCGCCGTCCCCAACACGGCAATTTCGTGACGCGGCGCGACGACCGCGCGATCGACCTGAGCCACTGTTTGAGCCGCAGGCGTGGCGGCCAGCGCGAGGGCAAAAAGGACGGACATGGCACGCTCCAGCTGTGTTGGTGGCATATGTCTCTAATACACCGCGAAGTGCTCCTGCAAGTCGCTGAACATTGGCCGATCCTGAGCAATGAGATTGTTCGTGGCTTGGCGAGGCTATCGATGGTGTGGGTCGGCATAGTTCTGCTGCTGTGGATCATACGCCACCCCAGCGCGCCCATCGCGCAAAGCTTTCAGAAGATGGTGGTCGTTCCGGTTGCGCGACGCCTAGATAATGTGACTTCGCGACATCTCATATTTGCGCTTCTGGTACTCGTCTCTTCCGTAGCCGGGCTCGAATTCTTATCACTTGCAGGTGCGATCGAGGGCGGCGCGGTGGTAGCGCTATGGGACCTTTCGCTCGTTTTGGAGGCTATGGTGGCGACATCCATTGTCGCACCATTCTTACGGCGGACCACTGCTTCGCGCGCGACCATCACCGCTCGCGTCCGGACCCTTGCGCGGCGCAGGTCCTCCACGCGCCGACGGCGTCGGCGCGCGCAACGTAGCGGTCGTAACGGTCGCTTTAGCGACGGCAGGCGACGAGAATCTTCGGCCGCCGGTCGACCACTATTGCCGCGGAACCACCTTAGATCGGTAGGCGGTAGTCTCGATAGTCCTCGCGCAATTGGCGCTTGAGCAGTTTGCCCGTGGCGGTGTGCGGCAGCGCGTCGACGAACTTGATCTCGTCAGGGAGCCACCATTTCGCGACGCAGGTGGAAAGGTGGCGGGTGATCGCTTCGGCGTCGACGTCGGCACCGGGCTTGCGCACGACGAGCAGCAGCGGGCGCTCGTCCCACTTGGGGTGGTGAACCCCGACCGCCGCCGCCTCTGCGACACCCGGGCAGCCAACCGCCGCATTCTCGAGTTCGATCGAGCTGATCCATTCGCCGCCCGATTTGATGACGTCCTTGGCGCGATCGGTGATCTGCATCGTGCCGTCGGGATGGAGAATGGCGACGTCGCCGGTGTCGAACCAGCCGTTGGCGTTGGCGGCATCCTCTTCGGCCTTGAAGTAGCGCTGGATGATCCACAGCCCACGGATCTGAAGCCGACCGCTGGTCTGCCCGTCGCGCGGTAGCTCGCGCCCTTCATCGTCGACCAGCCGCAGCTCCACCCCGAACGGCACACGGCCCTGCTTGACGACGACGTCGACCTGCTGGTCGAAGCTCAGCGCATCCCAGCCATAGGGGCGCGCGCCCATCGTGCCGATCGGGGAGGTTTCGGTCATGCCCCAGGCGTGCGCGACGCTGACGCCGGCGCGCATCAGACGCTCGATCATGGCCCGCGGCGCGGCCGAACCGCCGATCACGACCTGCTCAAGCTTGCCATAATCGCCCCCGTTGGCGTCGAGGTCAGCAAACATGCCGAGCCAGACGGTCGGGACGCCCGCGCTGTGGGTCACGCCCTCTTCGCGGATAAGGCGCCACAGCGTCGGCGCGTCGTTGGTCGCCGAGAAGACGAGCTTCGCGCCCGTCGCGGCTGCGCCATAGGGCAGGCCCCAAGCATTGGCATGGAACATCGGCACCACCGGCAATGCGCAGGCGCGGCTCGATAGGCCGAACACATCGGGCTGCAGCAGGGCAAAGGCGTGAATAACGTTGCTGCGATGCTGGTACAGCACGCCCTTGGGATGGCCCGTCGTACCGCTGGTGTAACACAGGCCGCAGGCGTCCCGCTCGTCGAGCTCGACCCAGCGGACGTCGCCGTCGTGACGGCCGAGCCAGTCGAGGAAGCTGGCATCGCCGCCCGCCCCCTCACCATCGAAGCAGATGAAGCGTTCGACGCAGCTGAGTTGCGGGCGCAGCCGCTCGATAATCGGCGCAAACGCCGCATCGTAAAGCAGCACCCGATCCTCGGCGTGATTGACGATGTAGACGATCTGTTCATCGAACAACCGCGGGTTGATCGTATGCAGCACTGCACCGATCCCGGCGGTGCCGTACCAGGCGGCGAGGTGATGGGCGTGATTCATTGCCAGCGTCGCGACGCGGTCGCCCTTCGCGATACCGTGCGCGGTCAACGCCTGTGCCATGCGCCGCGCGAGGAGATGGACGCCCGCCCAGTTGGCACGCTCGTCGCGACCATCGGCCCAGTGCGTCACGATCTCCTGCGCGCCATGTTCGCGCGCGGCGTGGTCGATGAGCGCGGTGGTGACCAGCGGTCGGTCCTGCATCGTGCCGTGGAGCATCGCTTTTTCTCTCCGTCCTTATCGTCTCTCCCTCATCCCAACGCGGCGCGTGCGGGAGCGGGGGCAAGCCGAACGTGCCGCACTCCGTCCACGCGCTCAAGCCGGTGCACGTCCTCCTGATCGAAATGGCAACGCTGGCACAGCCGCGCTTCGGCGATGGGCGCGTCGCTGCCGTCGTTGGCGACGACGCGAACGAGGATGGATGAGCGCCCACTGCGCGCGTCCGCGACCAGCCGCTTGAGCGTCGGCACCGGCGCGCTGCTCTCGATCTCGACCGTCAGCGCGAGCGCGCTGGTCGCCATCCGGCGCTCCAGATCTTCCGCGCTGCGAACGGTCACGCGCGGAGTTTCCTCCCCCTCGCGCCAGTCGAGCTCCACCTGGAGCAATCCGCACGCGCCGCTCTCGGCCATCGCCTCCAGCGCCTCGCCGGTCGCGGCGTCGAAGCAGCTTGCCGGAAACTGGCCCGAGCGATCGGACAGCATCAGCATCGCATAGCGATTGCCGCGCTGCGACGTGCGCCACTTCACGTTCTCGACCAGCGCCGCCATCGTTGCCGCGCGCCGCTCACCCGGTGCCGCAGGAGTGTCACCCGAAAGGCTGCCATATTCGCGCACGCGCAGGGCGGTCGTCATCAGCTCGTAACGGCTGACCGGATGCGCCGAGAAGTAAAAGCCGAACGCGTCCTTCTCCTTCGCCATCGTCTCCGCGAGTGACCAGGCGGGCACCGCGGGGAGGTGCACCGCGGGCATGGTCGCGATATCGCCGCCGAACAGCCCGCCCTGCCCGCTATCGCGCGCCTCCGCAGCGCTGGCGGATGCAGCGAGCAAGGTCTCCGCACCCGCGAACACCGCCGCACGTTCGTGCCCCAGGCCATCGAGCGCACCCGCTCCTGCCAACGCCTCGATCTGCCGCCGGTTGAGCAGGCGCGGGTCGATGCGTTCGGCGAAATCGTCGAGCGTCTTGAACTCCCCGGCGCGGTTTCGCTCGGCGACGACGGTCTCCATCGCCTTTTCACCGACGCCCTTGAGCGCGCCGAGGCCGTAACGCACCCGTAGCCCCTCGCCCGCGGGCTCGATGGAGAAGGACGCCTCCGACTGGTTGAGGCACGGCGGCGCCACCTCGACCTCCGACCGGCGCGCATCGTCGACGAACAGCGCCAGCTTGTCGGTGCTGTCGATATCGAAGCTCATCGACGCGGCAAAGAACGCCTCGGGATGATGCGCCTTCAACCACGCTGTTTGATAGGCGAGCAAGGCGTAGGCGGCCGCGTGGCTCTTGTTGAAGCCGTAGCCTGCGAACTTGTCGATCAAGTCGAACAGCTCGTTCGCTTTTTCCTTGATGATCCCGTTCTTTTCGCAGCCTTCGACGAAGCGCGCCCGCTGCGCGTCCATCTCCTCTTTCTTTTTCTTGCCCATCGCGCGGCGGAGCAGGTCCGCTTCGCCGAGCGAATAGCCCGCGAGCACCTGCGCCGCCTGCATCACCTGTTCCTGATAGACGATGATGCCATAGGTTTCGTTGAGCACGGGCTCGAGCAGCGGGTGCGGATAGCGAATATCTTCGCGCCCGTTCTTGCGCGCGCCAAAGCTCGGGATGTTGTCCATCGGCCCCGGGCGATAAAGTGACACGAGCGCGATGATGTCGCCGAAATTGGTCGGCTTCACCGCTGCCAGCGTGCGCCGCATCCCTTCCGATTCCAGCTGGAACACGCCCACCGTGTCGCCGCGCTGGAGAAGCGCATAGACCTCCGAATCGTCCCAGGCGAGCGTGTCGAGGTCGATGTGCGTGCCCCGCTCCGCCAGCAGGCGCTCCGCCTCCTTGAGCACCGACAGCGTCTTGAGGCCGAGGAAGTCGAACTTCACCAGCCCCGCGCCTTCGACATACTTCATGTCGAATTGCGTCACCGGCATGTCCGAACGCGGGTCGCGGTATAGCGGGACCAGCTCTGCCAGCGGGCGATCGCCGATCACGACCCCCGCCGCGTGGGTCGAGCTATGGCGCGGCAACCCCTCGAGCCGCAGCGCCATGTCCACCAAGCGGCGGACCTCTGCCTCCTGCTTGTAAGCGGCGAGGAATTCGGGCGCCGCCACATAGGGCCGGCCCTTGTCGTCGCTCCCCCGCCCCAGCGCACGGGCGAGCGTCCAGGGATCGGTCGGATGGCTCGGGACCATCTTCGCCAGCCGGTCGACGCGGTTGTAGCCCATCTGCAGCACGCGCCCGGTGTCCTTGAGCACCGCGCGCGCCTTCATCGTCCCGAAGGTGATGATCTGCGCCACCGTATCGCGCCCGTATTTCTGCTGGACGTAGCGAATCACCTCGCCACGACGCGTTTCGCAGAAGTCGATGTCGAAGTCGGGCATCGACACGCGCTCGGGATTTAGAAAGCGTTCGAACAGCAGCCCGAGCTTGAGCGGGTCAAGGTCGGTGATGGTCAGCGCCCAGGCCACCACGCTTCCCGCCCCCGAACCGCGCCCCGGCCCGACGGGGATGTCGTGCGACTTCGCCCATTTGATGAAGTCCGCGACGATCAGGAAATAGCCCGGAAAACCCATGCCGACGATGACGTCGGTTTCGAATGCGAGTCGCTCGAAATATTCGGGGTAATCCGCCTCGAGCGCTTCGCTGGTGCGGGGGGGCGAGCCGTCGAGCGCTTCGATCGCGCGCAGTCGCTCGACCAGGCCCGCGTGCGCATCACGCCGCAACTGCTCCGCTTCGGCATCGCGGTCGCCGGCGATCGACGGGAGGATCGGCTTGCGGCTGGGCGCTCGCACTGCGCAGCGCTGCGCGACGACGAGCGTGTTGGCGAGCGCTTCGGGCACATCCGCGAACAGCTCGGCCATCGCATCCGCACTTTTGAGATGCGCGTGCGGGCAGCTGCGGCGGCGCTCCGCGCTGTCGATATAGGCCGACTGTGCAATGCACAGCAGCGCATCGTGCGCGGGGTGGAACTCGGCATCGTCGAAGCAGGCGGGGTTGGTCGCGACCAGCGGAAGGTCAGCCTCGTAAGCGAGGTCGATCAGCGCTTCCTCGGCCGCATCCTCGGTCGCGTCGTCACGCCGCGACAGCTCGATGTAGAGGCGCCCCTCGAACATCGGCGTCAGGAGATCGAGGTAGCGTCGCGCTGCGTCGGCCTGTCCTTCGGCGAGCAAACGCGCCAGCGCCCCCTCCCCGCCCCCGGTCAGGCAGATCAGCCCCTCCGAACGTTGGGCGAGCTGCTCCAGACTGACCTGCGGTTCGCAGCCGCTGTCCGGGCAGAGGTGCGCGTCACTGACGATGCGGCAAAGGTTCGCGTAGCCCGCGTCACTCTGTGCGTAGAGCGCGAGCCAATCGACCCCGCCTTCGCCGCCGCCGACCGCCTCGGGCCGGGTTACGCTGACCAGCGCGCCGATGATCGGCTGCACCCCCTGCCCCTCGCACGCGTCGGAGAAGGCCATCGCCGCATAGAGCCCGTTGCGATCGCATAGCGCGACTGCCGGAAAGCCATGGCGTTTGGCCGCTTTGGCGATCGCCTTGGGCTCGATTGCCCCCTCGAGCATGGTGTAGCTCGAGAAGACGCGAAGCGGGACATGGGGCGCGTGCGGCATTTCCGTGACGCTAAGCTGCGGGGCGAGATTCGGCTAGGGCCGCTGCACTCAAACCGGTTGCGCGAGCAGCGCCTCGATCTCGTGCCGCAGCGCCTCGGGCCGCGTCTGCGGCGAGTGCCGGCTGACGACTTTGCCAGCCCGGTCGATTAGGAATTTGGTGAAATTCCACTTGATCGCCTTGCTGCCCAGCAGCCCCGGCCGCTCCGCCTTCAGCCAAGCATAGAGCGGATCCTCGCCCGGTCCGTTGACCTCGATCTTGCGCATCACGGGGAAGCTGACATCGTAGCGCGTGGTGCAGAAGTTCGCGATTTCGTCGGCATCGCCCGGCTCTTGCGCGCCGAACTGATTGCACGGGAACGCCACCACCGCGAAACCGCGATCGCGATAGTCCTGCTGCAGCTTCTCAAGCTCGGCGTATTGCGGGGTGAAGCCGCACTGCGAGGCGGTGTTGACCACCAGGACGACGCGCCCGCGGTAGGCTTCGAGCGCGACCGGCGTCCCGTCCGCTCCCATCACGGTGAAGTCGGTTAGGCTTGTCATGTCTGGAGCCGTCCATCCTGCAGCCGCACCACGCGGTCCATGCGTTCGGCGAGCCGTTCGTTGTGGGTGGCGACGAGCGCGGCGGACGCCTCCCCCCGCACCAGGCTGACGAATTCGTCGAACACGATGTCGGCGGTGCGTTCGTCGAGGTTGCCGGTGGGCTCGTCGGCGAGGATCAGTCGTGGGCGCACCGCCATCGCCCGCGCCACGGCGACGCGCTGCTGCTCGCCGCCCGACAGCTGCGAGGGTCGATGCGACAAGCGCGCCGCGAGACCCAGCGCGCCGAGCAGCTCCCCCGCGCGGTTGCGCGCCTCCGCGTCGGGCTCGCCGCTCACCAGCAGCGGCATCATCACATTCTCCACCGCGGAAAAGTCCGGGAGCAGGTGGTGGAACTGATAGACGAAGCCGATCTTGGAGCGCCGCAGCGCCGTGCGTCCGCGCTGGTCGAGCGAGGCGGCATCGGTGCCGTCGATGGTGAGTTCGCCGTCGAACCCACCCTCGAGCAGCCCCACCGCCTGCAGCAGCGTCGACTTGCCCGAACCCGACGGCCCCAGCAGCGCGACGATCTCACCCGGACGAAGGTCGAGATCGACCCCGCGCAACACGTCCACCCGTGCATCGCCACTGCCGAAGCTGCGCCGCAGGCCGCGCGCGGTGAGGATCGGCTCACTCATACCGCAGCACCTGCACCGGATCGGTGTTCGCCGCCTTGAGCGCGGGATAAAGCGCGGCGAGGAAGCTGAACAACACCGCCATGATCGCGATCAGCACGATCTCCATCGGATTGGGTCGCGAAGGGAGTTCGGTGATCATGCGGATCGACGGGTCCCACAGGTTCTGGCCCGTCACATACTGGATGGCGTTGACCACACTCTGGCGGAAAAACAGGAAAATAAAGCCGACCAGCAAGCCCGCCACCACGCCCAGCACCCCGATGCTGGTGCCGATGGTGAGGAAGATGCGCAGGATCGAGCTCCGCTCCGCGCCGATCGTGCGCAGGATCGCGATGTCACGGGTGCGCGTCTTCACCAGCATGATCAGCGATGAGACGATGTTGAACGCCGCGACGAGGATGATGATCGAGAGGATCACGAACATCGCGATACGCTCCACCGCCAGCGCCTCGAACAGCGACGAGTTCATCTGCTGCCAGGTGCGGATGACCCCCTTGGACGCAAGCTGGCGGCCGAGCGGTTCGGTGATCGCCTGCACCGCATCGGGATCGCGCGTGTCGAGCTCGATCACGCCGACGCTGTCGCCCGATAAGGTGAGCACCTGCGCCGTGCTGAGCGGCATCACGACATAGGACTTGTCGAACTCGAATACGCCAGTCTCGAAGATCGCCCCGACGGTGTAGCCGACTTGTCGCGGCACCACGCCGAAGGGTGTCGTCTGTCCCGCCGGGTTGATGATCGTAATGGGTGCCCCAACGGTCAGCCCCAGGTTGGTGGCGAGCCCCGATCCGACCGCCACCAGATCCTCGCTGCGCGCCACGGTTTCGAGCGAACCTGCCACCACCTTCTGGCTGATCACCGGGTTGCTCAACATGTCGCGCGGCTGGAGCCCGCGCACGAGCGCGAATTCCGCGCGCCCCTCATAGGTCGCGAACAGCGGTTGCTCGATCATCGGCGTGGCGCTGGTGACGCCCGGCGTGCGCCGCGCCTGCTCTAAGACCTGCCGCCAGTCGTCGATGCGCCCGTCATAGCCCTGCACCACCGCGTGCCCGTTGAGGCCGACGACCTTGTCGAACAGCTCGGCGCGAAAGCCGTTCATCACGCTCATCACGATGACCAGCGCAGCGACGCCGAGCAGCACGGCGACGAAGCTGAAGATCGCTGCAACGAAGATGAAGCCTTCGCCCTTCTGCGGCAGCAGGTAGCGTTTGATAATCAGCCGTTCGTGGGCAGCAAGCAGCATCGTGGGGGAGGCGTCCGGTGGTTCGCGCCGGGCGCGCCGGCTGCGCTCGCGATAGGCGGAGCGTGGCCGTTCGCCAAGTAGGCACGCACGAGAGACCGCCTCGACACCCCTGTTGCAGAGTTTCCACAGTCGTCGGCAAATCGCCCACGCGCATCCGCAGGGCAGGTGACAGCGCGAAATCGCCAGCATAGCTTCGCGCTCATTCCAAACCTGTTCCGCGCGTCGGTCAGGTCCAGGGAGCATCGGCGCCGCGTTTCGCTGGCTGCCGAGCAGGGTCTTCCGGGGGGAAGGACCCTGCGAACGGCCCCCGGATCGCTCGTTCGATCCGGGGGTTTTTCGTACCCTCTTGAAGCGAGCGCACGCGTCTCTAACTCCACCGTAGCGTCGGGCGCCTTCGGGGCCTGACGCGGTTTTCGGCCCGCGCAACCTGCGGGGTCGATCCATGTCTTGCTACGGGAGATCATGATGACGCGTTTTGATTTCGGACCCTATCGCCGCAGCTTCGTCGGTTTCGACAAGCTGTTCGAGGCGTTGGAGAATGCCACGCAAACCAACGGGTCGAGTGGCGACAACTACCCGCCGTTCAACATCGAACGGCTCGACCAGAACAGCTACCGCATCACCATCGCCGTCGCCGGCTTCCGTCGTGACGAGCTTGAGATCGTGGCGCAGCAGAATGCGCTGATCGTGAAGGGGAAGAAGGCGGAGGCTGAGACGCCCCGGACGCAGTTCGTCCACCACGGTATTGCCAACCGCAGCTTCGAACGCCGTTTCGACCTCGCCGATTTCGTGCGCGTGACGAACGCGGACCTCGCCGATGGGCTGCTGACGATCGAACTGCTGCGCGAGATTCCTGAGGCGCTGAAGCCGCAGACGATCAACATCGGCGGCGGCAGCACGACGATTGAGAATGCGCCGGCCAAGACCGACACCGAAACGGCTGTGTCCACGCCGATCGGCGAAGGTACGACAAACTAAGTTTGGACGGTCGAGCTGTCGTTGCGGGGCATTCAGGGGCAATTGGCTGTCGCTGAGCTGCTTCGCTTCGCTCGCAATGACGACTGTGTGGGTCTACCGACCCCTCGCATCGTCGGGCTGAACTCGTTTCAACAACCCACCCCGTCGCCCCGGACCTGATCCGGGGCGACGTTGCATTTAAACGCCGCTCTAGACCAACCGGCTCTGCGCCACCGCAGCTTCGACGAAGCTCGCAAACAGCGGGTGCGGGTCAAAGGGTTTGGATTTTAGTTCCGGATGGTACTGCACCGCCACGAACCACGGATGGTCGGGACGCTCGACGATTTCAGGGAGCAGCCCATCGGGCGACATGCCTGAAAACACCAGCCCGCTCCGCTCCATCGCCTCGCGATAGGCGCCGTTGACTTCGTAGCGGTGGCGATGGCGTTCCGAGATGTCGGTTCCGCCATAGATGCTCGCGACGCGACTGTTGCCCGACAACTTCGCGTCGTAGGCGCCGAGGCGCATGGTGCCGCCGAGGTCGCCGCCCTCCTCGCGCTGCTGCAGCCCTTCCGCGCTCATCCATTCAGTGATGAGGCCGACGACGGGTTCGCTGGTAGGGCCGAACTCGGTCGAGGACGCATCGAGCACCCCCGCATCGCGCGCGGCGTCGATGCACGCCATCTGCATCCCGAAACAGATGCCGAAATAGGGAACGCCGCGCTCGCGGGCGAAGCGGATGGCGGCGATCTTGCCGCCCGCGCCGCGCTCCCCAAAGGCGCCGGGGACGAGGATCGCGTGCAGCGGTTCGAGCGAAGGCGCGACATCGCTCCCCTCACGCTCGAAGATTTCGGCGTCGATCCAGCGGATGTGCACCTTCACGCGGTTGGCGATGCCGCCGTGCACCAGCGCCTCGCTGAGCGACTTATACGCGTCGGGCAGGCCGACATATTTGCCCACAACGCCGATTGTAACCTCGCCTTCGGGATTGGAGAGGCGGTCGTTGATGTCGATCCAGCGCTGGAGGTCCGGCTCGCCCTCGGGCTCGATACCGAACGCGCGCAGGACCTCATCGTCGAGCCCCGCGGCATGATATTGCAGCGGCACCGCGTAGATCGACGCGGCGTCGAGCGCGGGGATGACCGCTTCGGGCCGGACGTTGCAGAACTGCGCGATCTTGGCGCGCTCGCCGGCGGGCAGCGGATGCTCTGCGCGGCAGACGAGCACGTCGGGCTGCACGCCGAGCGAGGCCAGTTCGCGCACGCTATGCTGCGTCGGCTTGGTCTTGAGTTCACCCGCGGCCGCCACGAACGGCACCAGCGTGACGTGGATCGAGATCGACTGGTTGCGCCCCAGTTCGTTGCGCAACTGGCGAATGGCTTCGATGAAAGGCAGCGATTCGATGTCGCCGACGGTCCCCCCGATCTCACACAGTACGAAGTCGAGGTCATCCGTTTCGGCGGTCGCGAACGCCTTGATCGCATCGGTGACGTGCGGGATCACCTGCACCGTCGCGCCCAGATAATCGCCCCGCCGCTCACGCTGGATGATCGTCTGGTAGATGCGGCCCGAGGTGATGTTGTCGCTCTGGCGCGATGCGACCCCGGTAAACCGCTCATAATGGCCGAGGTCGAGATCGGTCTCCGCGCCATCGTCGGTGACGTAGACCTCGCCGTGCTGATAGGGCGACATCGTCCCCGGATCGACGTTGAGGTAGGGGTCGAACTTACGGATGCGCACCCGGTAGCCGCGCGCCTGAAGCAGCGCCGCAAGGCTCGCCGCCATCAGCCCCTTACCCAGCGACGAAACGACGCCGCCGGTGATGAAAATATATCGAGCCATGGGGACAGCCACCTAGCGCCGGGCATGGTCGCCGCGCAAGCGCCCCCGGCGAGGCGCTCCGGCTTTGCGTGTCTGCGAAGTGCGAAGTGCGAAGCCGTCGAGGGGCCGCCGACGCGTTACTTCTGGACGGGAACGCCCTGCGCCGGAGCCGTCGCCGGAGGAGGCGCGACCGGCGCCGACGTAACCGGCGTCGTGGGCGCTAACCCAGCGTTCGGCAGGCCCTGCACCGGGTTCAGCGGAGCGCCTCCGCCCACGGGCACCGACGGCCCGGTCGGCAGCGCGCCCGGGGTCGCTCCGGTCGGGGCGGTAGTGGGAACCGCGCTGGTATCGACCGTGCTCGTCTTGTGCTGCATCGACGCGACGACTGCGAGAGCGACGCACAGCGCGACGAACACCGACGCCAGCACCGCGGTCGAGCGCGTCATGAAGTCCGCCGCCCCGCGTGCCGACAGGAACCCGGTCGGGCTACCCCCTGTGCCGAGGCCACCGCCCTCCGACTTCTGCGCGAGGATGACGGCGATCAGCGCCGCAGCGACGAGCGCCTGGAGGACGAGCAGGAAAACGAGCATGGCGCCAGATCAGCCTTCGATTGAAATACGCGAGGGCGCGGGAGTTCTGTGCGCGCCCTATTATGTCGGCGCGCACTTAGGCGAGGCGGCTCGCGCGATCAACCGCGTGACGCGTCCGCCGCCGCTGCGATGATCGGCACGAACGCCTCCGCCGTCAGGCTCGCGCCGCCGACGAGGGCGCCGTCGACATCGTCGAGCGCGAGCAGGTCGCGCGCGTTCGCGGCGTTGACCGATCCGCCATAGAGGATGCGCGCAGTGGCTCCCCTCCCGCCTAGCGCCGCGCGGATGGCGCTGTGCATGGCGGCGACGTCTTCGACCGCAGCGACGCGGCCGGTGCCGATCGCCCAGATCGGTTCGTAGGCGATGGCGATGTCGGGCCCGACACCCTCCTCCGGCAACGACCCTGCGACCTGCCGCAGAACATATCCCTCCGCCTCACCCGCGTCGCGGACGGCGAGCGGTTCACCGACGCAGAGGATGATGCGAAGGCCCGCCGCGCGCGCCGCGGCGACCTTCGCGCGCACGTCAGCGTCGGTCTCGCCGAACCCTTCGCGCCGCTCGCTGTGGCCGACGATCACCCATTGCGCGCCTGCATCGGTCAGCATCGGCGCGGCTATGGAGCCGGTGTAAGCGCCCTTGGCCTCAGCATGGCAGTCCTGCCCGCCGACGCCGACAAGATCGCCAACCCGCTCCGCGAGCGCAGCTACGAGCGTCGCAGGCGGGCACAGCACAACCTCGACCCCGTCATGGCGCTGTGCCTCTTCAGCGATGCGATCGGCTTCCGTGAGCGAGGCCCGCAGACCGTTCATCTTCCAGTTGCCTGCAATCAACGGCGTTCGCGCCACGTCGCTCTCCTTGTCGCACCCTAGCTGGGTCCGCGCCGCCTAGCGGTACGGCTCGCGTCCCTCAACCCGCTGGCAGGCTTGAAGCGCCGGAGGGTGCCGCCTAAAGCCGCTCCGCCGTGCAGCGCCGTGCTGTGCCGCCAGCCTTCCGCCTTGTCAGGATATCCGCGTCCCATGATCACGACCCTGCGTCGCCTGTTCAGTTCCAAGATCGGCGTCGCGCTGGCGCTAGGATTCCTGGTCATCATGGGCGTGTCGTTCGCGATGGGCGACGTGCAGAATGTGAGCGCGGGCGGGACGAGCGTCAGCCAGGGCAATATCGCGCGAGTCGGGTCCGAGCAGATCTCGATCAACGCGGTGCGTCAGCGCTTCGACGCCGCCTTTCGTCAGGCGCAGGAGCAGCAGCCCGGCCTCACCCGCGAGGCCTTTGCCGCGAGCGGCGCGTTCGACCGCACCGTGCGCGAGATGACGGAGCTCGCCGCGGTGCGCCAATATGCCGCTTCGCTCGGCATCGCGATCGACAATGCGACCGTCGATGCGATCATCGCGCAGAACCCCGCCTTTGCCGGTCCCGCCGGCCGGTTCGACGAAAATGTGCTGAAGGGCGCGCTGCGCGAGCGTGGCTTGACCGCCGACGACCTGCGCGACGAAATCCGCGGCAGCATCATCGCGCGCCAGCTGCTCGCCCCGGGCGCGCAAGTCGGCCCGGCGCCGGAGGCAGTTGCCGACGCCTACACCGCGATGCTGCTCGAGCGTCGTTTCGGGCGCGCGCTGTTCATTCCCGCAGCGCGCTTTGCGCCCTCCACCCCGCCCAGCGCGCAAGCCCTGCAAAGCTACTACACCGCGCAGCGCGCACGCTATGCGCTGCCGGAGCGGCGCGTGTTGCGCTACGCCATCTTCGATCCGGCGACGGCGAACGTCGGTGTGACGGTAACCGACGCCGAGGTGGCCGAACGCTTCCGCGCCCGCCAGAGCGACTTTGCCGCGCAGGAGACGCGTCGTTTCCGCATGGTCATCGCAGGCGATCGTGCCACAGCGGATCGCATCGCCGCGGCCGCGCCGCGGGGCGGGCTCGACGCCGCCGCGCGCGCTGCGGGTCTCCAGACCTCGCAGACCTCGGCCACCAGCCAGCAGCAGCTTGCGCAGGCGACCAGCACCGATGCTGCGCGTGCCGCTTACGCACTGACACCGCGCGGGGTGAGCGCACCTCTCGCGGTTCCGCTCGGCTTCGCCATTCTCCAGCTTGAGGGCGTCGACACCCGGCCGGCGCGGACGCTGGCGCAGGCCTCCGGCGAACTTCGCACCGCGCTCACCACCGAAAAGCGCCGTGCTGCCGTTGCCCAGCGGTTCAACGCCATGCAGGACGCGTTCGGAGGCGGCGAGAGCCTCCGCAACATCGCGCAGGGCAATGGCCTCACCGTCGTCGAGACGCCGCAGCTCACCGCCGCTTCACAGAGCGCCAACGCCGATGTTGAAGCGGTCAAGCAGGCGGGCTTCGGCCTCCACGAGGGTGAGCCCGGCACGATCGTCCCGATCGGCCAAGGTGAAGCGCAGAAGTTCGCGCTGGTCGAACTCGCACAGCTGCTCCCCTCGGCGCCCCCCGCGCTCGGCGATATTCGCGAGCGCGTGGTCGCTGACTGGCGGCTTGAGGAAGGGAATAAGGCCGCGCGTGCTCGTGCCCGCACCATTTCGCAGGCTGTCGAGCGCGGCACCGAGTTGTCCGCGGCGGCCGCCGCCAGCGGCGCTGCGGGAGCGGTGCAGCCGATCTCCGGTCAGCGTATCTCGACGCTTGGCGGACGCGGCGTGCCGCCCGAAATCGCGCTGCTGTTCACGCTCGCGCCGGGCCAAGTCCGCACGCTCGAGATGCCGGGCCGCGCGGGGTGGATGGTGATCCGGTCGGAGCGCGCGGAACCCGCGCCTGCGACCAGCAATCCGCAGCTGCGTCAGGCGGTAAAGGCGCAGTTCGGACAGGCACTCGGCAGCGAAATGGTCGAGACGCTGCTCGGCGCGGCGCGTCGCCATGCACCGATCCGCCTGGATCAGGCGGCGGTCGAGCGCCTGCGCCGCGAGCTCAGCGGTACGCTCGACCCCAACGCTGGCTGAACGATGCGATGACCCCGGCTCCCACGGAGGAGGCTGCCGCGAGGGCGGCCGCGCCTGCAATTTTGGCGCGTCTGGTCCATCGCCGCGTCGTCGCCGATACGCTGACGGCGGTCGCCGCGGCGCAACGCCTGTTTGAGCCGGGGCGCGGCGATTGGCTGCTTGAAAGCGTGGAAGGCGGAGCGATCCGCGGGCGCTATAGCCTGCTCGGGATCGAACCCGATCTCGTCCTGCGTGGCACGGGCGTGCAAGCGCAGGTCAACCGACAATGGCGCGAGGACCGCGCCGCGTTCGAACCCGTCACGGGCGATCCGCTTCAGGCGCTTCGCGCACTGGCGGCAGAGTGCCGGATCGACCCGCTTCCTGAGGGGCTGCCGAACGCGCTCGCGTTCCTCGTCGGCTATTTCTCGTACGAGAGTTTTGCGCTGGTGGAGCCGGTGGGGCGCGCTGCGCCGAGCGACCTCACCGTGCCCGACCTCGTGTTCGTGCGGCCGACGCTGCTGCTCGTCTTCGACCGCCTGGCCGACACGCTAGACCTGATCGCGCCGGTGTGGGCTGGCGGCGATGAAGCCGCGGCCCGTTCCCGAATCGACGAAGCGCTCACCCGCCTGTCCGCCCCCGCCCCGGCCTCTGCCCCACAGCCCCCTCCGGCTGCGAGCGAGCGCGCGGCGATTACGCACGCGATCGCGCCGCAACGCTATGCCGAGATGGTGCGGCAAGCGCAGGCGCACATCGCCGCAGGGGACATATTCCAGGTGGTGCTGGCGCAGCGCTTTACCCAGCATTTCGCGCTCCCGCCGTTGGCGCTCTACCGCGCGCTGCGGCGGATCAACCCCTCACCCTTCCTCTATTTCCTCGACCTCCCCAACTTCGCGATCGTCGGGTCGAGCCCGGAAATCCTCGTGCGGGTGCGGGACAGGCGCATCACCGTCCGACCGATTGCGGGCACGCGCCCGCGCGGCCGCGACGAGGCCGAAGATGTTGCGCTGCGCGGGGAACTGCTCGCCGACCCCAAGGAGCGCGCGGAGCATCTCATGCTGCTCGACCTCGGTCGCAACGATGTCGGCCGCGCCGCTGCACCCGGAAGCGTCACCGTCACCGAGAGCTTCACCGTCGAGCATTACAGCCACGTCATGCACATCGTTTCCAACGTCACCGGCGACCTGCGCGATGGTAGCGACGCGCTCGATGCGCTTTTCGCAGGCTTTCCGGCGGGCACCGTCTCGGGCGCGCCAAAGGTGCGAGCGGCACAGATCATCGCGGCGCTGGAGCCCGAAACCCGCGGAGCCTACGCCGGCGGTATCGCCTATTTCGCCGCGGACGGTTCGATGGACAGCTGCATCGTCCTGCGCACCGGGGTGATCAAGGATGGTGTGCTCCACGTGACCGCCGGTGCCGGTATCGTTGCCGATAGCGACCCCGCCTCCGAACAGTGCGAATGCGAAGCCAAGGCGCGCGCGCTGTTCCGCGCGGCGGACGAGGCACGCCGTCTGGCGCGAGAAGGGTCGCCGTTATGATCCTCGTCATCGACAATTACGACAGCTTCACCTTCAACCTTGTCCACTATCTCGAGCAGCTGGGCGCGCTCGTTCGCGTCGAGCGGAACGACGCCATCACGCCCGAGCACGCGCTCGATCTCGCGCCTGACGGAGTGCTGATCTCTCCCGGGCCCGGCACCCCGGACGACGCCGGGATCACCCTCCCCCTCATCGCCCAGTGCGAAGAGCGCGCGGTGCCGCTCCTCGGCGTGTGCCTCGGGCATCAGGCGATCGGGCAGCATTTCGGCGGCCGCGTCGTTCGCGGTCATCTGATGCACGGCAAGACCGCTCCGGTCGAGCATGACGCGAGCGGCGTGTTCGAGGGCCTCCCCTCCCCCTACCTCGCGACGCGCTACCACAGCTTGATCGTCGAGGATTGCCCGGCGCCGCTCGTCGCCAACGCGCACAGCCCGGACGGCGCCATCATGGGGCTGCGGCACCCCACGCTCCCGATCCACGGGGTGCAGTTCCATCCCGAAAGCATCGCCACGGAGCACGGCCACGCGCTGCTCGCGAACTTCCTGCGTATTTGCGGGATCGAACCGCGGCCGCTCCCATGAAGCTGCCAGATGCGCGTCATCCGCTCGACGCCGCAACCGCCGCGGCCGCGTTCGATCAGCTGTTCGGCCGGGTCGACGAGGCCGCGGCGCATCGGTTCCTCTCGGCCTATGCGGACCGTGCCGCCACTCGCGACGAGCTGGTCGCCGCGGCAGGCGCGCTGCGGTCGAGAGCGCGCCAGATCGCCGCGCCGGACGACGCAATCGACGTTTGCGGGACTGGGGGCGATGGGCAGCATACGCTCAACGTCTCGACCGCGGTGGCGTTCGTCGTTGCAGCCTGCGGGGTGCCGGTCGCCAAGCACGGCAATCGCGCCGCCTCCTCGCGCGCGGGGGCGGCGGACACGCTCGAAGCGCTTGGCCTCGACCTCACCCGCGCGAGCGAGGCGGCGGAGGACATGCTGGCGTCGCTCGGCATCGCCTTTCTGTTCGCGCCCGCGTTCCACCCCGCGCTGGCGCCGCTCGCCCCCGTTCGGCGGGCGATCGGGCGGCGGACGATCATCAATCTGCTCGGCCCGCTCGCCAATCCCGCCAGCGTTCGCCGCCAGCTGATCGGAGTGGCTCCCGCCATCGACGTCGCCCACTACGCCGACGTTTTCCTCGCGCTGGGCGGGGAGCGCGTGATGGTCGTGCGGTCCGCGGAAGGCGCGGATGAGCTCGGGCTGGAGGGCGACAATCTGGTGCACGTCGCTGGCGCGGGGCTGGCGCCCGCGGCACTCGATGCGCGCGCCCTGGGCCTCGACCCCGCGCCGGTGGCGGCGCTGCGGGGCGGCGATGCAAAGGACAACGCGCGCGCACTGCTCGGCCTCCTTTCGAGCGAGCGCGGCGCCTATCGCGACACGGTCCTCCTGAATGCGGCAGCGGCGTTGCTGGTGGCGGGGGTCGGCGGTGACGCCGCCGACGCGCTCGAGCGGGCGCGGGGCGCGATCGACGGTGGCGGGGCTCGCGAACTGCTGCAACGGATGGTGGCATTCTGATGTCCAAGCTCGATGAAATCTGCGCCACGACACGCGCCGAAGTCGCGCGGCGCAAAGCGGGTCACAACCCGATTGCGCTCGCTCAGGCCATCGCCGAAGCAGGCCCACCGCGCGGCTTCCGTGCGGCGCTGGAGCGAAAAGTCGCCGCCGGCGCCCCCGCCTTGATCGCCGAGATCAAACAGGCGAGCCCCTCCAAGGGCCTGATCCGCGACGACTTTGACCCAGCAGCGCATGCTCGCGCGTACGCCGCAGGGGGCGCCGCCTGCCTGTCGGTGCTGACCGATACGCCCTATTTCATGGGCGCAGACGAATATCTCGTCGCGGCGCGGGCAGCGTGCGAGCTTCCCGCTCTGCGCAAGGATTTTATGGTCGACATCTGGCAGATCGACGAAAGCCGCTCTTTAGGTGCCGATGCTGTGCTGCTGATCGTCGCAGCGCTCGGCGACGACGACCTTCACGCGATGCACGCGCGGGCCCGGCGGTTGGGGATGGACGTGCTGGTGGAGGTGCACGACCGCGACGAGTTCGACCGCGCGCTCGCGATCCCCGACGTCGACCTCATCGGCGTCAATAACCGCGACCTGCGCAGCTTCACCACCGACATAGCGCTGTCGGAACGGCTCGCGCCGCTCGCTCCACCGGGCGTTAGCTTCGTGAGCGAAAGCGGGATCGCGGGCCCCGGCGACATCGCCCGTCTGCGCCGGTCGGGGATCCATAGTTTCCTCGTCGGGGAGCATCTGATGCGGCAGGCGGACCTGTGCGCCGCGGTGCAGGAGCTGTTCCACGAAAGCAGTTGACGCTCGTTCCGCAGTTGCCTAGATGTTCCACTGACGTTCCACGGTGGAGTGGCGAGAATGTTGACGCGCAAACAGCATGAACTGCTGAGTTTCATCGAGGAGCGACTGCGCGATAGCGGAGTGTCGCCTTCTTTCGAGGAGATGAAGGACGCGCTCGGCCTCAAGTCGAAGTCGGGCGTCCACCGGCTGATTGGTGCACTGGAGGAACGCGGGTTTCTGAAGCGTCTCCCGAACCGCGCGCGCGCGCTCGAGGTGGTGCGGACCCCCGATGCGGCGGTGCCCGAAGCGCGCACGCCGCGGCGGGACAATGTCGTCGCATTTCCCGCGCGAGCAACACCGCGCGCTGTTGCCAACAACAATGGCATCGTCGAGCTGCCGCTGCATGGCCGGATCGCGGCTGGTGTTCCGATCGAGGCGTTCGAAGACGCGACCCAGCTGCCCGTGCCAGCGGCGCTGCTCGGACCGGGCGATCATTATGCGCTCGAGGTTTCGGGCGACTCGATGGTCGAAGCGGGCATCCTCAACGGCGATTACGCGCTGGTGCAGCAAGCCGCGACCGCGAACGAAGGCGACATTGTCGTCGCTCTGATCGACGGTCAGGATGCGACGCTCAAATATTTCCATCGTGACGGAGCTCGGGTGCGGCTTGATCCCGCGAACGCTGCCTATGAACCGCAGGTCTACGAAGCGCGGCGAGTGATCATTCAGGGCCGCCTCGCCGGATTGCTGCGCCGCTACCACTAGACGGGTCCGGCGCGTGCTCGCCGTCCCGCAGGGGTCGGGCGGGCGCGACGCGGGGGCCGGTACGCCAGGGCGCGCGTGGGGCGGCGTCGGCGACCGACGTGATGCGGAACGGTGCGAGGTGGATCGCGACGCCACCACTGGCGCGCAGCGCCGCTCGGTCGAGCTTGACCCGGTGCGGGCGGCAGGCCTCTGGCAGGCGCCGCGCGGCTATGACGACGTCGGCGCGCGCGCAGGCGGCGACCAGCTCGCGCCAGTGCAGCATGTCGTTCCCGCGTAAGGCGAGAATGGTGGTGGTGGACCCGCCGCTCCCCTGCCGCCACGTGCACACGTCCGAATTGCACCGCGCTCCGGGCATATCGTCGATGGCGATGAATGCGTCGTCGACCCCGACCCCTTCCCCCAGCTGGCTGCGCACATAGTCGCCTGCGCGATCTCTCAACAGCGCGGCGCGACCGTCAGGCATACGCACTGCGACGTGGCGGCCGTCGCCGGTGACGAGCGCGTCGGGCGCCGGTTGAAGCGCCATACCACCAACGCTCAGCACGCACGCAGCCAGTCCGATCCAGCGATGACGACCCTGCCACAGCAGCAGCCACAGACCGCCCACGACGGCCAGCACGAACAGCGGCGTCGGGTAGCTCGGCTGCATGGTTACCGCGCCCGGAGCATCAGCCGCAGTGTGGGCGATCCACAGCAGCGTTCCAAGCGAACGTTCGACGACCCACCACGCGGGCGCGCCCAACCCGACGCTATCGAGCATCAGCGCCAGGGCCTCCGCCGGCATTACGACGGCGGTGGTAAGCGGGATGGCGACGATGTTGGCGAGCGCGCCGTAGAGCCCCGTCCGATGGAAGTGGTAAAGCGCGATTGGCGTCAGCGCGCACTCCACCGCCAGCCCGGTGAGCATGGCACCCGCCAGCCATCGCAACCCTGCCTGCCACCACGGCTCTGATCGGCGCTGCAGCAGGCGCTGCACCCGCGCGTTTGAATGCAGCGTCACGATCGCGACAATCGCCGCGAAGCTCAGCTGGAAGCTGGGGGAGACCAAGCTCTCGGGCCACAGCGCGAGGACGAACAGTGCACCCGCCGCCACCAGCCGCAGCGACAACGGCTCGCGCCCTGCCGCCAGCGCACCGAGCACCAGCACCGCCGCGATGAGCGAGCGCACCGTCGGCACCTGTGACCCCGTCAGCAAAGTGTAACCGAGGCCGACCAGCGCTCCCGCCGCCGCCGCGACGAGCGGCAACCGCACTCGCAAAGCGAGCCACGGCCACAGCGCAAGTAGCGCGAGCGTCGCGGTCATGGCGAGGCCCACCGCCGCCGTGACGTGCAGCCCGGAGATCGACAGCAGGTGCGCGAGGCCCGCGCGGCGCATTGCCTCGGCATCGTGTTCGGGTATCGCGCTGGTGTCGCCGGTGACGAGCGCCGCGGCGATGCCCGCAGCGGGGCCGTCGACCTCCGCCAGCACATGGCGGTTGAGCCGTTCGCGCAAGGCGGGCGCCGGGTCGCGGGTGCGCGCCACTTGGCGTACCTCCCCCAGCACGCTGCCGCTGGCGCCAATCCCTTCGAACCAGGCCCGGCGCGCGAAGTCGTAGCCGCCGGGGAGCAAAGGTTCCGCCGGTGGCACCAGCCGTGCGCGCAGGGCGATCGCGTCGCCGGTGCGGATGCGCCCCGCCCCGGCGCTCTCGAGCGGCAGCGAGACGCGCACACGTGGCGGCAGGTCGGGCCGCGCGATCGGGGCGAGCATCAGCCGCCAGTTGCCGCGCGCGATGAGCCGCTCCACCCCCAGCACGCGGGCCTGAAAGCCGACAACCACCGGCCGCTCGAGCACCGGCGCCGCCACCCGCTCGCTCCGCCACCAGATCGCCGCGATCCCCGCTGCAACCAGGAGGCCGGCCAGCATCACCGCGCGCCCCATGCGCGTCGCCCGCGCATCGAGCATCAGCCCCGCCGCCGCCACGCCCAGAGCGACGAAGATGGCGCCGATCCATGCAACCGGCCCCGGCAAAGCGAACCAGCTGGCAATGCCCGCGCCGAACAGCACCGGGATCCACAGCGGCAGCTGGTCGCGCTCCGCCTCCAACCATTGTTCGAGTTTCTCGGCCGCGCCCCGGACGGCGGGCGCGGGTTCTGGTTCCGCCGCATAAAAGGGCGCGGGGGCGTCGGGACCGTCGAATTGAAGCGCCGCCGACGCCATGCTAGACGCTCCCCCTCACGCGTCGCGGGCGACCTTTGCCCTGGCGCCGATCCCGACACCACCGCCCGTGCGGCGCCGCTCTTCGGCAGCGCCAACATCGGCGAGCATGTGAGAAGCACTTCGTGAACGCAACCGCCGACCGTCCCGCCAGCGCCGGAGAGGGGGAGGTCGTCACGCGCTTCGCCCCCTCCCCCACCGGCTTTCTGCACATTGGCGGGGCGCGCACGGCGCTGTTCAACTGGCTCTACGCGCGGCGCACCGGGGGCAAGTTCCTGCTGCGGATCGAGGACACCGATCGCGCACGCTCGACCGACGCCGCGGTGGAGGCGATCCTCGATGGCATGCGCTGGCTTGGCCTCGACTGGGACGGCGATGCGACCTTTCAGTTCGCCCGCGCCGGGCGGCATGCGGAGGTCTCGCAGCAATTGCTCGATGCCGGCCATGCCTACCGCTGCTACCTGACGCAGGAGGAGCTCGCGTCGATGCGCGAGCGCGCGTCGGCGGAAAAGCGTGCTTTCCGCGTCGAGAGCCCTTATCGTGACGGCGCCGCCCCGCCCTCGCCCGACGCGCCGAGCGTCGTTCGCCTCAAAGCTCCTCGCGAAGGAAACATCACCATCGCCGACCGCGTGCAGGGTGACGTGAGTGTCAGCGCGAGTGAGATCGACGATTTCGTGCTGCTGCGCTCGGACGGCACGCCGACCTACATGCTGTCGGTGGTGGTGGATGACGAGGATATGGGCGTCACCCACGTGATCCGTGGCGACGACCATTTTTCGAACGCCTTTCGCCAGCTCGCGCTACTCCGCGCGCTCGGTTGGCGGGAGCCGGTCTACGCGCACGTGCCGATGATCCACGGGAGCGACGGTGCAAAGCTGTCCAAGCGACACGGCGCGATGGGCGTCGATGCCTATCGCGACGAGCTCGGCATGCTGCCTGAAGCGGTCGGCAACTATCTGCTGCGGCTCGGCTGGGGGCACGGCGACGACGAGATCATCGCGCGCGAGGATGCGGTGCGCTGGTTCGACATCGACGACGTGGGGCGGTCGCCCTCGCGTTTCGACCTCAGGAAGCTCGACAGCGTCAACGCGCACTATCTGCGCGCGGCGGAACCGGGGCGGCTGGCCGACCTGGTGGTCGAGCGTGCCGAAAAGGCGGGGGAGCCCCTCCCCGCAGACGCGCACGCCAAGTTGACCGAAGCCATGCCGGTGCTGACCCCGCGCGCGACCAACCTCAACGACGTCGCCAAGGGCGCGGCGTTTCTGTTCGCAAACGTGCCGCTCGATTTCGACGAAAAGGCGCAATCGCTACTCGCCGCCGCGCCGGAGGGCGTACTCGCGTCGGCGCAGGAAGCGCTGACCGCCTTGCCGGACTGGAGCGCGGAAGCGGTCGAGGCGGCAGTGCGCGGAGTCGCCGAGCGCGCCGAGCTCGGCCTCGGCAAGGTGGCGCAGCCATTGCGCGCCGCGCTCACCGGGCGAGCGGAGTCGCCGGGCATTTTTGACGTGCTGCTGCTGCTCGGTCGGGACGAGAGCTTGCATCGCATCGCCGCCGCGCTATCGCGCTGAATAGCTTCCCCGCTGCTGTGGCGGGGCTCGAAAATCGGCGGGCCGCAGCAGGATCGCGACCGCCCCAAGCGAAGGGCACGCCAGATGACCGACGCCGCCACTCTCTCCACCGGTGACAAGACCGTCACCCTGCCCGTGCTCGAAGGCTCGGTCGGGCCGTCGGTGCTCGATATCCGCAAGCTGTACGCGGAGACGGGGCAGTTCACTTACGACCCCGGCTTCACCTCCACCGCGGCGTGCGAATCCGCGTTGACCTATATCGACGGCGATGAAGGCATCCTCCTCCATCGCGGCTATCCGATCGGACAGCTGGCCGAACAGTCGACCTTCATGGAGGTCGCCTATCTGCTGCTCAACGGCGAACTGCCGAACAAGGGCGAGCTCGACAGCTTCACCAACACCATCACCCGGCACACGATGGTGCACGAACAGCTCGCGACCTTTTATCGCGGGTTCCGGCGCGATGCGCACCCGATGGCAATCATGTGCGGCGTCGTGGGCGCGCTCAGCGCCTTCTATCACGACTCGACCGAGATCCACGATCCGGAGCAGCGCAAGATCGCCTCGCACCGGTTGATCGCCAAGATGCCGACGATCGCGGCGATGGCGTATCAATATTCAGTGGGGCGTCCGTTCGTCTATCCGGACAACTCGCTCTCCTACACCGGCAACTTCCTGCGGATGACCTTTGGCGTCCCGGCCGAACCCTATGAGGTGAACCCGGCGGTCGAAAAGGCGATGGACCGCATCTTCATTCTCCACGCCGATCACGAACAGAACGCCTCCACCTCGACCGTGCGGCTGGCGGGATCGTCGGGCGCGAACCCCTTTGCCTGCATAGCAGCGGGCATCGCCTGCCTGTGGGGTCCGGCGCACGGCGGCGCCAACGAAGCTGCGCTCAACATGCTGCGGGAGATCGGGACCCCCGACCGCATCCCGCACTATATCGCGCGCGCCAAGGACAAGAACGACCCGTTCCGCCTGATGGGCTTCGGCCACCGCGTCTATAAAAACTACGACCCGCGCGCGACGGTGATGCAGGAGACCGTGCGCGAGGTGTTCGACGCGCTCAAGGTCAATGACCCGATCTTCGACGTCGCGCTGGAGCTTGAGCGGCTGGCGCTCAACGATGATTATTTCATCGAGAAGAAGCTGTTCCCGAACGTCGATTTCTATTCCGGCGTGATTCTCTCCGCGATCGGCTTCCCGACGGAGATGTTCACCGTTCTGTTCGCGCTCGCGCGGACGGTGGGCTGGGTTGCGCAGTGGAACGAGATGATCGCCGATCCTGCGCAAAAGATCGGTCGCCCGCGCCAGCTCTACACCGGCCCGACGCAGCGCGATTACGTTCCCGTCGACCAGCGCGGCTGAGGTTTCGCCTCAGCGTTTCCTCGGCAGGGCGAGCGTAAAGCGCGCGCCCTGCCCCTCGGCGCTGTCGACGGTGAGCGATCCGCCCATCGCCTGCGCCAGCCGGCACGAAATATAGAGGCCGAGCCCGCTGCCCCCGGCATCGGTGCGGCCGAGACGTTCGAATTTCTGGAACAGCCGCGCCTGATCCGCTTCGGAGATGCCGGGGCCCTGGTCGGCGACGGTGACGCAGGCGCGATCATCGTCCTGATCGACGCGCAGCCAGATCGCGCTCCCCTCTGGCGAGTAGCGGATGGCGTTGCCGATGAGGTTGAGGAGGATCTGCAACACGCGGCGAAATTCGCCGACCGCGGGCGCGCTTTCGCTGCTGTGCGGTGCATCGAGCCGCTGCCCGCGTTCCTTGGCCTTCATCGCCAGCAGCCCGGCCGCGCGCCGCGCGACATCGGCGAGGTCGACCGGCTCCTGCGCGGTGGTGAACCCTTCGCGATCGACCGCCTGAAGGTCGGCAAGGTCGTCGACCAGGTCGAGGAGGTGACGACCCGCGAGTGCGATGTCGCTGGCATAGCTCGCATATTCGCTGCGAACCGGTCCCTGCCGCTGCCCGGCAATGGTCTCCGCATTGGCGATGATGCGGCCGAGCGGGCGGCGCAGCGCGCCATCGATTCGCAGGGCGAAACTGCGCGCGTCGAGCTGCCCGAGGAGGTCAGACCCGCCGCCCGCACGCAGCGGCACCGGGCTCGCCGCGCGCGAAGCCACGTCCGCGGGGAGCTGGCCGAAGCCGACCGGCGCGCCGCAACCCGAGAAGCCCACGAACTCCGCGCCATCCCACATCGCCCGCGCCTCGATCGCGACGAGCGTGCCCGACGCTGCGCCCGCTGCCAGGCTCGCCGGCTGGTCCTTCATGTCCTCCTGCCGCGACAGCGCGACGAGCAGCGGCATCGCGCCGTCACGATCGGGGAGGAGGTGGAACAGTTCGGCGAGCGAACGTCCCAGCCAGCGACGGTCGTCGAGCCCCCACGCCGCATCGGCCTCGACGTGGACCAGGCGCAGCCGCACATCGCTCGCCCAGCGGACCACGCCTGGCGGCACCACGCGCTGGGGGAGCGGCGGCGGAGGAACGTCCGCGACGGGCGCCGCGCGCGTGCGCTGCCAATCGATCAGGTCGATGCGGGCGAGTTCGCGTTCGGGAAAAACGCGCGCGTGGGCGGTAATGTCGTGGTCCTCATCGGCGAGTACGACCGCGCGCTCGATCGGTTGCCCCAGCCGCAGCGCGAGGTGCGCGACGCGGGCGAGCGCGGGCAACAGCAGCGGCCCGCCGAGGGTTCCGCCTGCGGCCTGCTGCAAGGCGAGCACATCGGCGTCGGCACTGAGCAGCCGCCCGTCCGCAGACACGCTGGCGCGCGCAGCGGCGGTCATGCGAGTAGCCTCGCGTCGGGGGAAATCGGGCAGGACACGTCACCCGCCTAACGCGCCAGGGTTAAGAGCGGCTAAACCACCGCCACGCAAACCACGCCGCGACCAGCGCGCTGACCAGCACCCCGCCGATGTCGTGACCGAGCAGCAGCACCGCCGGGATCAGCGCCGCGAACAGCGCGGGCGCATCGGGGTGCCCAAGCGGGTCGTCCTCCGCCGCGAGCCTCGGTCCAACGAGAGCGAGCAAGGCGACGCCCACGCCACCAGCGCCAAGCGAAGGCGGGCTTAGCGTCGCCCCGCGTTCGGCCACCACGAGCGCGAGGAGGGTGAGGACGAACGCGCCGACGCCCGCTTGCGCCGCCCAGTGTGGCTCCGGGCGGAAGCGCGCGACGAACCGCGCGCCGCCGGTGGCGAAGCTGCTCAGGAACGCCGCAATCGCGCCGCCGAGCCACTCGCCCGCCAGCATCGCGCCGATCCCACCCGCGAGGAGGACTGCCGCCGCGCCCCTCGCCCACAGCCCGGAGGCCGGGCGCGCGAGCAGCCAGCCGCCCGCCAGCCGCACCACCGATGCGACGATCCAGCGTTCGCCCCATCCGCGTTCGCGGGCGTCGCGCGCGGTGATGATGCGCTGTTCGACGAGGCCCGCGACCTCGCTCGATCCCGCCACGGCCATCTCGCCCGCAGCGAACTGGCCATCGTCCCAGGGGAGACGCTGCGCGCCATCCTGCGCCGCCTGCCGCACCGCGGCGAGCAACGGGTCCCACCCATCGGGCAGATCGGCGAGTCGCTGCGCAAAGCCGCTCGCCAGCATCGCGAGCCCACCCCAGCGGGTGTCTGGGTCCAGCCGTTCGAGGTCGCGCGTCGCCAAGGTGTCGGCGGTCGTCATCAACGTCGCATCGCGCGCGCCGGTAATCGCCGACCACGCGCCCTCCCCGGCGAGCAGGCCGTCGGCGACGAGCAACAGCCGGTCGCCGGGCTCCACCTGCTCCGCCACGTCGGCACCGTCGCGGATCAGCTCGACCTCACCGCCGCGCGCGCGGATGCGATCGCATGCCTGCACCAGCCCGGAAGGCACGGCATCGACCAGCACCAGCAGCTTGGAGGCGCCGGCCGCCCGCGCACGCTCCGCCTGCTGTTCGATGATCGTCATCCCGGCCACCGGCAGCAGCGCGCGCAGCGGTGCCTCGACGCCGTTCGTGGGCGAATCGACGGGGTCCTGTGCGGAGAGAAGGGCGACGAAGCTCATGTCCGCGCAAGCGCTTAGCAAAGCCGCGCGATCATGGAAGCGCAGCCGGTCGGCAAAGCGCCCCGCCTGCCCGACGGCAGGAGCGCCGCGGAAGCGGGTCGGGCGCAAAATCGCCCGCCTGAAACCCAGCTGATCGCGCCCTCGCGACTGGTGTTCGAGCGGGCTCGCGGCTAGGGCCGGAGGTCAATTCAAAGCTTGCCACAAGGGCCTGATTCTTGAGCGTTGACACCGTTTCACCGACCCCCACCCCTTCCGACGTTTCGCCGGTGAACATCGTCGATGAGATGAAGTCGAGCTACCTCGACTACGCGATGTCGGTGATCGTCGCGCGCGCGCTGCCGGACGTGCGTGACGGGTTGAAGCCGGTCCACCGCCGCATCCTGTTCGCGGCGGACGAAGGCGGGTTCGTGCCGGGCCGCGCCTACAAGAAATCGGCCAAGATCGTCGGCGATGTGATGGGTAATTATCACCCGCACGGCGACAGCGCGATCTACGACGCGCTCGCGCGGTTGACGCAGGATTGGTCGATGCGGCTGCCGCTGATTGACGGTCAGGGCAACTTCGGGTCGATGGATCCCGACCCGCCGGCGTCGATGCGTTATACCGAAGCGCGCCTCGCCAAGGCGGCAATGGTGCTGGTCGACGACCTCGACAAGGACACTGTCGACTTCACCCCCAACTACGATGCCAGCCGGATGGAGCCGACGGTGCTCCCGGCGCGCTTCCCCAACCTGCTCGTCAACGGGTCGGGCGGCATCGCGGTCGGCATGGCGACCAACATCCCGCCGCACAATCTGGGCGAAGTGATCGACGCCTGCCTCGCGCTGATCGACGATCCGGCGACCGACGACGCAGCGCTGCTGGAGATCGTGCCCGGGCCGGACTTCCCCACCGGAGCGATGATCCTCGGCCAGGGCGGCATCCGCGCTGCCTACGCCACCGGGCGGGGGTCGATCATGATGCGCTCGCATCACGAAATCGAGCAGGGCCGCGGCGACCGCGTGTCGATCGTCTTGAAGGCGATCCCCTACCAGGTCGGCAAGTCGATGCTGGTCGAGCGCATTGCCGAAGCCGCCAAGGAACGCCGGATCGAGGGCGTCAGCGACATCCGCGACGAATCGAACCGCGCGGGCGTACGGATCGTCATCGACCTCAAGCGCGACGCGACGCCCGAGGTGGTGCTCAACCAGCTGTGGCGCCACACCCCGGCGCAGTCGAGCTTCCCTGCAAACATGCTCGCCATCCGCGGCGGACGCCCCGAAACGCTGTCGCTGCGCGACATCCTGACGAGCTTCATCGCCTTTCGCGAGCAGGTCATCACCCGCCGCACCAAATATGAGCTCAACAAGGCGCGCGAGCGGGCGCACCTGTTGCTCGGGCTGGTGATCGCGGTCACCAACCTCGACGAGGTGGTGGCGATCATCCGCGGCAGCGCGACCCCGACCATCGCTCGCGACAAGCTGCTCGCCAAGGCCTTCCCGGTGGCCGAAATCGCTCCCTACATCCGCCTCGTCGAGGCGATCGAGGGCGATATCGAAGGCGAGGTCTATCGGCTGTCGGAACTGCAGGTGAAGGCGATCCTCGAGCTGCGGCTCCACCGCCTCACCGCGCTCGGACGGGACGAGATCGGCGATGAGCTGAAGCTGCTCGCCACCGCGATCGAGGGGCATCTCGCTATCCTCGGCGACCGCGCCAAGCTCTATGGCGTGATGCGCGAGGAGCTGGTGGCGGTGAAGGACGCGTTCGCGACGCCGCGCCGTACGCTCATCGCCCCCGCCGCCGACGGCATCGACGATGAAGACCTGATCGAGCGCGAGGAGATGGTCGTCACCGTCACCCACGACGGCTACATCAAGCGCACCAGCCTCGACAGTTTCCGCGCGCAGCGGCGCGGCGGCAAGGGCCGCGCGGGCATGGCGACACGCGAGGAAGACGCGGTCGCGCAGATGTTCGTCACCTCGACCCACAATCCGGTGCTGTTCTTCTCGACCAGCGGCAAGGTCTATCGCCTCAAGGTGTGGCGCCTACCCGAGGGCGGCCCCGCAACGCGCGGGCGACCGATGATCAACCTCCTCCCGCTGGCGCAGGGGGAGACGATCTCCACCGTCGTCGCGCTGCCCGAGGACGAGACGGTGTGGAGCGACCTTCACGTCGTGTTCGCCACCGCCAAGGGCAATGTCCGCCGCAATTCGATGGATGCCTTTGCCAACGTGCCGAGCAACGGCAAGTTCGCGATGCGCTTTGATGAAGGTAGCGATGATCGGCTGATCGGCGTCGCGCTGACCGATCCGGGCGACGACGTGCTACTCGCGTCGCGCTGTGGCAAGGCGATCCGCTTCTCCGCCGATGACGTGCGCGAGTTTCAGAGCCGTACTTCCACTGGCGTGCGCGGCATGACGCTGAAAGGCGAGGACGAGGTGATCTCGCTTTCGATCCTCCACCGCGTCGGCACCAACATGGAGGAGCGCGAGGAGTATCTCCGCTACGCCCCGTGGAAGCCCGAGCGCGAAGGCGAGATGAGCAACCGCGAGCGTTTCGAAGAGCTTTCGGAGCGCGAACAGTTCATCCTCACCGTCTGTGCCAACGGCTACGGCAAGCTGTCGAGCGCCTACGAATATCGCCGCACCGGGCGCGGCGGTCAGGGCATAACCAACATCGACAACATCGACCGCAACGGCGCGGTGGTGGCGAGCTTCCCGGCAACGCGTAGCGATCAGCTGATGCTGGTTACCGACCAGGCCAAGCTTATCCGCCTGCCGCTCGAAAGCCTGCGAGTGATCGGTCGCGGCTCGGCCGGCGTGCGATTGTTCAACGTGGCGGACGGCGAACAGGTTGTCAGCGCCGCCCGGCTCGCCGACCGCGGCGACGACGCTGAGGAGGCGCTGGAGGGCGGCGATCTGGTCGGCGCCAATGTGCCCGACCGCACCGCCGACGTGCCCGACATCGAGGCGCCCGGCAGCTCCGAGGAGTGACCGACCGCCTCGCTTACAAGCTGCTGCGCCCGGCAGAGTGGGACGCGTTCACCGTCGCCCACTTCGCGGGCACGGCGGCGGATCTGGGGGATGGCTTCATCCACCTCTCCACCGCCGAGCAGCTGGAGGGGACGATCGCGCGACATTATGCCGACGCGGCCGAACTGATCGTGCTGACCGTCGATCTGGGCGCGGTGACGGAGCTGCGCTGGGAGCCCTCGCGCGGGGGGTGCGCTGTTCCCGCACCTCTATGCCCCGCTCCCGCGCGACGCGGTGGTGGCAGTGGAACGGCGCTCGCTACAGCCAGCGCTTCCACGCGCTGAGGGCGAGGAAGCCTAGCGTCACGGCGGTGATCGCGCCGAGCACGATCAGGAAGCCCTGCTGGCTGTGCGGCACGAAATCGATATCGAAGTTCATGCCGAACACACCCGCGATCGACCCGATGATCCCGAGCGCGACGGTGACGATGGTCAGCACGCGCAACAGCTCGTTGGTGTCCTGTGCGACGCGGGTCGCGTAAATGTCGAAGCTCGCGACCACCGCATCGCGTCCGCGGGCAACTTCGTCCTCCAGCCGTTCGTAGAGCGCGTGAAGATGTTCGAAGTGACGCGCCTCCGCGTCCTCGATCATCGGCGCGAAGTCGGCGCGGACCAGGCTGTGGATCACCCCGCGATGCCCTCCCAGCGCGCGGCGCAGCTTGGCGAGACGGCGGCGCAGCACCGACAGGCGGTGCAGCGGGTCGCCCTTCTCGCGCTTACGCAGGATCGAATCGTCGAGCTCGTCGACCTCGTCGTCGATACGCGCGATCTCCCGCTGGAAGTCGCCGAGATGCGCCATCATCACCGCCGCGGCGAGGCTCGACGCGGACAGCCGACCCTTGAGCGTCTCCCCCCGGTCGGTTTCGATGAAGCGATCGAATGCCTCCACCTGCGAATGACGCACGGTGACCAATGCGTCGGTGCCGCAGACGATGAAGCTGGTCAGCGCGCCCGCTTCGGTTCGCCGGTCGGGGCAGGCGGGGACGGTGAACCAGTAAAGGCCCTCCCCCATGCGGATCGTCGGGCCTTCGCCGCGAAGCTCCTCGATCGCCTCCTTGACCGCGTCGGGCAGTGGCAGGTCGTCAGTGAAGTCGTCGGCGCAACCATCGACCCACAGCAGCTGCGCATCGCCGAGGCCTTCGAAGGCAGTCGCGTTGAGCTCCACCGCCTGATCGCGCCCCTCCGCATCGTAGAGCGTCGCGCGGATGCCACACTCCTCTGCCGCCGCCTCAGCCACGCGGAGTCACCTTCGCGTGCACCACGCCCCAGGCGATCAGCGCCTGCGCTGCGAAATAAGCGCCCCAGACAAGCACGCTCCCCGTTCCGGGCGCGATGTGCCCCGCCATGCGCGCGAACAGGATGAGGTCGCTGATGACGAACAGTACCGCGCCCACCCCCACGCGATAGCGCGGAAAGGCGCTGGCCCACGCCGCCGCCGCCATCGCCGCGACCAGCGAGGCGTAAGCGACCGCCTGCCAGCCGCCCTCCTCTGCCCGGACGAGCGACCAGGCGATGATTGCGCTCGCGGGGATCAGCGTCACCGCCAGCGCGCGCTGCGATCCGCTGAGGCGCGGGCGGCGATGGCGCAGGTAGAGGAGGATGGCGACGATGTGCCCCGCGGAAAAGGCCGCTGCCCCCGCGCCAACGCTCACCGCGTCGAGCAGCACGTCGCCGAGCGCGCCCAGCGCCAGCACCAGCGCAATGCTGCGCCCGATCGCGTCACGCCGCGTCCGCCACGCCCACAGCGCGAGCAGCGCGACGCCCGCGCCCTTCCAGGCGATGACAGCGGGGCCCGCAATCCCTAGGGACGGAGCGAAGAGGTAGCTGGCACCGGCAAGGATGGCGGCGGCGAACAGGGCTGGATGCACGACTTCCCCCGGAGGCGCGCCGCGACCGGCACCGCATCGAAGTTCGAGGGATATTGATGAAAGCATATGATGTCCACGTCATCGGCGGCGGGCTCGCCGGGAGCGAAGCGGCGTGGCAGCTCGCTGAGGCGGGACTGCGCGTGCGTCTCTCCGAAATGCGCGGCGGTGGCGACAGCACCGCGGCGCATCAGGGCGACGGCCTGGCGGAGATGGTGTGCTCCAACAGCTTCCGCTCCGACGATGCGGAGGCGAACGCGGTCGGCCTCCTCCACCGAGAGATGCGCGAGCTGGGCTCGTTGATCATGGCTTGCGCCGATGCGACCAAGGTCCCGGCCGGCTCCGCGCTCGCGGTCGACCGCGAAGGTTTCTCGGCACGCGTCACCGAAGCGCTGGAGCAGCACGCCAATGTGGAGATCGTGCGCGAACGCATCGATTCGCTGCCGAGCGACGGGGCGACGATCATCGCCACCGGCCCGCTCACTGCGCCCGGCCTCGCCGAGGCGATCGCGCGTGCCACCGGCGAAGGCTCGCTCGCCTTTTTCGATGCGATCGCGCCGATCGTTCACCGCGACAGCATCGACATGGACGTCGCGTGGATGGCCAGCCGCTGGGACAAGGCCGGGCCGATCGGCGACGGCAAGGACTATATCAACTGCCCGATGGACAAGGAGCAGTATCTCGCCTTCGTCCAGGGCCTGCTCGACGGCGAAAAGACCGAATTTCGCGAGTGGGAGACGACCACGCCCTATTTCGAAGGCTGCATGCCGATCGAGGTGATGGCCGCGCGTGGGGTGCAGACGCTGCGGCACGGGCCGATGAAGCCGTTCGGTCTCGACAATCCGCGCACCGGCCGCTGGCCCTACGCGGTCGTGCAGCTGCGCCAGGATAATGCGCTGGGCACGCTGTGGAACATGGTCGGGTTCCAGACCAAGCTCAGGCACGCGGAGCAGGTGCGCCTGTTCCGTACCATTCCGGGGCTCGAGAAGGCGGAATTCGCGCGGCTGGGTGGGCTGCACCGCAACAGCTTCATCAAGTCGCCGGTGCTGCTCGATGAAACGCTGCGGCTAAAGTCGATGCCGCACATTCGCTTCGCCGGGCAGATCACCGGCTGCGAGGGCTATGTCGAAAGTGCGGCGATCGGCCTCGCCGTCGCGCGCTATTGGGCGGCGGAGCTGCGCGGCGACACGCCCCGCCCCCTGCCCGCTGAAACTGCGCTCGGGGCGCTCGCCGGGCACATCACCGGCGGCGCCGACAGTGCGACCTACCAGCCGATGAACGTCAATTTCGGATTGTTCCCCCCGCTCGCCGAGGACCTGCGCAAGGCCGACCGCAAGCGCGGCTATTCCGAGCGCGCGCGGACCAGCCTCGCCCAGTGGATGGCGGCGGCCTAGTCGTCGTCGGCCGGGCAGCGACAGCGCGGCGCCGCGGCGCGCGGCTTGGGCGCGGTGCGCGCGAACTCGGCGGGCGTGACGATGCCGGAACGGTCGCGGTCGGCCTGCGCAAAGCGGTCGCTGGTCCGCACCGCCCACTCCTCGAAGCTCAGCAGATTGTCGCCATCCTTGTCGAGCCTGCGAAACGCGCTGCTGCGCGTCGAAAGCATCTCCACCCGCGTGATCCCGCCGTCGCGGTTGCGGTCGTAGCGCTGAAAGCGCCTTTGCTCGCGCGATAGCGGGTTCGCACGCGGCAGGCCGGGCGGGAGCGCTCCGACCGCGCCCTCCTCTCCTTCGGGCAGGTCGAGCGGGTCGGGCGCCGATGGGACGGGGGGCGCCGCCGCCGCGAGTTTCAGCGCGGGCTGCGGCGGTTTGGACATTGCACTCCAGATAAAGAAGCCGCCGAGCAGCAACATCGTCGCCGCCAGCGCGCCGATCAACAAGCGCATGTATCGCCCCCTTCGCTGCCCTGGTCGCGTGCTAGCGCCCGAAGAGCCCCACCCGCAAGCTCAGCCACTGATCGCGCAACGGCGCCACCCTCCCCCGCCGCGCCGCGAGGTCCGCCGCCTGCACCGCCATCACGCGCAGCGGCCGCGGCAGCGCCCTCGATCGTTCAGCGGGTGCGAGCGCTGCGGATCGCGGTGGTGGCTCGCGTCGCTCGATGGCATCCGCGACCTCACCCCACAGCGCCCCCGCTCCCGCCGATGACGGCGCCCCGAGCAGCATGCTCGCGATGGCGAAAACCCCCTCCCCCCGTGCGACCGGGTCATCGTGGCTGAGTGCCCACTCCACCATCCGGCCTCTCAACTCTGCGGACAGATGCGGGGCAATCTCCTCCGCAAAGCCGCGCAGGGCTGGGTCGGGGGGCGTGTCGCCGTGCTCGATCTGCTCGATCTGGTCCGCCCACCAGCGCAACCGGATCGCGCGCAACGTCGGCTCGCGGCAGCCCAGCCGCGCGCTGGCCAGAGCACGGTCCAGGGTGGCGAGCGCTCCCACCGCCGACCGCATCTCCGAGGGCACGAGCGGGAGGACCAAAGCGGCGTCGAGATGAAACAGCTGCGGGCGATCGGGGATCATGGTGAACTCCGCGCTAACCATATTGCGGAACGCCGCGCCAACCGCGTTGCTTGCATGGGGCCTGATGGGATGCGTGCATGGCGCGCGCTTCGCACGATTGGGGCACGCAATGAAGCGGCAAGGGGTCTTGACCAGACTGATCGCGGACCGGCGCGGCAACATCATGTACATGGTGGCCGCGATGCTGGTCCCGATCCTCATTACGATCGGCGCCGGCGTCGATATGAGTCAAGCCTACATGGCAAAGATGCGCTTGCAGCAGGCCTGCGATGCCGGCGTGCTCGCCGCACGCCGGGCGATGGAAGGTGCCGACTACACCACCGCGAACAAAGCGCAGGCGAGCGCGATGTTCTCGTTCAACTACCCGAGTGGCATCTACGGCAGCCGCGATGTCGTTTTCGATTCCACCCGGCCGCGCACCAACGTCGTCACCGGCACCGCCAGCGCCACCTTGCCGACGTTGGTAATGCGCGCCTTCGGACGTGAGACGATCGCCTTGTCGGTCAGCTGCGCGGCACGGTTGGAGATGCCCAACACCGACGTGGTCATGGTGCTCGACGTGACCGGGTCGATGGAGGACAATATCGCCACCACCGGCACCAGCAGCACTACGGAGACAAAGCTCGCCGCGCTGAAGCGAGAGGCGATTTCCTTCTACAACACGCTGTCTGCGGCAATGCCGGCAACGGCGCGCTTGCGTGTGGGCGTCGTCCCCTATTCCTCGACCGTCAACATCGGTTCGGCGATCAATAGCCTCAACAGCTCGTATATTGCCGACACGGCTGAAATCCCATCCCGGGTCGTCACATGGGTCGAGCTGCCGGGCGGAACGACGACCGTCACTCCAGAGTCGGTTGCGCCGTGGTCGAGCTACAGCTGGACGGGTGCGCAGCTCAACAATGTAACGAGCTCGTCGAACTGCCCGACCACGACCACGTCGGAAATCAGCGCCAACGGGCCCGATCAGCCACCGTCGGTCACGTACACCGACCCCAACAGCACCGACCGGCAGTTCACGACCGAAGTCGATAGGCCGAAGCTGGAGAACCAGTACAGCTACCGCTGGTATAATAGCGCGTGTCGCCAGCGCGTACGATCGCGAACCTATGTCGAGGAAACGACGACGGTCAAAACGCTTCGTTATTCGTACAGACACCGTATGGTCGAATACGACGTGAGCGGCCTGAAAACCGGGGGCACGTTGCAGCTGCCGATCGGCTTCAAGGGGGAGATGCTGACCGGGAGCTGGAACGGTTGTCTGCGGGAACGGCAGACCACCGCCTTCGCGGCCAGCGCCACTCCGCCTGCAACGGCGCTGGATCTCGATATCGATCGTGTGCCCGACAGCGACGCGAGCCGCTGGCGCGTGTCGATACCGGCCTTTACCTTTCCAAGCGCGGTCAGCGGCTCGGGGAGTTCGTCCACCCCGGCTTACAACCAGAATTCGATCGAGCCGAACGATTACGTCACGCCGACGAACTTCAACAACTATGCCGCGCCGAGCTTTATTGCGGCTGGCACGGCTGCGTGCCCGACGGCTGTGTTTCCGTTGGCAACCACGACCAGCACGGCCTTCTCCAATTACATTGGTTCGTTGACTGCGGTCGGAGGCACCTATCACGACGCGGGTATGGTCTGGGGGGCGAGGATGATTTCGCCGACCGGCATTTGGGCCGCGTCCAATGCGCCGCCGCCCGGTTCCAACGGCGTCAGCCGCCACATCCTGTTCATGACCGACGGCCAGATGGCACCGTCCACCCGTGCACTCAGCCAACAGGGGGTGGAAGCGCTGGAAAAGCGTGTGCTCGGCAGCGCCGATTCCAGCGAACTGACGGCGCGCCATAATGCACGGCTGCTCGCGCTGTGCGACGCGGCCAAGTCGCGCAACATCACCATCTGGTTCGTGAGCTTCGGTGAATCGCTCGATACGACGATGAAAAGTTGCGCGAGCGGCGACAGGAGCTTCCAGGCGAGCAATTCGGCCACGCTTCGCACGCAGTTCCAATCGATCGCGACGCAGATCGCCCGCCTGAGGTTGTCCGAATGATCGCCCCCGCTCCGCCAGCGGAACGCTCCGCCACGCGCCCTCCTGAAAGCGCATCTCGCTGGAAGCGCCTGCGTCGCGACGCGCGTGGTGCCTACTTGATCGAGATGGCGTTCGTCCTGCCGATCTTTCTGATGATCGCGACCGGAGTCTTCGACCTCGCCTTCCAGGCTTATCTACGTGGCACACTCATCGGTGCGGTTCAGGCGGCGGGGCGACTGGCGACGATCGAAGGAGCGGATACGAGCGCTATCGACGCTCGAGTGACCTCTGAAGTCGGCACGGTGGCGAGGTTCGCGAATTTCCGTTTTCAACGCGAAAACTTCGACCGGTTCGCCGACATCCGACGCGCGGAAGACTTCACGGACAGCAACAGCAACGGCGTCCGTGATGCGGGCGAATGCTTCGTGGACGTCAACGGCAATCGCACCTGGGACCTCAATCGTGCGGCGGCCGGAAACGGCAACGGCGAAGATGTCGTCCTCTACACGGTCACCGCGACCTACAACGGGCTGTTTCCCCTGTGGCGCTTTCTTGCGCGCAATCAGCAGCAGGAGATCAAGGTGCAGACGGTGCTGCGTAACCAGCCTTACGCCAACCAGTCGACGACGGAGGTGACCGTATGCACCTAACCGAGATTCACCGCCGCTTGGGCGAGGTTCGCCGCCGTTTCGGCCGCCTGGTGCACGACCAGCGGGCGGTGGCGATGATCGAAACCGCCTTCACCGTGCCAACGCTCGCAATCGTCGGGCTGATGGGGGTGGAGGTCGCGAATCTCGCGGTCGTCAACGCGCGCGTTTCGAACGTTGCGCTGGCCGTGGCAGATAATGCTTCCCGCATTGCCGCCAACAACCCTCTCGGCGCGCCGCAGGTGCGGGAGGTGGACATCAACGACGTCTTCGCCGGAGGCGTCGAGCAAGCCTCGACCCTCAACCTTGCCACTAGAGGACGGATTATCCTCTCCAGCCTGCAACGCGACGCCGACGGCAAACAGCGGATCAAATGGCAGCGCTGCTTCGGCGCGCTCGCGGTGTCGTCCGCCTACGGTCCGCCGGGCTTGGTCAACGGGGACGGGTCGGTAGGGCTCGGTCCACCGTCGCGCCGGATCAGCGCCCCGACCAACCAGGCTGTGATGTTTGTCGAGGTCGTGTATCAGAACGCGCCGATGGTGCTGCCGGGCTTCGCGCTCCCGAACAATGGTCGCGTCGAATATGAAGCGGCTTATGTCGTTCGCGACAATCGCGACATGGGCAACCCAACCAACCCGGCGCCGACCGCCCCTGTGAGCAGTAACTGCAGCGGCACCCAACGCGTCGTCAGCTGACCAAGCCTAACCTCCCTTGGCCAGCCGTCGCGCGGTCTCGACCACGCGGTCGGCGCTGATCAACGCCGCCTTCTCGAGGTTCGCGGCGTAGGGCAAGGGCACGTCTTCGTTGGCGACCCGCAGCACCGGGGCGTCGAGGTCGTCGAAACCGCGCTCCATCGCGAGCGCGGCGATTTCGCTGGCGATCGAGCAGGTCGGCCAGCCTTCCTCGACCACCATCAGCCGGTGCGTCTTGGCAAGGCTCGCCAGCACCGCGTCGGCGTCGAGCGGGCGCAGCGTGCGCAGATCGATCACCTCCACGCTGATCCCCTCACCCGCCAGCGTTTCCGCCGCCTCCAGCGCCAGCCCGACGCCGATCGAATAGCTGACGATGGTGAGATCGGTCCCTTGGCGATGCACCCGCGCCTTGCCGATCGGCAGCACCGTGTCGCCCTGCGGCGGCGCGGGGAAACTGCGGCCGTAGACCAGCTCGTTTTCGAGGAACACGACCGGATCTTCGCTGCGGATCGCCGCCTTGAGGAGCCCCTTCGCATCCGCGGCGTCGTAGGGCGCGATGACGATCAGCCCAGGCACGCTCGCGTACCACGGGCCGAAGTTCTGACTGTGCTGCGCGCCCACCCGGCTCGCCGCGCCATTGGGACCGCGAAACACGATCGGGGTGCGCATCTGCCCGCCCGACATGTAATTGGTCTTGGCCGCAGAGTTGATGATGTGGTCGATCGCCTGCAACGCGAAGTTGAAGGTCATGAACTCGACCACCGGGCGAAGTCCGCCCATCGCCGCCCCCGCCCCCAGGCCGGCAAAGCCATATTCGGTGATCGGCGTGTCGATCACGCGCTTTGGCCCGAACTCCTCGAGCAGGCCCTGCGTCACCTTGTAGGCGCCCTGATACTCCGCGACTTCCTCGCCCATGACGAAGACGCGCTCGTCGCGGCGCATCTCCTCCGCCATCGCATCACGCAACGCCTCGCGCACGGTGATCGTCGCGCCCTCCGGGGCTGCCTCGGCCGTGGTTGGTTCGGGCGCCTGTGGAGCGTCGTGGGTGACGATCTCCTTTTCCTGCAACGCCTCCGCCGAGGCGGGAGGAGCGGCAGGCGTTGAAGCGGTAGCGGGGGCGGCGGGAGCAGGAGCAGGCGCCGCCGCCTCACCCTCGCCGCTCAGCGTCGCGATGACGGTGCCCACCTTCACCCCCTCGGTGCCCTCCGCGACGAGCAGCTCACCGACGGTGCCTTCATCGACCGCCTCGAACTCCATCGTCGCCTTGTCGGTCTCGATCTCGGCGAGGATGTCGCCCGATTTCACCGCATCGCCCGGCTTCACCAGCCACTTGGCGAGCGTCCCCTCCTCCATCGTCGGGGACAGCGCGGGCATCTTGAGTTCGACCGCCATCAGTAGCTCTCCACCAGCACGTCGGTGTGGAGTTCGGCCATGTCGGGTTCCGGCGCCGTCTCCGCAAAGTCGGCAGCGTCGCTGACGATCCGGCGGATCTCCTGATCGAGCGTTTTCAGTTCGTCCTCCGTCGCCCCTGCGGCGAGCATCTCGGCCTTCAGTCCTTCGATCGGATCGCTCTTCTCGCGCACCGACTGCACCTCCTCGCGGCTGCGATATTTGGCCGGGTCGGACATGGAGTGGCCACGATAGCGATAGGTCTTGAGCTCGAGCAGGATCGGCCCCTTGCCGGCGCGCACCCAGTCGAGCGCCACCGACGCCGCCCCGCGCACGTCGAGCACGTCCATGCCGTCGACCTGAATGCCGGGGATGCGAAAGCTCTCCCCGCGGCGGTAGAGCTGGTCCTCGGCCGACGCGCGATTGACCGATGTGCCCATGGCGTACTGGTTGTTTTCGATCACGTAGATGATCGGCAGCTTCCACAGCTCCGCCATGTTGAAGCTTTCGTACACCTGTCCCTGATTGGCCGCGCCGTCGCCGAAATAGGCGAGGCACACGCCCCCATCCTCGCGATACTTGTGCGCAAAGGCGAGCCCGGTGCCGAGCGCCACCTGCGCGCCGACGATGCCGTGCCCGCCGTAGAATTTATGCTCGACGCTGAACATGTGCATCGAACCGCCCTTGCCCTTGGAGATGCCCGCGGCGCGGCCGGTCAGTTCGGCCATGATGACCTTGGGATCGATGCCATAGGCGAGCATGTGGCCATGGTCGCGATAGCCGGTGATGACGCTGTCCTTGTCGCCGTCGAGCGCCGATTGCAGCCCCACCGCGACCGCTTCCTGCCCGATGTAGAGGTGGCAGAACCCGCCGATCAGCCCCAGCCCATAGAGCTGCCCCGCCTTTTCCTCGAACCGGCGGATGAGCAGCATCTCGCGATAGTAGCGGCGCATTTCTTCAAGGTCGGCGACATGCCGCTGCGGCTGCGGCGGACGCTCGCGGTTCGGAGTCGCAGGAACGGCGGCGGGCGCCGGCGCGGGCGCGGCGCTGGCAGGACGGGCTTTGGCCACGACGGGCGCTCTCCTTGGATCAGCCTGGCTGGGTTGCAGAGGGCTATAGAGAGCGGCGGCGGGGCGTGGCAACTGCGATTGAATGCCTCACCAAATCACCTCAGTCGCTAAATATTCCCAGATTACTGTCCGTACCGAGTAACAGTCACCGCACTGAACATTGTAACGGTATCGTCCTTTTTCGACCTCTATCCAGCCGCCGACCCCGAGAGGCAGTCCTTCAGTCATAACCAAAAAAGATCGACTACCTACCTCAGGCCACACAGCTCCGCTTCCGTCGATAGCCCAAAATTCGAACCGTTCTCGCTCAATGGTGCTTAAGGTGGCCAACGCTCGAAATCCGACGCTCCGCGGCTCTCCGAGAAGGGCAGCGGCACATTCATGATGTGCGTGCCCGCGAGCGTTTTTGAGAACCACACGACTTATGCGGTCTGTATCCGCATAGATTGTGAACGGCTTCAAATCCGTGAAAAGCGATAACTGGCCAGAGGGAGAGGCCTCAAGAGCACGAACGACATGTTTATTGCTCCGGAGAAAATTAGCGCTCTCGGGGAACTTGCTGCGCGGGGGTCGCAGAGTGCCGCACCTTAGAGCGTGCAAGACGCACAATAGGTAGTTCTCATCCTGAGAGAATCGGCTGTTGCACGGACCGCAGCATCTAACCTGAGGCAGGTATCCGTCCGGGTCGCGCACCTGTCCACGCTTACGCTTAGCCAGATCATAGTCTAACCCTCGCTTCCGCAAGGATTTGCTCAGCATCCCTTTTGTTGGAACGTGGTCCCAGGTTCCGTCTTTGCTAACGTCTTCGCCGCAGTGAATGCAGCAACCGTCCAGCCGCTCGTCCGCGAAGTTTTCGATCTCTCTCAACGGGTGTCAAAGCCCCTGGCGGCTTACCGCTTGGGCAGCACCACCACGACGTCGTCGGGGTGGACGAGGTTCAGCTCCTCGCGCACCAATTCCTCGCCCAGGTCGGGATCGGAGTGGCGGGGGTCGAGCAGGCGCTGGTGGTTGAGGAGGACGCGGTGCTCCTCGCGCAGCTGGGCGAGTTGCGCTTCGCGTTGGCGCAGCTCGCGGTTGTAATCGTTCCAAGCGAACAGCCCGGTCGACCCGAACAGCAGCCACAGCAGCGCGATGCTCACCGCCAGCGCCGCCGCCGGCCAGTGCCACCAGTTCGCCCTGCGCGATCGCCGGATATGCAAGCCCGAAGCCATTTGTGCCAAGAATCACGAATGACCGTCGGGGTCAAGCGCCGTCGTACTCAAGAGCGGCGTCCGACGCTTGGACGTTGCGCTCAGGCTAATGCCGAATTTCAGGCTGAACTTGCCTACTAATCTCGATCAAGTGCAAAACAAGCAAGTCATTGTAATAACGGGATACCCTTACCCCGTTTTGGTGTGAACTTAGCCTGAACTTTCAAATGCAACGATTGAGTCCACGGCACCCAACTCGCCCGTCCCGAGAGCCTCCGCTCACCGGCGTGCGCGGAGGAAGGCGGTCCAGCCGGGGTAGCTGGCGGCGCTACCCAGCGCCTCCTCGATCCGCAGCAGCTGGTTGTACTTGGCGAGCCGGTCCGACCGCGCGAGGCTGCCGGTCTTGATCTGCCCGCAGTTGGTCGCGACCGCGAGGTCGGCGATGGTCGCATCCTCGGTCTCGCCCGAACGGTGCGACATGACCGCGGTGTAGCCCGACCGCTGCGCAAGGCTGACGGCATCCAGCGTTTCGGTGAGTGTGCCGATCTGGTTGACCTTGACCAGCAGCGAGTTGGCGAGGCCATCGCGGATGCCATCGCCGAGCCGCGCGCTGTTGGTCACGAACAGGTCGTCGCCGACCAGCTGGCAGCGGTCGCCGATGCGGTCGGTGAGGATCTTCCACCCTTCGCGGTCATCCTCACCCATGCCGTCTTCGATGGTGATGATCGGATAGGCATCAACCAGCGCGGCGAGTTCGCCCGCCATCTCCTCGGCGGAAAGGCTGCGGCCCTCGCCTGCCAGCTCGTAGCGGCCGTCCTTGAAGAACTCTGTCGCCGCGCAGTCGAGGCCGAGCGCGATGTCCTCACCGGGGCGGTAGCCCGCAGCTTCGACCGCGCGCAGGATCGCGTCGAGCGCTTCGCGGCTGCTGGCGATGTTCGGGGCAAATCCGCCTTCGTCGCCGACGCCGGTGGAGAGGCCGGCGGCGTTGAGTTGCTTCTTGAGCGCGTGGAATACCTCCGTCCCCCAGCGCATCGCCTCCGAAAAGCTGTCGGCGCCGACGGGGAGGATCATGAACTCCTGGAAGTCGATCGGATTGTCGGCATGCGCCCCGCCGTTGATGATGTTCATCATCGGCACCGGCAGGACATGCGCCGCGACGCCGCCGACGTAGCGATAGAGCGGGAGCCCGACGCTGTCCGCCGCGGCCTTCGCCGTCGCCAGGCTGATGCCGAGGATCGCGTTCGCGCCGAGGCGACCCTTGTTGTCGGTCCCGTCCGCCTCGATCATCGCCGCGTCGACCGCGCGCTGGTCGGTGCCGTCGAGGCCGATCACCGCTTCGGCGAGGTCGGTGTGCACCGCCTCAACCGCCTTCTCGACGCCCTTCCCGCCCCAGCGGGTCGCATCGCCGTCGCGCAGCTCGACCGCCTCATGCGCGCCGGTGGAGGCGCCCGAGGGGACCATCGCCCGGCCCATGCTACCATCCTCGAGGTGAACGTCGACCTCGATCGTCGGATTGCCGCGGCTGTCGATCAGCTGGCGAGCGACGCAATCGACGATGATGGTCATGAACGGGTTCCTCAAAACAGTGGCGCGAAATTGCCGCGCGGTTACGCGGAGGGCGGCGTGAGCGCAATGGAGGAGCGCGCTCCACCGAAGCCTGTCGGAGCCACGATCGTTGCAGCTGCGGAACCAGCCCGCGCACTCGTGGGTTCGGTGGACGAGAGGAGCCGGTCGGCTCCCTGCGACCGAAGCAAAAGGACTTTCCCATGAACAGCAGCACGACCGGCACCACCGGCAACAGCTCGTCGACCACCAGCTACGGTGACAAGTCCGCGGTGACCCCCTCGTCCGCCGGCGGCTCGACCACGGCGTCGACCAGCGCGGTACGCGACTCGCTCGCCTCGACGGGTGCGACCATCAAGGAAGAAGCCTCCAAGAAGGCAGCCGAACTCAGCGACACCGCCCGCGCCTACGCTGGTCAGGCAGGCGACAAGGCCAAGGACGCCGCCTCGAAGGGCAAGACGCTTGCCGCGGACGGCCTGACCTCTGTGTCGAAGGCGTTCAGCGACGTTGCCCCGCAGGTCGAAGAGCGCTTTGGCGCGACCTACGGCGACTACGCTCGCCGCGCCTCGGCCAAGATCGATCAGGCCGCGACCGCCCTCAATGAAAAGAGCGTTGAGGAGCTTGCCGAGTCCGCGCGTGAGACGGTGCGCAAGAACCCTGCGATCGCCGTCGGCGCGGCTGCAGTCGTCGGCTATATGCTCTCGAAGCTCTTCTCGAGCTCGAATAGCCGCTACTGATTGTGGCGACGACCGCATCCGACACGAGTTGGGACGGCGCATCGTCGGCGGGGGTAACCTCGCCGGCGAGCGCCGCTTCGTCGCTCAAAGACCGCGTGAGCGCATCGGTCCGCGCTGAAAAGGACGTCGTGATGCTGGCCGCGGCGGCAGGCTTATCGGGCGCCAAGACTGCCGGGACGGGCGCTGCGATCGCGGTCGTGGGGCTGCTGATCACTGTCGCCATGCTCATCGGCGCGCTTCTGATTTTTCTGTCGCAGCTTCTGTCCCCACTGGCAGCTTTCCTTATCGTCGCCGGTCTTGGCGCGCTTGTCGCGCTGGTGGGATACCTGCGGATCAAGTCGGGCGCTGGTTGCATCTCCGAAGTCATTCAGACGGTGAAACGATGAGCGATATCGAACGACTTCGCGCTGCGGTTACGCGCGCCAGAGTTGAACGCGATCGCGTCAAGACCGGCACCACGCGTCTGAAATCCAGCCTCGCGCCTAGTAACCTGGTGTCGCTGGCTTCGGGCCGGGCGGTCACGGCAGCCGAGAGTACGGCCGACAGCGCCGTCCGCACCGTAAAGGAACGGCCCGCAGTCGCCGCGCTGGGGGGAGCAATGATCCTTGCGTACCTGCTTCGCGATCCGATCGCGAAGCGTTTCGGCGATGTGATTCAGGACGAGCGTCCCCGCTGGCGGCAATGGATTGCGGACACGTTCAATACGGCGATGGAAAGTCTCACCGAGAAAGGCAAATGATGGTTTCGCGCTCCAAGCTCTCCGATGCAGCCCAGCATGTCGTTGAGGCCGCGCTGGACCGGATTTCCGACGCCTACGGCTCCTCGAAAAGCGCGGCCCGCAGCGCCGGTCGTGTATCCGGCGATTTCGCTCGCGAGCATTATGATCAGTTGCGCGAGGGGGTTGATGTAGCGGCGGACGAGGCTGTTCAGCTGGCTCGCAACTCAGCCCAATTTGCTCGCCGTCATCCAGTCCTTACCGCGGCCGCTGCGATCGGGGTTGGCGCTGCGATCGCCTGGCTCGCAAAGCAGTCGGCCGATAAAAAGCGTGCGGACGACAGTGCGTCGGACGAGTATGAGGAAGAGTTCGGCTAACGCCGCCAGCGAGAGATTTGCGCTTGGAAAGGCGGCCTGCTAGCGGGCCGCCTTTCCTACTTTAGCGCCAAGAGCCATTTCCATGAGCAAGCTTCATCTCGTGTTCGGCGGTCGTGTCAAAGACCCGCGCACGCTCGACTTTCAGGATTTGAGCAAGATCGACTTCGTCGGGCTGTTCGAGGATTATGCGAGCGCGGAGGAAGCGTGGCGAGGTGCGGCACAGCGTACCGTGGATGACGCCGAGATGCGGTATGTCGTGGTGCACCTGCACCGCTTGCTCGAGCCCGGCCTGAATCCCGGCGCTAGCGTCTGAAGCGCAGTCGAAGGAGCGGTCGCGCGAGCAGGAGCCCCGCGACAAACCCCCCAATGTGCGCGCCGATGTCGATATTGTCGCTGGCGTAGCCGACCAGCAGTTGGATCCCAATCCACGCGGCGCCCAGCCACAGCGCTCGCACGAAATGTGGCGGCAGGCCCGCCACCGACTTCACCTCGCGCTCCGAAAAGACGAGGGCGTAGACCGCGACGAGAGCCGAAATCGCGCCTGATGCCCCGATACCCGGAATGGTCGAGGCGGGGTTCAACGCCCACGATCCGACCGCGCCGAACACCGCTCCCAGGACATAGAGGCCGAGCCACAGCTTAGCCCCGATCGCGCCTTCGACCGCGCGTCCGACCCAAACCAGCATCAGCATGTTGAACGCGAGATGCATCCAAGAGCTGTGCATCAACGCTGCGGTAAACGGCGTCAGGAGCGCCGGCACTGCTCCCGCCAAGCTCGCCCCGCCGAGCCGCGCGGGAATGAAGCCACCAAACACCGCAGCCTGCGGCCACATCGTCCAAGCGAACAGCGTCGCAGCGACCGTCAGCGCGAGCGTCGCGAAGGTCGCCGGCGCGGCGCGATAGTTGACCCCTCCGGTCAAACGAACGCGATCTCCGCGACCTCGAACCAGCGATCGCCCGACGGCACCGTGACCTCGATCTCGTCACCGACACGGCGCCCGATCAGCGCGCGGCCGAGCGGGGAGTTGTAGCTGATCCGGCCCAGCTTCGCGTCCGCCTCGGTCTGACCGACGATCTGGTAGGTGATGTCCTTGTCGTCCTCGTCCTTGAGCTTAACCGTCGCGCCGAACACCACGCGGTCGCCCGAAAGGCTGGTGGGGTCGATGATCTGCGCCCGGCTCAAACGATCCTCGAGGTCGGCGATCGAGGCTTCGACCTGCCCCTGACGCTCCTTGGCGGAGTGGTACTCGGCGTTTTCCGAAAGGTCGCCGTGCGCGCGCGCTTCCTCGATCGCGTCGACGATGCCCGGGCGTTCGGCCTTGAGCGCGGCAAGCTGCTTGGTCAGCTTGTCATAGCCCTCGGCCAGCATCGGGACCTTTTCCACACTCGCCATTCGTCTCGAACCTTCTGTGTCGCGATCAAAAGCGCCGCCCGCACGCAGATCAGCGCGCCAGGCGTCACGTCAATGTCGGGGGGCGTCAACCGCCAGTCGCGGCATGATAGGATTGCAGCGGGCGCACATCAACCCTGCCCCCGTCCTGCGCCCCCGCCTCACCGATCGCCAGAGCGACCGCGTCCGACGCGGCAGCGGTGGTGTAGTAGGGAATGCGCTGCCCGAGTGCGCTCGCCCGTATCGAAGCACTGTCCTTGAGTGACTGCCAGCCTTCGGTGGTGTTGAAGATCAGCTGCACGTCGCCGTCCTTGATCCGGTCGACGATATGCGGCCGCCCCTCAGCCACCTTGTTGACGCGCTCGACCGCGAGCCCGCGCTGCGAGAGATAGTCGGCGGTTCCGCCGGTCGCGATCACGCTCCAGCCGAGCCCGATCAGCCGCTCCACCGCGCCAACGATGCGCGGCTTGTCGCTCTCCTTGACCGAAACGAACAGCCGTCCACTCCGGGGAAGCGCATCGCCCGCGCCCAGCTGCGCCTTCGCGAAAGCGTTAGGAAAGTCGTGGGCGATGCCCATCACCTCCCCGGTCGAGCGCATCTCCGGGCTCAATACCGGGTCCACGCCAGGGAAGCGCGCGAAGGGGAACACCGCCTCCTTGACCGCGACGTGCGCGACGTGGCGGTCGACGGCTGGCAAGTCCGCGAGCCGCTCGCCGGCCATCACCCGCGCGGCGATCTTGGCGATGGGCGCGCCGATCGCCTTGGCGACGAACGGCACGGTGCGGCTGGCGCGCAGATCGGAAGAGCACACGTCTGAACTCCAGTCACACTG
>ERZ501016.36-NODE-36-length-73595-cov-9.090141_pt1 | contig 73595 bp, 72 predicted proteins | sample MGYA00248889_ERZ501016 | MGnify/ENA primary metagenome ERZ501016 (study PRJEB25958, sample SAMN03398594) | human skin metagenome | study: EMG produced TPA metagenomics assembly of the Human Skin Microbiome Metagenome (human skin metagenome) data set. | reverse complement strand
GGCCGGGGCGGCAGCCTGCTCCGTCGCCGGGGCCGCGGCCTGCTCGGCGGCGGGCTGCTGGGCCGTGGCGTTGCTGTCGGCACCCAGGAGCTCGCGCTCCCACTCGGCCATGGGCTCGGAGGCGTTCTCGGCGCCGCTGGCAGCGCCACCGGAGCGCGACATCAGGCCGTCGGCCACGGCGTCGGCGATCACGCGGGTGAGCAGGCCGACCGAGCGGATGGCGTCGTCGTTGCCCGGGATCGGCCAGTCGACCTCGTCGGGGTCGCAGTTGGTGTCGAGGATGCCGATGACCGGGATGTGCAGCTTGCGCGCCTCGTCGACGGCGAGGTGCTCCTTCTTGGTGTCGACGATCCACACGGCCTGGGGTGCGCGGGACATGTCGCGGATGCCGCCGAGGGTCTTCGACAGCTTGTCCTTCTCACGGCGGAGCCCGAGGAGCTCCTTCTTCGTGAGGCCGGAGGCGGCGACGTCGTCGAAGTCCATGGCCTCCAGCTCCTTGAGGCGCTGGATCCGCTTCACCATCGTGTGGAAGTTCGTGAGCATGCCACCGAGCCAGCGCTGGTTGACGTACGGCATCCCGACGCGGGTCGCCTGCTCGGCGACGGCCTCCTGGGCCTGCTTCTTGGTGCCGACGAAGAGCACCTGGCCACCCTTGCTGACCGTGTCCTTCACGAAGGCGTACGCCTGGTCGATGTAGGTCAGCGACTGGTGGAGGTCGATGATGTAGATGCCGTTGCGCTCAGTGAAGATGAAGCGCTTCATCTTGGGGTTCCAACGGCGGGTCTGGTGCCCGAAGTGGACGCCGCTGTCGAGGAGCTGACGGGCGGTGACGACGGCCATGGCCGGTCCTTTCTGGGCGGCGCACACCGGTGCGTCGCGAGGTTCTGTCGGCATCGAGCTCTTCGGTGCCGCCTGATGCCGACGTCGTGACCCGCCCGGCCGTGACCGGGACCCAGGGTGACGACCCGCCGTGCGGCGGTGTGTCGGCATGCGAAGTCGACCGGGATGGTCCGGTCGCTGGGGTCATCGTACGATCCGGGCGCCCCGCGCGGCAAAGCGAGGGTTGTCCACACGTCGTGGGTGCAGCAACGACCGTCCACAGCCGGCGTCCCGGGATGGTGAGCCGCCTGGGGACCGCCCATGGTCGAGAGCGTGAGAACGACCGTCTTCCTCCTGCTGCTGCTCGCCCTCGTCACCACCGGTCCCCGCGCCGCCGCCGAGACCGGCCTCCCCCGCGGGCGCTGGCCGGTCGCCGGCGCTGTGGTGACGGCGTACGACCCGCCGGAGGTTCGCTGGGGGGCCGGGCACCGGGGTGTTGACCTCGCGGCCGAGCCGGGGGCGGCGGTGTCTGCGACGGCGACCGGCACGGTGACGTACGCGGGCGTGCTGGCAGGTCGCGGCGTGGTGGTCGTGGACCACGGCAGTGTGCGGACGACGTACGAACCCGTCGTGGCCGAGGTGGCCGTCGGGCAGCAGGTGGGCGCCGGGGAGCGGATCGGCACGCTCGCCGCCGGGCACGACTGCCCCGCCTCGGCGTGCCTGCACTGGGGGCTACGGGCGGGCGAGGACTACCTCGACCCCCTGCTCCTGATCGGTCCTTCCGAGGTGCAGCTGCTGCCCCGGTCCGCCACGCCGAGACCGGTTCCACCCCCGCCGGAGCTCGGGGGCGGGTCAGGCGCGCTCGCCCGGCCTGCCGACGGGCCCACCACCTCGCCGTTCGGCATGCGGCTGCACCCGGTCACGGGGATCTGGAAGCTCCATGACGGCACCGACATCGGAGCCCCGTGCGGTGCTCCGATCCGGGCGTCCGCTGACGGCGTGGTGGTCTCGGCCGGCTGGAACGACGCGTACGGCTACCGCCTGCTGATCGACCACGACACCGGGCCCTCCGGCCACCTGGTGACCGGGTACAACCACGCCCAGTCGGCCTACCTGGTGCGGGCGGGCGACCGGGTCGTCCGAGGACAGGTCGTCGGTCTGGTCGGCACCACGGGGCTCTCCACCGGTTGCCACCTGCACGCCCAGGCCTGGGTCGACGACACCCTGGTCGACCCGTCGGGCTGGTGGTGACGTCAGGCGCGCGGGTGGGCCTGGGCGAACGCAGCCCGGAGCCGGTCGCCGGCGACGTGCGTGTAGATCTGGGTGGTCCCGAGGGAGGAGTGACCGAGCATCTCCTGCACGGCGCGCAGGTCGGCGCCGCCCTCCAGCAGGTGCGTGGCCATGGCGTGACGCAGGCCGTGGGGGCCGAGGTCGGGGGCGCCCTCGACCAGGCCGAGGGCCCGGTGCACGATGCGGCGCACCACGCGGGGGTCCACGCGGGCGCCCAGCCGCTCGCCGGGGAACAGTGCCGCACCCGTGCGCGGGGTGACCAGCTCGTGGCGACGTGCCAGCCAGGCGTCGAGAGCGCGGCGTGCGGGGGCGCCGATCGGCACGGTGCGCTCCTTGTCGCCCTTGCCGATCACCCTGACCGCCTGGCGGGCGTCGTCGATGCTGCCGACGTCGAGGCCGCAGAGCTCGGAGACGCGCAGACCGCCGGCGTACAGGAGCTCCAGGATGGCCACGTCGCGGGCACCGGCGGCGGTGTCCTCCTCGGCCGCGACCGCGATCACGGAGCGGAGCATCTCGGCCGCCTCCGCCTGGGTGACGGTCTTCGGGAGGCGGCGGGGCGGCTTCGGCGACCGCAGGCCGGCGGCAGGGTCCGTACCGACCACACCGGTGGTGGCCGCCCAGGCGAAGAAGGCGCGGGCCGCGGAGGCTCGGCGCTGCACCGTGGTGCGACTGGCGCCAGCATCCGCCTGGGCGGCGAGCCAGGCCCGCAGCACGCGCACGTTCACCTCGGCCAGCGACCCGCAACCCCAGGCCACCGCGAACTCGTCGAGCGAGGCGAGGTCCCCTCGGTACGCGCGGCGCGTGTGCGGCGACGTCGACCGGATCTCCAGGTGAGCCAGATAGGCATCGACCGATCCGCCCAGCGCAGTCGTGTGCCCGCCCTGCTCGGGCTCATGCTGGGGAAGATCGTCGTGCTCGAAGTCATGACGTGGGCACACGCCGACACCCACCCGGTCCCCTGCCTGCCCCATCGCGCCAGTCTGACCCGGATCGACCACCGCTCGTGCGAGGCGCGCTCGCCTGCGATCACCCCCATGTCGCGCGCGCCCCGGCGCGGACCCCCCGGCCCGCCGCGGCGGCATCGGCCGGGAGCCACCGGGCGAGGCCCGCCGGGCGGGCAGCGAATGGGCCCCGGGGCATTCCGCTAGCCTGACCCGGCTACGAATACGGAGAGGAACCACCATGGACGTCCGGGAGCTGATGACCGGAGGCACGGTGCTGCCGATCACCCGCTGGGGAGAGCCCGTGATGCACGCCGTCACGAAGCCGGTCACCGAGTTCGGGCCCGAGCTGGCCGCCCTCGCCCGCGACATGTTCGCCACCCAGGAAGCCGCCCAGGGTGTGGGGCTGGCCGCCACCCAGGTGGGCCGGGACCTGGCGATGTTCGTGTTCGAGTGCCCCGACGAGGACGAGGTGGTGCACGCCGGGGTGGTGTGCAACCCCGTCGTGGAGCTGCCCGAGGGCAGCGCGCGCAACCTGGACGAGGCCGAGGAAGGGTGCCTGTCGTTCCCTGGGGCGTACGAGACCCTGGCCCGCCCGGACCAGGCGATCTGCCGCGGCCAGGACGTCGAGGGCAACCCCATCGAGATCGTCGGCACCGGTCTGCTCGCCCGCTGCCTCCAGCACGAGACCGATCACCTCAACGGCACCGTTTTCGGCGACCGCCTCCCCCTGCGCCGCCGCAAGTCGCTCACCAAGAAGCACGACGCGATGGCGTACCGCTACCCCGCCGACTGGCCGGTCTCGCCGCGGCTCCCCTTCGATCCCGCGCAAGAGAGCCGCTGACCAGCGTCCGAGGAACCTCACCGTCCTCGCCGGCGTGGCGCAGTCAGGCACGGCTGCCGTCCAGGAGGGCACCTCCGTCGGACATTCACCGGGTCGCGTAGAACGCCACCGCCGAGGACGCGGCGACGTTGAGGGAGTCGACGCCGTTCATCATGGGGATCGTCACCCGTACATCCAGAGCAGCCTCGGCCCCCGGCGTCAGCCCGTGCCCCTCCGTGCCGAGCACCAGCGCCAATCGGTCGTGGCCCGCCGCGACCAGCTCGTCCAGAGTGATCGCGCCCTCCCCCAGCGTCATGCCTGCGACGACGTACCCGGCCTCCCGCAGCATCCCCAACCGCGAGGGCCAGTCGCCGAACCGCGCCCACGGCACCTGGAACACCGCGCCCATGCCGACCTTGATGGAGCGGCGGTACAAGGGGTCGGCGCACCGCGGCGAGATCAGCACCCCGTCCACCCCCAGCGCCGCCGCTGACCGGAACACCGCACCGACGTTGGTGTGGTCGACCAGGTCCTCCAGCACCGCGATCCGTGACCGCCCGGACGCGCGGCCCACCACGTCGGCGACGCTCCACCGCTCCTCCCGCCGGAACGACGCCAGTGCTCCCCGGTGCACGTGGAACCCTGTCAGGCTCTCCACGACCCCAGGCGCAGCGGTCAGCACCGGAGCGTCGTACGCCTCCCAGACGTCCCGCAGCTCCTCCACCCACCGCGGCGCCAGCAGGAACGACCGGGGCTGGTACCCCGCCTCGGCCGCCCGTCGGATCACGAGCTCACCCTCGGCGATGAACGCCTCGCCACCGCCGGGGCGCCGCAGGGTCGACTCCCGCAGCGCGACGTAGTCGGCCGCCGCGGGATCCTCCGCCCCGCTCAGCTCGTGGACCGGCACCTCAGTCGGCGCGCGCGGCCAGTCGCGGCCGCACGATCAGCAGAGCCACGACCCCCAGGAGCACGGCCGCGAACAGCTGCACCCACCACAGGTGCGCCACCAGGGCCACCAGACCCGCCCCTACGCACGCCGCGGCGAGCATCAGGTAGACGCGGTCGCGCCGCACCACCTCCAGCGCCCCCATCAGCACCGCCATGAACAGCCACAGCACCACCAGGTGGGTGCCCAGCCAGTCGTTGAGGTTGATGTCCACCCGTCACGCCCCGCGCTCGGCGCGGGCCATCCAACGACCGTCGCGGGCGTCCACGACCAGGCGCATGTCGAAGGTACGCGACAGGTTCTCGGCGGTCATCGTCTCCGCGATCGGCCCGGCCGCGACGACCTTGCCGTCCTTGAGCAGCAGGCAGTGCGTGACCCCGGCCGGGATCTCCTCCACGTGGTGGGTGACCATGATCGAGGTCGGCGCGTCCGGGTCCTCGGCCAGCGCGGTCAGCGTCGCGACCAGGGCCTCACGGCCGGCGAGGTCGAGGCCGGCGCCCGGCTCGTCGAGCAGCAGCAGCTCCGGGTCGGTCATCAGCGCCCGGGCGATCTGGACGCGCTTGCGCTCCCCCTCGCTCAGGGTGCCGAAGGTGCGCTCCGCCAGATGCTCGACGCGCAGCAGGTGCATCAGCTCCTGGGCGCGGGCGAAGTCCATCTCGTCGTACTGCTCGTTCCAGCGGCCGACGACCCCGTACGACGCCGAGACCACCAGGTCGGCGACCCTCTCCTCCGGCGGCACCTGCTCGGCCAGCGCCGAGGAGGTGAGGCCGATCCGGGGGCGCAGCTCGAAGACGTTCACCGCACCCAGGAACTCGCCGAGGATCTCCACCAGCCCCGAGGTCGGGTGAATCTGCGTCGACAGCACCCTCAGCAGGGTGGTCTTGCCGGCGCCGTTCGGGCCGATGATGACCCAGCGCTCCCCCTCCTTGACGGTCAGGTCGACGTTGTCGAGCAGGAGGGAGCGGCCACGGCGCACCGTGACCCCGGCGATCTCGACGACAGTGGTCATAGGGCGAAACCTATCGCGCCTGGTCAGGCACCGGTGGAGTGGACACCGCCGTCGACGTGCACGATCTCGCCCGTGGTCTTCGGGAACCAGTCCGACAGCAGCGCCACGACGGCGCGCGCGGTGGGCTCCATGTCCTTCTTGGCCCAGCCGAGCGCGGCACGCTGGTCCCACGTGGTGTCGAGGTCGGTGACGCCCGGGATGGCCTTCTTGGCCAGCGTGTCCAGCGGGCCCGCCGACACGATGTTGGACCGGATGCCGTCGGCGCCCAGGTAGCGCGCCAGGTAGCGCGAGGTCGACTCCAGAGCGGCCTTGGCGACGCCCATCCAGTCGTACATCGGCCAGCTCACCGTCGCGTCGAACGTCAGCCCCACCACCGACGCGCCCGGCGCCAGCAGCGGCTTGGCGGCGCGCACCAGCGACGCCATCGAGTACGCCGACACGTGCAGCGCCTGCCCCACGTCCTCCCACGGGGTCTCCAGGAAGCTGCCGCCGAGAGCGGTCTCCGGGTTCGCGTACGCGATCGAGTGCACGAGCCCGTCGAGGCCGTCGACGTGCTCCCGCACCGCGTCCGGGAGCCCGGCGAGGTGCTCGGGGTTGGTGACGTCCAGGTCCAGCACCGGCGGCACGGGATCGAGCTTCTGCACCACCCGGTTCGTCAGGCTGAGCGCACGCCCGAAGTTCGACACCAGGACGGTCGCGCCCTCCTGCTGCGCGATCCGCGCGACCGCGTACCCGATGGAGGTGTTCATCGTGACCCCGGCGACCAGGATCCGCTTGCCCTCGAGAATGCCCATGCCTGCTCCTTCGTCCGTGGGCCGTCAGTGACCCATGCCGAGGCCGCCGTCGACCGGCAGCACGGCACCAGAGATGTACGACGCCTGGTCCGACACCAGGAACCCGACGGCGGCGGCCACGTCCTCGGTGGCGCCCAGCCGGCCGGCGGGGATGCGGGCCTCGTACCCCTTGATCACGTCGGCGTCGAGCGCGGCGGTCATGTCGGTGTCGATGAAGCCCGGTGCGACGACGTTGAAGGTGATGTTGCGGCCGCCGAGCTCGCGGGTCAGGGATCGTGCCATGCCGACCAGACCGGCCTTCGCGGCGGCGTAGTTCACCTGGCCGGGCGAGCCCAGCAGCGCGACCACGGAGGAGACGAACACCACGCGGCCGAACCGGGCCTTCATCATGCTGCGGGAGGCGCGCCGCGCGAGCCGGAAGGAGGCGGTGAGGTTGGTGGCGATCACCTGGTCCCACTGCTCGTCGCTCATGCGCATCATCAGGGTGTCGGCGGTGACGCCGGCGTTGCAGACCAGCACCTCGACGGGGCCGTGGGCCTGCTCGGCGGCGGTGTACGCGGCCTCGATCTGCTCCGGGTCGGTGATGTCGGCCTGGACGCCGGTGACGCCCTCGGGCACGCCGCCCGAGCGGTAGGTGCCGGTCACCTTGTGCCCCTGCGCGACGAGGTGCTCGGAGATCGAGCGGCCGATGCCCTTGCTGGCGCCGGTCACGAGCACGCTCCTCGGTGTCTGGTTCACGTCGGTCAACCTAGCGTGCGAAGCTCACGCCGCGTCGGCACCACCCGCCGCCGGGTCGCCCCGGCGGCAGTGGACCCTGCAGGTCCGGCCGGACGGGGCGCGTACGCTGACCGGATGGCGCACCGCACGGACGCGATCGTGATCACCGACGCCTCGCAGGGGCGGTCAGCGGACGTCGATGCCCGCAGCCGCCGCTACCTCCAGGCCATGGCCGTGCGCGTGCTCTGCTTCGGGCTGATGTTCGTTGTGCCGGGGTGGTGGAAGGTGGCGTGCCTGATGGCCGCCGCGATCCTGCCGGCCATCGGCGTGCTGCTCGCCAACGCCCAGGACGTACGTCAGAGGTCCGCCGGGCCGCTGGACACCCGTGTCGAGGCGGACACGCTGAACGAGGACGGCCTCATCCCCGGCGAGATCGACGACGACCGCTGACCGTGGTCTCCCTGGCGGTCAGGACTGTCCGAGGCTCGGACTAGGCTCGTCAGCGTGCGACGACTCTGGGTGCGGTGGCTGGGACTGCTGGCCTTCGTCGTCGTGCTCGCGACCGCCTTCGTGAACCTCGGCCAGTGGCAGCTCCACCGGCTGGAGCAGCGCCGGGAGCGCAACGAGACTGTCGTCCAGCACGAGGCGGCGCCGGTGGTGCCCCTGGCGACGCGTGGCTACGACAAGGTCCAGGAAGCCGACCAGTGGCAACGCGTCGAGCTTCGCGGCACCTTCGACGCCGACCACCAGCTGCAGGTCCGCTACCGGTCGAACTCCGGCGAGACCGGCACCGAGGTGGTCACCCCGCTGCGCACCACCGACGGTCGCGTGGTGCTGGTCGACCGAGGCTTCATCCGCACGCCCAAGGGCGAGCCCCCGCCGGCGACCCTGCCCGCGCCGCCGACGGGCACCGTCACCGTCGTCGGGCACCTGAGGCGCAGCGAGAACGGGCCCACCGCGGCGATCACGCCGGGTCAGGGTGCCGTCCGCCTCGTGAACGCCCCGGCGATCGGGCGCTGGCTCGGTGCCGAGGTGATGGACGGGTACGTCGGGCTCCTCACCGTCACCCCGGAGCAGACCGGTGACTTCGATCCCGTCGCCGCGCCGACCCTCGACGAGGGGCCACACTTCTGGTACGCCGTGCAGTGGTTCATGTTCTGCGGGTTCGCGCTCGTCGGTCTGCTGTGGTTCGTCCGCAACGACATCGTCGAGCGTCGCAAGGCACGGGCTGCTGCCACCCCCACCGACACCCCGACACAGGAGGACTGACATGGATCTCGGTCTCGACGGCAAGACCTTCTTGGTGACCGCTGCGAGCGCGGGGCTGGGCCGCGCCACGGCCGAGGCTCTGCTCGCCGAGGGTGCCCGCGTCGTGGCTGTCGCGAGGCGGCAGGAGGTGCTCGAGGAGCTGCGGCGCGCCCACGGCGATGCGGTCGCCACGCTGGCCGCCGATCTCGCCGACCCGGAGACACCGGTGCGGGCCGTGGAGGTGGCCACGGCGACGTACGGAGGGCTCGACGGGGCCCTCGTCAGCGTCGGCGGCCCGCCTCGCGGCTCTGTCCTGAGCAACAGCGACGAGGAGTGGACGGCCGCCTTCGGCTCGGTCTTCCTGCCCGCGCTCCGCACTGCCCGCGCCGTCGTCGATGCCAACCCGGCGCCGGTCCTGGGGTTCGTGCTCTCCACCTCGGTGAAGTCGCCGCTGGCGACCATGGCGATCTCGAACGGTCTGCGCCCCGGGCTGGGGATGCTGGTCAAGCAGCTGGGCGACGAGCTCGGGCCGGACGGCGGGCGCACCTTCGGTCTCCTGCCCGGCTCCATCGACACCGAGCGGATGCAGCAGCTGCGCTCGGGCAGCGCCGACCCAGAGCAGGCGAAGAAGGACCTAGAGGCTGCGATCCCCCTGCGCCGCATGGGGCTCCCCCACGAGTTCGGCTCCGTCGCCGCGTTCCTGCTCTCCCCCGCCGCGGCGTACGTCAGCGGCTGCCTCGTCCCCGTCGACGGCGGCGCGATGCGCGCCCTGTGACGGAACGCGAAGGCCCAGCGGGCGCCGTGACCGCAAGCGCACCGACGGCCCAGCGGTGACTCTGCCAGCCGCGGCTGGCCTGCTGGCCTGCCCCGCCTGCCGGGCGCCGCTGGACGTCGAGTCCCGGCCTGTCGTGTGTCCCGCCGGGCATGCGTACGACGTCGCCCGTCAGGGCTATCTCAACCTGCTCGGCTCAGCGCAGCCGCACCACGCGGACACCGCCGACATGGTCGCCGCGCGGGAGCGGTTCCTGGGCAGCGGTGCGTACGACGCCCTGGCCGACCGCCTCGCCGCGGTGGTCTCGGCGGTCGGGCCAGGCGTGGTGGTCGAGGCCGGGGCCGGCCCGGGGTTCTACCTGTCGCGGCTCCTCGACGCCGCGCCCGGTGCCCGAGGAGTCGCCACCGACATCTCCGTGCCGGCCACCAGGCGTGCCGCCCGGGCACATCCTCGGATAGCTGCGGTCGTGGCCGACACCTGGCAGGGGCTCCCGCTGCTGGATGCCTCGGTCGACGTGCTGGTCTCGGTCTTCGCCCCTCGCAACGCCGGCGAGTTCCACCGCGTGCTGAGGCCGGGCGGAGTGGTCGTGGTGGCCCTGCCCGGCCCGGGACACCTGGCTGCGCTCCGCGGTGGGCTCGGTCTGCTCGACATCGACGCCGACAAGGCCGAACGCTGGGAGGCTGCCGTCCAGGGCCTGTTCGTCGCCGTCAGCACCGACCGAGTACGCCATCCCCTCCACCTTGATGCCCAGCAGGCGCAGGACCTGGTCGGCATGGGCCCCAACGCCTTCCACCAGCCGCCCGAGGCAACCGCGGCCGACGACGTCCTCGACGTCCAGGTGCTCGTGCACCGGAGGGTCGAGACTTCCGCGAGCTAGGCGCGACCGACAGCGAGAGCGCTCTGCGCCCACGGCGGCTGTGGGCACCGCCCCCGCCCGTGCCCACCGGTCGTGGGCCGTCAGCGTCAGCACAAGCGAGACCCGGCCTGTCCGAGAGCCTGGGGCTGTCGTCACCGGGGTGCGGACATCAGTCCTGCCCGGCCGCTCCGGGCGCTGGCGGCTGTCGCCGACGCTGCCGGCGAGCACTCCAGAACGAGGTGACGACGATGAGCGCGAGGCTGACCCAGAGGGCGTACTCGTCGACGAGCAGCACCAGGTCGACCGCGGCCTGCCCGGCCGCGTACCCCAGTGCTGCGACCAGCCCCACCCACAGGCCGGTGCCCAGCAGGTCGAGGGCCAGGAATGCCGGGAGGCTGAGCTTGCGCCACCCGGCGAAGGCGAACGCCGCAGCCGCAGGGACGCCGGGCAGCATCGCGACGAGCACCGCAACGGGAGCCACCCAGCGCGGCAGGTCCTGCACGCGCTCGACTACCCGCTCCTGCATCCTCGGGTTCGGGAGGAACATGCGGACGATGCGCCCGCCCCAGCGCTGCCCCATCCACCAGAACAGCCAGTCGAACTTCGCCGACCCGACGACGCCGGCGAGGACGACCAGCCAGAGCGGGGCCTGGCCGATCCGGGCGAACGCGGCGGCGGCCCCCACCGCCGCGTTGCCGCCGGCGATGAGCTCCAGCAGCACCGGGTTGCGCCCGATGAGGAACGGCTTGAGCGGGGTCAGCGCCAACGAGTACGCGAACACCGCCAGCACGGTGACGCCGAGAGCCTTGTCGGTACGGGAGGGGCTGCCCTCCCAGGGGGTTAGCTGACGCAGCGCCTCCCGGCCGGCCTCCGCCCGTCGCGCCCTGGCCTCCTCCTTGTTCAACGGGGGGCGCATGACTTCGTGGTTATCCCGTCACGGGCAACGGCACGCCGCGTCACGGCAGGGCTGCCCACACCTGTGCGGCGACTCCCGCGATCTGGTCGAGGGTCTGGGCCCCCGACCCGGTGACCAGCACGAACCCCCGGTCGAGCGGCAGGGCGCACACCGCGCCACCGGTGGAGGCGGTCGGCACGGTGCCGCAGACGGCAGGGGTCTTCACCGTGACGTCCTTGAGCCCGTTCGTGGCCGACGCCAGGTCACCGCGGGGCAGCACCGCCACGATCACCACGTCCGTGGTGGCGGCACCTGTGTACGTCGCCGTCTGCTCACCGGCCGTACCCGTTGGGCTGGCGGCCCGGTACGCCCCGAGGGTGGCCGGGAGCGTCGCCGTGGAGAGGCTCTTGGGAGCCACCGCTGGGCTCGGCCCCGACGGCGTGGGCGACGGGCTCGTCGAGGTGCGGGGAGTCGCCGAGGCCGAAGGGGTCGCCGACGCACCGGAGGGTCGGGCGCTGGAGACCGCCGAGGACGGCGCCCCCGGAGACATCGGCGGCGGTGTCTGGGCGCAGCCGGTGAGCACCGCCAGGGCGCACAGTCCGAGCACGGTCTGCTTCATGGACCCTCCTTCGTCGGCCACCCATCCTGCCAGGGGCAGGTCAGCCTGCCGCGTCAGCGCGCGGTCGTGGCCGTCACGTGTCGGCGCGTGCCCCGGCCGTGCTGCCCGACGATCAGGCCAGCGAGATCAGGTCGGCGTAGTCCGGGGTCCAGAGGTCCTCGACACCGTCGGGCAGCAGCAGCACCCGGTCGGGCTCCAGCGCGTGCACGGCCCCCTCGTCGTGGGTGACCAGCACGATGGCACCCGGGTAGGAGCGGATCGCGGCCAGCACCTCCTCGCGGGAAGCGGGGTCGAGGTTGTTGGTGGGCTCGTCGAGCAGCAGCACGTTGGCCGAGCTGACGACGATCATCGCGAGAGCGAGGCGTGTCTTCTCCCCGCCGGAGAGCACCCCGGCAGGCTTGTCCACGTCGTCACCGGTGAACAGGAACGACCCCAGCACCTTGCGGACCTCGGTCTCGTTGAGGTTCGGCGAAGCGGTCTTCATGTTCTCCAGCACCGTGCGGTCGCCGTCGATGGTCTCGTGCTCCTGCGCGTAGTACCCGAGCTTCAGCCCGTGGCCGGCGATGACCTCCCCGGTGTCGGGCTGCTCGGTGCCCGAGAGCAGCCGCAGCAGCGTGGTCTTGCCGGCACCGTTGAGGCCCAGCACCACGACCTTCGACCCCCGGTCGATCGTCAGGTTCACGTCGGTGAAGATCTCCAACGACCCGTACGCCTTCGACAGCTCTGCCGCCGACAGCGGCGTCTTGCCGCAGGGGGCAGGCTCCGGCAGCCGGATGTGGGCCACCTTGTCGGAGACCCGCTCCGGCTCCACCGACGCGAGCAGGCGCTCGGCCCGCTTGGCCATGTTCTGCGCGGCCGTTGCCTTGGTGGCCTTCGCGCGCATCTTGTCGGCCTGGGCCAGCAGCTGGTCGGCCTTGCGGGTGGCGTTGGCGAGCTCACGCTTGCGGCGCTTCTCGTCGGTCTCGCGCTGCAGCAGGTAGCGCTTCCAGCCCATGGCGTACTGGTCCATCACCGCACGGTTCGCGTCGAGGTGGAAGACCTTGGTGCACACCACCTCCAGCAGCGCGGTGTCGTGGGAGATGATGACGATGCCGCCCGGGTAGTCCTTGAGGTACGAGCGCAGCCACACCACCGAGTCGGCGTCGAGGTGGTTTGTGGGCTCGTCCAGCAGCAGGGTGTCGGAGCCGCCGAAGAGGATGCGGGACAGCTCGACGCGTCGGCGCTGACCGCCCGAGAGCGTACGCAACGGCTGCGTCATCACCCGCTCCGGGAGGCCCAGGTTCGCGGCGATCCGGGCGGCCTCGGCCTCGGCGGCGTACCCGCCCGCGGCGAGCAGCTCGGACTCCGCGCGCCCGTACGACGCCATGGCCTCGTCGCGCGCCTCGTCGGTCTCGGCCGTCGCCATCTCGGTGGAGTAGCGCTCCATCCGGGTGAGCACCGTGTCGAGTCCGCGGGCCGACAGGATGCGGTCGCGGACCAGCACCTCCAGGTCGCCCGAGCGGGGGTCCTGCGGCAGGTAGCCGACCGTGCCGGAGCGCGTGATGGTGCCCGCGGCAGGCAGGGTTTCCCCCGCCAGGGTCTTCGTCAGCGTCGTCTTGCCAGCGCCGTTGCGGCCGACCAGCCCGATCCGGTCTCCCGGGTTGACGGGGAACGAGACGGGCTCGAGCAGCAGCCGGGCGCCCGCCCGGATCTCGACACCAGTGACTGTGAGCACGAGGGACCATTCTTCCAGACCTTGGCAACGCCGCCCGACCGGGTCGGCGTGGTCGTCGCCTGCGCCGAGAAGCACCTCACGGCGGCTGTGGCAGAGCGCGGTGCTTCTCGGGAGCCCGTCAGATGGAGGCGAGCACCGACTCCCCCAGCCCCTCGGCGTTGATCTTGCTGTCGGCCAGCACGGCCACACCGGCGCCGGCCCGGCGGTCGAGACCGATGTACGCGGTGTAGCCGGGCGTGCCTCCAGGATGTGAGGTGAGCAGGCGCCCCGGGGCGTACGGGTGGAGGTCCCACAGCAGCCCCTCGCCGCTGCCGTTGCCGAAGGGGGCGGCCATCTCCATGGCGGCGGTGCCAGGAGCGGTGCCGGCCAGCAGCGCGCGCAGCAGCAGCGCCAGGTCGTGCGCGGTGGACACCAGGCCCCCCATGGGCGCGTACCCGTCGAGCAACCACGGCGGCTGCCGCTGCCAGGAGCCGCTGTAGCCACCCGCGACGAGAGGGCGTTCGGACTGCGCCGCCGAGCGCGTCATACCCAGCGGCGTGAACACCCGGTCGCGCACCAGCACCTGGTACGTGGTGCCGGCGGCGCGGGCGACGGCTTGGCCGACGAGGGCTCCGCCGAGGTTCGAGTAGGCGAACCCGGGGCTCGCGGTGAGCGCCGCGGCGCGGGCGTCGGTCTCCAGACCGGCCAGGTCTCGTGCCGTGTACGGGGCGGACCAGGGCTCCCCCGGTCGCTGGCTGACGCCGCGGGGCAGTCCGGCGGTGTGGGTGGCGACCTTGCGCAGCGGGAGTGCGGCAGCGGGGCTGTCGCGCAGGTCGAGGTAGCGGCCAAGCGGGTCGTCGAGGCGCAGCTCGCCGCGAGACACGGCGTCGGCCAGCAGCAGGCCGGTGACCGGCTTGCTGACCGACCCGACCTCGTACGTGGTGTCTGCGTCGGCACGGGCGTGCATCATCGCGGTGGTGCCGTCTGGGCGTACCAGGGCGACGCTCAAGGAGTGCGCCGCGAGGCGAGCGCGGATGATCGTGCGGACCAGCTCCGCGTCACCGTAGAGAGCCGGGGTCACCAGCCAGGGGCGAGGGATGGCACCGATGGCGGCCGCGGTCACGGCCAACGCTCCAGCCCCCGTCGAAGCGAGCAGGGCCCGGCGTCTCATGGCCGAACCGTACCTGCGGCTGGCCCGGCCACACACCACCGTTCCGGCGACGGGCCGCTTCTCGAATCGAGCCGGAGCGCCGCTCGCCCGGGGCGCAGGAGAGTCAGTAGCGGCGGAAGCCGCCCTCCGTGGCGATCACCTGACCAACCACCCAGCGACCCTCGTCGCTGACCAGCCAGGCGACGAGCCGGGCCGGGTCGTCGGGTGAGCCGAACCGCCCCAACGGCATGCGAGCGCGCAGCGGGGCGAGCTCCTCCTCGGTCAGCAGGCCGCCCTCCGGGCTGAGGTAGCCGGTGTCCACGGGGCCCGGGTTCACCACGTTGAGCAGCACGTGACGGTCCAGCAGCTCGTCCGCGACGGTCGGCGCGATACCGGAGAGTGCGGCCTTGGAGGAGGCGTAGGCCACCTCGCCGCGCATCGGGCCTTCGCCCTGGCCTGAGGTGAACCACACCACCCGGCCGGTGGCTCCGGGGGTCGGAGTCTCGTACCGCTCGGCGAAGGCACGGGTGAGCAGCAGGGTCGACCTCGCGTTCACCGCCCAGTGCCCGTCGAGGCGATCGGCGGTCATCTCGAAGATCGAGCCGTCACCTCCGCTGCGCGCGTGCACGCAGACGAGCGCGTCGAGGTGCCCGTACGCCTCACGGGCTGCGTCCACCAGCCGCTGCGGCGCCTGCGGGGCGGCAAGGTCGAGGCCGAGGTCGAGCACCCGACGCCGGGGGAACGCGTCACGCAAGGAGGCCAGTACCTGCTCGACGTCATCGGCGCCCCACGGCTGCTGCGCGTCGTGCGCCCGGTGGTGCGAGACAAACACGTCCGCCCCCATCGACAGCAGACGCGTCGCCACCGCGTAGGCAATGCCCTGGCGCCGGCTCACACCAGTGATGAGCGCGACCCGGCCGGCGAGCGGCGCGGCGGGGGATGGCTGGGTGTGGTTCGGGTCAAGGGTCACCGTCGGCTCCGGTCTGGGGTGGCGTCTCAGCTGGGCTGCCGTCAGTGTCACACAGCGTTCCCGGCGGCGTCGCCCGAGATTGCGCGAGCGACGTGTGACTGACCGGTGCTCATCCGATCACGCAGGTCCCCGTCGGTCTCGGTCCGCTCCACGCATGGCGCAGGGCTTGCAGCCCATGGTGTCGGCCGACGGTCGAGGCTGACCGCATACCGGCGCAGCTCACCTGAGGTCGGCCTCACCGTACGCCCCGGGGCCTGAACTGGATGGAGACCCGTGGCCCCACCGGCTTGGCGGTCTTGAGGATCGCGTGCTCCCAGGTGCGCTGGCAGCTGCCCCCCATCACGACGAGGTCGCCGTGACCGAGCGCGAACCGGTGCGTGATCGGGCCGCCGACGGGGCGGAGCGAGAGCGTACGCGCCGCGCCCACCGAGAGGATCGCCACCATCGTGTCCTGACGCGACCCGCGGCCGATCCGGTCGCCGTGCCAGGCGACGGAGTCGTGGCCGTCCCGGTAGAGGCAGAGCCCGGCCGTCTGGAAGTCCTCCCCCAGCTCGCCGCGGTAGTGCTCGCTCAGACGCTCACGCGCTTCCACCAGGACCGGATGCGGGAGCGCGTCACGCTCCCCGTAGAAGCAGAGCAGCCGCGGCACGGTCACCACGGAGTCGTACATCTGTCGCTCCTCGGCGCGCCACGGCACCGACTCCTGGAGCTCTGCCATCAGCTCGTCTGCCCCGGCGAGCCACGCGGGCTGGTGGTCGACCCAGGCGCCGCGCGTCAGGACCGTCCGCGTCGGGGCGAGCACGCTCAAGTCAGGCGCCAAATCCACGTCGAACAGACTGTTCTGCATAGCAGAATCATACAGATGTTCGACTCGTTGCCCAGGCGGCAGCGTCAGACGTTGTAGCCGATCGCCCGCAGCTGGTCGATGCCCTCGGGGGTGATGTTGTCCAGCGTCCACGGCGGCAGCCACACCCAGTTGATGGTCACGCTCTCCACCAGGCCCTCCAGGGCCATCTGGGTGTCGTACTCCAGCCGGTCGGTCAGCGGGCACGTCGGCGAGGTCAAGGTCATGTCGATGGTGGCGTTGTTGGCGTCGTCGACGTGGACGCCGTACAAGAGGCCCAGGTCGACCACGTTCACCATCAGCTCGGGGTCGACGACGTCGCGCATCGCCTCCTCGATGTCCTCGATGCTCGCCTTGGCCGAGGGCACCTCGGCGCCCTCGGTGCCGGGCAGCGGCTCCCTGACCAGGTCCGACGGCCTGGTGGTCCCGGTGTCTGTCATGCGTCCTCCTGTCCGGCGGCCTGGGCGCGCAGCAGCGCGTCACGGACCGCGGCCCACCCGAGCATCGCGCACTTCACGCGAGCCGGGAACTTGGCGACGCCCTCGAAGGCGACGGCGTCACCGTACGTGTCCTCGTCCAGGGAGATCTCGCCCTTGCCCTGGATCATCTGCTGGAACCCGTCGTGCAGCTCCAAGGCGTGCTCCGCGGACCCGCCCTTGACGAGCTCGCTCATCACCGAGGTCGACGCCTGCGAGATCGAGCAGCCCAAGCCCTCGTACGAGACGTCGGCGACCGTGTCGCCGTCGAGCCTGACCCGCAGCGTGAGCTCGTCGCCGCAGGACGGGTTCACGTGGTGCACCTCGGTCGCGTACGGCTCACGCAGCCCCGAGTTCTGCTTCTCGCGGTAGTGGTCGAGGATGATCTCCTGGTACAGTTGCTCGACGCTCATGCGCCCCCCTTGTCCAGCTCCGCCTCGACGGGCGTGTTCGCCGGCGCGTGCCGGGCCGGGTCGAGCCGGCCGCCGAAGAACGCTTGCGTGTAGTCGAGTGCGTCGACGAGACGGTCGATCTCGTCGCGCGTGGTGTAGACGTACGACGACGCACGCACGCTCGACTGCACGCCCAGCCGGTCGTGCAGCGGCCGCGCGCAGTGGTGCCCGCCGCGCACGGCGATGCCGCGCGAGTCCAGCAGCTGCATCACGTCGTGCGGATGGACGTCGCCGAGGGTGAACGCGATCGCCCCGCCACGGTCGACCATCTCGGTCGGCCCCATCACATGCAGCCCCGGCACGGTCGCGAGGCCCTCCAGCGCGTACGCGGTGATCTCCTGCTCGTGCGCGGCGACGGCGTCCATCCCGAGGCTGCTCAGGTAGTCCAGCGCCACCCCGAGCCCGGCCGCCTGGGCGATCGGCGGGGTGCCGGCCTCGAAGCGGTGCGGCGGGGGTGCGTACGTGGAGCCCGTCATCCGCACCACCTCGATCATCTCCCCGCCGCCCAGGAACGGCGGCAGCGAGGCCAGCAGGTCGTAGCGGCCCCACAGCACGCCGATCCCTGTGGGACCGCAGAGTTTGTGGCCGGTGAACGCCAGCAGGTCGGCACCCAGGTCGCTCACCGAGGTGACCAGCTGTGGCACCCCCTGCGACCCGTCGACGACGACGACCGCGCCGACGGCGCGCGCCTGGTCAGCGACCCGCCGGACCGGGTTCACCGTGCCCAGCACGTTCGACACCCAGGTCAGCGCGACGATCTTCGTACGCTCGTTGATGAGCCCGTCGCGCTCCGCTGCCTCCAGGTCGAGCCGGCCCTCGTCGGTGACGTCGAACCAACGCAGGGTCGCGCCCGTACGCTCGCACGCCAGCTGCCACGGCACGATGTTGCTGTGGTGCTCCATCACCGACACCACGACCTCGTCGCCCGGCCGCAGCCCGGCACCGAGGGTGTGCGCGGCGAGGTTCAGCGCCTCGGAGGCGTTCTTGCAGAACACGACCTCCTCGGGCCGAGCGGCGCCGACGAAGGAGGCCACCGTGGCGCGGCCACCCTCGAACGCCTCGGTCGCCTCGGCGCCCAGCTGGTGCATGGCGCGTGCCACGTTGGCGTTGTGCTGGCCGTAGTGCTCGGCCAGCGCGTCGATGACGACCTGCGGCTTCTGCGAGGTGTTCGCGCTGTCGAGGTAGGTCAGCGGGTTGCCGCCGACCTGGCGCGTCAGGATCGGGAAGTCCTGACGCACCCGGTCGACGTCGAGCGCAGCGTGGGCGGTCACGCGTTCTGCGCCGCCTTCACGTACTTCTCGTAGCCCGTGGCCTCCAGCTCGTCGGCCAGCTCCTGGCCGCCCTCCTCGGCGACCCGGCCGTTGACGAACACGTGCACGAAGTCGGGCTTGATATAGCGCAGGATCCGCGTGTAGTGGGTGATCAGCAGCACGCCCCGGTCACCCTGGTCGGCGAAGCGGTTGACGCCCTCGCTGACGATCCGCAGCGCGTCGATGTCGAGACCGGAGTCGGTCTCGTCGAGCACCGCGAACTTCGGGTTCAGCAGCTCCAGCTGCGCGATCTCGTGACGCTTCTTCTCACCGCCGGAGAAGCCCTCGTTCACCGAGCGCGAGGAGAACGAGTGGTCGAGCTGGAGACGGTCGAGCGCCGCGTCGACCTCCTTCACCCAGGTGCGCACCTTCGGCGCCTCACCGGTCAGGGCCGTCTTGGCCGTACGCAGGAAGTTGGCGACCGACACCCCCGGCACCTCCACCGGGTACTGCATCGCCAGGAACATGCCGGCCCGCGCCCGCTCGTCGACGGTCATCTCCGTCAGGTCGACCCCGTCGAGGCTCACCGAGCCCGAGGTGATCGTGTACTTGGGGTGACCGGCGATCGAGTACGCCAGCGTCGACTTGCCCGAGCCGTTGGGGCCCATGATCGCGTGGATCTCCCCCGGCTTCACGTGCAGGTCGACCCCCTTGAGGATCTCCTTCGGCCCCTGCTCGGTCTCCACCGACGCATGAAGGTCGGTGATCAGCAGGCCCTGGGTGGTGTCGGTCATTCAGCTCATCTCCAGCTCTGAGGTGTTCTTCGGGGTGTCCACGTCGACGAGCACGTCGTCGCCGTCGACCTGGACGGAGTAGGTGGCCACCGGCGCGGTGGCGGGCAGCTGGTCAGGCTGCCCGGTGCGGACGTCGAAGCGAGACCCGTGCATGTAGCACTCCAGGAGGCAGCCCTCCAGGTCACCGTCCGACAAGGGGATCGCCGCGTGCGAGCACTCGTCCGCGATCGCGTACCAGCCCTCGCTCGTGTGCACGACCGCGACGTCGACGCCGCCGACGGAGACGGGCTTCACAGCCCCCTGCGCCACGTCGCCGACGCTGCAGACGCGCTCGTACGTCATGCGCCGACCGACTTCGCGAGCTCGGTCTCGACAGCCTCCAGCAGCTGCTCCTCGAGCTCTGGGACGCCGATCTTGCCGATGATCGAGGCGAAGAAGCCGCGTACGACCAGGCGCCGCGCCTCCTCGACGTCGATGCCGCGGCTGGTCAGGTAGAACAGCTGCTCGTCGTCGAACCGGCCGGTCGTCGAGGCGTGGCCGGCACCCTCGATCTCGCCGGTCTCGATCTCCAGGTTCGGCACGGAGTCGGCGCGGCAGCCGTCGGTGAGCACGAGGTTCTTGTTCGACTCATACGTCGAGATGCCCTCGGCCACCTTGCGGATCAGGACGTCGCCGACCCACACCGAGTGCGCACCCTCGCCCTGCAGCGCGCCGCGGTAGTCGACGTCGGAGTGCGTGCGCGGCTCGTTGTGGTCGACGAAGAGCCGGTGCTCCACGTGCTGCCCGCCGTCGACGAAGTAGAGGCCGAACTGCTCCAGGGACCCGCCGGGCCCGTCGAACACGGCCTCCTCCTGCAGGCGGATGTCACCACCGATCGAGACCGTGATGGCCTTGACGGTGGCGTCCCGGCCCACCTTGATGCTGCGCTGGCCGCCGTGGACGGTGCCCTCGGCCCAGTCCTGCACGGTGATCAGGTTCAGCGTCGCGCCCTCGGCGACCAGCACGTCGAGCTTCTCCGCGTAACTGGCGACACCCTCGAAGCGCACCACCACGGTGGCCCGGGCGTGGTGACCGACCGAGATCACGTAGTGGTCGCGGGCCTCGCCGTTCTCGCCCTTGGCCCTGAAGACGATGGGCTCGGCGACCTCGGCCTCGGCCGGCACCTGGATGTGGGTGCGGTGCACGGTCTGGTCGGCGGCCAGGGCCGAGACCCGGTCAGCCGGCTCTCGCACCGCCAGCCCCCGGGCCTCGTCGCGGCTCAGCTCGGTGACGGTGACGGGGTCGCTGAAGGTGGCCTGCCAGTCCAGCGTGCCCATCTCGGCGACCGGGTTGAGCAGCCCCGTGAACCTCTTCAGCGGGGTGAAACGCCACACCTCCTCGCGACCCGTGGGCATCGGGTGGTCGTCCAGGTCCCACGACGGGGCGGGGTGCAGGTGGGACTCCACCGTCTCGATCGCGGCCGCGACGGCGGGCTTGTCAGCAGTGAGTGTCACGTAGTGCTCTTTCTGTGGCTCGACGACTGGGACGAGGGGGTGGGCGGCGATCAGCCGACCGCACCCTCCATCTGCAGCTCGATGAGGCGATTCAGCTCGAGTGCGTACTCCATGGGGAGCTCGCGCGCGATCGGCTCGATGAAGCCGCGCACGATCATCGCCATCGCCTCGTCCTCCTCCATGCCGCGGCTCATCAGGTAGAAGAGCTGGTCGTCGGAGACCTTCGACACGGTGGCCTCGTGGGCCATGGAGACGTCGTCCTCGCGGACGTCGACGTAAGGGTAGGTGTCGGAGCGGCTGATGGTGTCGACCAGCAGCGCGTCGCACTTCACCGAGCTGGCGGCGTGGTGCGAGCCGTTGTCGACCTGCACCAGACCCCGGTACGAGGTGCGGCCACCGCCGCGAGAGACCGACTTGGAGATGATCGAGCTCGACGTGTGCGGAGCCGCGTGCACCATCTTGGAGCCGGTGTCCTGGTGCTGGCCCTCGCCGGCGAAGGCGATCGACAGGGTCTCGCCGCGGGCGTGCTCTCCCATCATCCAGACGGCCGGGTACTTCATCGTCACCTTGGAGCCGATGTTGCCGTCGACCCACTCCATGGTCGCGCCCTCCTCGCAGGTGGCGCGCTTGGTGACCAGGTTGTACACGTTGTTCGACCAGTTCTGGATGGTCGTGTAACGGCAGCGGGCGTTCTTCTTCACCACGATCTCGACGACCGCCGAGTGCAGCGAGTCGGACTTGTAGATCGGCGCCGTGCAGCCCTCGACGTAGTGCACGTACGCACCCTCGTCGACGATGATCAGCGTGCGCTCGAACTGCCCCATGTTCTCGGTGTTGATCCGGAAGTAGGCCTGCAGCGGGATCGAGACGTGGACGCCCTTCGGCACGTAGATGAAGGAGCCGCCCGACCACACCGAGGTGTTCAGCGCGGAGAACTTGTTGTCACCGGTCGGGATGACCGTGCCGAAGTACTCCTCGAAGAGCTCGGGGTGCTCGCGCAGGCCGGAGTCGGTGTCGAGGAAGATGACGCCCTGGCGCTCCAGCTCCTCGTTGATCTTGTGGTAGACGACCTCGGACTCGTACTGGGCGGCGACGCCCGCGACGAGGCGCTGCTTCTCGGCCTCGGGGATGCCGAGGCGGTCGTACGTGTTCTTGATGTCCTCGGGCAGGTCCTCCCACGAGGCGGCCTGCTTCTCGGTGGAGCGCACGAAGTACTTGATGTTGTCGAAGTCGATCCCCGACAGGTCGGCGCCCCACGTGGGCATCGGCTTGCGCTCGAACAGGGAGAGGCCCTTGAGGCGTCGCTGCAGCATCCACTCCGGCTCGTTCTTGCGGGCGGAGATGTCACGGACGACGGCCTCGTTGAGGCCACGCTGTGCGGAAGCACCTGCGGTGTCGGCGTCGTGCCACCCGAATCGGTAGCTGCCGAGCGCCTCAAGGTGCTCGTCCTGGGTGCTGCCGAGGCCCGGGGCCACCGGCTGGGTCTGGGTCATGATGCCTCCTGAGTGAGTGGACGAGGGATGTGCGTGGTGCAGACGCCGTCGCCGTGGGCGATGGTCGCGAGACGCTGGACGTGGGACCCTAGCAGCCGGGCCAGAGACTCCGTCTCGGCCGCACAGAGCTCGGGGAAGCGGGCGGCCACGTGGGCCACCGGGCAGTGGTGCTGGCACAGCTGCTCGCCGGAGGCCACCGGCCGCACCTGCGCCATGAAGCCCTCCTCGGTGAGGAGGGGGGCGAGCGCCTGGGCCGCCGTGGTGCCTGCCGGGGTCAAGGGCATCGCCTCGGCCAGGCGCCGCTCCAGCTGCCCGAACCGCTGACGGGCGAACTCGGTCACCGCCTCGGCGCCGTTCTGCTCGGCCAGGTAGGTCAGCACCTCGATCGCCAGGGTGTCGTACGCGGCGCCGAACGCGCCCCGCCCGGCGTCGGTGGCGACGAACGTCTTGGCCGGCCGACCCCGACCGCGAGCCCCGTACGCAGGCCGGGTGCGGGTCGTGATGAGACCCTGCTCCTCCAGCGTGGCGAGGTGGCGGCGCACGGCCGCGGGGGTGAGCTGCAGCGCCTGGGCCAGGTCGGCCGCGGTGGCACCGCCCTGCTCCATGATCACGGCCAGCACCCGCTCGCGTGTGCCCAGGTCCACGTCCTGGGCCGTGGCCCGGTCTGCGGTCTGGGATTTCACAACGTCATTCTTTCCTAATCTGGCCCAGAGTCAAACGCCGAGGCGCTGCCTGGGTGGCCGAGGCGCTCGCCTGGAGCGGCCGGGCCGGTCGCTCGGGCGTCCAGTCGTCCCTCCGCGTTCACCGGGCCTTCACCCAGCGGTCGCGAGATAGGTCAGAGCCGAGTGGGTGCCCGGTGCCAGGCTGGGCGGCGTGACAGCAGCGATCCTCATCCTCGCCCTGGTGACACTGACGGCGGTCGCCTTCGACTTCACCAACGGCTTCCACGACACGGCCAACGCCATGGCTACCTCCATCGCCACCGGGGCTCTCAAGCCCCGCACGGCGGTGATCCTCTCGGCGATCCTCAACCTGGTCGGCGCCTTCCTGTCGGTGGAGGTCGCGCTCACCGTGACCAACTCGGTGGTGCGCATCCAGACCAAGACCGGCGCCCCCGACCCCACCCTCCTCGAGGGCGGCGGCATCAACCTCCTGCTGATCGTGATGTGCGGCCTGGTGGGCGGCATCGTCTGGAACCTCCTGACCTGGCTGCTGGGGCTGCCCTCCAGCTCCTCTCACGCCCTGTTCGGCGGCCTGATCGGTGCCACCATGGCAGGCCTCGGCGTCTCGAAGGTGAACTGGGCCGGTGACGGCACCAAGCTCGACGGCGTGGTGGGCAAGGTCATCCTTCCCGCGGTCGCGGCCCCGGTCATCGCCGGCCTGGTCTCGGCCATCGGCACCTGGCTGATCTTCAAGATCACGACCAACGTCGCCGAGCGCTACCGCGAGACCGGGTTCCGCTGGGGCCAGATCGGCTCCGCCTCCCTGGTGTCGCTCGCCCACGGCACGAACGACGCCCAGAAGACGATGGGTGTGATCACGCTCGCCCTGATCGCCTCGGGCCAGTGGACCGACACCTCGTCGGTCCCGTTCTGGGTCAAGGTCATCTGCGCCCTCGCCATCGCACTCGGCACGTACATGGGCGGCTGGCGAGTCATCCGCACGCTCGGCAAGGGGCTGGTCGAGATCAGCTCCCCGCAGGGCATGGCGGCGGAGTCAGCGTCCGCGGCGACGATCCTGGCCTCCAGCCACCTCGGCTTCGCCCTCTCGACCACCCACGTGGCGACCGGTTCCATCCTCGGCTCCGGCGTCGGGGCCCCCGGCGCCAAGGTGCGCTGGGGCGTGGCGGGCCGCATGGCCGCCGCCTGGCTGATCACCCTCCCCGCCGCCGGCGCGGTCGGTGCGGTCATGTACCTCATCGGCAACCTCGTCGGCGGGGCCGGCGGAGCCGTCCTGGTCTTCGCCCTGCTGGTCGCCATGGCGGGCTACATGGTGTGGCACTCCCGCAAGAACCCCGTCGACCACAACAACGTCAACGAAGAGTGGGACGACAGCAGCAACAACGTCGTCCCCGCGAAGACCGGAGCAGCGGCATGAACCAGATCCTTCTCGCCCTCGACGGTGCCTGGAAGGTCCTCCTCGTCTCGATCCTCCTCGGGGCCGGCCTGCCGGCCGTCTTCGCGGCGGGCGTTCGCTCCCTGGCGTACGGCCAGGGCGGCGAGGCGGAGGTCGACCACGCCCGTCCCCACCCCGTCGGCATGGTCCTCGCTGGGCTGTGCTTCCTGGTCGTGCTGGTCGCGATCGGCCTCGGCCTGACCTACATCGTCTCCTCCGGCTTCGGATACGTGCTCAGCTTCGACCACGTCATCCCCGAGCTCAAGAAGAAGGGCTGACCATGACCGATCCGACCGCTCAGGTGCTGCAGTGGGTCAGGGCCGGGTACGCCGACGGCATCCCCGAGGGCGACTACCCCGCACTGATCGGGCTGCTGCGGCGCCGGCTCACCACGTCCGAGCTGCACGGCGCGGCTGCCCAGCTGGCCTCCCTCTCGCAGGGCCAGACCCTCGACCAGGCCCAGGTGACCACCCTGCTCGACTCGCCGCAGGAGCCGTCGGCCGACGACATCCGCCGGGTCTCCGTACAGCTGGTCATCGGCGGCTGGCCCCTCGCCGAGGCCGACGAGACCGACGACGAGCCGCACGCCGGCAGCGTCCTGTCGCGGGTCATCGGCTGGCTCCGCGCCGGCTACCCCGAGGGTGTCCCGCCCAAGGACTACATCCCGCTGCTGGCGCTGCTGCAGCGCCGGCTCACCAAGGCCGAGGTGAAGCAGGTGGCCAAGTCGCTCCGCCGCAGCGGGGTCTCCCCCGCCACGCCGGCCAACGTCGGGGCCGCGATCGAGGACGTGATCCGGCAGAGCCCCAGCGAGGCCGACGTCGAGCGCGTACGCGCGCGGCTGGAGGACAAGGGCTGGCCGATCGACTGGACCGAGCCCCCCGCCTGAGCACGACCCACCGCGACGGCCTCCACCCACCGACGCAGCGACTCGGCGACGGACGCTCCCCTTCCCGCAGCAGTGCGGCTAGGGTGATGCCGCCGCCGGGCCTCCGGAGGTGGACTGGAGGTCGTTGTGCGTCCCATGAAGGCTCGCTGTGCCGCTGCTGGCACTGCCCTCGCGCTGCTGCTCGCCGGCTGCTCAGGCACCCCCGTCGAGGGGCAGCACACCGGCGGCGAGGTCAACCTGCGGCTCCCCGACCTCGGCACGGACGGGCGCGTCCTGCTGGGCCTCGGCATGCTGGTCTGCGTGGCCGGCATCGCCTTCGCGTGCCTGAGCCTGCTGCAGGTGAGACGCAAGCCGGCTCACCAGTCGATGCTGGAGATCGCCCAGCTGATCTACACCACCTGCCGCGCCTACCTCGTGCAGCAGGGCAAGTTCTTGCTGATGCTGTGGCTGTTCATCGCGGCGGCGATCTTCGTCTACTTCCAGTTCCTCGCCGGGCTCGGGCTGGGGCGCACCCTCGTGGTCCTGGCCTTCAGCGTGCTGGGGATGGCCGGCTCGGTCGGCATCGCCTGGTTCGGCATCCGGGTGAACACGTACGCCAACGCGCGCACCGCCTTCGCCTCGCTGCGTGGCAAGCCCTACGACGTGTACGCGATCCCGCTCCGCTCCGGCATGAGCATCGGCATGATGCTGATCTCGGTCGAGCTGCTGATGCTGCTCGCCATCCTCCTGTTCGTGCCGGCCGACGTGGCCGGGGCCTGCTTCGTCGGCTTCGCGATCGGCGAGTCGCTCGGTGCGTCCGCGCTGCGGATCGCCGGGGGCATCTTCACCAAGATCGCCGACATCGGCGCCGACCTCATGAAGATCGTCTTCAAGATCAAGGAGGACGACGCCCGCAACCCCGGCGTCATCGCCGACTGCGCCGGTGACAACGCCGGTGACTCGGTCGGGCCCTCGGCCGACGGGTTCGAGACGTACGGCGTCACCAGCGTCGCCCTGGTCACCTTCATCTCCCTGGCCGTGCGCGACCCGCAGCTCCAGGTGCGGCTGCTGGTCTGGCTGTTCTTCCTGCAGGCGATGATGGTGGTGGCCTCCTTCGCCAGCTACCAGCTCGACGCCTTCCTCACCCGCAGCAAGCACGCCGACGCCGACGAGATGGACTTCGAGAAGCCGCTCACCAACCTCGTGTGGATCACCTCGGGTGTCTCGGTCGTGGTGACCTACGTGGTCTCGCTCCTGATGCTCGGTAGCGTCGCGGGCGGTCTGTGGTGGAAGCTCGCCACGATCATGAGCTGCGGCACGCTGGCCGGTGCCCTGATCCCCGCGCTGGTGAAGGCCTTCACCTCGGTCTCCAGCCGTCACACCCACGAGGTCGTCAAGTCCTCGGGCCAGGGCGGTGCCTCGCTGAACATCCTCTCCGGCCTGGTCGCCGGCAACTTCTCCGCCTTCTGGCTGGGCATGGCGATCATGGGCCTGATGGGCCTGGGGTACGGTATCTCGACCCTCGGCCTGGGCGACATGCTGGCCCCGGCGGTGTTCGCGTTCGGCCTGGTGGCCGTCGGTTTCCTCGCCATGGGGCCGGTCACGATCGCCGTCGACTCGTACGGACCGGTGACCGACAACGCCCAGTCCGTGTACGAGCTGTCGCTGATCGAGGACGTGCCCGGCATCGACGAGCAGATCCAGCGCGACCACGGGTACCGCCCGCAGTGGGACGTGGCCAAGACGATGCTCGAGCAGAACGACGGTGCCGGCAACACCTTCAAGGCGACCGCCAAGCCGGTGCTCATCGGGACCGCCGTCGTGGGCTCCACCACGATGATCTTCTCGATCATCATGGGCCTCACCGGCGGGCTCACCCGCGACGTGGAGAAGCTCTCCTTGCTGCACGCACCCTTCCTGCTGGGCCTCATCGCCGGCGGTGCGGTCATCTACTGGTTCTCCGGCGCCTCCATCCAGGCGGTCACCACCGGTGCTTTCCGGGCCGTCGAGTTCATCAAGAACAACATCCGGCTGGGCGACGACATCACCCGGGCCAGCGCGGAGGACTCGACCAAGGTCGTGGAGATCTGCACGCAGTACGCGCAGAAGGGGATGTTCTCCATCTTCTGCGGGATCTTCTTCGCCACCTTGTCGTTCGCCTTCGCCGACCCGTACTTCTTCATCGGCTACCTGATCTCGATCGCGCTCTTCGGTCTCTACCAGGCGATCTTCATGGCCAACGCGGGCGGGGCCTGGGACAACGCCAAGAAGCTCGTCGAGGTCGACCTGCGCGCCAAGCACACACCGCTCCACGACGCCTCCATCGTGGGCGACACGGTCGGCGACCCGTTCAAGGACACCTCCTCGGTGGCGATGAACCCGGTCATCAAGTTCACGACCTTGTTCGGCCTGCTGGCCGTCGAGCTGAGCGTGAGCCTCAACAACCCCCTCGTCACCCGGGGCCTGGCCGTGGTGTTCGCCCTGGGGGCCGCGTTCTTCGTCTACCGCTCCTTCTACGGCATGCGGATCCCGGGCAGCATCTCCGAGCTGGCGGTCGAGCCCGGCCTCGTCGCCGAGACCGCAGAGATCGGCCCGGCCCCCGAGGCGCCGGGAACGGCGGCCCCGCTCCCACGCGAGGACCACCGGTAGCCGGAGCGGGAGCCCCGATGCGGGGAATGCCCTAGGGCTCGTTCATACTGAGAGCCGACCCGAAGGAGTTCCATGGTCCTGCCTGCCCGCGTCAGCGCCCTCGTCGCCACCCTCGTCCTCCTGCTGGGAGCCTGCAGCAGCTCGACGACCTCGGCCCCGGCCCCGCAGTCCACGACCGGGGGCCCGGCGTCGGCGCCCGCGTCGTCACCGGCAGCGAGCACGTCCGCGACGGCGCCGGTGTCGCCTGCGCCCACCTCCGCGGCACCGACCTCCGCGGCTCCGTTCGCGGTCACCGCCAGCCTCGCTGACGGTGCCCAGGTGCCGGTCGACCACCGCTTCGTCGCCACCGTGACCGGCGGCACGGTCGAGAACGTCGTCGTGACCTCGACCGACCCGCGCCCTGAGAAGAAGGCGCTGCCCGGCGGCGTGTCGGCCGACAAGAGCACCTGGCAGGCGGCGGCGCTGCTTGAACCCGGCGTCTCCTACACCGCGGCCATCAGCGCCCGCTCCGCCGACGGGCAGGCGGTCGCCAAGACGGTGAAGTTCTCCACCACGCCGCTGTCGTTGAAGCAGCAGGTCTTCGTCTACAACATCATCGGCGCCGGCCAGACCGTCGGGGTGGCCATGCCGGTGGTGGTCTCCTTCGACATGCCGATCGCCGACAAGGCCTCCTTCCAGCGCGCCATGCAGGTCACCAGCGTCCCCGCTCAGAACGGCTCCTGGCGCTGGGTCTCCGACAAGGAGGCCCACTGGCGGCCCGAGAGCTACTGGCAGACGGGCACCACCGTCGACGTCAACATCGCCGTGAACGGCGTCTCCGCCGGCAACGGCCTGTACGGGCAGGAGTCCAAGCGCGCCTCCTTCACCGTCGGCCGAGCCGCCCAGATCACCGTCGACCTCCAGGCGCACACCGCCACCCAGACAGTCAACGGCCAGACCACCAAGGTCATCCCCGTGACCGGCGGCAAGGAAGGCTTCGAGACCCGCTCCGGCACCAAGGTGATCATGGAGCGGCTCGACTCCGTCGACATGAACGCCGGCAGCACCGGCACCGCCCAGGACTCCCCCGAGTTCTACGACCTCAAGGGCGTCAAGTACGCCATGCGCGTCACCCAGTCCGGCGAGTTCTTCCACGCCGCGCCCTGGTCCGTCGGATCGCAGGGCAAGACCAACGTCAGCCACGGCTGCGTCGGCATGAGCGACGAGAACGCCGACTGGCTGATGACGAACTCCCTCGTCGGCGACCCCGTCCTCTACACCGGAAGCTCCCGCCCCCTCGAGGACGGCAACGGCTGGACCGACTGGAACATCTCCTTCGCAGAGTTCAAGAAGGGCAGCGCTCTATGATCTGTCGCCCTCCGGGCTCCGCAGGCGGGACGCTATCACCCCGGCCTTCCCTCGTCGATCGACAGCGGCGATACCAGCACGGCGCCAGCTGGGCCTCGCTGTCGCTCTCCTCAGTCCAGACCGGGGGTGTCCCGCCTGAGACCGGTGTTGCGCTCACTGTCATCTGCTGGCTCCGGGAGCCGACCACGACCATGGCCCCGGCCCGGGTCGGGAACGGCCACACTGCACCCTCTCGGTGATACTTGCTCTGTACGCCAGCTCTCCCCCGCTCTGCAGAGGTGATCATGACCGTCGCACGCCGTACCGTCGTCACGCTCGCCGCGGCAGGCTCAGCACTGGCCGTCGCCGGGTGCGCCAAGCAGGGCCCCGCCACCGTCGACCAGCCGACCGGCACCACCACCGGTGCACCGGGGTCCCCGAGCCCAGCGTCTACGCCCACGCCGACGCCCACCCCGGAGCCTCAGGTGACCATGACGCCGAGCGTCGCCGAAGGAGCCCAGGTCCCGGTCGACACCCTCGTCAAGGTCACCGCCACCCTCGGCACCCTGGCGTCGGTCGCGATGACGTACACGGACCCGAAGGCCGGCAAGCAGACCGTCCAGGGCACCCTCTCCCCCGATGCCACGACCTGGACCGCGGGTGCGCTCCTCGAGCCGGGCATGACCTACGAGCTCGCCATGAAGGGGCTGAGCACCAAGGGCACCGAGGCGACCAAGACGTCGACGTTCAGGTCGCAAGCCTTGTCGCTCAAGCAGCAGATCTTTCCCACGATCGCCTCCGGCGGCACCGTCGGCGTCGCGATGCCGGTGGTCGTCCTGTTCGACGTGCCCGTCGCCGACAAGGCCACCTTCCAGAAGAAGATGACCGTCACGGCGACGCCCGCGACCGAGGGGTCCTGGCGCTGGCTGTCGTCGACCGAGGCGCACTGGCGGCCCAAGGAGCTGTGGGCACCCGGCACCAAGGTCGCCATCAACGTCGACATCAACTCGATCCCGGCCGGCAACGGCACGTACGGGCAGAAGTCGGTGACCGGCTCGATGACCATCGGCCGCTCCGTGATCCTCAAGGCCGACCTCGCCAGCCACCAGATGCAGGTGGTCGTCGACGGAGCATTGGCGCGCACCGTCCCCATCACCGGCGGCAAGGCGGGCTTCGAGACCCGCAGCGGCAAGAAGGTGCTGATGGAGAAGTTCGAGAAGCTCAAGATGGACGCGAACACCGTGGGCATCGAGCCCGGCGACCCCGAGTACTACAACATCCCCGACGTCCAGTACGCGATGCGCGAGACCAACTCCGGCGAGTTCATCCACGCCGCCCCCTGGTCGACCGGCAGCCAGGGCAAGGCCAACGTGAGCCACGGCTGCATCGGCGTCAGCACCGACGCCGGCGCCTGGCTGTTCCAGAACTGCCGCGTGGGTGACCTCATCGAGGTGACCGGCACCAAGCGCGGCCTGGAGCAGGGCAACGGCTGGACCGACTGGAACATCTCCTTCGACGAGTACAAGAAGGGCTCCGCGCTCTGAACCGTGCCCGGAGCTCACCTCGGCTGCTGACGCTCCCGCTGCTCGGCGTCACGCAGATGCGCCCGTACGCATCGCCTGTGCCGCTCGCCCTCCGGCATGGGCAGCCGCGACGACCGTCGAGACGCACTGCCTAGACTGGCGAGCGTGTCGACCTCCGCAGCCACCCCCACCGTCACCGCCGCGCCCCCCGTGCGGGACGGCCGGGCGCTGAGGCTGTGGACCGCGGGGTCGCTGGCCGGGAACATGCTCCTGATCGTCACGGGTGCCGTGGTGCGGCTGACGAAGTCAGGGCTCGGCTGCCCCACCTGGCCACGGTGCACCCCCGACTCGTACACGCCGCGGGGGGAGCTCGGCATCCACGGCCTCATCGAGTTCGGCAACCGCACGCTCACGTTCGTCCTGATCGCCCTGGTCATCGGCACCTTCGTCACCGCGTGGCGCACCCGCGACGAGGAGGGGCAGCCCCGCCGGCGCCTGCGCCTGCTGGCGTTCCTCTCCGGCATCGGCATCCCGCTGCAGGGCGTCATCGGCGGCGTCACCGTGCGCACCCAGCTCAACCCCTGGGTGGTCAGCCTCCACCTCCTGCTGTCGGTGGTGCTGGTCGGGATCTGCGTGACGATGGTGCACCTCGCGTACGGACTGAGGCGCCGACCCGTCACGGCGACGGCGTCACGCGTCGTGCTCGGGATCTTCGCCCTCAGCGGCCTGGTGGTCGTGCTCGGCACCGTCGTCACCGGCGCCGGCCCGCACTCGGGCGACGGCGGGGCGCAGCGCAACGGTCTCGAGGTGGAGACCGCGGCGAAGGCGCACGCCTGGGCGGTCTGGGTGCTGGTCGCAGCGACCGTGGCGCTCCTCGCCCTCACCCGTGACCGGCTCGTCGCCGTGCTGCTGCTCATCGAGCTCGCGCAGGGTGCCGTGGGCTACGTCCAGTACTTCACCGGGCTACCGCTCGCCCTCGTCGCCCTGCACCTGGTCGGCGTCGCCTGCTTCACCGCCTGGACGGTTCACGTGCTGCTCACCCTGCGGCCGGAGGGTGGCCCGCGCTTGGTCGGTCCTGGCGCCGAGGACTAGAGTCGGGCTGGTGCCCGGTGCGTCCGGGCGGGATGGAGAAGACGCGGGTGACACCACCTGTCGCGACGACGGCAGCCCCCTCGATCGGCCCTGCGGTCACGACCCGCGACGTCGTCGCCGCGTACGTCGGTCTCACCAAGCCCCGCATCATCGAGCTGCTGCTGGTCACGACCATCCCCACGATGTTCCTAGCCGGGCACAGCGTGCCCAGCCTGTCGTTGCTGCTGGTCACGATGGTCGGCGGCTACCTGGCGGCTGGCAGTGCGAACACGTTCAACAACGTCATCGACTCCGACATCGACGCCAAGATGCGGCGCACCCGCACCCGTACGCTGCCCCGCCACCGCGTCGGCCGTACCCAGGCGGCAGTGTTCGGCGCCGTGCTGGCCGTGCTCTCGGCCCTGATCCTGGGTCTCGGGGCCAACTGGCTGTCGGCGTGGCTGGCCCTGCTCGCCAACGCCTTCTACGTCTTCGTGTACACGATGTGGCTGAAGCGACGCACTTCCCAGAACATCGTCTGGGGCGGGATCGCCGGCTGCTTCCCCCCGCTGATCGGCTGGACCGCGGTCACCGGCCGCGTCGACTGGGCACCGTTCGTGCTGTTCCTCGTCGTCTTCTTCTGGACCCCGCCGCACACCTGGGCGCTCGCCTGGCGCTACCGCGAGGACTACGAGGCCGGCGGCGTGCCCATGCTGCCGGTGGTAGCTCCCCCCGTGAGGGTCGCCACCCAGATCCTCGTCTACACCGTGATCACCGTGGCGGTCTCCCTGACGCTCTGGCCCCTCGCCGACACGGGCCTGCTGTACCCCGTGGTCGCCGCACTGGCCGGGGCCCTGTTCATCGTCGAGGCCGTCGGGCTGCTGCGTCGTGCCCGGGCCGGGGGAACCGACGTCACCGTGAAGCCGATGCGCCTGTTCCACTGGTCGAACTCCTACCTCTCGGTGCTCTTCCTCGCCGCCGCCATCTCACCCCTGCTGCCCTGGTAGAACGGGCAACGCGCGGCAACCGGGCGACCTGTCAGCCAGGCTGACTAGAGTTTCAACCGTCGGACTGACCAGCAGTCCTGTCCCTGTGGAGGAACCTCATGAACGACCGCCTCAAGGCTCTCGCCGACGCCGGAGTCTCGATCTGGCTGGACGACCTCTCCCGGGGCCGCCTCACGTCGGGCAACCTCAAGGAGCTCATCGAGAACAGCGCGGTCGTCGGCGTGACGACCAACCCGACGATCTTCGCCGCCGCCTTGAAGCAGAGCGAGGACTACGCCGACCAGCTGCGTGACATCGGCGACGAGCACGTGTCGGAGGTCATCAAGAAGCTCACGGCCGGTGACGTACGCGACGCGTGCGACCTGTTCTCCGACATCTACGAGTCCTCGAAGGGCTACGACGGCCGCGTGTCCATCGAGGTCGAGCCGGGCCTGGCCCGCGAGACCGACGGCACCGTCGCCCAGGCCGCCGAGCTGCACGAGCTGGTGGGCCGCGAGAACGTGCTCATCAAGATCCCCGCGACCGAGCCGGGCATCCCCGCCATCCAGAAGACGATCGCCGCCGGCATCTCGGTCAACGTGACGCTGATCTTCTCCGAGGACCGCTACCGCCTGGTGATGGACGCCTACCTCGCGGGCCTCGAGGAGGCCGCCGCGGCCGGCAAGGACCTCTCCAAGATCCACTCCGTCGCCTCCTTCTTCATCTCCCGCGTCGACACCGAGGTGGACAAGCGCCTCGAGGCGATCGGCACCGAGGAGGCCCTGGCCTTCAAGTCGCAGGCCGCCATCGCGAACGCCCAGGTCGCCCTGGCCGCGTACGAGCAGGTGTTCGGTGACGAGCGCTTCCTGGCCCTGGAGGCCAAGGGCGCCAACCGCCAGCGGCCGCTGTGGGCCTCGACCGGCACCAAGGATCCGGCGCTGCCCGATACGCTGTACGTCACCGAGCTCGTCGCCGAGGGCGTCGTGAACACGATGCCGGAGAAGACGCTCAAGGCCTTCGCCGACCACGGCAAGGTGACCGAGTCGATGGACGGCACCGGCGAGCAGGGCCGTGAGGTGCTGCGCCGCATCGAGGAGCTGGGCGTCGACCTCAACGACGTGTTCCGCACCCTGGAGGACGAGGGCATCGACAAGTTCGACGTCTCGTGGGACGAGCTCGTCGCCTCCGTCGAGAAGGCCGTGGCCGAGGCCAAGAGCTAGAGACCATCACCGCAGTGCCGGAGGCGTCCCAGATCGGGGCGCCTCCGTCTGTGCCCGGCCACGACCGGGTGACGATAGGTTGCACATGGACACCGACGGAAGGGGCACCGTGCCGGACGAGATGAGCTTCACCAACCCGCTCCGCGACCCGCAGGACCGGCGGCTCCCCCGCATCGCCGGGCCGTGCGTGCTCGTCATCTTCGGTGTCACCGGTGACCTGGCTCGCAAGAAGGTCATGCCGGCGGTGTACGACCTGGCGAACCGTGGCCTTCTGCCCCCCGGTTTCGGCCTGGTCGGGTTCGCGCGCCGCGACTGGGCGGACCAGGACTTCGCGAAGCTCGTCCACGACTCCGTACGCGACCATGCCCGCACCCCCTTCCGCGAGGAGGTCTGGCAGCAGCTGCTGGACGGGATCCGGTTCGTGCCGGGCAACCTCGACGACGACGCCTCCTGGGTGCAGCTGGTCGACACGGTCAACGAGCTGGACAACCAGCGCGGCACCGGCGGCAACCACGCCTTCTACCTGTCGATCCCGCCGGGCCTGTTCGAGACCGTCATCAACCAGCTCCGCAAGCACAAGCTGGCCGACGCGCACGGCAACCGGTGGAGCCGGGTGGTCATCGAGAAGCCGTTCGGTCACGACCTGGAGAGCGCCAAGGAGCTGAACCGGGTGCTGTCGGGCGTCTTCCCGCCCGAGTCGGTGTTCCGCATCGACCACTACCTCGGCAAGGAGACGGTGCAGAACCTGCTCGCGCTCCGGTTCGCGAACCAGATGTACGAGCCGATCTGGAACAACAACTACGTCGACCACGTGCAGATCACGATGGCCGAGGACATCGGCGTCGGCGGCCGGGCCAGCTACTACGACGGCATCGGCGCGGCCCGCGACGTGATCCAGAACCACCTCCTGCAGCTGCTCGCGCTGACCGCGATGGAGGAGCCGGTGGCGTTCGACGCGGTGAACCTGCGCCGCGAGAAGCAGAAGGTGCTCTCGGCCGTGACGCTGCCGGACCGCATCGACCTGCACTCAGCCCGCGGCCGGTACGCCGCCGGCTGGTCGGGCGGCAAGCCGGTCGTCGGGTATGTGGAGGAGGAGGGCTTCCAGGCCACCTCGTCCACGGAGACGTACGCCGCCATCCGCGTCGACGTCGACAACCGCCGCTGGGCGGGCGTCCCGTTCTACCTGCGTACGGGCAAGCGCCTGCCGCGCCGCGTCACCGAGATCGCCCTGGGGTTCAAGAAGGCCCCGCACCTGCCCTTCACGGCCACCGACACCGAGGACCTCGGCCGCAACGCCCTGGTGATGCGCATCCAGCCCGACGAGGGCGTGATCGTGCGGTTCGGCTCCAAGGTGCCGGGCACGCAGATGGAGATCCGCGACGTCAGCATGGACTTCTCGTACGGCGGCTCCTTCACGGAGGCCTCCCCGGAGGCGTACGAGCGGCTGATCCTCGACGTGCTGCTGGGCGACCCGCCGCTGTTCCCGCAGCAGGAGGAGGTCGAGCTCAGCTGGCAGATCCTCGACCCGGTGCTGGACTACTGGGCGAGCCTGGACGAGAAGCCGGAGTCGTACCCCTCCGGGACCTGGGGGCCTCCTGGGGGGCTCGACATGATCCGGCGAGACGGCCGCATGTGGCGCAGGCCGTGAAGGAGACGACCCGATGATCATCAACCTCACCGACACCCAGTCGTCGCAGATCGCCTCGGCCCTGCTGAAGGCGCGCCGCAACCTCGGCAACGCCTCCGGCATGGTGCTCACGCTGCTCGTCGCAGCCGAGCAGCGCACGTACAAGAAGGTCTTCGAGGCCTCCCGGGTCGCGGCACGCGAGCACCCGAGCCGGCTGATCCTGGTGGTCAACACCACCGGCAAGACCACCAAGCTGGACGCGGAGATCCACCTCGCCGAGGACGTCCCCGGCGAGGTCATCGTGCTGCTGCTGTCGGGTGAGCTGCGCGAGCACCCCGACTCGGCCGTGCTGCCGCTGCTGCTCCCCGACTCCCCGGTCGTGATGTGGTGGCCGGCGGCGTCGCCGGAGAAGCCGGCCCTAGACGCCCTCGGCAAGCTGGCCAGCCGCAGGATCACCGACGCCTCGGGCGACTCCTCGCCGCTGAAGGCGCTGCAGGTACGGGCCCAGAACCACGTCCCCGGCGACACCGACCTGGTGTGGACGCGGCTCACGCCGTGGCGGGCTCTGCTTGCGGCGGCTCTCGACCAGTACCCGACCCGCGTCACGGGCGCCACGGTGGCTGCCGCACGCCAGAACGCTCCGGCCGACCTGATGGCGGCCTGGCTCGAGAGCCGTCTCGGAGTCGACGTCGTCCGCAAGAACTCCGCGGGGCCCGGCATCACCGCGGTCACCCTGGAGACGCCGGGCGGTCCGGTCGTGGTGGCGCGTGAGGACGGGGTCACCGCGTCGTACGCCATCCCGGGCCAGCCGCGCCGGGTCGTGGCCCTGAAGCGGCGCGACGTCAACGAGCTGCTCACCGAGGAGCTGCGGCGCATGGACGCCGACGACATCTACGAGGAGTCGCTGCGGGTGCTGCTGAAGCGGGCCAGCCTCAAGCCCGCGAAGGATGCCGGCGCGAGCGTCCTCGACGAGCTGTCGGAACCGCTGGAACCGGTGCCCGCTGCGCCGCGGCGCCGCGGAACGAGCGCGGCCGCGCGAGACCGTGCCGTGGCCGCGACGCATCAGCGAAGCACCAAGGAGTCGAAGCCGCGCACGCGAAAGGCGCCGAGCGCGAAGAAGCAGGGCGACGAGCCGAAGACGCCTGAGCAGGGCGTAGACAGCACCGCCTCGGAGGGCTGATGGCCGCGCCCGTGGTGCGGCGGTACCCGACCCCGGAGGCCACTGCACACGACCTGGCGACGAGCCTGGTCGAACGTCTGGTCGGCCTCCAGGAGGAGAACGGCCTGGTCGAGCTGTGCCTCACCGGCGGGACCGTGGCCAACCTGGCGTACGAGCACCTCGGCCGTCAGGTGGGCGCCTCTGCGCTCGTGTCCTCACGCATGGAGCTGTGGTGGACCAACGACGGCGTGCTGCCCACCGAGGACCCGCGTCGCAACTCGCTGCAGGCACTGACCCGCCTCGCTGGCGCGTTGCCGCTGGACGCGTCGCGCATCCACCCCATGCCGTCGCAGGAGCTCTCCCCCGACGTGGCGGAGGCAGCGGTCACGTACGCCCACGAGATCGAGGGCCGCACCATCGACATCTGCCTGCTCACGATCGGGGCCGACGGCCACGTCGCAGCGCTGTTCCCGGGGCATCCGGCCGCGGCGCCGACGGGGAGCCTGGCCGTGGGTGTCACGGAGGCGCCAGAGGGCCCGCCCGAGCAGGTCTCGCTCTCGCTGACCACCATCAACCGCTGCCGCGAGGTCTGGCTCATCGGCACCGGTGAGGAGCGCGCGGGCGCTGTGGGCCGCGTGTTCCACGGCGACCCGGCGCTGCCCGCGTCGCATGTCCAGGGCGTGGAGCGCACGGTATGGCTCCTCGACGAGACTGCTGCCGCCGAGGTCCCGTTCCACCACTGCCTGCTCTGACCCGGCGGTAGATGCTTGTCGGTGACGTTGCGGGGGCGCTGAGAAGTCCTGACCTCGCTGCGCTCGGTCAGGCCCGGTTTCGACGCAGATCTCCTCGCAAGCTCGGAGGATCTTTGCTCAACCACCGGCTGCGGGGGCCCTGTCTGGACTGAGGAGAGCGACAGCGACACCCAGCCCGCACCGAACCTCAGGCCACCGCTGTCGATCGACGAGGGAAGACAGGGGACATAGCCCCGCAGCCGCGGAGCCCGGAGGGCGACAGACAGTGGAGCCTCAGTAGATGACTTCGCCCCTGGCGCGGCGGTCGCGGAGGCCTTGGAGGGCCTCCTCGAGGATGATCGTCGCCTCGGCGGAGCTGCGGCGCTCCTTCACGTACGCGAGGTGCGTCTTGTAGGGGAGGATCTTCGGCGGGGGCGGCGGGTTCTCGGAGTCGAGGTTGGCCGGGAGCCCGCAGCGAGGGCAGTCCCACTCCTGCGGCACGGCGGCGTCGGCGGCGAAGGCCGGTCGCGTCTCGTGCATGTTCGCGCAGAAGTACGAGACGTACAGCCGCGGTGCGGCGTCGCCTCTCTCAGCCTCGCCCATGGGGCCCGCGCCCACACGGCTCCCCCGGATCGCACTTCCTCCGGCCACGGTCGACCTCTCCTTGCTTGCAGATGGAAAAACAGGTGGAACGGAGGGGGTCAGACTCCGAAGCGGTACAGGACCAGCAGCGCGACGATGCTGGCGAGCCAGAGCATGGCGATGATGATGGTGAACCGGTCGAGGTTGCGCTCCGCGACGCTGGTGCCGCCCATGGACGACGAGACGCCGCCGCCGAAGAGGTCGGACATGCCGCCCCCCCGCCCCTTGTGGAGCAGCACGAGCAGGCAGAGGATCACGCTGGTGATGATGAGCGCGATCGAGGTGCCGAGCACGGGCCAGGTCATCAGGGGGACGAACAAGTTCACCGGGCAATCGTAACGGATAGTTCTCGTGCCCCAGAACGCGCTCCAGCCCCGGCCAGAGGGACGGGGCTGGAGCGTGGGAAATCGTTCTGACTAGCCCTGATAGAGCACGATCTTGGCGAACTCCTCAGGATCGAGGCTGGCGCCCCCGACGAGGGCGCCGTCGACGTCGGGCTGGGCCATGATGTCGACGATGCTCGACGACTTCACCGAGCCGCCGTACTGGATGCGGACGCCGTCGGCGGCCTTCTGGTCGAGCAGCTCCGACACGTACGTGCGGATCGCGCCGCAGACCTCCTGCGCGTCCTCCGGGGTGGCGACCTCGCCGGTGCCGATCGCCCAGACCGGCTCGTACGCGATCACCAGCGACGCCACCTGGTCGCTCGTCAGGTCCGCCAGGCACGCCTGCACCTGGTCGAGCACGAACGGCACGTGACGCCCCTCATTGCGCACGGCGAGGCTCTCCCCCACGCAGATGATGGGGGTCATCCCGGCCGCCAGCACCCGCTGCGCCTTGGTGCTCACGGTGGCGTCGGTCTCCCCGTGGTACTCGCGGCGCTCGGAGTGACCGACCACCACGTACCGGCAGCCGAGCTTGGCCAGCATGTCGGCCGAGATCTCGCCGGTGTACGCACCGGAGGTGTGCACCGACACGTCCTGCGCGCCCCAGCTAAGCGGGAACTTCTCCCCCTCGACCAGGGTCTGCACGGTACGGATGTCGGTGAACGGCACGATCACAGCGGCCTCGGCGGTCGCCTTGTCGTACTTCTTGTCCTGCAGCGTCCAGGCGAGCTTCTGCACGAGCCCGGTCGCCTCGACGTGGTTGAGGTTCATCTTCCAGTTGCCGGCGAGCAGCGGCGTACGACCCATGGGTCAGCCCTCCAGGACGTCGAGGCCGGGGAGTGTCTTGCCCTCCAGGTACTCCAGCGACGCGCCGCCACCGGTCGAGATGTGGCCGAAGGCGTCGTCGGCGAAGCCGAGCTGCCGCACCGCCGCCGCCGAGTCGCCACCACCGACGACGGTGAACGCCGAGGAGTCGGCGAGCGCCTGCGCGACGGCCTTGGTGCCCGAGGCGAACGCCTCGATCTCGAATACACCCATCGGGCCGTTCCAGAACACGGTCTTGGCGTCGTGTATGGCGTCGGCGAAGAGCTTCTCGGTCTCCGGGCCGATGTCGAGACCGATCGTCCCGGCGGGGATCGCGCCGGCGGCGACCACCTGCACGTCGCCCTCCACCTCCCGGGTGTCGAAGTCCACGCCGTCGGCGACGCGCGCGTCGACCGGCAGCAGGATCTGCTTGCCGGACTCCTCGGCCTTGCGCAGGTAGTCGGCGCAGGTCGCGATGTTGGCCTCGTCGACGATCGAGTCACCGATCTCGTGGCCCTGGGCCTTGAGGAACGTGAACATCATGCCGCCGCCGATCAGCAGCGTGTCGGCCACCTGCAGCAGGTTGTCGATCACCGCCAGCTTGTCGGCCACCTTGGCGCCGCCGAGAACCACCACGTACGGGCGCTCGGGGCGCGACGTCAGCTTCTCCAGGACGTCGACCTCCTTCGCGACCAGCGAGCCCGCCGCGTTCGGCAGCAGCTTCGCGACGTCGTACACCGACGCCTGCTTGCGGTGCACCACGCCGAAGCCCTCGGAGACGAACACGTCGCCCAGGGCGGCGTACTTCTCCGCGAGCGCCTGGCGCTCGGCGTCGTCCTTGCTCTCCTCGGCCGGCTCGTAGCGCACGTTCTCGCACAGCGCGACCTGCCCGGGGGCCAGGCCCGCGGCGATGCTCTGTGCCGACTCGCCCACCACGTCGTCGGCCAGCGCGACCTCTGTCCCGAGGAGCTCGCCGAGGCGCTTGGCCACCGGGGCCAGGGAGTACTTCGGGTTCACCTCACCCTTGGGTCGACCCAGGTGCGCCAGCACCACGACCTTGGCCCCCGCCTCCCGCAGCGCCGTCAGGGTCGGCAGCGCGGCGCGGATGCGTCCGGCGTCGGTGATGGTGTCCCCCTCCAGGGGGACGTTGAAGTCGCAACGGATGAGGACGCGCTTGCCGTCCAGGTCACCAAGATCGGGTACTGACTTCACCTGTGAGCCTTCCTTGACGAGGGTAGGTAGGTCAGAGCTTCGAGCCGACGAGAGCGGTCAGGTCGACGAGGCGGTTCGAGTAGCCCCACTCGTTGTCATACCAGCCGACGACCTTGACCGTGGTGCCGATGACCTTGGTCAGCTTGGCGTCGAAGACGCACGAGGCCGGGTCGGTCTCGATGTCCTTGCTCACGATCTCGTCCTCGGTGTAGACGAGCTTGCCCTTCATGGGGCCGGACTCGGCCGCGGCCTTGACGATGGCGTTGACCTCCTCGATGGTCGTCTCGCGGGAGGCCTCGAAGGTGAGGTCGGTGGCAGAACCGGTGGGCGTCGGGACGCGCATGGCGTACCCGTCGAGCTTGCCCTTGAGCTCCGGCAGCACCAGGGCGACGGCCTTGGCGGCACCAGTGGTGGTGGGGACCATCGAGAGGGCCGCGGCGCGGGCACGACGCAGGTCCTTGTGCGGGCCGTCCTGCAGGTTCTGGTCCTGGGTGTAGGCGTGGATCGTGGTCATCAGGCCACGCTCGATGCCGAGCCCGTCGTTGAGGGCCTTCGCCATCGGCGCCAGGCAGTTCGTGGTGCAGGACGCGTTCGAGATGATGGTGTGCTGCGCCGGGTCGTACAAGGCGTCGTTGACGCCCATCACGATCGTGATGTCCTCGTTCTTCGCGGGCGCGGAGATGATGACCTTCTTGGCGCCGGCGGTGATGTGCGCCTTCGCCTTGTCGGCCTCGGTGAAGAAGCCGGTCGACTCGATCACGATGTCGACGCCCAGGTCACCCCACGGCAGGGCGGACGGGTCCTTCTCGGCGAACGCCTTGATCTCCTTGCCGTTCACGTGCAGGGCGTCGTCGTCGTACGACACCTCGCCGGGGAAGCGGCCCAGGATCGAGTCGTACTTCAGCAGGTGCGCGAGCGTCGCGTTGTCGGTGAGGTCGTTGACGGCGACGACCTCGACGTCGGCGCCCGAGGCGACGAGGGCGCGGAAGTAGTTGCGGCCGATGCGGCCGAAGCCGTTGATGCCAACCTTGACGGTCATGGCGGGGACTCCTTGTCTGCCCGGGACACCCAAGGGCCCCGTGCTGCGGGATCGCGTGGACATCTGCAGCCTATCCACTCCCGGCGGCCAGCGTGCCGTCGTCCACGGGCAGCAGACAGCCTGTACGGGGGTGGCGGACCCAGGACCCACGCGTGCCGGTGGCGTGCCGGCCCAGGCCTCAGTCGAGGTCGTTGAAGTCGGCCGGGACCACCGTCGAGGTGTTGGGGATGCCCTGCTCGTCGGCCATCCGGTCGGCGGTCGACAGCAGCCGACGGATGCGGCCCGCGATGGCGTCCTTCGTGAGGGGCGGGTCGTGGAGGGCGCCGAGCTCCTCCAGGGAGGCCTGCTTGTGCTCCAGCCGCACGCGGCCAGCCGTGAGCAGGTGCTCCGGGACCTCGTCGCCGAGGATCTCCAGCGCCCGCTCGACACGGGCCCCGGCAGCCACAGCGGCCTTGGCGGAGCGGCGCAGGTTGGCGTCGTCGAAGTTGGCAAGCCGGTTCGCGGAGGCCCTCACCTCGCGGCGGACGCGGCGCTCCTCCCACATCAGGACCGTCTGGTGGGCGCCGAGCCGGGTCAGCATGGCGGCGATCGCATCCCCGTCACGGATCACCACCCGGTCGATGCCGCGCACGTCGCGCGCCTTGGCGGCGATCCCCATGCGGCGGGCCGCGCCGACCAGCGCCAGGGCGGCCTCGGAGCCGGGGCAGGTGACCTCCAGCGACATCGAGCGGCCGGGCTCGGTGAGCGACCCGTGGGCGAGGAACACGCCGCGCCAGGCCGCCACTGCGTCGCACATGCCGCCGCCGACGATCGCGGGCGGCAGGCCGCGCACGGGTCGGCCGCGCTGGTCGACGAGGCCGGTCTGGCGCGCGAGGGCCTCCCCGTCCTTGAGCACGCGCACGAGGTAGCGGTTGCCGCGGCGCAGGCCCGAGGAGGTCACCACGACCAGCTCGGAGGTGAGGCCGTAGATGTCGGCGATGGTGCTGCGCAGGCGGCGCGCGGCGGCGCCGGTGTCGAACTCGGCCTCGACCATCAGCCGGCCGCCCGTGATGTGCAGGGCGCCCGCGAAGCGGAGCATCGCGACGGCCTCAGCGCGGCGGTCGCACGGCTTGGTGGTGACCACCGTCGCCAGCTCCGCCTTCACCTGCTGAGTCAGTGCCATTGGCCTATCTTCCCACACGGCGACCCGGCTGGTCGGGCTCTGGTCAGAGCCCCATCACCTCCGCGAGGGCCGCCGCCAGCAGCAGCGGGTCGTGCCGCGCCGAGCCGTCGCGAGCCCCGAGACGGGCGACGTGGACCGTACCGCCGAGACTCTCCGCGAAGGCCGTGAGGTGGCGGTCCGACCCGACGAACCGCTCGTCGGCGATGACGTGCTCCAGCCGCAGGGCCGGCGCGTGCTCGGCTAGCACGTCGAGGTGCGCGCTCGGCGAGAACCCCGCCGTCTCCGCCGCCGGCACCAGGTTCAGCACCAGCACCCGTTGGCCCCGGGTGTGGTGGATGGCGTCGGCCAGCTCGGGCACCAGCAGGTGCGGGATCACCGACGTGAACCAGGAGCCCGGCCCCAGCACCACGAAGTCGGCGGCGCGGACCGCCGCGGTCGACGCCGGGTGGGCTGGCGGGTCGGCCGGGTCCAGACGGACGTTCAGGACCTGGCCCGGCGTCTTCGCGACAGTGGCCTGCCCGCGCACCAGGGACACCTCGTCCGGCGCCTCGGGCAGCAGGCCCACCACGTCGGCCTCGATGGTGAGCGGCACCGCCGACATCGGCAGGACGCGACCTCGCGTACGCAGGAGCTGGGCGACCATGTCCAGGCCCTCCACCGGGTCGGGCAGCTGCTGCCACAGCCCCGCGATGAGCAGGTTGCCGATGGCGTGACCGGCCAGCGGTCCCTCGCCGCCGAACCGGGACTGCAGCACGTCGGCCCAGAGGCGCCCCTCCCGGTCGTCGGAGCACAGGGCTGCCAGGGCCATGCGCAGGTCACCGGGAGGGAGGCAGTCCAGCTCCTGGCGGATCCGCCCCGAGGAGCCGCCGTCGTCGGCCACCGTCACCACCGCGGTCACCCGGTCGGTCAGCCGCCGGAGCGCCGCGAGCGTCGCCGACAGCCCGTGCCCGCCCCCGAGCGCGGCGACCGCGGGCAACAGGTGCGAGGTCGCCGTCACTCGAGGCCCAGGTCGCGATGGAGCACGGACACGGTGAGGCCCTCAGCCCGGAGCCGTCGCGCCAGCTCCTCCGACATCGCGGTGGAGCGGTGCTTGCCACCCGTGCAGCCGATGGCGATCTCCAGCTGACGCTTGCCCTCGTGGACGTACCCGGGGCGGACCGTGCCGATGAGCTCGATCAGCGAGGTGAGGAACGGCTCGGCAGCAGCCTGGCCCAGCACGTACGACGAGACGGCCTCCGACAGGCCGGTCTGGGGCCGCAGCTCCGGGTCCCAGTGCGGGTTCGGCAAGAAGCGCACGTCCAGCACCATGTCGGAGTCGATCGGCACCCCGTTCTTGAAGCCGAACGAGACGATGGTGACGCGGAGCTCGTCGCGGTCGGTCCCCCCGTACGCGTGGGCGACACGCTGCGCCAGCTGGTGGACGTTCAGCGACGAGGTGTCGATGACCAGGTCGGCCGCCGCCCGGAGCGTGGACAGCATCCGCCGCTCACGCTGGATGCCGTCGAGGATGCGACCGTCCTCCTGCAGCGGCACCGGGCGACGGGACGACTCCTGACGCCGGACGATCACGTCGTCGCTGGCCTCCAGGAAGCAGATCTCGGGCCGCACACCCTCAGCCTGCAGCTCGGCGAAGGCCCGCGGGATGGTCTCGAAGTCGCCGCGGGTGCGCACGTCGAGCACCACGGCGAGCTTGCGGATGCCGCTGTCAGAGACCACCCGGTAGAGGTCGGGCAGCATGGTGGGCGGCAGGTTGTCGACCACGTACCAGCCGTGGTCCTCCATCGCGTGGGCCGCGGTGCGGCGACCCGCCCCGGACACGCCCGTGATGACCGCCACCCGGGATGCCTCCGCCTCGTTCGCCACGCAGGCATTATCCACCGGTCGTCCGGCAGGCACCGACGGCTGGGGCCGGCGCTACTGCTCGGTGACCTCGCCGGTGGTGAGGTTGATGGCCTCCCCGACGGGCTGGGCGGCGACTGCGGCGGCCACCGCCTCGGCGAGCTTCGGCCCGAACCCAGGCACCGCCGCGATGTCGTCGACGGTCGCCGCCCGCAGGCGCTTCAGCGAGGGGAACTCGCGCCGCAGCGCCTTGCGCCGTACGTCGCCCAGCCCCGGCACGTCGTCGAGCAGCGACTCGACCATCGAGGTGGAACGCCGGCCGCGGTGATGGGTGATGGCGAACCGGTGCGCCTCGTCACGGATGCGCTGCAGCAGGTACAGACCCTCGCTGGTGCGGGGCATGATCACGGGGTACTCCTCCCCCGGAACCCACACCTCCTCCAGCCGCTTGGCCAGACCGCACAGGGCGACATCGGTGACGCCGAGCTCCATCAGCACCTCGGCCGCGGCGGCCACCTGAGGCGCGCCACCGTCGACGACGACCAGGCTCGGCGCGTACGCGAACCCGCGCGGCGCCCTCGTCGAGGCGTCGACCAGCCCGGCCGCCGCGTCTTCGGCCGTCAGCAGCTCCCGCTCCTCGTTCAGGCGCCGGAACCGCCGGCCCAGCACCTCGCGCATCGCGCCGGTGTCGTCGGAGGCGACCGTGCGCACCACGAACCGGCGGTACTCGGACTTGCGGGCCAGACCGTCCTCGAACACCACCATCGAGGCGACGGTCTCGGTGCCCTGCAGGTGGGAGATGTCGTAGCACTCGATCCGCAGCGGCGCGGTCGCCAGGCCGAGGGTCTCCTGGATCTCCTCCAGCGCCCGGTTGCGCGTCGTCAGGTCGGACGCCCGGCGGGTCTTGTGGCGAGCCAGCGACTCTGCGGCGTTGCGCTCGACGGTGTCGAGCAGCACCCGCTTGTCGCCACGCTGCGGGACCCGGATCGTCACCTTGGCGCCGCGCTCCTGCTCCAGCAGGGTCTCCAGCATCTCCCCGCTGGCCGGGAGCGACGGCACCAGGATCTGCGGCGGGACAGCCCGGCGCCGCTCCTCCGCGGGCAGGTCCCCAGGCACCAGGTCGGCGTAGAGCTGCAGCAGGAACGCCTCCACGAGCTCCGGCACGTCGCCGTCGTCGGCCCGGTCGGCGACCCAGCCGCGCTCCCCCGCCACGCGCCCGTCGCGGACGTGGAACACCTGCACCGCGACCTCCAGCGGGTCGACCGCCATGGCGACCACGTCGGCGTCGGTGCCGTCGGTGAGCACGATGGCGTTGCGCTCCAGGGCCTGGTTGAGGGCTCCCAGCTGGTCGCGCAGGACGGCCGCCTTCTCGTACTCGAGGTTGTCGGCGGCGATCGCCATGTCGCGCTGGATGCGCTTCACGATCCCGCCGGGCTGGCCGGCCATGAAGGAGCAGAAGTCGGCGACGATCTGGCGGTGGTGCTCCTCGTCGATGCGGTCGACGCAGGGCGCGGAGCACTTGTCGATGTAGCCCAGCAGGCACGGCCGGCCGGTGGCGCGCGCGGAGCGGAACACCCCCGTGGTGCAGGAGCGCATGGGGAACACCGGGAGCAGGGCGTCGACGGTCTCGCGGATGGCCCAGGCCTGCCCGTACGGGCCGAAGTAGCGCCACCCGCGCCGCTTGCTGCCGCGCCCCACGAAGACCCGGGGGAACTCCTCCGACCAGGTGACGCAGAGCCACGGGTAGGACTTGTCGTCGCGGTACTTGACGTTGAAGCGGGGGTCGTACTTCTTGATGAACGTGTACTCGAGCTGCAGTGCCTCGAGCTCGTTCTGGACGACCGTCCACTCCACCTTCGCGGCGGTGTGCACCATCGTGCGGGTGCGGGTGTGGAGGCTGGCCGGGTCGGCGAAGTACGAGTTCAGGCGCTGCCGCAGCGATTTCGCCTTGCCGACGTAGATGACCGTGCCGCCGGCGTCGATGAAGCGGTAGACCCCGGGGTCGAGCGGGATCGAGCCCACCTTCGGCCTGTACGTCGCGGGATCTACCACGGCGGTCACCCTACCCGCGGCCACTGACAGCCCACCCGGGGCCGTCACCGGCGTGGTCGAGGCGACCCGTCAGCCATGTGGCACAGTGGGCATCCCGACCCCGGAGGTGTGCCCCGTGTCCCCTGATCTCCCCCGCCGCGCCGTCATCGCCGGTGGCATCGTCCTGTCAGCCGCCGCGTGCAGCTCCTCGACCACACCCGCGACGCCGGGGTCGACCGCGCCCGCGAGCGCGTCGGCCGCGGGTTCGGTCGTGAAGAAGTCCGACGTGCCCGTCGGCGGGGGCTACATCATGCCGAAGGGCAGCTACGTGGTGACGCAGCCGAAGGCCGGCACGTACAAGGCGTTCTCCAAGATCTGCACCCACCAGTCGTGCCCGGTCTCGCAGATCACCGGCGGCACCATCAACTGCACCTGCCACGGCTCGAAGTTCTCGATCGAGGACGGGTCGGTCAAGCAGGGACCGGCGACGAAGCCGCTGCCGGCCGCCAAGGTCACCGAGTCGGGGGACGACCTCTCGGTCACCGCCTGACGCACCGGGTCAGGCGGTCGCCGCCGCCTCGTACGCAGGGTCGCTGCTGCCGACCTTGCGCACCGTGGTGAGGTGGCCGCCGAGGTAGCCGGCCGAGCCCGCCGCCGTCATCGCTGCGAGGCTCAGCACCTTGCCCAGACCGTGCCTGCCCGCCCGACGCGACATCCAGGACGCTGTCTGGAGGACCATGCCCACCCCGTTGGCGGCGGCGTGCACGACGGCCACCCGGCGCTCCCGCGGCCCGCAGTGCGCGTACTCCGCCCAGCCCGCGGCCACGGCCGGGACCGCGGCGAGCACACCGGCGCCCACGAGCAGCCGCGCCGCGTCGGCGCTCTCCTCGCCGGTGGCGTCGAGCAGGGCGGCGCTCAGCCAGGTGCCGAGGGGCACCTGGACCAGGAGCGGGTGCAGGGCATGGCCCAGCCAGTCACCCTGCAGCAGGCCCCGTACCCGGTCGTCCCGCGTCACGGCGCCGGACACCGCCTCGCCGAGAGAGGCGGCGCCGTCCAGGACGGTCGCCTCCTCCAGCCCGAGCACCGCCGGGACGAGCGGCGTCCGGGCCTGCCGGGCTGCTCGCCTCGCCGTCCCTGCCCTGTCGGTGTGGTGCGTCATCGGTGCCTCCCGGTCAGGGGCCAGGACCTGCCGTCCTGCCGCCGTGCGGTCACGATAACCCGCCGGCGTCTTGGCGCGGCCGGGCCCACCCCTCGGGGTTGCCCGTCCCGGCGCCCGCTCAGCCGCGGGTCTTGCGGGTCGCCTTCTTCGCCGTCTCCGCCGCCGCCGGCTTGGCCTTCGGCGGCTTGGCGACGGGCACGTCGGTGCCGGCGAGGATGTCCTTGAGGAACTCCCCGGTGTACGAGCCGGGGGTGCCCGCCACCTGCTCCGGCGTGCCCTCCGCGACGAGCTGGCCGCCGCGCGAACCGCCGTCGGGGCCCATGTCGATCACCCAGTCGGAGGTCTTGATGACGTCGAGGTTGTGCTCGATCACCACCACCGAGTTGCCCGCGTCGACGAGACGGCCGAGCACGCCCAGCAGCTTGCGCGTGTCCTCGAAGTGCAGACCCGTGGTCGGCTCGTCCAGCACGTACATCGTGCGTCCCGTCGCCCGCCGCTGCAGCTCCGCGGCGAGCTTCACGCGCTGCGCCTCGCCGCCCGACAGCGTCGGCGCAGGCTGCCCCATCCGCACGTAGCCGAGCCCCACCTCCACCAGCGTCGTCAGGTGCCGCGCAATGCCCGGGACGGCGGCGAAGAACTCCGCCCCCTCCTCGATCGGCATGTCGAGCACCTCGGCGATCGACTTGCCCTTGTACTTCACCTCCAGCGTCTCCCGGTTGTACCGGGCGCCGTGGCAGACCTCGCACGGCACGTACACGTCGGGCAGGAAGTTCATCTCGATCTTGATGGTGCCGTCGCCCGTGCAGCCCTCGCAGCGACCGCCCTTGACGTTGAACGAGAACCGGCCCGGCTGGTAACCGCGCACCTTCGCCTCCGGTGTCTCGGAGAACAGGGTGCGGATGCGGTCGAACACACCCGTGTACGTCGCGGGGTTCGACCGCGGCGTACGCCCGATGGGCGACTGGTCGACGTGGATGATCTTGTCGACCGCGTCGAGCCCGTCGATGCGGCGGTGGCGGCCCGGCACCGCCTTGCTGCCGTAGATGCGCCTGGCCAGTGCCGTGTAGAGGATGCCGTTGACCAGCGTCGACTTGCCCGAGCCGGACACGCCGGTCACCGAGACCAGCTGGCCGAGCGGGAACGAGACGGTGACGTCCTTGAGGTTGTTCTCGGTCGCCCCGACCACGGTCACGGAGCGCTTCGTGGACGGCCGTCGCGCCGTCGGCAGCGGGATGGTGCGGCGCCCCGACAGGTACGCACCGGTGAGCGACTCCTTGTTCGCCAGCAGCCCCTTCACCGTGCCGGAGTGGACGACGTGACCACCGTGCTCCCCCGCCCCCGGGCCGATGTCGACGGCCCAGTCGGCCGTACGGATCGTGTCCTCGTCGTGCTCCACGACGATCAGCGTGTTGCCGAGGTCACGCAGCCGCACCAGCGTCTCGATGAGCCGGCGGTTGTCACGCTGGTGGAGGCCGATGCTCGGCTCGTCCAGCACGTACAGCACACCCACCAGCCCCGACCCGATCTGCGTGGCCAGGCGGATCCGCTGCGCCTCGCCGCCCGACAGGGTGCCGGCCGGGCGGGACAGCGACAGGTAGTCCAGACCCACGTCGAGCAGGAACTGCAGGCGCTCGTTGATCTCCTTCACCACCCGCTCGGCGATCTGCGCCTCGCGCGCGCTCAGCTCCAGGTTGCTCAGGAACGCGGCAGCCTCGTCGATGCTCATGGCAGCGATCTCGGCGATGTTCTTGCCGCTCACCGTGACCGCCAACGAGGTCGGCTTGAGCCGCGCCCCGTGGCAGACCGAGCACGGGATCTCCCGCATGTACTCGGCCATCCGCTCGCGAGCGGTGTCGGTCTCGGCCTCGGCGTGACGGCGCTTGATGTACGGGATCGCACCCTCGTACTTCGCCGAGTACGTGCGCACCCGCCCGTACCGGTTGCGGTGCCTCACCAGCACGGCGTCGCCCACGCCGTGGAGCACGATGTGCTGTGCCTTGGCCGACAGCTTGGCGAAGGGGGTGGTCATCGAGAACCCCTCCGACTTCGCGAGGCCGCTGAGCAGGTTCTGGAAGTAGCCGGCGACCGTCGGCGTCGACCACACCGACACCGCGTTCTCCGACAGGCTCAGCGAGTCGTCGGGGATGATCAGGTGCGGGTCGACCTCCATGGTGGTGCCGAGGCCGCCGCAGTCGGGGCAGGCACCCCAGGGCCCGTTGAAGGAGAACTGGCGCGGCTCCAGCTCCTCGATGGAGATGTCGTGCTCGTTGGGGCAGGCCATCTTCTCCGAGTAGCGGCGCTCCCGGCCCGGGTCGTCGGCGGGCAGGTCGACGAAGTCGATGGACACCACGCCCTGCGCGAGGCGCAGCGCGGTCTCGACGGAGTCGGTGAGCCGCTGCTTGACCGACTCCTTCACCGCGAGCCGGTCGATGATCACCTCGATGGTGTGCTTCTTCTGCTTGTCGAGGGTCGGGGGTGCGGTGAGCTGGTGCACCTCGCCGTCGACTCGCACGCGCGCGTAGCCCTCGGTGGCCAGCTCGGTGAAGACCTCGACGTACTCACCCTTGCGCCCGCGCACCACCGGCGCCAGCACCTGGAACCGGGTGCCCTCGGGCAGCGCGAGCAGGCGGTCCACGATCTGCTGGGGCGACTGCCGGCCCACCGGCTCGCCGCACACCGGGCAGTGCGGCCGCCCGGCACGCGCGAACAGCAGGCGCAGGTAGTCGTAGACCTCGGTGATCGTGCCGACCGTCGAGCGCGGGTTGCGCGAGGTCGACTTCTGGTCGATGGACACCGCCGGCGAGAGGCCCTCGATGAAGTCGACGGCCGGCTTGTCCATCTGGCCGATGAACTGCCGGGCGTACGCCGACAGCGACTCGACGTAGCGTCGCTGCCCCTCGGCGAAGATCGTGTCGAACGCCAACGACGACTTGCCCGACCCGGAGAGGCCCGTGAAGACGATCAGTGCGTCGCGCGGGAGGTCGAGCGACACGTTCTTCAGGTTGTGCTCGCGGGCACCTCGGACGATGAGTCGGTTGATCACTCGGCACAGCCTAGGGCGCGGGTCTGACAGAACCGCAGCCCGGCCGTGGGTGGTCAGCGCCAAGAGGTGACCACTAGGTTGAGCCCATGACCGCACCTGTCGTCGTCGACGACGCCGACCTGGCCGCGATCAGGCGGTCGCAGACCGCGGCCACCCAGTGGCTGCTCGGGGAGACCATCACGATCTCCGACGCGGACTGGCGGCAGCCCACGGTGCTGCCGGGATGGACCCGGGCCCACCTCGCCACGCACATCGCCCGCAACGCCGATGCCCTGCGCCGGGCGGTGACGGGGCTGATGGACGGCGCCGGGTGGTCGATCGGTGACGACGACACCCTCCGCGACCTCGAGGTCGGGTCGCGGCGGTCCCCCCTCGACCTGCAGATCGACCTCGACACCTCTGCCAGCCGGCTCGACGAGGCGTTCTCCCAGCTCACCGCGGAGCAGTGGCGAGCCCCTGTCGCCGACGGCGTCGTGGTGGCTGACCTGCCCCTGGCTCGGCTGAACGAGGTGGTGCTGCACCACGTCGACCTCGACTGCGGCTTCGGCTTCGTCGACGTGGAGCCCGACGTGGCCCGCTGGCTGCTCGAGTGGAACGTCCGGCGTCACACCGACGGCGTCAGTGGACGGGCCGTGGTGCTGGTGTCGTCCGGCGGGTACGAGGCCCGGCTGGGCACGGAGACCACGTCCGCGCCCGTCGTGACGGGGTCGGACGCGATGCTGCTCGGGTGGCTGACCGGCAGGCTCCCGGCCAGCGCGGTCGCCGGCGCCGACCACATCGAGGTCGTCCCGCCGCGCTGAGGCCGTTGCGATCGTTCGCCAGGCGCCGGCGAGCGTCGGTCAGCGCCACTCGTCGGCGGAGCCCCGCACGATCGTGGGGTGGCGCCTCGACTTGATGAGGCTCGCGACCGTGGTGATGACGAGGGTGCCGATGATGACGCCCAGCGACACCGGCAGCGAGATCTCGCCGTTGAAGCCGAGCCGCTCGTCGAGGTGGTACTCGTGCATCGCGTGGAGCAGCAGCTTCACGCCGATGAAGGCGAGGATCACCGACAGGCCGATCGACAAATAGACCAGCCGCTGCAGCATGTTGCCCAGCAGGAAGTACAGCTGGCGCAGACCCATGAGGGCGAAGACGTTGGCGGCGAAAACCAGGTACGGCTCCCTGGTGAGGCCGTAGATCGCGGGGATGGAGTCCAGCGCGAAGAGCAGGTCGGTGCTGCCGAGGGCCACGATCACCAGGAACATCGGCGTCATGTGACGGACGCCGTCGACCATGACCTGGATCTTGTTGCCACGGAAGTCGTCGGTGAACCTGAACCGCCGCTTCACCCACCGGATCGCGAAGTTCTCGGTCGCCTCCTCCTCCTCGTCGCGCTCCAGGTAGTCCTTCACCAGGCCGATCGCGGTGTAGATGAGGAACGCGCCGAAGATGAAGAACACCCAGGCGAAGCGGGAGATCATGGCCGCGCCCAGCGCGATGAAGATGCCGCGGAAGACGAGCGCGAGGACGATGCCGATCATCAGGGCGTACTGCTGCAGGTGCCTGGGCACCTTCATCTTGGCCATGATGATGAGGAAGATGAACAGGTTGTCGATCGACAACGAGTACTCGGTCAGCCACCCGGCGAGGAACTCCCCGCCGTACTGAGGGCCGCGCAGGTACCAGACGCCGGCGGCGAAGAGCAGCGCGGCACCGATGTAGACACCGATGGCGATGCCGCACTCGCGGGCGCTGGGCTCGTGCGGACGGCGGCCGATGATGAGGATGTCGACAGCCAGCACGGCCAGCAGCACCACGATGGTGATGCCCCAGGCCAGAGGAGTTACGTGCACGGGAGAGCCCTTCGTCGAGAACATGCCGAATCGGCATGGAGGTCTCGTCCACCGGCTGAGCCGGCGGCCCGGCCGATCGCGGCTGCGATGTGCTGACGACCTAGGCGCTTGCGGAGTACTCCCCTCCAGCAGCCCGAGTCTAGCGCGTCGCCTCCAGCATCTGTCGCAGCTCCTTCTTCAGCTCACCCACCTCGTCGCGCAGACGAGCCGCCACCTCGAACTGCAGGTCGGCGGCCGCGGCCTTCATCTGCTCGGTCAGCTCGGTCACCAGGTCGGCCAGCTCGCCCGCAGGGAGACCCGAGAGGTCGCGCTTCGCCACGTCGGCCCCCAGCGCCGGCACCGGAGCCGCCTTTCGGCCCCGGCCGTTCGGCTTGGCCAGCAGCTCGGCGGTGTCCGCGTCCTCGCGGGCCAGCATGTCGGTGATGTCGGCGATCTTCTTGCGCAGCGGCTGCGGGTCGATGCCGTGCTCGGTGTTGTAGGCGATCTGCTTGGCGCGGCGGCGGTTCGTCTCCTCGATGGCGTTCTCCATCGACGGGGTGACCTTGTCCGCGTACATGTGGACCTGGCCGCCCACGTTGCGGGCCGCGCGACCGATGGTCTGGATCAGCGACCGCTCGCTGCGCAGGAAGCCCTCCTTGTCGGCGTCGAGGATGGCCACCAGCGACACCTCCGGCAGGTCGAGGCCCTCGCGGAGCAGGTTGATGCCCACGAGCACGTCGTACTCGCCCAGACGCAGCTCCCGCAGCAGCTCGATGCGGCGCAGGGTGTCGACCTCCGAGTGCAGGTAACGGGTGCGGACACCGTTGCCGAGCAGGTAGTCGGTCAGGTCCTCGGCCATCTTCTTCGTCAGCGTGGTGACGAGCACGCGCTCGTCGCGGGCCGTGCGCTCCTTGATCTCCCCCATCAGGTCGTCGATCTGCCCCTTGGTGGGCTTCAGCACGATCTCCGGGTCGACCAGGCCGGTCGGCCGGATGATCTGCTCGACGTAGCCGTCGGCCTTCGCCAGCTCGTACGCCCCCGGGGTCGCGGACAGGTAGACGGTCTGGCCGATCCGCTCGACGAACTCCTCCCACCGCAGCGGGCGGTTGTCCATGGCGCTGGGCAGGCGGAAGCCGTGCTCGACGAGCATGCGCTTGCGCGACATGTCGCCCTCGTACATGCCGCCGATCTGGGGGATCGTCACGTGCGACTCGTCTACGACCAGCAGGAAGTCCTCGGGGAAGTAGTCGAGCAGGCAGTCGGGCGCGCTGCCCGCGGCCCGGCCGTCGATGTGGCGCGAGTAGTTCTCGATGCCCGAGCAGCTGCCGATCTGGCGCATCATCTCGATGTCGTACGAGGTCCGCATCCGCAGCCGCTGCGCCTCCAGCAGCCGCTGGTCGGCCTCCAGCTCCGCGAGCCTCGCCTCCAGCTCGGCCTCGATGGTGTTGATGGCCCGCTCCATACGCTCGGCACCGGCGGAGTAGTGCGTGGCCGGGAAGACGTGGAGCTCCTGGTCATTTGTGACCACGTCACCGGTCACCGGGTTGAGGGTCGACAGCGCCTCGATCTCGTCGCCGAAGAACTCGATGCGCCAGGCCAGCTCCTCCCACATCGGGAAGACCTCCACCGTGTCGCCGCGCACCCGGAACGAGCCGCGGGTGTTGCTGATGTCGTTGCGCACGTACTGGATGTCGACCAGGCGCCGCAGCAGCGCGTCGCGCCCGATCTCCTCCCCCACCCGCAGCCGGATGGCGCTCCCCACGTACTCCTGCGGCGTGCCCAGGCCGTAGATGGCCGAGACCGTGGCGACCACGATCACGTCGCGGCGCGTGAGCAGCGAGTGGGTCGCCTTGTGCCGCAGCCGCTCGACCTCCTCGTTCAGCGAGGAGTCCTTCTCGATGTAGGTGTCCGTCTGCGGGACATACGCCTCCGGCTGGTAGTAGTCGTAGTAGGAGACGAAGTACTCCACCGCGTTGTCGGGGAAGAACTGCCGCAGCTCGTTCGCGAACTGGGCGGCCAGGGTCTTGTTCGGCTGCATCACCAGCATCGGCCGCTGCAGCCGCTCCGCCAGCCAGGCCACGGTGGCCGTCTTGCCGGTGCCCGTGGCACCCAGCAGCACGATGTCGTTCTCCCCCGCCTTGACCCGTCGCTCGAGCTCGTCGATGGCCGCGGGCTGGTCGCCGCCAGGCTCGAAGTCGGCCTTCATGGTCATCGGCGCCACACGACGCTGCACATCTTCGATCGGACGCATGCCCAGGAGCGTACGCGGCGCCACCGACAATCTGTTCTGACGCCCTGTGCCGCCTGGCTCCGCGGCTGTGCCGCTTCAACCGCGGTCTTTGCTCGTCGGTCTCGCGGCGCCTGGGTCGGCGCCTGTCGGGGTCCTGCCAGTCCGGTCGAGGGCGGCATAGCCGGGCTCCGTCAACCGCCCCCGCCCAGTCCTGTCGTGACGGCAACCCGCGGATGACGCCGAACGATCCCCGCTGCGCCGGTGACGTCAGACGGGACGCATCCCCGCAGGATGCGTCCCGTCTGGACGTCGAGCCGTGAGGCTCAGCCGGCCTGACTCCTGAGGACGCCGCTGGCCATCTGGTTGAAGTCCTTCTCCACCTGGGCCAGGTCGGTGCCCGGGACGAAGATCAGCCCGATGACCACCGCGACCCCGTCGGACTTGCGCACCGAACCGACGCTCACCAGGCTGACCGGAGTCGATCCCTGCGACGTGGTGAGGGTGCCGGTGATCTGGCCGTTGGCGACGCTCAACTTGGGGTCGACGGTCATCTCCTTCGTGGCGCTCCGCTTCACGTCGGTCATCTTCTTGGCCTGGGCGTTCAGGTAGGAGTCGACGACCTGAGCACCGGTGTTGGTCGGGGCGGCCTTCAGGGTCGAGACGATCATGACCGCGGAGGCGCCCTCCAGGACCACGCTGCCGGGTTCCTGGTCGGACACCGTCCACCCCGGCGCCGGGGTGACGACGATCCCGTTGCCGATGTCGATCCCGCCGACCGGCGGGGGGGCCTGCGTCTGCGTCGTGGGCGGCGGCGCGGGCTGCGACGTCTGGGTCGTGGGCGGCGGGGTCGGCTGGACCGAGGTCACCGGCGGTGAGCTCACCGGTCGGGTGGACGTCACCGGCCCGGGTGACACCGGCCCCGGCGGTGTGGGGGTGGACGGGGTCACCGTCGTCGTGCCCCCCTTGTCGCCGCCCAGGACGAACGCCAGGATCAGCCCGACCACGGCGGCCGCGACGAGGCCGCCCACGACGAGCGCGATGATCCTGCCGTTGCCGCGCTGCGGCGGGGAGACCTGCCTCGGCCCGAAGCCGCCCTGGGGCCCGTAGCCGCCGCCCTGCGGGTTGTACGCGCCACCCTGCTGCGGGTTGTACCCGCCCTGCGGCTGATACCCCCCGCCCTGCTGCGGGTTGTACCCAGCCTGCTGCCCCTGCGGCCCCCATGGTCCCTGGCTCATGCCTGCCCCTCCCGGTCCGACATGTCATGCGGGTCGCCGGCCAGCGGCGGTGGCGCTCCTCCGGCGGCCGCCGGGACCGGCACCTGCTGGCCTGAGTGGAGACGGGCCCCGACCCGTACGGACGTGCCGCAGGCCGAGCAGAACCCGGCACCGGGGTGCAATGGCATCTCGCACCGGGCGCAGAACTGCAGCACCCCGTCGGGGCCGACACCCGCCGTGCGGGCCTGGTGCTCCATCGCCGCCTCCATGAGACCGACGTGCAGCACCGAGCGCACCCGGAGGATGAGCACCCCCAGGATGGCGAGGCCCCAGAGGATGCTGAGCACCAGCCCGAGCACCGGGTTGTCGATGAAGCTGAGCAGGTACGTCCCGCCGAAGTAGGCGACCGAGGCCAGCGCCGCCTCGCCGAAGCCGCGGAAGTACCGGTTGGTGAACCCGTCGTAGCCCTCACCGAGGCCGGAGAACTCGGCGCACGCGATGCCGGTGGCGGTGCCCAGAACGAGCGGCTTGATGAACCCCTCCAGGGTCAGCAGGGCCAGCCAGGTGCTGCCGTCCTGCGGGGTGCCGAAACCTGCCGTGAGGATCGGCCAGTGCTTGACGAGGGTGTCCGCGGTCGCGTACGCCACTCCGGAGATGACACCGAAGGTGAGCCCGTCCATCAGGTCGTCGAACTTCGGCCGGCTCGCCAGGAAGAGCGGGCCGACCTGACGGATCACCTCACCGACGAGCGGTGCCAGCAGGCCGGCCACCAGGAAGCCCAGCAGGGTCGGCGAGCTCGATCCCTCGAACCCGATCCCGCCGAAGTCCTGCCGAGGCCGGATCGCGAGCCAGGCGACGGTCCAAGCCGCCCCCAGCACCAGCGTCAGCAGGAACGCCGCCCCGGTCACGGTGACTGGCTCGTCCTCCCAGAGGTTCACGTCGTAGAGGTAGACGATGTAGACGATCGGTACGGCGACCGCCGCCAGGACCACGGCCACGGGCGCCGCCCCGAGGATGGCGGCCAGCGCGACGGCGGCCAGCGCGATCTCGAGGGCCAGCCGGTAGGTGGCCGGCCGGGTCGCGGCGCCGCGCGGCATGATCGTGGAGATCAGGGCGAACGAGGCCACCGGCTCGTCGGGCTTGACGGCGAACGACTTTCGCCGGTCCTCAGTGCTCGTGCGCAGGTCGTTGCCGCAGGCGTGGCAGAAGTACGCCACCTCCGCCAACGAGGCGCCACAGCGTGGGCAGTCCACAGGTCCCCCTCCAGATCTCGGCGGCGCCTCGGCACGGACGCCTAGTACAGAGTGGACCCTCGGGGGGTCGCCTGACCAGAGCGGGCCGCTGAATACTGCGCTGGGCCCACGCCCAAGGACGGCGCCTACACCCTCAGTCCGTCGCCCGGCGAGACAGGAGCTCTGCCCAGAGCTGCTCGACCTGCTCGGCGAGCCGGTCTGGGCCGCCGGTGTTGTCGAGGACGACGTCGGCGACCGCCAGCCGCGACGCGCGAGAGGTCTGCGCCGCCAGCCGGGCCTGGGCGGCGGCCTCGTCCAGACCGTCGCGGGCCCGGAGCCGGCGCACCTGTGTCTGCTCATCGATGTCGACGACCACGAGCACGTCGAAGGACCGCTCTTGGCCCGTCTCGACGAGCAGCGGGATGACGTGCACCACCACCGACCCGGCGGGGGCGGACGCCTCCAGCTCGGCCGCGCGGGCGCGTACGGCCGGGTGCACGATGGCGTTCACCGCCGCTCGCGCCTCGGGGTCGGTGAACACGATGCGGCCCAGACCGGGCCGGTCGAGCCGGCCGTCAGGGCCGATCACGCCCACTCCGAACCGTTCCCGCAGAGAGGCCAGGGCCGGGGTGCCCGGCTCCACCACCTCCCGGGCCAGCACGTCGGCGTCGATGATCACCGCCCCGTGCTCCCGCAGCAGCTCCGCGACCGCCGACTTGCCCGAGGCGATGCCCCCGGTCAGCCCGACACGCAACGATGGGCCCCCGCCGGAGCGGGAGCCCATCGTCATCGTGCTGGCTGTCAGCTGTTGCCGCCGGTCAGCTTGTCACGCAGCGCCTGCAGCGCCTCGTCCGACGCGAGCGAGCCCTCGTCGGAGGAGGTGTCGCCCGAGGCGTACGTCGTGCTGCTGGCCGCCTGCTGGCCAGCCTGCGTCTCGGCGTTCTCCGCCTCCTCGGCCTGCTTCTTGTGGGCCTCCCAGCGAGCGTGCGCCTCGGCGTACTGCTGCTCCCAGGCGCGCTGCTGCTCCTCGTAGCCGGGCTTCCACTCGTTGGTCTCCGGATCGAAGCCCTCGGGGTAGATGTAGTTGCCCTGGTCGTCGTACGAGGCGGTCATTCCGTACAGCGCGGGATCGAAGTCGTCGGCCGCGACGTCGATGCCCTCGTTCGCCTGCTTCAGCGAGAGCGAGATGCGGCGACGCTGCAGGTCGATGTCGATGATCTTGACCATGACGTCGTCGTTGACCGCGACGACCTGCTCGGGGATCTCGACGTGACGCTCGGCGAGCTCGGACACGTGGACCAGGCCCTCGATGCCCTCCTCGACGCGGACGAACGCACCGAAGGGGACCAGCTTGGTGACCTTTCCGGGCACGATCTGGCCGATCTGGTGGGTCCGGGCGAAGGTCTGCCACGGGTCCTCCTGCGTCGCCTTCAGCGACAGGGAGACGCGCTCGCGGTCCATGTCGACCTCGAGCACCTCGACCGTGACCTCCTGGCCGACCTCGACGACCTCGGACGGGTGGTCGATGTGCTTCCAGGACAGCTCGGAGACGTGCACCAGACCGTCGACACCGCCGAGGTCGACGAAGGCACCGAAGTTGACGATGCTCGACACGACACCCTTGCGGATCTGGCCCTTCTGCAGCTGGGTGAGGAAGTTCTGGCGCACCTCGGACTGCGTCTGCTCGAGCCACGCACGGCGGGACAGGACCACGTTGTTGCGGTTCTTGTCGAGCTCGATGATCTTCGCCTCGAGCTCCTGACCCACGTACGGCTGCAGGTCGCGCACCCGGCGCATCTCCACCAGCGACGCCGGCAGGAAGCCGCGCAGGCCGATGTCGACGATGAGGCCGCCCTTGACGACCTCGATGACCCGGCCGACCACGACGCCGTCGGACTCCTTGACCTTCTCGATCGTGCCCCAGGCCCGCTCGTACTGAGCGCGCTTCTTGGACAGGATCAGGCGGCCCTCCTTGTCCTCCTTCTGCTGGACGAGAGCCTCGATCTCGTCACCGACGGACACGACCTCGAAGGGGTCGACGTCGGCCTTGATGGACAGCTCCTTGGAGGGGATGACGCCCTCGGTCTTGTAACCGATGTCGAGGAGGACCTCGTCCCGGTCGACCTTGACGACGGTGCCGGTGACGATGTCGCCGTCGTTGAAGTACTTGATGGTCGCGTCGATCGCGGCGAGGAAGTCCTCGTCAGAGCCGAGGTCGTCAATCGCGACCTGCGGCGCCTCGTAAGTTGAGGTCATGTAGTAGGTGCTCCGAGTACGTTGTGCGAGGCGCGGCGACCGCCGTCACGGGCCAGTGGGTTGGGACCGGCCGGACGTGCACGACCCACTCCTGGCCGAGGCCGCGCAGGTCACAGCGCCCGCTCAGCCTACCTTTCGGCGCCGTGCGCGTCCAACGGTGCCGGCGATGCCTCAGCAGCGGCCCGCGCAACCCCTCCCGGGCCTGTCCACGCCCCGAGCGCGGGTGGTTTCTGAGTCGGGTCCTCCGCCAGCAGCACCTCGGCCTGGAGCGCGAGCTGCTGCCCCACCGGCACGGCCTGCCGGGTCACCTGGGCGCGCCTGCCGGTCGTCTCCCACGGCGCCGGCGTGACCGACACCACCTCACCGAGGCCGGTCCGCTGCGCGGCCTCCTCCCAGCCGGGCCAGCGCAGGTCGAGGGAGAAGTGGCGCACCTCCCCCGAGAGCACCCACTCCACAAAGGCGGAGTGGCCCATGCCCAGGTCTTCCCACTCCAGCAGGTCCGGAGCGAAGTAGCAGACGTGACCGAACGGCGCCCCGTACGCTCCCCCGTCGATCGCGAAGCAGCCGCCGACTAGGTCCCAGCCCAGCAGTACGGACGCCGGGGCTCCGCGACCGTGGGACGGGGCACCCATCCCGTTGGCCTCGGCCAGGGTCGGCAGGTCGCCGTACCCACCGCCCAGCAGGCGCAGCCAGCCGTGGTCGACGAGCAGCCCTCCGCAGTCGTACGCCATCGAGCCCAGCGTGGAGCGCACCGTGACCTGCAACCGGTGCAGGGTCTCCTCGGCGCGACGTGGGTCGCGCGGCAGCACCTGGACCGGCACCGGGCACTGCTCGACCCAGCTGCGGACCTCGTCGCGGGCCGGGCCGTCGACGGCCAGGAGCTGGGCGACCGTACGGATCGGCAGGGGTTCCTGGCCCATCAGTGCGCCGCGTCGAACCAGGAGCGCCCCACACCCACCGACACGTCGAGCGGCACCTTGAGGTCGACGGCCGAGCCCATCTGCCGCCTCACCAGGTCCTCGACCTGCTCGCGCTCCCCCGGCGCGACCTCCAGCACCAGCTCGTCGTGCACCTGCAGCAGCATCCGGCTCTTCAGGCCGGCCTCCGCCAGGCCGGTCTCGAGCCGGAGCATGGCCACCTTGATGATGTCGGCGGCCGAGCCCTGGATGGGGGCGTTGAGCGCCATCCGCTCGGCCATCTCCCGCCGCTGCCGGTTCGAGCTGCCCAGGTCGGGCAGGTAACGGCGGCGGCCCAGGATCGTCTCGGTGTAGCCGCTGCGCCGGGCTGTGGCGACGATGCCCTGCAGATAGTCGCGCACTCCGCCGAACTCCTGGAAGTATTCGTCCATCAGCACCCGCGCCTCGCTGGTCTCGATGCCCAGCTGCTGCGAGAGGCCGAAGGCGCTCAACCCGTACGCGAGGCCGTAGTTCATGGCCTTGATCCGCGCCCGCTGCGTCACCGAGACCGCGTCGGCCTCCACGTCGAAGACGTGGCTCGCCATCACGGTGTGGAAGTCGTGACCGGATCGGAACGCCTCGATCAGCGCGTCGTCGCCGGAGGCATCGGCCATGATCCGCATCTCGATCTGGCTGTAGTCGGCGGTCAGCAGAGACTCGTACCCCTCCCCCACGACGAAGGCCTCCCGGATCCGGCGGCCCTCCTCGGTGCGGATCGGGATGTTCTGCAGGTTGGGGTCGGTCGAGCTGAGGCGACCGGTGGCGGCGATGGTCTGCACGTACGTGGTGTGGATGCGCCCGTCGTCGGCCACCGACTTCTGCAGCCCCTCCACCGTCTGCCGCAGCCGGATCGCGTCGCGGTGCTCCAGCAGGTGAGCGAGGAAGGGGTGCTCGGTCTTCGCGAACAGCCCCTCCAGGGCGTCGGCGTCGGTCGTCCACCCCGACTTCGTGCGTCGCGTCTTCGGCATGTCCAGCTCGTCGAAGAGCACCACCTGCAGCTGCTTGGGCGAGCCGAGGTTGATCTGCTTGCCGATCACCTCGTACGCCGCCGCCTCGGCGGTGCCCACCCGGGTGTCGAACCCCGACCAGAGCTCGTCGAGCAGCCCGGTGTCGACGGCGATCCCGGTGCGCTCCATCACGGCGAGCGTCCGCAGCAGCGGCAGCTCCACGTCGCGCAGCAGACTGGCGCCGCCCCTTTGCTCCAGCTCCGCCGACAGCGATTCCGCCAGGTCGATCACGGCGCGGGCCCGCACCATGGCGGCGTTGGCCGCCTCCGGCGCCCCGGAGTCGTCGTCGCCGGCCTCGAAGTCGAGGGTGAGCTGGTCGCTCTCGGCTGGCTGCTCGCCGGTGTCGACGCGCAGCTCCCGCTTGAGGTGGCGCAGGGCGAGGTCCGCCAGGTCGTACGTGCGCTGGTCGGGCCGCAGCAGGTAGGCGGCCACCTGGGTGTCGCTGACCAGGCCCTGCAGGTCCCAGCCCCGGGCCCACAGCGCCAGCAGCGGCCCCTTCGCGTCGTGCACCGCCTTGGGCCTGGCGGGGTCCGCCAGCCAGTCCGCCAGCGCGGCGTCGTCGTCGGGATCGAGCCCGGACACGTCGAGGTACGCCGCGGAGCCGTCCGCGCTCGCCAGCGCCAGCGCGCTGAGGTCACCGGTGCCGGAGCCCCAGTGACCGATGGGGTCGAGGCCGACCACGGTGCCGGCGCCGTGCGCCTCCAGCCAGCCGCGCACCTGCCCCGGCTGCAGCATGTCGCCGACCAGGTCGAACCCCCCCTCGGCCTGCGTCACCTCCGGAGGCAGCGTCTCCAGCAGCCGGTCGCGCAGCACGCGGAACTCCAGACCGTCGAAGATCGTGTGCACCGCCTCCCGGTCCCACGGCCTGCGCACCAGGTCGGTGATGGTGACAGGCAGCTCCAGGTCGCGCCGCAGCGCGTTCACCCGGCGGTTGGTGACGACGTTCTCGAGGTTGGCGCGGAACGACTCCCCCGCCTTGCCCGGCACCGAGTCGGCCTGGCGCACCAGGTTCTCCAGACCCTCGTACTGCTGCAGCCACTTCGCCGCGGTCTTCGGGCCCACCCCGGGCACGCCGGGGAGGTTGTCGCTGGTCTCGCCGACCAGCGCGGCGAGCTCGGGGTAGCGCGACGGCTCTACGAGGTAGCGCTCCAGCACCGTCTCCGGCGTCATCCGCGCCAGGTCGGAGACGCCCTTGCGGGGGTACAGCACGGTGACGTGGTCGGTGACCAGCTGCATCGCGTCGCGGTCCCCGGTGCAGATCAGCACGTCGACACCCTGCGCCGGGGCCTGGGTCGCCAGCGTGGCGATGATGTCGTCGGCCTCGTACCCCTCCAGCTCCACGTGCACGATCTGGAGCGCGTCCAGGACCTCCTTGACCAAGGCGACCTGGCCGCTGAACTCTGGCGGCGAGGCGGAGCGGTTGCCCTTGTAGTCGGCGTAGATCTCGCTGCGGAAGGTCGTGCGGCTCACGTCGAACGCCACCGCCACATGGGTCGGCTGCTCGTCGCGCAGCACGTTGATGAGCATGGAGGTGAACCCGTACACCGCGTTGGTGTGCTGGCCCGTCGTGGTCGAGAAGTTCTCGACCGGCAGGGCAAAGAACGCCCGGTACGCCACCGAGTGACCGTCGATGAGCAGCAGCCGGGGCGTCACGGGTTCGGTCATGCGGCTGACTCTAGTGCCGACCTCTGACAACGGCGTCGAGGGGTGTGCAAGGGTGCCGCCATGACAGACGACACCCTGCCGGAGTGGACCCGCGGGTTCAGCAGCGCGCTGGAGGAGAAGCTCGGCGTGGTGATGGAGCGGATCAGCGCGGAGGAGACCGTGGGGCGGATGCCCGTGGCCGGCAACACGCAGGTGGTCGGCATCCTCCACGGCGGCGCCTCGTGCGCGCTGGCCGAGGGGCTGGGGTCGTTCGCCGCGTTCGCGTACGGGCGGGAGCGTGGCCTGGTGCCCGTCGGCGTGGACATCAACGCCACGCACCACCGCGGCGTACGGGACGGGTGGGTGACCGGCACCGCGCGCCCGCTCTACCTGGGCGGCCGCACCGTGACGTACGAGGTCGTCATCACCGACGAGGCCGGCCAGCGCGTCTGCACCGCGCGGATCACCTGCCAGCTGCGGAACGCGCCGGCCTGACCCCGTACGGCCGGCGGCCGGGTCAGGACTCCTTGCTGGCCTTGCGCGTCTTCTTGGCCCCGGACTGGCCCTTGCTCGCGTGGTCGATGACGCCCTCGGCGACCTCGCGCATCGACTTGCGCAGGTCCATCGCGGTCTTCTGGATCCACCGGAACGCCTCGGCCTCGCTGAGGCCGCCCTCCTGCAGGATGCCCTTGGCCTGGTCGACGGCCTTGCGCGACGCCAGCCGCTCCTGGAGGTCCTCGACCTCGTCCTCCACGGCAATGATCTGCGCGAAGCGGGCGGCGGCGATCTCGATGGCGGGCACCACGTCGGAGGCGTCGAAGGGCTTCACGACGTACGCCATCGCGCCGGCCGCCGAGGCGCGCTCCACCAGCTCCCGCTGGGAGAACGCGGTCAGGATCACCACCGGGGCGATGCGCTCCTCGGCGATGGTCTCCGCCGCGGTGATCCCGTCCAGCTTCGGCATCTTCACGTCCATGACGACCACGTCGGGCTTCAGCTCGCGGGCGAGCTCGATGGCCTCCTCGCCGTCACCTGCCTGACCCACGACCTCGAAGCCCTCGTCGGTGAGCAGCTCCACGAGGTCGAGACGGATGAGCGCCTCGTCCTCGGCGACGAGGATGCGGCGGCGGGTCGTGCTGGCAGTGGGTCGATCGGTCGATGCGTCTGTCACGACGGACATCCTCTCACCTCCGGGCAACCTGGTGCGCCCGGTGGAGGGCCCCCCTGCCGACGGGGCTCCGCCGAGGGCTGTGGCACAATCGCAGCGGTCACTCGCCCGGGTGGCGGAATGGCATACGCGGACGGCTCAAACCCGTCTGCCCGCAAGGGCATAGGGGTTCGACTCCCCTTCCGGGCACCATGCGCGCGGGCCAACCGTGTCGCCCTGCGACGCCGGGGCGGCCGGGTCATCTGGCCTTCCGGACAGCCCCTGGAGTGACGCCGGTGACGCGGCGGAACGCCCTGCGGAAGGCTGCCTCGGTCGCGTACCCCACCGGATGGGCCACGACTGCGGGCGGGACACCGTCGCGCAGCAGGGCTCGGGCGTGACCCACTCGGTAGCGGGTGACCCACGCCATCGGTGCCTCGCCGGTGACCTCGACGAACAGCTGCGCGACCGTGACATGGACGCCTCCCGGGCGAGGGCGGGAAGGCTCCAGCCGGCACCCACGTCGCCCTGCACGGCCGCCATGGCGCGGGCCACCCGCTCCTCACGGACCGCCGACCACCATCCCGCCTCGGCCGACACCGCTGAGGCGGCCTGACGGACGGCCCGCATGGCGACCGCCTCGACGAGCCGGGAGCAGACCTCCGTCCAGCCCGGCGCGGCGCCGGCGGCCTCGTCCAGCACCAGGTCGGCGAGCACCCGCACCCGCTCGCGCTCCAGGGGCTCCTTGGGCGACACGGCCACACGGCCGGCAGCGCGGAGGGCAGTGCGGGCGCCGCAGGGTGCTCCAGGGTCAATGCGCCGCAGACGGCATGTACGGCGTCGGCTGGGTCACCCAGGACGAGCCGCTCGACGAATCCGCCCATCAGGCGGCGAGGGGCGTCCTGCAGGAGTACCTCAGCCCCCGAGCCGGTGCTCAGGAGGGTCCGGTCCCCCAAGCCAGGAGAGCCACACCACCTGGGCCCAGCGGGACCTCGTGGTCGTCGGCCACGACTGTGCACGAGCCTTCGAGCACCAGGTGGAACATCACCGTGCCCGGCATCGCAGGCAACGCCAGGCTGATGCCGTGGCCCAGGCGGGTGTCGCAGTGGAAGACCCCAGCGGAACGCAGCTCCGCCGTCATGCGCGCGAGGGGGTCACCCTCCCTCCCGGCTGGATGATCTGGCATGGATCTGGGCCTCTCAGTCATGGTGCGTCCGACGCGACGTCCCCGTTCTGGACGTAGCCCCCACCGGTCCCGCTCTTTCAGCGGGCCAGCCGCGTGGGTCGAACCAGGAGACCTTCATGACCACAGCTGCTGCTGGGCGGCGCAGCAGTCGCCCAGGCGGAGGGGCAGGCGCGGACGGCGCTGCTGGCCGGAGTCGCTAGCGGTGTCTACCTGGCCGGCGTGCTCGGTGTGACCGTGACTTTCAACGTCCCGCTCAACGAGACGCTGGCCCAGTGGAACGGGAGCCCAGCGCCGTTGAGGCGGCCTGGCGTGCCTTCTCACGGCCGTGGCAGCGAGCGAACGCCGTCCGCTCGGTGGCCGCGGTCGCCACGCTCCTGCTGGCGGCCGCAGCCCTCGGGCGCGTACGGATTAGGCGTGGTCCCAGGCCCGGCCCGCCTGGTAGCGGTGCACGTGCACGGTGTTGGTCTTGCCGGGGATGCCCATCGGCGACCCGTACACGACGACCAGCTGGTCGCCGGGCTCGCACAGCTCCTCCTGGCCGATCATCACGTCGACCGCCTCCAGGAGGTCCTGGATCTCGGTGTACTCGTCGGTCGTGTAGGTGCGGATGCCCCAGGCCAGGCCGAGCTCCTGGCGCGTGGCGTCCGACGGCGTGAAGCACAGGATCGGGATCTCGTGACGCAGGCGCGACAGGCGCCGTGCGGTGTCACCGGACTTCGAGAACGCCACCAGGTAGCGGGCGCCGAGCCGCTGCGCCACCTCGGCCGCGACCTTCGCGATCACGCCGCCGGTGGTGTGCGGGTCCCACTCGATCTGGTTGATGCCGGCGAAGCCGTGCTCCTCGACGTTGTTGATGATCCTGGCCATCACCGACACCGCCTCGACGGGGTAGGCGCCCACGCTGGTCTCGCCCGAGAGCATCACGGCGTCAGCGCCGTCGAGGACGCCGTTGGCGACGTCAGAGGCCTCGGCGCGCGTCGGGCGGGGCGCGGAGATCATGGACTCCAGCATCTGGGTCGCCACGATGACCGGCTTGGCCCAGCGGCGGGCGGCCTGGACGATCCGCTTCTGGACGAGCGGGACCTCCTCCAGCGGGAGCTCCACACCAAGGTCTCCGCGCGCCACCATGAACGCGTCGAAGGCGTCGATGATGTCGTCCAGGTTCTCGACGGCCTGCGGCTTCTCGATCTTGGCGATGACCGGGACCCGGCGGCCCTCCTCGTCCATCACCCGGTGCACGTCGACGATGTCGGCCCCGGAGCGCACGAAGGAGAGGGCGACCATGTCGATGCCCTGGCGCAGGGCCCAGCGCAGGTCCTCGACGTCCTTCTCGCTCATGGCGGGCACGCTGACCGCGACGCCGGGCAGGTTGATGCCCTTGTTGTTGCTCACCGGGCCGCCGACGATCACCTCGCACACGACGTCGGTGTCGGTCACCTCCCGCGCCCTGAGCTCGATGCGGCCGTCGTCGATGAGGATCATGTCGCCCGGGGAGACGTCGCCCGGGAGGCCCTTGAAGGTCGTGGAGCAGCGCTCGACGTCGCCCTCGATCTCGTCGGTGGTGATGGTGAAGGTGGCCCCGTTGACCAGGGTGACCGGGCCCGCGGCGAACCGCTTCAGACGGATCTTCGGGCCCTGGAGGTCGGCGAAGACGGGGATGTGACGGCCGGCGGCCTCGGCCGCGGCACGCACGGTCTGGAGGCGCTCCAGGTGCTCGGAGTGGTCGCCGTGGCTCATGTTGAGCCGGGCCACGTCCAGCCCTGCCGCGATCAGCCTCGTCATCTGCTCCCCGGCGGTGGCCGGGCCCAACGTACAAACGATCTTTGCTCTGCGCACGAGGGAACCCTAGTCCCTCTCAGGAAGCGCGGACCGCCTCCAGCGCTGCGGTGAGCGCATCGGGGTAGGACGACGTGAACGTCACCGTATCCCCTTGTGTCGGGTGGGTGAACGAGAGCTCCACGGCATGCAGCCACTGCCGGTCCAACCCGAGACGGGCGCTCAGCACGGGGTCGGCGCCGTAAAGGGGATCACCCACGCAGGGGTGCTTGATGGCCGCCATGTGGACGCGGATCTGGTGGGTCCGGCCGGTCTCGAGGTGGATCTCGAGCAGCGACGCCGACCGGTGCGCCTCGAGCGTCTCGTAGTGGGTGACCGAGGGGCGCCCGCCGGCGACCACGGCCATCTTCCAGTCGTGGCCCGGGTGCCGCCCGATGGGGGCCTCCACGGTTCCCTGGAAGGGGTCGGGATGGCCCTGGACGAGCGCGTGGTACACCTTGCCGACCTCGCGGTCGCGGAATGCTTGCTTCAGCACCGTGTAGGCCCGCTCGCTCTTGGCCACCACCATCAGCCCGGACGTGCCGACGTCCAGCCGCTGCACCACCCCCTGCCGCTCGGGTGCGCCCGAGGTGGAGATGCGGTAGCCGGCGGCAGCCAGGTGCTCGGTGACCGAGCCCCCGTCCCAGCCCAGGCTCGGGTGGGCGGCAACGCCGGCAGGCTTGTCGACGACCACGATGTCGGCGTCGTCGTGCACCACGGTCACACCGTCGGCCAGCCGAGGCGCGACCGGCACCTCTCCCGTCGGCACCGGGAGGGTCACCTCGAGCATGGTGCCGGCCCGGACCCGGTCGGACTTGGCGGCGGGACGGCCGTCGACCAGGACCCCCCCAGCGGCGAGCAGGTCCTCGATCCGGGACCGGCTCACCCCGGTCATCCGTGCCGCGGCGCTGTCCACCCGCTCGCCGTCGAGCCCGTCCGGCACGATGTGGACGCTCATCGCGCGTCCTCCTGGTCGTCGGTCCCGGCCTGCACCGGAGAGGGCTCCGGGCCCCCCGTGGCGGGGCCGCCCGCCGCACGTGGTGCCTCCGATGCGCAGGCGGCAGAGCCGTGGCGCACCGTTCCGTCGTAGCTCGCGCGGTCTCCCAGGGAGAGAACGATGATGAGGCCAGCGGCCGCGGTCAGGCACATGTCGGCGACGTTGAAGATCGCGAAGTAGGGCAGCTGGATGAAGTCCACCACGTGGCCGTGCAGGAAACCGGGCGCACGGAAGACCCGGTCGACCAGGTTGCCCGTGATGCCGGCGACCAGCAGGCCGGTGGCCACGGCCCAGGACCGCACCCGCACGCGCGGCGCCAGCCATCCCACGACCACGATGATGGCGATCACGGCGAGCACCGAGAAGAGAGGCGTGACCCCCTCCCCCATGCTGAACGCGGCCCCGGGGTTGCGGATCAGCCGGAGCGTGACGAGGCCGCCGAGCAGCCGGACCGGGTTCACCGGGTCCAGCAGCTCGACGGCCAGCATCTTGGTCGCCAGGTCGAGGGCCAAGCCGCCGGCGCCGATGGCACCGATGGCGAGCCGTGCCGAGTGAGCGCTGATCCTGCCCGGCACGGTGGCGCCTATCGCCGCTCCTCGCGCTGCTTGCACGTCACGCACATCGTCGCCCGGGGGAACACCTGCAGCCGGGCCTTGCCGATGGGCTCGCCACAGCTCTCGCAGGTGCCGTACTCGCGTGCGTCGAAGAGGCGCAGGGCCAGCTGGCTCTGCTCCAGCATCTCCATGGCGTTCTGGGCCAGCGACATCTCCTGGTCACGCTCGAAGTTGCTGGAGCCTACGTCGGCCGGGTCCCGCCCCGCCCCGTCGGGCCCGTCCCGCATCAGCTCGGCAAGCTCGGCCCGAGCCACAGCGATCGCCTTCTCCATGCGCGAGACCTCCTCGACGAGCTCCTCGCGCACCTCGGCGAGCTCCTCCTCGGTCCAGGGGTCCTCGCCCGGGGCCACAGGGATCACACCGGCAGGGGACGTGGCCTGGCCGGTCGTCTCCCCCTCGGGCTCGACCACCTGAGAACGGCGCTGGGTTGCCATCGGTTCCTCTCCCTCGTACGTCGGACCCGGACCTTACACGACCTGCCCCACCACGACTCCCCAGGCCCCCGCGAACCTCGTGCCAAGGGATGCGAAACGGCGCCCCACCGGCTGGTGGGGCGCCGTCAAGCAGGGTTGCTCAACTCAGCCCTGGTCGCCCATCAGGGCGTCGAGGCGCGGGGTGGACGAGCCGGTCGTGGAGGCCTCGTTCTGCTGGCGCACGAGTGCGGGGGTGTCCTCCGGCTCGAAGTTCGAGCCCTGCAGCGTCTCGATGTGCTGCGACAGGTGGGACACGAGCTGGCGACGGTAGTTGCCCTCGAAGTCGCGCAGGTGCGAGACCTTGCCGACCAGGTCGTCACGCTCGGACTCGAGCTGGGCGAAGAGCTCCGTACGCCGCTGCTGCGCCTCGCGGTCCACGGCGGCCGCACGGATCTGGGCCTCCTGCACCATGCGCTCGGCGTTCACCCGGGCCTCGGACTCCACCCGGTCGGCCTTGGTACGGGCGTCGGTGGTGGTCTCGTGCGCGTTCTGGGCGGCCTCGTCGAGACGGCGCTGCGCCTCGGCGGTCGACTCCTGCTCGAGACGGGCGGCCGCGGCCTGAGCCTGCGTGGTCAGGGTCTGGACGCGGTTGGTGGCCTCCGCCGTCAGGCGCTCCACCTCGGCGTGCGCCTCACGGGTGACCCGCTGCACGTGCGCGTCGGTCTCGGCCGTCCGGCGGGCGGCGTCGGCCTTCGCCTCGCTCACGAGCGACTCGGCCTGCTCGGTGGCGAGCTGCACGAGCCGTACGACGGCGGCGCTGGCCTCCTGGCTGGTGCTGACGACCAGCGGGGCGTTGCGCACGGTGCCGTCCTCGGCCACGGCGCGGGAGTTGAGCTCCTCGACCTGGGCCCGGAGGCGCTCGTTCTCCTGCGCCAGCTGCGCGGCCTCGTTGTTGCTGCGGGCCTGGGACTCGACGAGCTGCCGGAGACGCTGGTTCTCCTCGACCAGACCGTTGTCGTCGGAACCGGACCGGGCCTGGTCGAGCTCGGCCTGGAGCCGCTCGTTCTCCTGCTCGAGGTGCGCCGTCTGCTCGGAGGCGCGGCGCAGACGGTCCAGCTCAGCACGAAGACGGTCGTTCTCCGCCTGCATCTCGGGGTTGCTGCCCCCGGACTGGGCGGCCTCCAGCTGGCGGCGCAGGTGCTCGTTCTGCTCCCCGATGGTCATCAGGGTGGCCTCTACCTTGTCCACGAAGATGTCGACGTCGGTCACCTCGTAGCCATTGCGGCGGGACATGTGGAACCGGGTCTTGCGAACCTCGTCCAGCGTCATCGTCATCTGTGTGCACCTCTGAGAGAATGTGTTGCGCGAGCGGGAGGAAACATGCCGCAGCGGTCGTGACAGACCACCGTCCATCGGCCCGCTCAGGCTAACGCAGCCGTCACATGGGCACCAATGTTTCGGAACGTTCTCTCATGTAGTGCTCGAGGGCTGAGGTGAGCCGCAGGGGCCCGCGACAGCAGCCCCCGAGGCAGAGGTGCCGACCTCAGCTCTGGTTGAAGAAGCCCCCGGCGATCCGCTCCTTGTCCTCTGCCGTCACCACGACCTCACGCGGGCTGAGCAGGAACACCTTCTGGCTGACACGCTCGAACGTGCCGCGCAGACCGAAGATCAGACCGGCGGCGAAGTCGACCAGGCGCTTCGCGTCCTGGTCGTCCATGCTCGTGACGTTCATGATCACCGGGACGCCGTCACGGAAGTGCTCACCGATCGTCTTCGCATCGTTGAAGCTGCGCGGGTGCACCGTGATGATGCGGGTCAGGTCGGCAGGCTGCTGAGACGGCGACGACGCCTGCGCTTGCGACGCCGCGGAGCTGGTGGCAGCGGTGGCGCCGGTGCGGCGGGCCGACAGCTGGTGGATGCTGGCGCTCGGCTCGTCCTCCTCGGTCTCGTAGGACGAGTGGTCCACGGCCTCGGTGAGCTCGGGCTCGACCGGCTCCCCGCGGTCGTCGTACCGGTTGTCGGCGACGAGGCCCAGCCAGGCAGCGCCGCGCTTGATGAGTTCGGGCATGGGTTCCTCCTCGATGCGTACGGCCCGAGGCTAGCCGGATCACCGCCGCAGCCCCGGGAGGCTGCCGGGCGACACGCCCGGATGACTTCCCAGGCCACCCAAGACACGGGGGCGAGACCCGCGGGCGCTCCCTCCGAGCAGGCGACGATTGACAGTTGACGTCAAATGTCGGAGACCTTTGTTGCTTGTCGTCGTACGTTGTGGCCCGCCAAGTCGCGGCCCCAGCAGTGCCGCTGAGCGGAGGAGAATGGCATGAACCGTCGCCTTGCAACGTTCGGGGCCGCGTGCCTCGTCACCGTCTCGATGGTGGTGAGCGGGTGCAGCTCCTCCTCGAGCGGCCCGACCCCCCAGGCCGGTGGGTCCAGCGCCGCGCTCGCGGCCGAGGTGCCGTCGTACTAGCGCGACAAGGGGACCCTCGACGTGGGCGTCCGGCCCGCGGCCCCGTACGTCGTGAAGTCGGGCAACCAGTACTCCGGTCTGGCCATCGACGTCTAACGGTTCGCCGCCCTCTCGGAGCCGGGGCGATGGGAGCTGTGCCGGCACCTCGTGGGCGAGTCCATCACCACCGGCGAGCTCGCGCGTCGCAGCGGACAGCCCGTCTCGGCGGTCTCCCGGTCGCTGCGCCGCCTGCGCGAGCTCGGCCTGGTCTCGTCGATCAAGGACGGTCGCTCCGTCCACCACCGCATGGACGCCAGCATCCTGAAGCGCCTTGGTGAGGACGCGTTGCGGGTGCTGCTGCGCTGACCGGTGTCCCGTGGCGCCGGGGCGCGCAAGGGACGTGTCCTGCGGGGCCGACGGGCTCCGGCAGCTGGGCGGGCCGCGCTCTGACGACGTCCGTGGTGCCGCCGGGGGCGGGCGCCGGACTCGTACGCCACCTGGCAAGCCATCGGTGCAGACAGAAGGGAAATTTCGCTTCTGTCTGCATGGAACATGTGTTCAATGCGGGTCAGACGGCCTGGTACGGGTGAGGGGGCGATCGTTCGTCGGGGGCTGTACGTAGGTGGACCGCGTGCCGATACCACGCCGATGCCGGCCGCGGGGACAGGTGACCTGGGCCGGGCGGGGAGGCATCTCCCTTGCCGGCAGGGTCCTGGGCCCAGACGACCCGGTCAGGCCATCCAGACGAAGGCGCCGAGCCGCCCGGCGGCGGCGCCGTCACGGCGGTGGGAGTACAGGGAGGGCGTCTCGCGGGTGCAGACGCCGACGTCGTGCACGGTGACACCGGCCGAGACCAGGACCGCCGCGCTGCCCGCGCCCAGGTCGAGCCCGGCCGTCCCCTCGCGCGTCCTCGCCGCCACACCGGGCACCGCAGCCGCCACCTCGGCCGCCATCGCGTCCGGGACCTCGTAGCAGGGCCCGCAGATCCGGGGGCCGATCCACGCCGTGATGCGGCGCGCGCCCAGGCCGTGCATGGCGTCGATCGTCGCCTGGAGCACGCCGCCGGCCAGGCCCACCCTGCCGGCATGGGCCGCCGCGGCCACCCCTGCCGCGGCGTCGGCCAGGACGACCGGCACGCAGTCGGCGACCCGGATGCACAACGCCACCCCGGGCTGATCGGTCACCAGGGCGTCGGCCTCGGGGAGCCGTTCGCCTCCGGGCAGCGAGTCGCCGAGCTCGGCCCCGGGCGGCCAGTCGAACGCAGCTCGGACGTGGTGCACGGCAGAGCCGTGCGTCTGCCGCGTCGCCGCGACGTGACCGACGCCGAGCGCGTCGGCCACCTGCCTGAATCCCGCCGCCACGACGGCTGGGTCGTCGGTATCCGTACGCCCCAGGTTGAGCGTGCCCATCGGGCCGGAGCCCGGGCCGTCGAACCGGTCGGTGAAGGCGACGCCGACGCCCCGGTTGGCTTCCGGGCGGAGGTGGTGGAGGAACACCGACTACCTCATGAACTCCGGGATGTCGAGATCGTCGTCACCGGAGGCCGGCTGCTGCCGGAACGTGGGCGGCGACTGCCGCTCGGAGGCCGGACGGTCCATCGGCTGACGCTCGGTGGCGGGGGCCTGCGGCCGCTCGGTGGCCGGGCGCTCAGCGGGCGCGGCAGCGCGGGGCTGCTGCTCTGCCGGGCGCTG
>ERZ501016.35-NODE-35-length-74463-cov-17.666286_pt1 | contig 74463 bp, 68 predicted proteins | sample MGYA00248889_ERZ501016 | MGnify/ENA primary metagenome ERZ501016 (study PRJEB25958, sample SAMN03398594) | human skin metagenome | study: EMG produced TPA metagenomics assembly of the Human Skin Microbiome Metagenome (human skin metagenome) data set. | reverse complement strand
GCGGGATCATCAGCCTGGCGAACGAAGCCCGGCTGATGCCCTTACCCCCGGCGGGATCATCAGCCTGGGGGACGAAGCCCGGCTGATGCCCTTACCCCCGGCAGGGAAAGCCGGTGCGGGTGTCGACCACGTTGACCAGCGGCTCGCCGGTGACGTGCGCGGCGGCCTCGGGCCCATGCCGGGCGTCGAGATCGCGACGCCCGGCGGCCGCCCGGACACGGCGACCGCCGTGGCCGTCCAGCAGGCCGCGAGTCGTCACCGCCGGCTCACCCTCACGTGCATGCGGTCCGCTCGGTAACGTGGTCCGGGTCATGCCCGCGCTCGTCGTCTCCATGGAGGAGACCGATCTCGGGCTGGACAGGTTCCGGGCCTCCGTCGAGGAGGTCACCGGGGCCGCGGGCAGCGACCGCTGATCAGATCGACCACCGAGCACGACACCCTCCAGGAGGTCCCCGATGACCGTGCAGCTCGTCACCGCGTCCGACGCCGAGTCCCAGCGGGCGCAGGAGGTGGTCGCCGACGTCCCCACCGGCCTGTTCATCGACGGTGAGTGGTGCGACGCGGCGTCCGGCAAGACCCACGACGTCGTCAACCCCGCCACCGAGCAGGTCATCGCGACCATCGCCGACGGGGGTCCCGAGGACGCCCGCCGCGCCATCGAGGCGGCCGCCGCGGCCCAGCGCGACTGGGGTCGCACCGCCCCGCGGGAGCGCAGCGAGATCCTGCGCCGCGCCTACGACCTCATCATGGAGCGGCAGGACGACCTGGCGCTGGTCATGACCAGCGAGATGGGCAAGCCCGTCGCCGAGGCCAAGGGCGAGGTCGCCTACGCCGCGGAGTTCTTGCGGTGGTTCTCGGAGGAGGCGGTCCGCATCGGCGGAGACATGATGCTCTCCGGCGACGGCTTGACCCGGATCTTCGTGTCCCGCCAGCCGATCGGCCCGTGCGTGCTGGTCACGCCGTGGAACTTCCCGCTCGCCATGGCCACCCGCAAGATCGGCCCCGCCATCGCGGCCGGCTGCACGATGGTCTTCAAGCCTGCCCACCTGACGCCGTTGTCGAGCTTCGCCCTGGTCGACATCCTGGTCGAGGCGGGCCTGCCCGCCGGGGTCCTCAACGTCGTGTGCTCCTCCGACGCCGGCTCGGTCGTCGAGCCGTGGATGAGCAGCGGTCTGGCCCGCAAGGTCTCGTTCACCGGCTCGACCGCCGTCGGCGTGAAGCTCCTCGAGCAGGCGTCGCAGCACGTCATGCGCTCCTCGATGGAGCTCGGCGGCAACGCGCCGTTCATCGTGTGCGAGGACGCCGACCTCGACAAGGCCGTCGACGGCCTGATGATCGCCAAGATGCGCAACATGGGTGAGGCCTGCACGGCCGCCAACCGGATCTTCGTCCACCGCTCCGTGCACGACGCGCTCGCGGACAAGCTGGCCGAGCGCATGGGCGCCCTGTCGGTCGGCGACGGCCTGGCCGAGGGCGTGCAGGTGGGTCCGCTCATCGAGCCCAAGGCCCTCGACAAGGTGGTGGAGCTCGTGACCGACGCCGTGGACCGCGGCGCCGAGGTACGGTGCGGCGGCGACCGTCCCAAGGGTGCCGGCTACTTCTACCCGCCGACGGTCCTCACCGGCGTCGACCCCGGCTCGGCGCTCATGGAGCAGGAGATCTTCGGCCCCGTTGCCCCGCTCATCCCCTACGACACCGACGACGAGGTGGTCGAGCTCGCCAACGCCACCCCGTGGGGGCTCATGGGCTACGTCTACACCGAGAGCCTAGAGCGGGCTTTCCGCCTCGGTGAGGCCATCGAGACCGGGATGGTCGGCCTCAACACCGGTCTCGTGTCCAACCCCGCCGCGCCCTTCGGCGGCGTCAAGGCGTCGGGGCTGGGGCGCGAGGGCGGCAAGCTCGGTATAGAGGAGTTCCTCGAGGTCAAGTACCTCGCCGCCCCCCGGACCTGACGAGGAGCGCGGGACGATGACCTCCACCCCCGAGGAGTCCACGGATCGGCTCGCTGCGGTCCGAGCCCGTATGGCGCACCAGGGGCTGGCCGCACGCGTGGTCACCGACCCGCCAACCTGTTCTACCTGACCGGCGACAACGCGTGGTTCTTCTCCACCCCGCAGCTGCGCACGTGCCCTCCGAGGGCAAGTTGGGCGCGACTCAATTCCTCCGGCTAGCTAGCCCCCGGGTTCGGCTTGATTTGCCTACGACCCCCTCGTTCGGTGGGGAGGGTAGGGTCTGGAAAGTCACCACACAACGATTGGAGATTCACCATGAAGGCTGTGGTCTATCAGGGACCGCGCGATGTCGCAGTCACGGATGTCCCGGACGCGAAGATCGAGCGACCCACCGATGTCCTGGTCAGGGTAACGACGACGAACATCTGCGGCTCGGACCTGCACATGTACGAGGGGCGGACCTCCTTCGAGGTAGGTCGGACGTTCGGTCACGAAAACATGGGAGAGGTGGTGGAGATCGGCAGTGGCGTGGAGAAGGTCAAGGTCGGCGACCGGGTCGTGCTGCCGTTCAACATCTCGTGCGGGTTCTGCAAGAACTGCGAGCGCGGCCTCACGAACTACTGCCTGACGACGCAACCTGACCCGTCGGCCGCCGGTGCGGCCTATGGGTTCGCCGAAATGGGCCCGTACGGCGGCGGGCAGGCAGAACTGCTCCGTGTGCCTTTTGGTGACCACAACGCGCTGCGCCTGGGTGAGGATGCGGAGGAGAAGGAGAACGACTACGTCATGCTCTCCGACATCTTCCCCACCGGCTACCACGCCACCGAGATGGCCGGCGTGATCCCGGGCGACAGCGTCGTGATCGCCGGGGCTGGCCCCGTGGGACTGATGGCCGCCCTGTCGGCGACGATCAAGGGCGCCGCAAAGGTGATGGTGGTCGATCGTCACCCCGACCGGCTCGCTCTCGCCGAGCAGATCGGCGCGATCGCCATCGACGACTCCAAGGTCGACCCCGTGCAGGCTGTGCTGGACCAGACCATGGGGCTCGGAGCCGACCGCGGCTGCGAGTGCGTCGGCTACCAGGCCCACGACCCCCAGGGCAACGAAGACCCGGCCGCCACCTTGAATATGCTCATCAACTCGGTCCGGTTCACCGGCGGGATCGGCACCGTCGGCGTGTTCGTCCCCCAGGATCCGGGGGCCAAGGGCGAATTGGCCAAGCAGGGCAAGGCAGCCATCGACTTCGGCACCCACTGGTTCAAGGGACAGACCATGGGCAACGGTCAGGCCCCCGTCAAGAGGTACAACCGCCGGCTGCGAGACCTCATCGCGGCTGACAAGGCGAAGCCGTCCTGGATCGTCTCCCACGAGATCTCGCTGGACCAGGCCGCCGATGCCTACAGGAACTTCGACTCCAGGTCGAAGGGTTGGACCAAGGTCGTCATCAAGCCCGGCATGTCAGACGCAAAGAAGGCAAGCTGATATGGCAGCAGATCTTCAGGGCAAGAGGGTCGCGATCCTCGCCGCCGACGGAGTCGAACGCGTTGAGCTCGAGCAACCCCGCGAAGCGCTGAACCGCGCGGGCGCTCAGACCGAGGTCCTCTCGATCCACGACGGCGAGATCAAGGCCCGTAAGAACGACCTGGATGAAGCGGGCACGTTCACCGTCGACGGGTTGGTCGCCGACGCCTCGGTGGGCGACTACGACGCCCTGCTGCTTCCCGGCGGCACGGTGAACCCCGACCAGCTCCGGGTCGACGAGGACGCCGTTTCCTTCGTCCGCGACTTCGTCGAGAGCGGCAAGCCAGTGGCGGCGATCTGTCACGGGCCGTGGACGTTGATCGAGGCCGGCGTGGCCGCCGGTCGCACCCTGACGTCGTTCCCGAGCATTCGCACGGACCTGCGCAACGCCGGCGCCGACGTCGTCGACCAGGACGTGGTGGTCGACAAGAATCTCATCACCAGCCGCTCGCCGGAGGACCTGCCGGCGTTCTCCGAGGCCATAGTGTCCCAGCTCGCAGGCACCTCGACAAAGGAAGAGGAGAAGTCATGAGTGTGACCAAGGGATTGCTGGTCAGGTTTGACGCGTTGCCCGGGAAGGAGGACGACGTGAAGGAGTTCCTTGACAGCGGCCGTGCGCTTGTTGAGGACGAGCAGGCGACCACCGCGTGGTTCGCGATCCGCCTCGGGCCGACCTCGTTCGGGATCTTCGACGTGTTCCCCGATGACGCCGGACGTGACGCCCACCTGTCCGGCCCTGTTGCGGTAGCTCTTGGCGAGCAGACCGGCACGTTGTTCTCCGAGCCGACGATCGAGAAGCTCGACGTACTGGGCTCCAAGCTCCCCGCCTGACACCACAGACCGGGAGTACTGGCCCAGAGAGGAGGGGTCGCTGCGCACGGTGACTTCGGGCTTGCACAGCCCGCTGACGTCGTGGCAGCGGCCCCTTCTCTTGCGGCCTATCGCTCATCACCAACAGATCGAGGAACCGCGATGACAGCAACTGACGACGGCGTTGCCACGACGCGTTCACCCGAGGTAGCAGTGATCGGGGGCGGGATCGTCGGTCTGTCGACGGCGTACGCGCTGCGGGAGCAGGGCGTGCCGGTGCGCTTGTACGAGGCTGGTCTGCCCGGGACGGGTCAGTCCGCAGGCGAGTCGCGGATCTTCAGGCATGCCCACGACGACCCGCGACTCGTCGCTTTCGCGCGCGAAAGCCGCGGCGTATGGGATGAGTGGGCCGAACACTTCGACGTCGAGCTGGTCTCATCAGACGGTGTCCTGGCGATCGGAGACAGCGCCCTGGCGCGGCTGCGGGTGCTCGACCAGGTCGGCGGCGTGCAAGCGCACGAGATCGAGGCGGCCGAGGTCGCCCCGCGAATGCCGCTGCTCGCTGGGTACTCGGGGCCGGCGGTGCTCGACGAGTCGGGCGGCGCGATCCGCACCCGCGCCGCGATCACGGCACTCACGGGTGCCCTCGCAGATGCGGTCACCACCGGGGAGGTCATCTCCATCGATGCTCGCGCCGACGGGACGGTCGAGGTGCGCAGCGTCACCGACCGGGCTGTCTACTCCAAGGTGGTCGTGTGCGCCGGCCGCGAAACCGCCCGGCTGGCACGCAGCGTCGGCTTGTCGCTGCCGGTTCGCCTTGCCGCACACGTCCGGCTGACCTTCGACGTGAAGGCCGCCGCCCCGGCACGAGTCGCGTGCCTGCAGGACAGCAGCGGCGTCTTCGGCGAAGTCGGCGTCTACGCGACGCCGCTACCGGGCAACAGCAGTTACTCCGTCGGACTCAGCGAGACCGTCGGCGTCCGCGACGACGGAACTTTCATCGACCCTGCGGCCATTCGATCGCTGGACGAACGCGCACGCGAATACGTGACACGGGCGCTGCCCGGTCTCCACCCAGAGCCGCGCGACTTCCTTCACTGCTGGGTGACCGACCTCCCGTGGACTGAGGACGGCGTGGCCGTGTGGGAGGCAGGCTCTGTCTTTTTTGTGGCCGGTCACAATCTGTTCAAGCAGGCACCTGCGTTGGGTCGCGCTCTTGCCCGGGCTGCGACCGGCGGCGGTCTCCCCGCCGAGCTCACGCCCGAAGCGCGCCTCGGCGAGGCCCAGGGCTAGCCCAGGGTTGGTTCGCCAGGTCGATGACCCCGCCGGGGGTAGGGGCATCGACCGGGGATAGTTCGCCAGGTCGATGATCCCGCCCCCGGTAGGTACGTCTGGTCATCGGGCCCTCGCGGCCCGGACGCTCCGTCAGAGATAGGGCCTGGGCCGATGGCCGGCCAGCCCCGCCGCCCGCCCGGCGACACCGCACAGCGACACCGCGACCCCGGCGAGCCGCTCGGGGTCGCGGTGGTGCACGGCGCCGGCCACGTTGACGAAGGGCCACACGAGCGAGCGACCCAGCGCCGCCAACGTGTGGCCGTAGCCGAAGAACTCGACCTCGGTGTCGGCGTTGGCGGCGTTCTCCTCGAACGCGCGCAGCAGCGCACCCCGGTTGCTCAACCGGTGCGGGGGGAGCGGCTCGTGCACGACGGCGGCGGGCGACCACGCGAACCGTGCTCCGAGCGACCGCGCCCGCAGGAAGAACGCGAAGTCCTCCCCGCCGGACAGCCCGCGGTGCGGGGCGAACCACGGTCGCGGCATCCGGTCGACGAGCCGGCGAGAGAGCAGGAGGTTCTGCCCACCGTCGAGGGAGGAGACCAGGCCCTCGCGGCGCGGGGCCGAGGTGGCCAGCAGGTAGGACCGCACGAGCGTCGGGTAGGTCTTGGTGATGCCCATGTCGACGGGCCCGCTCGCGCAGTCGGCGTCGTAGCGCCGCGCACACTCCACCAGGGCCAGGAGCGCGCCGGGCTCGGGGCGGCCGTCGTCGTCATACATCACGAGGTACTCCCACTCCGGGTCGACCTCGTAGGCGGTCGTGACGAGGGCGTTGCGCGCCTGCGAGATGCCTCGCTCACGGACGGGACGCACCGTGATCGGGACCGTCGTGCCGCACCCGACCTCCTCGGCCACCCGCTCCACGGCCGGGTCGCAGTCGTTGTCCGCGACCACCACCGAGACCGGATGACCCTCGGCCTGCTTCGTCACCTCGAGCAGCAGCCCCCGCAGCAGCTCGGGGCGTCGGTACGTCGGAATGCCCACCACGATCGGCACAGGACACCACCCCCTGGTTCAAGCCTACGACCGGGGGTGATGGCCGTGGTGCAATTGTCCTGGAATCTCCAGGGCGTCCTCCCACGGACGGGTCAGCCAGTAGCGCTCCAGCTCGGGCAGCCCCTCTGGCTCGTCGAGTCCGTGCGGGCCGAAGCGCAGCGGCGCCACCTGCGTCGCGTAGCGACCGATCCGGCGCGCCTTGACGACGCGGTCGACCGGCACGGCATACGCCTCGACGTGGAACCCGTGCCGCGCGACCAGGCCGTCTATCTCGTCCTGCCCCGGCCGCGCCGAGCCGTAGGGCACGTCCTCGTAGTAGCCGAACCTGGTCAGGCGGTCGGTCAGGTGGTCGGTGAGCGTGTCCCGCACCCAGCGGTGGTCGGGGTTGACGCCGGCGCCGACGGGCGCGGCGTGCTCCCCGGTGGCCGGGGGCATCGCCCCGGCCTCCCCCCGGGACAGGGCCTCGCGCACCAGCCGTATGCCGCTGCGCCCGGCCCGCAGCCCGAGCCGCGCCAGGCGGCGGGCCGCCCGCACGCCCAACGGTCGGCGGGGCATCGGCGGGTCGGGCAGCACCCCGGTGGCGGTCGGCAGGAGCACCAGGCCGCCCTCGTGCTCGCGCAGCCAGGCATCGACCCATGCGGTGAGGGTGGCGGCGTCCTCGGGCGTCCGGCCCGCGGTGAGGTACTGCTGGTCGAGCAGGCCGAGGTGGTGCCGACGGTGCGGCGTCCCGGCGAGCGCGGCGTCGTCCTCGGCGAGCCGGACCTCCATGGCCTCGTCCGAGTCTTGGAAACCGGACAGTGTGTCCCACTCGGTGACCATGGGCTGGGCGGGGCGGGCCGTGCAGACGGTCAGGACGTCGAGCGGGGCCTCGCGGCCGATGAGCGTCTCGCAGGACAGGACGGCGTCGTCCAGGTGCGGAGACACCACGAGGACGGCACCGTTGAGGGGCGTGGGGATCGGCATACGGGCTCCTCCATCTGCGGGTGGGTCGACGGCTCAGTCCCGGGCGTCGCAGAGGGCCCAGGAGGCGGCCGCCGAGGCCACCGTCACGACCCCCACCGCCGGCCAGGCGCCGATGCTGCGGGCCAGCCGGTGCGACCCGACGAACCCGCCGAGGTAGGTCACCGCCAGCACGGCCGTCGTCCCCGGGTCGGTGCGCGCGAGCCAGGTGCGCCCGGCGAGCAGGCCGCAGGCCCCGAGCAGGACGCCGCCGAGCGGACGGACGCCGGTCTCGCGGGCGAGCGCGAAGCCGCCGGCCAGGCCGAGGACGGTGAGGGGGGCGGTGGACACGTCGGAGGCAGGCTTGAGATCCATGCCCCCACCGTATGCCGCCCGCCCCGGCGCAGGCGGGTGACCGGCGACGCGGCGGGGTATGCCGAGACCCATGAGCGACGACGACCAGAACCCGCACGTGACGGACCAGACCACGCAGCCCGACCAGGGGCCCTTCCACGACGTCGACCCGACCGGCGCGGGCCAGAGCGCTGACGAGCGGCCGGCCTACCCGGACGCGGACCAGGACACGGGTGTGGACGACCAGGGTGGCTACGAGGGCGGCGTGCCGGCCGGGCAGCAGCCCACCGAGCAGGTGCCCGAGCCCACCTCGGGCGACCCCGAGACGCCCGGCGAGTCCGACGAGGAGGGCAACGCCGAGGGCCTGACCCAGGGGATCAACGCAGGCTGACCTCCGGGTCGGCCGGGAGGTCCGACGCGGCGCGCGAGCCGACGAGCCCGCCCGTTCCGATGCGCTCCGTCGGGCCCCCGTGACGCCCGGTCACCCCCTCCTCCGGGAGGGTTGACCGGGCGTCCGCGATCTCATCCTTGCGGGGGAGGCGCGGGCCGCGACGTTCCGGCGAGGGTGGAGGCACACCGACCACCCAAGGAGACGTCATGAGCAGCAGCACCGCCCGCCGGACGATCATGGCCGGCACCGTCCTCACCCTGATCGCGTCGACCGGGGCCGCAGCGGCACCCGCCGTCGCCGCCCCGCAGCCCACCCACCTGGCCGACGCCCGCAAGCCCTCGCCGCAGCGGGTCCTGCAGGCGTCGGTCGACCAGCTCGACCGCGCCGGCGCCGTGGGGGTCGTCGCCGCGGCGACCCGCGACGGCCGATCCTGGTCGGCCGCGGCGGGAGTCCGCAGCACCACGACGCGCGTCCCCGCCCGGCCCACCGACCGGGTCCGCGTCGGCTCGATCACCAAGCCGATGGTCGCGACCGTCGTCATGCAGCTCGTCGACGAGGGCAGACTGCGCCTCGACACCAAGGTCGACCAGGTCTATCCCGGGCTGCTGCCGGGGCACGGCGACATCACGATCGAGCAGCTGCTCAGCCACCGCAGCGGGTTGCCGGACTACGTCCTGCCGCTGGCCAAGCAGGAGCAGGCGATGAAGCTCACCGTCGAGCAGTCCTTCGCCCGCCGGCACACTGACCGCGAGCTGATCAGGCTCGCCCTCACGGAGAAGGTGGGCAAGCCCGGCGCTGCCTTCCGCTACGCCAACACCAACTACCTCGTGCTGAGCCAGCTGCTGCAGAAGCGCACCGGTCAGAGCATCAGCGACCTGCTCACCCAGCGCGTCTTCCGCAAGGCGGGCCTCAAGGGCACGTTCTACGCCAAGGAGCGGTGGATGCCCACGAACTCCCTGACGGAGTACTACGTCGAGGGCCCCAAGGTGGTGGGCTTCCGGCAGAACGCCACGCTCTTCGGCGCCGCGGGGGCCGCGGTCTCCACGCCCGACGACCTCAACCGGTTCATGACCTCCCTCATGCGCGGCAAGCTCACGTCCAAGCGCAGCCTGGAGCAGATGCTGCGACCGCGCAGCGCCACGCCGATGTCCTACGGGCTGGGCGTCTACTCGCTGCCCGACCCCTGCTACGCGGCCCCCAAGGGCAAGACCCCCAAGGGCAAGGGCGGCACCAACGCGAGCACCAGGCGGGTCTACGGCCACAACGGCACCACCTACGGCACCCACTCGGCGTCGGTGAGCACCCGCGACGGTCGCCGGGCGGCGTCCGCGTCCCTCACCGGCCGGTTCTTCCCCCCGAGCGACCTCACGAAGCAGCCGATGCCCGACGTCGCCGTCGCGGCGGCGCTCAGGGCCCTGTGCTGACCGAGTCCGTGCTGACCGAGTTGCCCAGCGTCCGGCTCGTCCTCGGGGTCGCCGCCAGCGCGGCCCCGAGGGCGCAGGCCGCCGCGCAGCCCAGCAGCACCGGGGTCAGACCCCACGCGCTGACGGCGGGGGCGAGCAGCGCGAGGCCGAGCGGCGCGCAGCCGTAGGACTCGACGAAGTCCAGGGACGTCACCCGCGCCAGCCGCTCGGGCGGGACCTCCCGCTGCGTGGCCGTGAACCACGGGACGCTGAACACCTCGATGCCGATGCCGCCGAGCGCGTACGCCGCGAGCACCAGGACCGGTGACGGCGAGATCGCCAGCGCGAGCGGCACGAGCGCGTAGGCCCCGACCCCGGCGAAGGCCCACCAGCCGACGTTAGTCGGTCGCCAGCGTGCGACGAGCGCGGCCCCCACGATCGCGCCGACGGTGTAGGCCGTGATGGCGACGGCGAGCACCGTCTCGCCCCCGAAGCGGTCGCGCGAGACCAGCGGCAGCGCGACGCAGGTCGCGGAGTAGCCGAGCGCCATGACCGGCAGCAACCCGCCCAGCCCGGCCACGAACCACGGGTGCCGTCGCGCCTCCTGCACGCCCTCGCGCAGGTCGTGGGCGGCCACGCGCGCCAGGGCGATCGGTCCTGGACGTCGCGCGCCGGTCGCGTCGTCGGGGGGTGATCGCCCGCTGTCCCGGCTCGACGGCGTCGACCCCCTGGCCCGTATGCCGGGCCCGCCCGCTCGTGGGGTCGCCGCCTCGCGGCAGGGCCGCCGTCAGGACCCACATCACGGCGGTGGCCAGCAGGATCCAGGTCAACGAGATCCGCTGCGAGGCAAGCCCGGTCAGGGCCGGGCGAGCAGCGTCGCCACCCGGACGGACAGGCTCCTGGCGGCGTTCGCCTGCTGCCAGCCCTCCGGCGCCACCTGCTCGCGCACCATGGCCTGGAAGGTCGGGCGGCAGGTGGCCTGGCGACGGGACCTGGTCGCTGTCCTACTCCCCCCTCACGCCGACGCTCGCGAGTGCCCCGCCCCCTAGTGCGCCTACCGGGTGGACGCCTGGGCCGACGCCCGTCCTCCCACCACCGCACACCATTGGTCACCAATGGCGTCTGGGGACCCGTTTGGATCGTTCACAAACGTCAGTGGTGACCACTGGGCGGTCGGCTGGGGGAGGAAGGGGCGCGCCACGCGCCCACCCCTCGCGCCATTGGTCACCAATTACTCTCAGGGGCGCGATTGGATCGTTCACAAACGTCAGTGGTGACCAATGGCGCGAGGGGGTGTGTGTCGACACAAAGTGTTAACTCGGCAACTCAGTGTGAATGCGCAACGACAGGTGGTGACGGTGCGCGGCGGCTCAGGCGGGCCCGGCGTTGGTGGACGTCAGCGTCAGGAGCAGGCGCACCGACTCCTGCAGGTGCTCGGCCGCCCCGCGGTGGTCGCCGAGCTCACCCAGCGCCGTGCCGAGGTGGTGGTGGGCGTCGGCCAGGTCGGAGGCGGCGAGCAGGTGCCCGTCCTCGAGCACCCGCTCCATGTGGGCACGCCCCTGCGCCCAGTCGCCGGTGGCGCAGGCGTACTTGCCCTGCACCAGGTCCAGCTCGACCTGGTCGCTGCGGGCCGAGCTGAGCGAGAAGGCCGTCGCCGCCTTGGCGAGCAGCCCCGGCACGGCGTCGAGGTCGACGTCCGCCTTCAGCCGGAAGTCCGCGGCGGCGCGGTGCACCCGACCCCACCGGCGCAGGTGGCCGTCCGGGTCGATGGCCGCGATGGCCTGGTCGTAGTAGCTGAGTCCCGCCTGGGGGTCTCCGGTCGAGAGGGCGAGGTTGGCCAGGGCCCAGTAGGCGTTGCCGGCCTCGAGCCGGTTGGGGGCGTCCGCAGCGCCGCGGGCGAGGTCCGGCACCCAGCTGATCGCGTCGCTGTAGCGGTGCTGCTGCCCGAGCGCCGACACGAGCGCGGTGAGGGCGGCGACGCCGGTCGAGCGCCAGGTGGGGGTGGTGCGGAAGGCCATGACGGCGGCCCGGGCCTCGGTGACGGACCCCTCCAGGTCGCCGGTCACGCGCAGGGCGACCGACAGGACCGTGCGCACCCGCCCCTGCAGGATCGTGGACTGCTGCGTGAACCAGTGGTCGACGAGGGCTCGGGCCTGCTCGACGACCTGGTAGGCGAAGTCGTTCTCGATGCGCAGCGTGAGGTCCATCAGCGCGGCGGTCCACCAGAGGTCCAGGCGGTCGGCCTCGAGGGCGAAGTCGCGCAGGTCGGATGCGGCCTTGATGGCACCCTCGAAGGTATGGGTCGTGAGCACGCTGAGCGCCTCGGTCTGCAGGACCGCGGCGCGGGCGTCGCCGCGCTTGCCGGAGGCGAGAGCCCAGGCGCGGACGTGCTCGACCGAGAGGCCGAGCCTGCCGGCGACGTGCTCGACGATCTCGCGGCTCGGCGCGCGGTGCCCTGACTCCACGAGGGAGATGTAGCTGCGGGAGAACTCCGGCTCCCCCAGCTCCGACTGGGATAAGCCGGCCGCGACCCTCGCCGCGCGCAGCGCTACTCCGAAACCGTTCTCGTCGCTCATGACCTATTCCCAACTGTTGACAATGCGAGTAACGTACCGCTTGCCGCATCCCCCCGCCAGTAGGAGATTCCCATCATGATTGCCAAGGCCACTCGCGCCATAGCCGTTCTCACCCTCGCAGCCTTCGCTCTGGTGCCCACCGTCGGTGGCAGCTGGCCCACGAGCCAGGACCCCACGGTGGGCGGCAGCTGGCCCACCAGCCAGGACCCCACCGTCGGTGGCAGCTGGCCGACCGTGCTCGACGCTAGCTGATCTGCCTGGTCAGGGCCGCTTTCCTGGCTCGGACGCGCCCGACCGGGTGGTCAAGGCCCCCGCTCGACTCCTCGGAGTCCTGCGGGGGCCTTGCGCGTGCGGAGGGAGGGGGCCGTATGTCGTGCCGCCGGTCACCGACTCGCGATCAGGCGGGCACGGTCGCGTGCAGGGGCAGCTCGAAGAGGCGCTAGGCGTGGGTCAGGCCGCGCGGCGCCTTGACCGTCATGACGAAGCCCTCGGCCAACCGCCGCCGCCAGCTCGCGAAGCTCGCGTCCCGGGGCCAGCGGTAGTGGCTCGCGTTGAGCTCCACGGTCGCGAGCTCCGCGACGTAGCAGGCGAGCCGGTCCCCGGGACGCATGCCGGGCGGGTAGAGGACGCCGTCCCAGTGGGCACAGCTCCAGCCCGAGGTCCCGAGGAGGACGCTCACCCCTCGAGCTCGGCCAGCGCCCGTGGGATCTCGGCAAGCAGCTCGCGGGCGAGGAAGCCGCGCCGTCCGTGCACCGCGACCAGGCGCTCGCCCGCGCGGCCGTGCACGTAGGCGCCCCACACCCCGGCCTGGGCGGGCTCCGCGCCACGCCCGAGCAGCCCGACCAGCATGCCGGCCTTGACGTCGCCGGAGCCGCTGACGGCCATGCCCTGACCGCCGGTCTGGACCGCCCACAGGTCGGCGGTGGCGCGCGTGCCGGGGGTCGTGACGTAGGTCGTGGACGCGCCCGACACGACCACGGCACCGGCACGGCGGCTGAGCCGTAGCGCGGCGCCGAGCGGATCCTCCGACACGGCGTCCTCGTCCTCGTCGAGCGTCTGGGCGAGCTCTGCGGCGTTGGGGGACAGGATGACTCGCCCGTCCAGGTGCTTCACCCCGTCGGCGTGCTCGGTGAGATAGGCCATGCCGAGCGCGTCGATGACGACCGGCACGTCGAGGCGCGGCACGACGCGCTCGAGCAGCGCGACCGCCGCGTCGGGGGACATGATCCCGGGGCCCAGCAGGACCGCGGCGCAGCCCTCGGCGAGCTCGACGATCTCGTCGGCGGTCCCGGGGGCGAGGTTGCCGTCGTCGTCGGCGGCCAGACCCGCGACGTAGGCCTCGGGGATGGACATCCCCATCGGCACCGCCAGCGGCTCGACCGTGGCGATCTGGAGCTTGCCCGCGCCGGCGCGCAGGGCGGCCTCCGCGGCGAGCACGACACCGCCCGGCATACGGACGTTGCCGCCGACCACGAGGACGCGGCCGTTGCTCTCCTTGTCGCCCCCATCGCCGGGTAGCTGCCACTCGCGCAGCAGCCCCGAGGAGACGACCTCCGGTCGGCGACTCACGCGTCGGCCTCGCCGGCAGCGGGCTCCTCGTGGGTGGTCTGGGCGCCCTCGTCGTCCAGCGCCGCCGTCTCGGCGTAGGCGACCAGCTCGAGCGAGCCGTCCTCGGCGCGGTCGTAGGAGGTCATCGAGCAGTTGGGCAGCGGCGTCTCGTTGTCGATGGTGATGATCCCCTCCTCGTCGAGACCCTCCAGGACGAGGCGGAAGCTCATGATCACCGCCTGGTGGCTGAAGATCCAGACGTGCTCGTCGGCGTACTCCTGACGGATGTCGGCCAGGACGCTGCGGACGCGCAGGGCCACGTCGCACCAGGACTCGCCGCCCGGGGGCCGGTAGTAGAACTTGCCGACCTTGGTGCGGCGCTCGGCCTCCTCGGGGTGCTCCGCCCGGATGCCGTCGCCGGTGAGCCCGTCGAAGATCCCCAGGTCACGCTCGCGCAGCCGCTCGTCGAGGACCAGCGAGTGGTCCAGCCCCGCCTCCCGCAGGGCCGTCTCGGCCGTGCCCCGCGCCCGCGCGTACGGCGAGGACAGGATCACCTCGGGGCGGTGGGCCTCGGGCAACCGCGCCAGGTGGGCCCCGAGGGCGGTGGCCTGCTCGGTGCCCAGGTCCGACAGCGGGGTGTCGGCGTCGCGGTAGTCGAGCGCCAGCCTGCCGTGACCGGCCTTGCGGGCCTCGGCGTCCGCCACGTTGCCGAGGCTCTGGCCGTGGCGGACGAGCACGAGCCGGCGAGGGGCGGTGCGTCGCCCCGCGGCGATGGAGTCGGTCTGCTCGGGCACGATGCCTCCTGCGGGTTGGTCCGGGCGTCCTTTCCGGCTACCCCGTATGCCGCGCCGCCAGACCCCGACCACCCGCCCGCGGGTCACTTTTCGACGACGTTCCCCGCCCAGACGTGACCGTTCGACGAGGGGGTGGCGTGAGATGGGGGAGTATCCGGCATACGGCACATCTCTCCATCCCCTCACATCCCGCCGTCATCCACACCACGAAGGACACCACCGTGAGCACACCCGCCACCACCGCCCATGCACGGCCCGCCCCGAGCCGGACCAAGACGCTGCTCGGGACCGGCGTCGGCAACGCGCTCGAGTGGTACGACTGGAACGTCTACGCCACCTTCGCGACCTACATCGCGGCGCAGCTGTTCTCCAAGGCGGACCCCGCCTCCGCGTTCCTGTCCACCCTCGCGATCTTCGCGGTCGGGTTCGTGGCCCGGCCCTTCGGCGGCTACGTCTTCGGCTGGCTCGCCGACCGCATCGGGCGCAAGCACTCCCTGATGGTCGCCGTCATGCTCGCCTCGGGCGGCTCGCTGCTCATCGCCGTCGCGCCGACGTATGACGCCGTCGGGGTGTGGGCCTCGGTGATCCTGCTCGTGGCGAGGTTGCTGCAGGGCCTGGCGCACGGCGGCGAGCTGCCCTCGGCTCAGACCTACCTCGCGGAGGAGGCACCCCGCGAGCGGCGCGGGTTCTGGGCGTCCTCGATCTACGTCTCCGGCACCGTCGGCCTGCTGATCGGCATGTTCCTCGGCCTGATCCTCGAGACGACGCTCAGCGACGCGCAGATGGACGCGTGGGGCTGGCGCGTGCCGTTCGCGCTCGGGGCCGTGCTCGGGCTGTTCGCGCTGTGGATGCGCACCCGGCTCGAGGAGTCCGCGATCTTCGAGGAGGAGGTGGGCGGCGAGGGCGCCCCCCGCGAGAACGTGCTCGCCGGCGTGTGGCGCCACAAGCGCCAGGCGCTGCAGGTCATCGGCATGACCATGGGCCTGACGATCACCTACTACGTGTGGTCCGTCAGCACCCCGGCCTACGCCATCAAGGTGCTGAAGTTCGACAAGACCGACGCCTTCTGGGCCTCGATCATCGGCAACACCGTCTTTGTCCTCGCGCTGCCCGTGTGGGGTCTCGTGTCCGACCGGATCGGCCGCAAGATCCCCATCCTGGTCGCGCTGCTCGGCTCGGCGGTCCTCTACATCCCCATGACCTCGGTGATCGGGCACAGCATGGTGACGCTGGCGCTCGCGATCTCGGTGATGCTGATCCTGCTCGCCGGCTATCTCGCCATCGCGCCCGCGGTGTATGCCGAGATGTTCCCCACCGACGTGCGGGCCACCGGCGTGGGTGTGCCGTACGCCATCTGCATCGCGCTGTTCGGCGGAACCGCCCCCTACGTGCAGAACTGGCTCGCGGGGGCGGTGCAGTGGCGGTGGGCGTTCGCGACCTACGCCATCGTGGCGCTGCTGATCTCGGCCGCGACGGTGCTCACGCTGCCGGAGACGCGCGCCAAGGACCTCAGCCATTGACCGGTCCTGGCCGTATGCCGCACCCGACGCCTGGTGCGCGCCAACGGGTGGATTTCGCCACCGTCATGCGTGGCGTTCTCCACCCGTTGGTGGTGGCGATGACCCGTGAGCCCCGGGCTGGGCGGCACAGGTGACCCGACGGGGCACTTTCGGTGCTCTAACCGTCGGTCTGGCGCCGCCACGCGCCCCGGCGAGTCACTTCTGTCGTCGGCGTCGGCCGCGGGGTGGTGCTGGGGCGCGCCGAGGGGGCGGAGGCGTGAACGGGTGGGTTTGGCCACCGTCATGCGTGGTGTTCTCCACCCGTTGGTGGGAGCAGTGAGCCGTGAGCGCCCCATTGGGTGCTGGGGGTGACCCGACGGGGCACTTTCGGTGCACTAACCGTCTGTCTGGCGCCGCGACGCGTCCTGTCGGGTCACTTCGTGTCGTCAGCGGCGGCCGAACAGTTTCTTGAGGAAGCCCTTCTCGGGCACCGGCTCGGGAGCGGGGATGGGCTCGGGCTGGGCGATGGGCTCCGCCCGCGGCAGGGGCTGCGGCTCTGGCGTGGGCTCCGGTGAAGGGGTCGGCTCGGGTGCGGGTGCAGGCTCCGGCGAAAGGGCTGGCTCGGGCCCGGGCGTGGGTGCAGGCTCCTCGTCCGGCAGGGGATGCGGGGTGGGGGTCGGCTCGGGGGTCGAGGGCAGCTGGCCGGGGATGCGCTCCGGCTGGACCGGGGGCTCAGGGGCGATCTCGGGCTCCGGCAGCACGGGCTCGGGGACGACCGGCTCGGGGGTGACCTCGGGCTCCGACGCTATGGGCTCGACTGGCGTGGGCGCGGGCTCCGGCTCCGGCGACGGGGCGGGGGCGGACGCGGCGGCAGGCTCCGGGGCCGTCGGGTAGGCGAGTTCGTCCTCGGAGGGCTCGTCTACGCGGAGGCCCGGCTCACCGAAGTCGCCCGGCTGGTGCTCAGGCGTAGCGGCGGGCTGGGGCGTGGTCGGCTGGGCGACGACCTCGTCCTCGGAGGGCTCGTCCACGCGGAGGCCCGGCTCACCGAAGTCGCCAGCCGTCGGCTCGGCCACCTCGACGACCGGATCGGGCTGGACCGGCTCGGGCGTGACGGAGGCGGGCTCTATCGCAGCCGTCGCCGTGGGTGCGGGCTCGGGTGCGGGCTCGTCGCCATACGACAGGCCGACGAATCGCTTGGTGCTCTCGGCGAAGACGTGAACCCCGTCCTGCGCGGCGAGGTGCTCGACGATCCCGCGGGCCTCGTCGGCGTGCTCGCCGCTCGCGTCCGCAGCGCCCGACATGTCGATGACGGTGGTCGCGTTGATCACGGGCCGGCGGCGGGCGCCCTCGGGGAGGTAGTCGGCGTACATCTCGCCGACGCGGTCCGCGTCCTCGAACCAGTAGGTGTAGGCGTAGCCGTCACGCGTCCACGTCAGCTTGAGGGCGGTCTGCTCGGTGGACCCGCCGGGGACGGCCTCGTCGAGCAGGGCCACGAGGCGGTCCTTGTCGAGACCTGCGGCTTCGGTGGCAAAGATCATGTGCGGGTATGCGCTGGCCATGGGTCCAGTCTCCCCGATCGCGCTCGGGAGCGTGACACGGGTGGTGCCAGAGACCTGAGGCGGCCCCACGTGAGGGGATCCGTTCACGTCGTGCGCCACCGTCGTTCATCCGCCATTCGGGTGAACGACGTCCGACCTGCCTACCGTCCAGGCAGCGCCCCCGCGCCGGTCGACCCCCACGCACCCGAGGAGCCGCGGTGCTCGCTTCACCCGACAATGGGATCCCCGTCCTGCGGACCGACGACGCCCGTCGTCGCCGCCTCGTCGTGCCGATCCTGGTGGCCCTGGTCGTCGGCGCCCTCGTCGTGGCCCTCACGGCCGCCGGGCGTCAGGACCGGCTCGCCGGGAGCGGGTCGACGCTGGGGCAGCCGCTCATCGACCGATCGATCGAGGCCTATCGCTCGGCCGCGTCGGCCGACAACCCCGACCGCCCCGGAGCGACCGGCAACGACTGGGTGCTGGACGGCTCGGGGCTGGAGTACGAACCGGTCGGGTCGATGGGCGGGATCATGCGCCTCGCCGAGGACGACGTCGCCTTCGCCGTCTCGGACTACCCGCTGAGCAAGGCCGCCCTCGACGAGCGTCAGGTCGTCCAGTTCCCGCTCGCGGTGGGGGCGCTCGCGGTGGCGCACAACCTCGACCTGCCCCCGGGCGCGACGCTGCGGCTCGACCAGGCAACGCTCGCCGGGATCTACACGGGGGCGATCACCCGGTGGGACGACCCGGCGATCACGGCGCTCAACCCCGGCACGCGACTGCCGTCCACCACGATCACCGCGGTGCACCGCAGCGACGGGTCCGGGTCGACGGCCGCCCTGACGCGCTACCTGTCCGGTGCACCCGGCTGGACCGCGGGGCAGGGCGCGCTCGTCAGCTGGAAGGGCGGGGTGGCCGCCGAGCGGTCGAGCGGTCTCGTGCAGGCCGTGCGGCAGCGTCCGGGATCGATCGGGTATGTCGAACGCACGCAGGCCCAGCAGTCGGGGCTGCGACTCGCGCAGCTCGAGAATGCCGCGGGCGCCTTCGTGGGCCCGACGGACGCCGCGATGCGGGTCTCGGTGGCGGGCCTCGACTACGCGGGGCGTGACGACTACGTCGGGCTCGCACCGACCTCCGCCGAGCGCGCGGCCTATCCGCTGACCGTCCCGATCTATGCCCTCGTCGAGCGCCGACCGGTCCGAGAGACGGAGGCGCGCCAGGCCCTGGACTTCCTCCGCTTCGTGCTGGAGGACAGCGCCGACCTGCACGAGCGTGCGGGCTACCTGCCCCTGCCCGGCGCAGCCGTGGGGCAGATCGAGACCTACTGGCGCGGCCACCTGCCGTACGCCCCTCGCTGACATCGGCCCTCGCACCTCCGCCTCACGTCGGGCTCGCCCGAGCTCGCCCCACCTCCCAGCCCGCCCGTCACAGTCAGGACAGCACGCATGGACGTCGACATCTTCAAGGACATCCTGGTCCCCGTCATCGGCGGCCTCGGGATCTTCCTGCTCGGCCTGGAGTTCATGGACAACGGCATACAGGCGCTGTCCGTCAACAAGATGCGCAAGTGGCTCGCCACGATGGCCGGCACCCCCGCCAAGGGCGTCGTCGCCGGCACGATCATCACGGGCATCATCCAGTCGTCGACCGCGATGACGGTGATGACGGTCGGTCTGGTCAATGCCGGTGTGCTGTCGTTGCGCTCGGCGATCGGCGTGATCATGGGCGCCAACATCGGCACCACGCTCGGTAACGGCCTCATCGCCCTGCCGCTGGGACCGATCGGGCTGCTGAGTGCCGGGATCTTCGCGTGCGTCTACTGCTTCTCCAAGGTCGACAAGGTGCGCAACATCGCGCTCGCGGCCATGGGATTCTCGTTGATCTTCTACGGCCTCAACCTCATGACCGGGGGCCTCAAGCCGCTGCGCAAGATGCCCGCCGTGATGGACGTGCTGTCGTCCCTGGACTCGACCACGTTCATCGGCGTCGTGTCGTGCGCCCTGATCGCCGCCCTCATCACGGCGATGATCCACTCGTCCTCCGCGACCATCGGCATCGTCATGGGTCTCGGCGCCTCGGGGGTCCTGGAGTGGCAGACCGCCATCGCGTTCGCGATCGGCGCCGACCTCGGCACCACCATCACGTCCTGGATCGCCTCGCTCAACCTGTCCAAGAACGCCAAGCGAACGGCCTACGCCCACATCGCCTTCAACTTCATCGGGGTGTGCGTCGTGCTGGCCCTCTTCTTCCCTGCCATCCAGGTGCTGAAGTGGGCGATGGGCTTCTTCGGCGGCGACCCGGGGGCGGCGGTGGTCGTGGACGGGCAGGAGACCTATCCGCTCGTCCCGGTGGCCGTGGGGATGTTCTCGATCTTCTTCAACATCTTCAACGTGCTCATCCTCTTCCCCTTCGTCAGCACCTTCGAGCGGGTCCTGTCGCGGATCGGGCACACCGACGCGGAGGACGCCGAGGACTACGCGGAGCCGAAGTACCTCGACCGCTCGCTGCTGGGTGACTTCCCGCGCGCGGTGGGGGCGGTGCGCGCCGAGTCCGGTCGGGTGCTCGAGGCAGGCGCGCTGTTCATCGCCATGGCCCGCGGCGAGAAGCAGGCGCCCAAGGACACCGCCGAGCACTGGGAGGCGACCGACTCCCTGTCCCGCGAGATCCGGGCCTACTCGGCCGAGCTGTTCACGGACGACCTGGACCGGACCCAGATGGACCTGGTGGGCAGCCTGATCGAGGAGGCCGACTTCACGACCTCGCTCGCGGACAGCCTGCACCAGATCGCGCGCCGGGTGGAGCGGGACGACTTCAGCCCAGCGGGCAAGGCCTACATCGCCGAGGGTCTCGAGCGCGTCGACGTCGCGCTGGACCACGTGATCGACCGGCCGGAGACGGTCGCCCGCGAGACCGCCCCGTCGTCCTTCGAGGACCTGCGGTGGCGGGTCATCGACACCGCCAGCCTCCCCGCCGGCGAGAAGGGCGCCCTGCTGGCCCTCCTCGGCTCGATCGAGCGCGCCGAGGCCCTCGTCGCCCGCATCGCTGCGGAGCGCGCGTCGGTGGACCCGGGCGTCGCCGGCGGCGCGGTAGCCGAGCAGCCGTCAGGGTCCTCACCGTCGGCGTAGCCGGCGCCGCTCTGAGCGGGCGCGGTCAGAGCGGGCTGGCGACGCGGGCGAGGCGCTGGAGGCCCTCGGCATACCGGCGCTCGACCAGCGTCAGCAGCTCGGGGTGGGTGCCGAGGGGGCGGGTCGTGAGGTCGGCGCCGGCGCGGGCGATCACGTCGGCGAAGTGGCCGGGGCCGATCAGGTATGACGCCGCGATGACCCTGCGGGGGCTGCCGTCACGGGCCGCGGCCACGGCGTCGGCGATGGTGGGGGCTGCCGCCGAGCCGTATCCCACGGTGACCGGCCCGGCCCACCGGCAGCGCACGGCGTCGAGCAGGGCGTCGACGTCGGCCTGGGCGCGCTCGCGGCTGGACCCTGCGGCGGCCACCACGAGGGCATCGCCAGGTCCACCACCGGCGCCCTCGGCCCGGCGCACGAGGATGTCGGCGAGGATCGGGTCGGGTCCGAGCGCCCCTGTCGCGCAAGCGCTCTCGCGACCGGCGACGGCCTGGGCGATGTCGACCTCGACGTGATAGCCGAGCGACAGCAGGATCGGCACGACGACGACCCGCAGGCCCGCCCCGGTGAGGGCGGCGACGCTGTCGGCGACGTGAGGCTCCTGCACGTCGACGTAGGCCAGCTCGACCCGCAGGTCAGGCCGACGCCGCCTCAGCCGCTCGGCGATGCCGGTGACGGTGCGCTGACCCTCGGGGCTGCGGGTGCCGTGCGCGGTCAGCAGCAGCACCGGCTCCGGCTCGGCGAGGGTCGTGCGGGGCGCGACGAGACTCATGCCGACAGTCTCCCCGTTGCGGCCCCGGCCGCGGCGGATGCGCCCGCGCCCTGGTCCGCCGCGCCGGTGACCTGCACGCCGGTGACCTGACCAGCGGCGGGTAGCCCGGCGACCGCGCCGACCACGATGACGGCCGGGTTGGTCAGCCCCTCGCGCGCGACCGCGCCGGCGAGGTCGGACAGCGGGGCTCGCACCTCGCGCTGCCAGGGCGTCCAGGCCTGCTGGATGACGGCCGCCGGCGTCTGCGGGTCCCGGCCGTGCCGCACCAGCCCCGCCGTGATCTCGTGCAGCCTCCCCATCCCCATCAGCACCACGACGGTGTGCGGGGTCGCGGCGAGCGCGGGCAGGTCGAGCTCGTCGTGGCCGGAGACGGTCAGCACGCCGGTCGCCAGGCCGCGGTGCGTGACCGGTATGCCGGCCGCCGCCGGGGCTGCCATCGCGCTGCTGATGCCGGGGACGACGTGGCAGGGGACGCCCGCCTCGAGGCAGGCCGCCATCTCCTCGCCGCCGCGGCCGAGGACGAAGGGGTCGCCGCCCTTGAGGCGCACGACCTTTCGTCCCCGCTTGGCGTGGTCGACCAGGAGCTGGTCGATCTCCTCCTGCGGCACCGGGTGGTGGTGCGGACGCTTGCCGACGTCGACCAGCTGGACGGATTCGGGGAGCTCGGTGAGCACGGAGACCGGTCCGAGCCGGTCGTGGACGACGACGTCGGCCTCGTCGAGCAGCCGTCGGGCGCGCACCGTCAGCAGGTCCGGGTCGCCGGGTCCGCCACCGACGAGCCACACCTCGCCGACGGACGGGCTGGTCCCGGGCGAGCTGTCCGGGCCGGACGAGCCGCTCGACCTGGAAGCGTGGCCGGAGCCGGAGCCGGAGCCGGAGCCGGAGCCGGACGGGCCGGTGGACCCGGAGCCGGACGTGCCGGTGGAGCCGGAGCCGGAGGGGCGGTGCGGGAGCACCAGGGTGCCGAAGGGCGTCGACAGGGGAACGGGCGGGCGCGTCATACGGCCCCTCCCTCCACGGTCTGGCGGGCCCGCTCGGAGGAGGCCGCCGCCACCTCGGCCTGCTCCGCCGGCGCCACGCCCGCAGGCTCGGTCACGCACGGCCCGACCTGCACCCGTCCCGCGATGACCTGCACGGCCCACGAGCCCAGGCCCACGCTCGGCTCCGCGACGGCGCGACCGCTGCGGACGTCGAAGGCCTGCTTGTACATCGGAGAGAAGATCACGGGGACCTCCCGCTCCTCGACGGTCAGCGAGCCGACGAGGCCACGCGACATGACGTTGGCGTCGCAGTAGGGGTCGCGCTGCCCCACGGCGTGCACCGTGTCGTCGTGCAGCCGCACGATCGCCACCTGCCGGCCCTGCACCAGCGCCGGGACCGCCCGCTCGGGCTGCAGGTCACTGACGGCGCACACGTCGGTCCAGGTCACGCTCATCGCCGCACCTCCAGGGTGCTCCCACCGATCAGCACGGGGGCTCCCGGCTGGTTGCTGCCCGGCTCGACGGGGTGGCCCTCCGAGGTGACGACCTCGATGTCACCGTCGCCGCGACGGGCGGCCTCGCGCTCCTCACGGGTCGCCGGACGACGCTGGCCGCGCTCGACGACATACACGAGGTCGCCGTCGGCCTGGTCGGGGGCGTTGACGAAGGACGTGAACCGGGCCAGCTTGACCGGGTCCTCGAGCACGTCGCGCCACTCGTCGGAGTAGGACTCGACGTGCCGCTCCATCGCCCGGTCCAGGTCCGCGCCGATGCCGAGGCTGTCCTCGAGGATCACCTCGCGCACGTGGTCCAGGCCGCCCTCGATCTCCTCGAGCCAGGGCGCGGTGCGCTGCAGGCGGTCGGCGGTGCGGATGTAGTACATGAAGAACCGGTCGACCGTGCGGACCAGCGTCTCGGTGTCGAGGTCCTCGGCGAGCAGCACGGCGTGGCGCGGGGTGAAGCCGCCGTTGCCGCCGACGTAGACGTTCCAGCCGTTCTCGGTCGCGATGATCCCGACGTCCTTGCTGCGCGCCTCGGCGCACTCGCGGGCGCACCCGGAGACGCCGAGCTTGATCTTGTGCGGCGCCCGCAGCCCGCGGTAGCGCAGCTCCAGGTCGATCGCCAGCTTGACCGAGTCCTGCACGCCGAAGCGGCACCACGTGGAGCCGACGCAGGACTTCACGGTGCGCAGCGACTTGCCGTAGGCGTGCCCCGACTCGAAGCCTGCGTCGATCAGCCGCCGCCAGATGGCCGGCAGCTGGTCCATGCGCGCCCCGAACAGGTCGATCCGCTGGCCGCCCGTGATCTTGGTGTAGAGCCCGAAGTCGCGGGCGATCTCGCCGATGACGATGAGCCCCTCCGGGGTGACCTCGCCGCCCGCGATGCGGGGGACGACCGAGTAGGTGCCGTCCTTCTGCATGTTGGCGAGCACGTGGTCGTTGGTGTCCTGCAGGGCCGCCTGCTCGCCCTCGAGGATGTGCCCGGTCTCCAGGCTGGCCAGGATCGAGCCGATGACCGGCTTGCAGATCTCGCAGCCGCGGCCCTTGCCGTGCCGGGCGATGATCTCGCTGAAGCTCCGCTCGCCGGTGACGCGCACCGCGTTGAACAGGTCGGCGCGCGACAGCTCGAAGTGCTCGCACAGGGACCGGTTGATCTCGAGGCCGGCCTTCTCCTGCTCGGCGGTCACGACCTTCTTGACCAGCGGGAGGCAGGAGCCGCAGCTCGTGCCGGCCCTGGTGCAGGCCTTGACCTCGGCGAGGTCGGTGCAGCCGTGCTCGGTGATGGCCGAGCGGATCGTGCCCGCCGTGACGTTGTTGCAGGAGCAGACGCCCACGTCGTCCGGCAGCTCGGCCGTGGTGCGCGGGTCGGCCTGCAGGCCCTCCGGGACGAGGTATGACGAGGGGTCGGCGCCGAGCTGTCGTCCCACCATGGGCCGCAGCGAGGCGTAGGCGCTGGCGTCGCCGACCAGCATCCCGCCGAGGAGGGTGCGGGCGTCGTCGCTCATCACAAGCTTCTTGTAGACGCCGGCGACCGGGTCGGCATAGGTCACCTCGAGGGCACCGTCCGCGGTGGCGAAGGCATCCCCGAAGCTCGCGACGTCGACGCCGAGCAGCTTGAGCTTGGTGGACGTGTCGGCGCCCGGGAAGGTCGCGGTGCCGCCCAGCAGCCGGTCGGCGACGATCTCGGCCATGGTGTTGCCGGGCGCGACCAGGCCCCAGACGCGACCGTCGATGCACGCGACCTCCCCGATCGCGTAGACGGCGGGATCGCTGGTGACGCAGGCCTCGTCGACGACGACGCCGCCGCGCTCGCCGACCTCCAGACCGCAGGCGCGGCCCAGCTCGTCACGGGGACGCACACCCGTCGCGAACACCACAACGTCCGTGTCGATCCCACCGCCGTCCGCGAAGTCCATGCGGGCGACGACGCCGCGGCGGGCCTTGATCCGCTGCGTCGCCGTGCCGGTGCGCACCTCCACGCCGAGCGCCTCGATGAGCCGCCGCAGCGACTCGCCGCCACCCGCGTCGACCTGCAGCGGCATGAGCCGCGGCGCGAACTCCACGACGGTGGTGTCCACGTCGAGGGCGGTCAGCGCGCCCGCCGCCTCCAGGCCGAGCAGGCCACCGCCGATCACCGCACCGCGCAGGCGGCGGCGGTGCTGGGGGCGGGCGTCCTCGACATACTGCCGCAGGGCCGCCACGTCGTCGATGGTGCGGTAGACGAAGGTGCCGGTCACGTCCTTGCCCTCGACGGGCGGCACGGTCGCGAACGACCCGGTGGCGAGGACCAGCGCGTCGTAGGCGAGGGTCCGGCCGTCGCTGCAGGCCACGCGCCGTGCCTCACGGTCGATCCGCGTGACCGCGACGCCGCGCCGCAGCGTGACCTGCTCGTCGCGCCACAGGGACTGGTCGCCGAGCGCGAGGTCGTCCGCGTCGCGGCCGCTGAAGTAGCTCGTCAGGGCCACCCGGTCGTAGGGGGCGCGGGGCTCCTCCGCGAGGAGGGTGACGCGCCAGGACGCGTCGGTGTCGCGGGCGCGCAGGGCCTCGACGAGTCGTTGGGCGACCATGCCGCCGCCCACGACGACGAGGTGGCGCTGGGTGCTGCCGGTCATCGGTCCTCCTGTGCTGGTGCGTTCCTCGACGCTAGGAAGGGGTTGTTACGCCGAGGCGGGCGCTGTGTTTCGGGCGTGCTACACGCGGTAACAACCCAGCGTCATCGATGTCGGACGCGGTGCTCGCGGGGTCGCCGTCGACCTCGGCCAGCCACTCCAGCAGCCCCTGCACGGTGGCGGTGCACGTGCCGCAGCCCGTCGTGGCGCGCGTGCGGCAGGCGACGTCGTCGACCGTGCGGTCGCCCGCGGCGTGGGCCGCGACGATGTGGGACTTGGCGACGCCGTTGCAGCGGCACACGGTCGCCCGCCCCGGGATCAGGGCCGGGGACTGGGCGGTCGGCAGCCCACCACCGCCCTCGCTCGCCCGCAGCAGCAGCTGGGCGGGGTCGGCCGGCACGGGCAGCCCGCGCTCGTAGGTCGCCGTCAGGTCCGCCGCCAGCTGCGCGTCCCCGACCACGCTCGCCCCCACGAGCACGCCGTCGCGCACGCCCACCCGGACCCGGCGCCGGGAGCGCAGGTCGGTAACGGTCACGACGTGCACGTCGGTGTCGGCCAGGTCGTCGTCTGGCAGGGTGCCCAGCGCGACGACCGTGAGGTCCTTGGCCTTGAGTCGTATGACGTCTCCGCCCGCCGCCTCGGGGGCCGGAGCCATCAGCGCAGCCGCCGCCTCGGGGGTGGAGCCCGTCGGCGCAGCGGCCCCGTCGGTCGGACCCGTCGACCGCGAGTCGCCCTGTCGCGCCAGGCGTCTCGCGACGGCCGCCGCCTGGTCCCAGCCGGGCGCGAGCAGCCCGCTGCACCCTCCGGGGGGTTCGGCGCAGTCGCCGATCGCCGAGACCCGTGGGTCTGCCAGGGATCTCAGGTCGGAGTCGACGAGGACGCCCGCGGCGCAGGGCAGCCCGGCGTCGGCCGCCAGGTCGGAGCGTGGCCGCACACCGGTCGCGATGAGGAGCAGACCGCCCTCGACGACGGAGCCGTCGGCGAGCCGCAGCCCCGCCACCGCACCGTCGTGGACGACCACCTCGGCCGCCCGGCCGCCCGTGACGACGTCGATCCCGTTGTCGCGCAACGCGTGCCGCAGCACGGTCGCCGAGGCCGCGTCCAGCTGGCGGTCCAGCGGTCCGGCGCCGGAGTGCACCACGGTGACCGGCACGGCGTGGGCGCGCAGCCCCACTGCCGCCTCGACGCCGAGCAGGCCGCCGCCGAGGACGATCGCCCGCCCCACGGATCCCACGCGTGCGAGAACCGCCCGGCAGTCCGCGAGCGTCCGCAGGGCGTGGACGCCCGAGGGCCACCGCGACGCGTCCTCCAGGCCGGCGAGCGGCGGCACGCGCGGGTCGGCACCGGTCGCGAGCACGACCTGGTCGTAGGGGTGCTCGTCGCCGTGCTCGTCCACGACCAGCTGGCGCTCGCGGTCCAGGCGCACGGCTGCGACGCCGTCCAGCAGCCGCACCCAGGTGGCGCGGTGCGGCATCGCGAGCCCGTCGACGGCCGCGCGTCCGCCGATGACCTCGGACAGCATGAGCCGGTTGTAGGCCCCCTCGGGCTCCGCGCCGATGACGGTGACGTCGAGGGCGGCGGGGTCGGCATACCGGTCCAGGTCGTCGATCAGTCGCGCCGCCACCATGCCGTGGCCGACGACGACGATGCGGGTGCGGTCAGGCACGGGGATCTCCTTGGGCGGCGCGGATGCTCACGGCCGTGACCTTGAACTCCGGCATGCCGCTGACGGGGTCGGTGGCGGGGTTGGTGAGGGCGTTGGCGCGCTCGGCCCCGGGGAAGTGGAAGGGAACGAACACCGACTCGGGCCGGATCTCGCGCGACAGCCGGGCCGGCGCCGTGCACGACCCGCGCGCGGAGGTGAGGGTCACGTCCTGACCCTCCTCGATCCCGAGGGTGGCGGCCGTCCGCGGGTGCAGCTGCACGAACGCCCGCGGCTCGCCGGCCACCAGCTCGCGAACCCGCCGGGTCTGCGCCCCCGACTGGTAGTGCTGCAGCACGCGACCGGTGATGGCGTAGTACGGCGCGCTTGAACGCAGCTCGTCGTCCACGCCGCGAGGCTCGACGGGCAGCATGCGGGCCCGGCCGTCCGGCGTGGCGAAGCGGTCGAGCAGGGCGCGCGGGGTCCCCGGGTGCGCGGGATCCGGGCAGGGCCAGTGGATCTCGTCCCCGCGGTCGAGGCGCTCGTGGCTGACGCCGCCGTAGTCCGCGATCCCGCCCGCGCTGGCCCGCGCGAGCTCGTCCATCACGAGCGCGGGATCGGTCTCGAACCGCGCTGGTGCGCCGAGGCGTCCGGCCAGGGCGGCCCACACATCGAGCTCGCTGCGCACCCCGGGTGGCGGGTCGATCACCTTGCGGCGCCGGATGACTCGCCCCTCCAGGCTGGTCATCGTGCCCTCCTCCTCGGCCCACTGCGTCACGGGGAGCACGACGTCGGCGAGCAGCGCGGTCTCGGACGGCACGAAGTCGCAGACGACGAGCAGGTCCAGGGCGCGCAGGCGCTCGGTGACCTGCGCCGCGCCGGGGGCGCTGACGACGAGGTTGGAGCCGTGGACCAGCAGGGCCCGTATGCCGCCCGGCTCGCCCAGGCGCCCGAGGAGCTGCATCGCGGGGACACCTGGCCCCGGGAGGGTGTCCGGGTCGACGTTCCACACCGCGGCGACGTGCGCCCGCGCGGCGGGGTCGCTGATGGAGCGGTAGCCGGGCAGCTGGTCGGCCTTCTGGCCGTGCTCGCGCCCGCCCTGCCCGTTGCCCTGACCGGTCAGGCAGCCGTAGCCCGAGCCGACGCGTCCCGGCAGGCCCAGCGCCAGAGCGAGGTTGATCGCCGCGGTGACGGTGTCGGTGCCGTGCGCGTGCTGCTCCACGCCGCGGCCGGTGAGCACGTAGGCGCCGGAGCCGGACGCGAGCGGTGCTGCGGCCGCGAGGATCTCGGCGGCGCGGCGCAGGTCGTCGGCGGGGACGCCCGTGACGCGCTCGACCCGCTCGGGCCACCACTCGGAGACGGAGGCCCGCACGTCCTCAGCCCCGGTGACCCGCTCGGCCAGATAGGGGGTGTCGGCGCGACCCGTCGCCCAGACGAGGTGCAGCAGGCCGAGGAGCACGACGATGTCGGTGCCGGGGAGCGGCTGCAGGTGCAGGCCGCCCCCGTCATCGGTGAGCGCCGCCGTCGGCGAGTGGCGGGGGTCCACGACGACGAGGCCGCCGCGCGAGCGGGCACCCGCGAGGTGCTGCACGAAGGGCGGCATCGTCTCGGAGGGGTTGGAGCCCAGCAGCAGGATCGCCTGCGCCCCACCGAGGTCGGCGAGGGGAAAGGGCAGGCCGCGGTCCAGGCCGAAGGCGCGGTTGGCGCCGGCCGCCGCCGAGGACATGCAGAACCGGCCGTTGTAGTCGATGAACGGCGTGCCCAGGGCGATGCGGGCGAACTTGCCTAGGGTGTAAGCCTTCTCGTTGGTGAGGCCGCCGCCGCCGAACACCCCGACGCAGTCCCGGCCGTGCTCGTCCTGCAGGGCCAGGAGCCGGGTGGCGATCAGGTCGAGCGCCTCGTCCCAGGTCGCCGGCGCGAGCTCGCCTGCGGCAGAGCGGATCAGCGGGGTCGTGAGGCGGTCGACGGCGCCGAGGACGGAGGCGCTGGTCCACCCCTTCTGGCAGAGGCCGCCCCGGTTGGTGGGGAAGTCCCGCGGCCCCACCGTGGGCAGCGCATCCTTTTCTGGAGTCAGGGCGGGCGTCAGCGTCATCGCGCACTGCAGCGCGCAGTACGGGCAGTGCGTGTCGGCGGCGGCCCCCGCGAGAGGGGCGGCGGTCGAGGCGGCGGGGGTCGCCATACCGGCAATCTCCTCTCCTGGCAGGGACGCTCTCCTCAGATGCGGTGCGCGGCGACGCTGGACCCGCGCCGCAGGTAGACCGCCCAGGTGACGCCGAGCAGCAGCAGGTAGGCGCAGACGAAGGCCCACAGCGCGGCCTGCAGCGAGCCGGTCAACGACGTGGACAGGGCGAAGCCGCGCGGGATCAGGAAGCCGCCGAAGGCACCCACCGCGCCGGCGATGCCGATGCAGCCGGCGGCGGCCTTCTTGGCGCGGAGCAGGGCGTCGGCGCCGCCCTCGGAGGTGGCGGTGAAGACCGCGGGGATCATCCGGTAGACGGAGCCGTTGCCCAGCCCCGAGACCACGAAGAGCAGCAGGAACGCGCCGAAGAACAGCGCGAAGCTGTGCGCCCGCAGGCCCATCACGGCGCCGACGGCGCCGATCGCCATGACCACGAACGAGATGCAGGTGATCGTGGCCCCGCCGAAGCGGTCGGCCAGGCGGCCGCCGAGCGGTCGGGACAGCGACCCGACCAGCGCGCCGAGGAAGGCGAGGTTGAGGCTCATCTCGGGGAACTGCGCCTTGAGCAGCGTGGGGAAGGCGCCGGAGTAGCCGATGAACGACCCGAAGGTGCCGATGTAGATGACCGACAGCAGCCAGGTGTGCGGGTGCCGCGCGGCGCGGGCGTAGGAACGTCGGTCGGACCGGGTGCCGGCGATGTTGTCCATGCAGCGCCACGCGAGCACGGCGGCGACCAGCACGAGCGGGATGAACATCAGGCCGGCCCGGTCCAGCGCGACGCCGGAAGCCGTGACGATCACGAGGGGGACGGCGAGCTGCACGGCGGCCGTGCCGAGGTTGCCGCCGGCGGCGTTGAGGCCGAGGGCGGCGCCCTTCTCGCGCTCGGGGTAGAAGAACGAGATGTTGGCCATCGAGGAGCTGAAGTTGCCGCCACCCACGCCGGCCAGCGCCGCGATCAGCAGCAGCACGCCGAACGGCGTCTCCGGGTGCTGCACGGCCCACGCGAGGCCGAGGGTCGGCAGGAGGAGCAGCAGCGCCGAGATCGTCGTCCACGTGCGCCCGCCGAACGCCGGCACGGCGAAGGTGTAGGGCACGCGCAGCGTCGCCCCGACCAGGGACGGCACGGACACGAGCCAGAACATCTGGTCCACGGTGAGCGTGAACCCGGCCCGCGGCAGCTGCGGCACGACGATCGACCAGACCGCCCACACCGCGAAGCCCAGGAACTCCGCGAAGACGGACAGGGCCAGGTTGCGGCGGGCGATGGTGCGCCCGCCGTGGTCCCACTGACCAGCGGACTCGGGGTCCCAGCCCATGAGGGTGCGGCCGGAGGCTCGGGTGAGTCCGGGGGCCAGCTCGCCGGGGGACGGCGTGTATGTCGTGGACGTTCCCGCGGCGCTGGCGGGGGCGCCCGCGGCGCTGGTGGAGGTGCTGCTCGTCGTGCTGCTCATCGGGGCTCCCGGTCGTGTGAGGGCTGCTCACGATCGACGCTAGGGAGCCCGTCGGCTCAGGCTGTTGCCCCCGTGTTGCGATGACGTCAACGGATCACCTGATCCGCGAGGCGTCGTTAACCTGCCGGACCCACGACCGTCCGGACGTGCTCCGGGGGCGCTCCGGGAGCGCTCCGGTCAGTGCCAGGCGCCCCGCCAGTAGGCCGGCGGGTAGGGCGCGTCGTGCTGGTCGACGCCCAGCTCGTGGGCGGCGCGCAGCGGCCAGGACGGGTCGCGCAGCGCGGCCCGGGCCAGGAGCACGGCGTCGGCGAGGCCGGCGTCGAGGATCTCCTGGGCCTGACGCGGCTCCGTGATCAGCCCCACCGCGGCCGTGGGGATCTCGGCGCCCTCGCGCACCTCGGCGGCCAGCGGCACCTGGTAGCCCGGCCCCACGGGGATCGCCGCCTGGGTCACGCCGCCGCTGGACACGTCGACCAGGTCGGCGCCGTGCTCGCGCAGCGTGCGCGAGAGCGCGGTCGTCTGCTCGATGTCCCAGCCGCCCTCGATCCAGTCGGTGCCCGAGAGGCGCACGAGCACCGGCTTGTCCTGCGGCCAGACGGCGCGGACGGCGTCGAGCACCTCGACCACGATGCGCGAACGTCCCTGCAGGTCACCGCCATAATCGTCGGTGCGCTGGTTGGACAGCGGCGAGAGGAACTGGTGCAGCAGGTAGCCGTGGGCCGCGTGGATCTCGACCGTGTCGAAGCCCGCCTCGTCGGCGCGGCGCGCGGCGTCCACGAAGTCCCGCACCACCTGGGCGATCTCGTCGGTCGTCAGCTCGTGCGGCACGACCAGACCGTCTCCGGGCTCGGAGGAGGGGGCGACCGGCTCCCAGCCGCCCTCGTCGGCGGGGACGGTGCCCTCGGGCGCGCCCTCCCACCAGCGGTAGGTCGACGCCTTGCGTCCCGCGTGCGCCAGCTGCACGCCGATCGCCGCGCCCTGCCCGTGCACGAACTCCGTGATGCGCGACCAGGCGTCGCGCTGCTCGTCGTTCCACAGGCCCGTGTCCTCGGGGCTGATGCGCCCCTCGGGGGACACCGCCGTCGCCTCGGTCAGGATCAGCCCGAAGCCGCCCTGCGCCCGGGCACCCAGGTGCACCAGGTGCCAGTCGGTGGGGACACCGTCCCGCTTCTCCACGGAGTACTGGCACATCGGCGCCAGCCAGACGCGGTTGCGGATCGTGAGGCTGCGCAGGGTGATCGGCGCGAACAAAGATGTCATGGGGGCGGCAACCCCGCGACGCCCGCTCCTGTTCCCCTGCATCCTCCCGGCCTGCACCCGGCCGGCAACCGGCGTCGTCCTCTGCGAGATGGGCGCGTGTCCGTCGGCTGCCTAGGCTGAGCCCATGAATCCCTTCCTCACCGAGGCCTTCGCCGAGTCCTTGCTCGACCAGTCGCTCACCGGGGTGACCGAGCGGGGCGGGTGGCTCGGGTCGTTCGTGGCCAAGCGGCTGGTCACGGTGACCGCGAGCTCGCTGATCGAGATGCCCGGGCCGTATGCCGACGCCCTGTCCCGTCTCAAGGCGGTGCGCGGCGAGGGCCCGGACCCGCGGGACACCGACGAGGGGCGCGCGTGGGGATACTCCTGGGTCGAGCGCGGCGGGGTCATGCCCGTCGTGCTCGTGGCGTGGCTGATCGAGGGGCAGTCACCCGTCCACGTGGAGGCGTTCACCAAGGCCAGGGCGGGCGACACGAGCTCCGCCGAGCGGGCCATCGCCGACCTCGCGAGCCGCCTGCGCGTGGAGGGCTGACCCCGACCGCGCCGACCGCTTGCGGCCCGGTGGGCCCCGCTGCGCGCCGCCTCTCGACGGCAGTGGGGTGGCCAGGAGGGGCGGGGCAGGCAGGGGGGCGGCAGAATGGCGGCGTTCGCGATGTGGGCGGGCCTTCCCGGCATACGGGACCGTTCCTAGGCTCGAGCCCACTGCGCCGAGACCACGGCGACCCACCTCGGAGGTCGCGATGACCACCCAGCCCGTGCCTGCGCGGCGCCGCCTCCACCCCGCGTGGATCGTGGCCGTCGTCACGCTGGGCGCGCTCGTCGCGGGCGCGGCCTTCCGCTCCTCGACCGGGGTGCTGCTCGAGCCGATCGAGCGCGAGTTCGGCTGGAGCCGGGCGACCACGTCCGGTGCGGTGAGCCTCAACCTCGTGCTCTACGGCGTGGTCGCGCCGTTTGCCGCCGCGCTGATGGAGAGCTGGGGCGTCCGCAAGGTCGTCACCATCGCCCTCGCCGTCGTCGGGATCGCGAGCGGCATGACCATCGTCATGACCCAGCGGTGGCAGCTGTGGCTGCTGTGGGGCCTGCTCATCGGGACCGGCACGGGCGCGATGGCGCTGGTGCTCGGCGCGATCGTCGCCAACCGGTGGTTCGACGAGCGCCGGGGCCTGGTCACCGGGCTCTTCTCCGCCGCCAACGCCACGGGTCAGCTGATCTTCCTGCCGCTCATCGCGGCCGCCGCGGAGGGACCGGGCTGGCGCTACGCCGCCGGGGTGACGGCCGTGCTCGCCCTGCTCATGGCCGCGCTCGTCGCGGTCTTCCTGCGCGACCGGCCCGCCGACATCGGGACCCTGCCGTACGGCGCGACCGAGCCGCCGCCCCCCGAGGTCCGCCGCTACGCCAACCCCGCGTCGCAGGCCCTCGCCGTGCTGCGGCGCGCGAGCCGGACGTGGCCGTTCTGGGCGCTGGTGCTGACCTTCTTCGTGTGCGGGTGGTCGACCAACGGCCTCGTGCAGACCCACTTCGTGTCGGCGGCGCACGACCACGGGATGCTCGCGACGACGGCGGCCGGGCTGCTCGCGGTGGTCGGGATCTTCGACCTGGTGGGGACGGTCGCGTCCGGGTGGCTGACCGACCGGATGGACTCGCGCTACCTGCTCGCCGCCTACTACGGCCTGCGCGGGCTGTCGCTGCTGACCGTCCACGAGCTGCTCGCCTCGACCGTGCAGCCGGCGTTGTGGGTGTTCATCGTGTTCTACGGCCTCGACTGGGTGGCGACCGTGCCGCCGACCGTGGCGCTGTGCCGCCAGTTCTACGGCAGCGAGGACTCCGGCGTGGTGTTCGGCTGGACCTATGCCTCGCACATGATCGGCGCCGGCGTCGGCGCCAGCGTCGCCGGAGGCATCCGCGAGGCGACGGGCAGCTATCACGGCGCCTGGATCGTGGCCGCGGGGCTGTGCGTCGTGGCGTGCGTGTGCGCGCTGACCATCCCGAGGCGTGGCGCGCCGGTGCGCTTCGAGATGGCGATGGAGCCGTCCGACCCCTAGAGCTCGCGCACCCAGCGGTCACCGTCTGGCGCAAAACCCATGGCCTGCAGGTATCTGCGGTGGACGTCGGTCTCGACCGTGGCGACCACGCGGCGGATCCCCTTGCCCCGCAAGGCGCCGGCGCGGTCGGCATACAGCCATCGCCCGATGCGCGAGTCTCGATAGGCGTGCATGACGTAGTCGAGGTCGACGTGCAGGTCGCGACCGTCCTTGCGCCCCAGCAGCGCCCCCGCGGGCAGGCCCTCGCGCGTCAGGACGAAGGCCACGTCGTCGAGGTGCGCGCTCGTGAATCCTGGCTGGCTGCGGTGGATGTCGTCGAGGTGGGTGCGCAGGAAGTCCGTGAGGTAGGGGTCCTCGTGGTGCACCTCCACCATCCCGAGGTCCTGGCGCGGGCCGAGCTCGCGGCGCAGGTGCCAGACGTTGATCAGCGCGATGATCGCGTTGGACACGATGACCGGCCACGCCCCGATCAAGGCGCCATAGACCACGAAGGCCACCGACCCCACGAACGAGATCACCCGCAGCCGCACGACCGAGGTCATCGCCAGCGACGTGACGATGAGGGCGGACGCGAGATAGCCGACGAGCTCGGTGGTCATGCCCCACCTCATCACGTCCGGGCCGTCGAGTCCCGCAGATCAGCTCGTATGCCGACCCGCCCGCCGCACGACGGGCCCGGGCATCACGCGGTGGCCGCCACGGGCAACCCCGCCTCGAGCCACGCCCCGAAGCCACCGGTGACCGCGGCGACGGGGGCCCGCACGGCCGCGCGCAGCTGCTCCGCGAGGGTTGCGGCCTCGTCGTCGGTGTCCGCGAGGACAAAGACCCGCTGCGGCGCCGGCGCGACGGCGAGGTCTGCGGCCAGGCGCGGCGCGAGGTCGGGGTGGATCGCGCCGGTGCTGCGGTCGCGGCGCGCGTCCACCAGGGCGGCCCGGGCATAGAGCGCGAACTGGTAGGCGGCCCGGGCGGACACGTGCCCGGCGACCGTGGCGGTAGTGGCGGGTGAGGCGAACAGCTCGGTCTGGGCGGTGGTGTCGTTCATCGCGGGTCTCTCTCGGGGCGGGGCGGACGGTCGTCGTCGGCCGAGGTCGGGCGGGGGCTGGGGCTCAGCGCGTGCCGCGACGACACCGGTCGGCCGCGGCGAGGCGGCACATTCGGTGGCTGCGAGAGGTCATGACACCTAGGAGACCATGGGCAAACCATCATCGGAAGTAACTCGACCGATAATTCCGCGTTATGAGACGGGAGGGGCCAAAGGGTGATCGTCGCGGCGGCGGACTGGGGTTGCGCGCAGCCGAGAGTGTGGTGTGATGACCGCCATGGCCGACACCCCATCCAGCAGCACGCCCAGCGGCGCCACCGACACCCGCGCCGGCGGACGCAGCGCCATCCTCGGCGCGATGTTCCTCATGGCGACCAGCGCCATCGGACCGGGCTTCATCACCCAGACCACGACCTTCACGGTCAGCCTGGGCGCCGCGTTCGCCTTCGCGATCGTCGTGTCGATCCTGGTCGACATCGCCGTGCAGATGAACGTCTGGCGGGCCGTCGGCGTCAGCGGCCTGCGCGCCCAGGAGCTCGCCAACCGCGTGGTGCCCGGGCTCGGCTGGGTGCTGGCGGCGCTCGTGCTCCTCGGCGGCCTCGTCTTCAACATCGGCAACGTCGCCGGCACCGGCCTCGGCCTGGACGCGATGATGGGCGTCGACCCGACCGTGGGGGCGGTCGTGTCGGCGGCCATCGCCATCGCGATCTTCCTGGTCAAGCGGGCGGGCCTGCTGCTGGACCGGATGGTCGTCGTCCTCGGCCTGCTGATGATCGGGCTCACGACCTGGATCGCCATCACGTCCAGACCGCCGGTCGGCACGGCCCTGCGCAACGCCGTCCTGCCCGACACCCTCGACGTCGTCGCCATCACCACGCTGATCGGCGGCACGGTCGGCGGCTACATCACCTATGCCGGCGCCCACCGCCTCCTCGACTCCGGCCTCACGGGCCCGCAGCACGCACGCGAGATCGGGCGCTCGTCGGTGCAGGGCATCCTGGTCACCGCCATCATGCGGGTCGTGCTCTTCCTCGCGATCCTCGGGGTCGTGGCGGGTGGCGCCACGCTCGCCAAGGCCAACCCCGCGGCGAGCGCGTTCGAGCAGGCGGCGGGGTCGTTCGGCCTGCACGCATTCGGGGTGATCCTGTGGGCCGCAGCGATCACGAGTGTCGTCGGGGCGTCATACACCTCCGTCTCGTTCCTGACCAGCTCCACCACGAGCGACCGCACCCGCAACCTGCTGACGGTCGTGTTCATCGTGGTCTGCACGATCCTGTTCCTCGTGCTGCGCAAGGCCCCGGTCACGCTGCTCGTCTTCGCCGGCGCCTTCAACGGCCTCATCCTGCCGCTCGGCTTCACCGTCATCCTGGTCGTGGCGATCTGGCGGCGGGACCTGCTGCACGGCTACGCCTACCCGCGATGGCTCATCGTCGTCGGGGTGCTGGCGTGGCTGCTCACCCTGTACCTCGGCTACCAGTCCCTCGGCAGTCTCGCCAAGCTCTGGGGATAGGAGAATCCCGTGCGCATCGACCTCAACTCCGACCTCGGCGAGTCCCTCGGTTCGTGGTCCATGGGTGATGACGAGGCCATGCTCGACGTCGTGACCAGCGCGAACGTCGCCTGCGGCTTCCACGCCGGTGATCCGCTCGTGATGCAGCGCACGGTGGCGGCGGCCGCAGGGCGCGGGGTCGTCGTGGGGGCCCACGTGGCCTATCGCGACCTCGTAGGCTTCGGCCGCCGCTTCCTGGACGTGGCGCCGCACGAGCTCGTCGCGGACGTCGCCTACCAGGTCGCCGCCCTCGACGGGATGTGTCGGCTCGCGGGCACCCGGGTCGCCTACGTCAAGCCGCACGGCGCGCTCTACAACACGATCGTGCACCACGAGACGCAGGCCCGCGCCGTCGTCACCGCCGTCAAGTCGTATGACGACGCCCTCCCGATCATGGGGCTCCCCGGCAGCGCGGTGCAGCGCCTGGCCGACGAGGCCGGACTGCCGTTCGTGGTCGAGGCGTTCGCGGACCGCGGCTACCAGCCCGACGGGACGCTGACGCCGCGCTCGCAGCCGGGCGCGGTGCTGCACGACGACGACGCCGTGGCGGCCCGCATGGTGCGGCTCGTGACCGAGGGCGTGGTCGAGGCGGTGGACGGCTCCCAGGTGAGGCTGTCCGCGGACTCCGTGTGCACGCACGGGGACTCGCCCGGCGCCGTGCAGATGGCGCGGGCCACGCGGGCCGCTCTCGAGGCGGCCGGCGTGGCGATCCGGCCGTTCCTGCGGTGACGTGATGCCGACCTGGCGGCGCCTCGGCGACACCGGCGTGCTGGTCGAGCTGCCCGGCCTGGACGAGGTGCTCGCGCTGGACGCGGCGGTGCGCGCCGAGATCGACCGTGGCGCAACGGGTCTGGCCGACGTGGTGGACGTCCTGCCGGCGGCCCGCACCCTGACGGTGACCGCTCCGGCCGGGAGCGACCTCGGGCGGCTGGCCACCGAGATCCTCGCGGTGGCGGCCGATCTCGACCCCGGGGCAGCGGCGGGTGAGGCCGACGAGGTCGAGATCGCGGTGCACTACGACGGGCCGGACCTCGACGAGATCGCCTCGCTGACAGGGCTGTCCGCCGACGAGGTCGTCGCCGCCCACACGGGCACCCCCTGGCGGGTGGCGTTCGGTGGCTTCGCGCCGGGCTTCTTCTACCTCGTCGACGGGGACCCGCGCCTGGCGGTGCCGCGGCGCGGCGAGCCCCGCACGGCCGTGCCCCCCGGATCCGTCGGGCTGGCTGGGGAGTTCAGCGGGATCTATCCTCGCGCCTCGCCCGGCGGATGGCAGCTGCTCGGCCACGTGGACGACGCCCTGTGGGACGTCGACCGCGACCCGCCCGCGCTCCTGCGGCCCGGGCAGCGCGTCCGCTTCGCTGCAGCACCGGCCGCCCCGGTCGGATCCGGTGACCTGTCACGGGGATCCGCTGCCCCAGGTGAGTCCCCCGACCCCGCCGCCGAGGGCAGTGCGGCCATGCCTGTGCCGTCGGCCGCGACATCAGTCGGGGGCCGAGGTGTCGTCACCGAGCACGGGTCGCTGACGGTCCTCGCGACCGGTCCCCGGGCCCTCGTGCAGGACCGCGGCCGACCCGGGCTCGCCCACCTCGGCGTCGGTCGCTCCGGCGCCGCCGACCGCAGCGCCCACGCCCTCGGCCAGCGGCTCCTCGGCAACGAGCTCGACTGCGCCGCCGTGGAGGTCACGCTCGGCGGCCTCGCGGTCCGCGCCGAAGCCGACTGCCTGGTCGCCGTCACCGGAGCCCCTGCACCGGCCCGGGTCGACGACCGCCCGGTGGGTCACGCGGCGGTCCTGCGCCTCGTGACGGGTCAGGTCCTGCGGCTGGGCGCACCGGCATACGGGCTGCGCAGCTATCTGTCGGTCCGCGGAGGGGTCGACGTGCCGCCGGTCCTCGGCTCGCGGTCGACCGACACCCTCGCCGGGCTCGGTCCCGACCCGCTGTCGGACGGCGACGTGCTGCCCATCGGCGGGGCCCGGCGCGCCCTCCCGACGACGGAGCAGGCGCCGCTGCCCGGCGGTCCTCCCGCGCAGGTCGTGCTGCGCGTCGTCCCGGGTCCGCGCATCGACTGGCTCGCCGACCGAGAGGCCCTGGTCGCGACCGCCTGGGAGGTGTCGGGCCGCAGCGACCGCATCGGGGCCCGCCTCGTCGGGGAGGCCCTCTCCCGGCACCCCGACCACGAGGGCGAGGAGCTGCTGAGCGAAGGCGTCGTCCGTGGCTCGGTCCAGGTGCCTCCGGGGGGCGAGCCCGTGCTCTTCCTCGCGGACCACCCTGTCACCGGCGGCTACCCGGTCGCCGCGGTCGTGGTCGACGACGACGTCGACCTGGCCGCTCAGCTGCGCCCCGGCGACCGGCTGCGCCTCGCCTGGCACCCCACCTCTCGTCCTGCCACCTCTCCTCCCGCTCCAGGATCGGAGACGACATGACCCGGGCCACCGATCCCGCGTCCCTGACTCCCGGCGAGGCTCGCGCCCTCTTCCGCAGCGGCCTGGTCACGCCGACGGCCGGCTGGTGCCGCGGCCACGCCCAGGCCAACCTCGTGTGCGTGCCGCGCGAGCTGGCCTTCGACATGCTGCTGTTCGCGCAACGCAACCCCAAGCCGTGTCCCGTCCTGGACGTGCTCGAGCCCGGCGCGACCTCCGGCCCGATCCTCGGCGGCGACGTCCGCACCGACCTGCCGCTCTATCGGGTGTGGCGGGACGGCGAGCTCGAGGCCGAGGTGCCCGACGTGCGCGAGCACTGGCGGGACGACCTCGTGAGCTTCCTGGTGGGGTGCAGCTTCACCTTCGAGCATCCGCTGGTCGCGGCCGGGATCGAGGTCCGTCACATCGTCGACGGCAGCAACGTCCCGATGTACCTCACCGAGCGCCCCTGCCGCCCCGCCGGCGACCTCACCGGGCCGATGGTCGTGTCGATGCGGCCGATCCCCGCCGACCGCGTCGCCGACGCCGTCCGGATCAGCGGCCGCTACCCGGGCGTGCACGGTGCGCCGGTGCACGTCGGTGACCCGGCGGCGCTGGGGATCGGTGACCTCGACCGGCCCGACTTCGGTGACCCGGTGCGCATCGAACCCGGCGAGATCCCGGTCTTCTGGGCGTGCGGGGTGACGCCGCAGGCGATGGTCATGGCCTCGCGTCCGTCGTTGGCGATCACGCACGCGCCGGGCCACATGCTGATCACGGACGCGCGCGACAGCGACTACCTCGCCCCCTGACCCCTCGCGCCCGCCCCTCGCTCGACACCGAGACCTGCACGGTCCCGGCGCCGGTCGCCGGCACGTACTACGTCGGGCTGCGCGGCTGCTCGGCCTACTCCGGGGTGACGCTCACGGCGTCCTACACGGCGCGCTGACCCGCCCCGCCCCACCACGATCGTGAGCGTCTCGTCCAAGAAGGCTGGTCGAGACCCTCACGATCCTGGGAGGGGGGTGCGGGCGCGGTGCTCGTGCACCACCAGCAGGCCGACCACGGCCCACGCGACGGCCACCAGCGCGGAGGCCACCGGGTCGCTCGGCCGGTGCCACCCCGCCAGGACCACGCCGAGCCCCGTGAGCAGGGTGGCGAGGGTGGCCAGCGTGGCCCACACCGCGCGCAGGCCGCCGCCCAGCGCCACGACCGCCGCCACCGCGAGCGCCGCCACGGCACCCGTGTGGCCGCTCGGGAACGAGTTGCCGTAGTGCGAGATCCCCAGATCGGGCCGCACGAGCGTGTACTTCAGCACCTCGGCCGACACGAAAGTCCCGGCCGCACAGGCCACACCCACGATCGCCGGCACCGCGCGACGCTGCGCCACCGCGAGGAGCACGACCACGCCCAGCGCCGCCACGCAGGAGGGCGGCGTGATCACCCCGAGCGCCTCCGCGACGCGCCGGGCGCCGACGGGGGACAGCTCGTGCAGGTGCCACCAGATGCGGTGGTCCCAGGCCTGGCCGCGCACGGTGCACACGGCCACGGCATACAGACTCGTCAACGCGGCGCACGCCGCAGCCAGGCCGGTCACGCCGGCGAGGCGGGCGCGCACCAGGCTGGTGGAGCTCACGGCGCGGGGGGCAGGGCTGGTCATGCGGGTCCTCTCGACCGGATCACGGTAGGTCCTCGGGCTGTGCACGGGCTGTGGCCGCAGGCGGGCGAGCGGCCGGCAAGACAGACGCGCACCCCAGGGAAAGGAGCCCGGGGTGCGCGCGGCCGCCAGTCAGCCGACCGGGACGAGCCTCGCGAGGTCGTTGCGGGTGCGGCTGGTGGTCTCGCACGTGACGAGACCGAGCTGGCGGGGTCCGGCACGGTCCACGATCCATGCCGGAAGGCTGTGCTTGTCGACGCCCGGCAGCACCTCGACGACGCGCCAGGCCTGGCCGGCGACGGTGACGGTGTCACCGGTCTTGAGCTCGCGGACGTACTCCAGCGCGCCGACCGTGGCGTCGCTGCGCGTGGAGTGGCCGACGACGATCGTGGTGCCCCGTGTCGCCCCGAAGTCCGGGCTTCCCGTCCACCGGCACACCGCCCCGATGTCGCTCGGCGGCGTGACGGTGTTGTCCTCCGTGGCGCAACCCGTGACCGGCGCGTTGACGCCCAGCACGGGGATGCGCAGGGTGCGTGAGCCGTCGTCGACCGTGCGGGTGGCGGCAGCGGCGGTGCTGCTGGGCGCCGAGGCACCGGCCGGGACGGCGGAGGTCCGCGCCGGCGCGGTGGGTGCGCCGGTGGTCGACCCGGTGCCGGGCGCGACCGAAGGGCCCGTCGTCACCGTCGTGCCGCCCGAGGGGACGGGGGCCGAGGAGCTCGCGGTGCTGGGCACTGCCGTCGCGGTGCTCGTGGCGACGTCTGTCCGGTGATGGGTGGCCGGGCTGCCTCCCTCGGCGACGCACCCCGTCAGCAGCAGGCCGAGGGCGACGGCGGTCGTCACGGCGAGCCCGGGGCGACGTGGCGTCATCTCGTCCTCCTGGTCCTGTGGTGGGGTGCTGCGAGCGGCCGCGCGCCGGTGGGTGGTTCGTCCGGGTGCAGGGACGAGGCCCCCTGCCCCGTGGGGAGCCGGGGGCCTCGCCACCCGGCTGGGACGCTACGTCGCCTCCCAGCGTGTCATGCCGTCTGCCGTGCGTCAGGCGTTCTGGCGGCGACGGATGGCGGGGACCGTCATCAGGCCCGCCGCGACGGCACCGAGCACGCCGGCACCGAGCGCGCCCGCACCGAGGCCGGACCCGTCACCCTCCACGCCGGAGTTGAACACCGGGGCGCCGTTGGCGGTCGCCTTGGCCGGGGCCTCCGCCATGACACCGGCCGGGGTGACCGTGACGACCTCGACCGGGGTGTGGCCGGCCGGCGTGATCGAGACCGGGGTGCCGGCGGGCTTGGCCGGCTTGGCCTGGGCCGGGGTCTCGACCACGGGCTTGGTGGGCTTGGCGGGGGTCTCGGTGGCGGGCTTCTCCGGAGCCGGTGTGATGGGCGTGGTCGGCGTCGGGCAGGTGTTGTCGCAGTCCTCGGCCGGAGGCGTCGTCGGCGTGGTGCACGGGTTGTTCGCGTCCTTGATGACGTGCTCGACCACGTCACCGGTCGGGAAGGTGTACCAGTCGGCGGAGATCGCCTTGACCACGAGGGTGCCGTTGCTCCACTCGCCGCGCTGCCAGATGACGCCCGTGGCCGCGGGCAGGGTGACCTGGTCGTTGTCCGGGCCGCAGACGGGGAGGACCACGGGGGTCGGCGGGGTGACGGTCTTGCAGATGTTGCAGTCGTGGCCGGGGGTGGTGTCCTCGGGCTTGGGCTCGGGCTTGGTCTCCGGCTTCTCGGGCTCGGGCTCGGGCTTGGGCTGGGGCTTGGTCTCCGGCTTCTCGGGCTCGGGCTTGGGCTGGGGCTTGGTCTCCGGCTTGTCCGGCGTGCTGCCGGGGCCCTCGGGGCGGTCGACCGGGCCGCAGTGGTCCTCGTTGATGCCGCCGTGGTTGCCGTGCTGGATGCAGTCCTTGCCCTTGCCCGGGTTGGGGTCGTCCTTGGCCGGCTTGCCCGTGGCGCCGTGGTCGCTGCCGTCAGCCTCCTCCGCGTGCGCGGTGGTCTGCTTGGGCGTGCCCTGCTTGTCGGTCGAGCCCTGCGTGGCGGGCTGGGCGCCGCCGTCGTGGCCGGCGGCCAGGGCGGTGCCGGCGCTGCCCAGGGCGACGCTCAGGGCGAAGGCGCCGGAGACGACGATGCGGCTGGTGGTGAGCTTGCGGTTCATGGTGCGGTTCCCTTCTGACGGAGCATCGGTGCTCCCTGATGTGTGATGCGCCGCCGGGCCGAGCGTGGTCTCGGTGTGGTGTTTCAGTGCGGCGCCCCCCGTTGACAGCAATTCAACGGGGGCATTCATCGAGCGCATCAGAAATGCAGAGGAAATGATCCGAAGAAGGGAAGAGCTCGAGCAGAGCGTGCCGCTTCGCGCACACCCCGTGATGGTCAATTCTGGTGACCTCATATGTCCGCAGGCCTCTGAGCAGCAAATTTAATCCCAACGGCCGTGAGATGACGACAAAATTGCGCAGCGTGATGAGGCAATTACCCTGGGTTGTCCATGGCGCAGGTGCAAGAGGGCTGGGCCCGAAAAGTCGGTCGCCCGCCTTTCATCGAGGAGTCAGCAAATCGGGCAATTCGACCTCGCTCAATGACCAACAATCACGCAAAGAATGCAGCCGGATACGTTGCGTGATCGCCCCTCGCGTCATGTCCGGAATGTGCCGCAGATGTGCGCCTCTTGCGTGGTGCAGGACCGCTCGCTATCCGGGGGGACCGAGGTCGGGGTGTCCGTGAGGCAGTGAGGTGCTGCAGCGCGCCGTCGCCGGCCCCCTCGGTGGCGGCGCCGAGCGCGTCCGCGCTGACCTTTTGTGACGCAGAGTGATAGTTTGCTGGCGACGTCAACGCCATCAACACAGTTCAGAAGCCCAAGCAATGACTGCGGAGAGTAATCATGCGAAGGATGTGGACAAGGTGAGCGGGAGCCGCGCGCGCGTCGAGGCGCTGCCGAACATCGGTCCCAAGCTGGCTGCGGCGCTGCGAGCCGTGGGCGTGCCCGATGCCGAGACCCTGCGCCAGCGAGGCTCAGAGGCGGTGTGGCGGGACATGCGCGAGCAGGGCCTCTTCGACGACGCCACGTCCCTGCAGGCTCTCGAGGGCGCGGTGCGCGGGGTGCGCTGGCACGACCTCGACCGCGGGCTGCGCGCGCGGCTGGTCGAGATCGCCACGGACCCGGACCACGAGAACGGCTTCGCGGCCGACGCGGGCTGAGCGCCCACGCCGCGCGCGGTCAGTGAGAAACTGTGGGCATGACCACACCTGACGCTGCCGCCCCGGCCGAGACCGCTCCCATCGCGCTGACCATCGCCGGGTCCGAGGCCACCGGCGGCGCAGGGGCCCAGGCCGACCTCAAGACCTTCCAGGCGCTCGGCGCCTTCGGCATCGCCGCCCTCACCTGCATCGTGTCCTTCGACCCCAAGGCCGACTGGGGGCACCGGTTCGTGCCGGTGGACCCGGGCGTGATCGCCGACCAGCTGGAGGCCGAGCTGGCGGCATACGACATCGACACGATCAAGGTGGGCATGCTGGGCACCCCGGCCACCATCGAGACCGTCGCGGGCGTCCTGCGCCAGGCCAGGCCGCGCAATCTCGTCCTCGACCCGGTCCTCATCTGCAAGGGGCAGGAGCCCGGCGCGGCCCTCGACACGGACACGGCCCTCAAGGAGCAGGTACTGCCGCTGGCGACCTTCGTGACACCCAACCACTTCGAGTCGATGGCGCTGTCGGGACTGGACGCGATCGAGGACGAGGACGACCTCGTGGCTGCCGCCCGCGCCATCCACGAGCGCTCGGGAGCCGTCGTGCTCGCCAAGGGCGGGGTCCGGCTCGCCGGCCCGGACGCCATCGACGTCTTCTACGACGGGGCCACCCTCGAGGTGCTGCGCGCCCCCAAGGTGGGCGACCTCGCCGTCAGCGGCGCCGGCTGCAGCCTCGCTGCCGCCGTCACCGCGGAGCTCGCCAAGGGCGCGACGCCGCTCGAGGCCGCTCGCACCGCCAAGGAGTTCGTCCGCGAGGCGATCCTGCACCGGATGCCCTCTCGGGCGCCGTTCGAGGCCGTCCGGCAGGTCTGACGCTCCCGGCGCGACGGCCCGCACCCGCGAAACGAGCAGATGACCAGCCCCGGCCGCCGTCGGCGGTCGGTCGTGTGGCTGCTCGGGTGCCTCGTGGTCATCGGTCTGGCGGTGTCGGGGGCCTGGGCCGTCGTCAGCGGACGCCGTGACGCGGCGTCGGGCGCGGAGCACTACCGGGTGGTGGGTGCGGTGGGTGGTGACGTCCTGGACGTGACGGCCGTGCGCACGCGCCACCTGGTGCGGCTCTCGGGTGTCGAGGCTCCGCGCACCACGGCGGCGAGCGGCACCGAGTGCCTGGCGCCGGAGGCGCACGACGCTCTGCGACGGTTGGCGCCCACCGGTTCGCCGATCACGCTGCGCGGTGAGCCCGGGGGCCCGGGTGGGGCTCGCGCGGACGGGCGTGGAGGCGGGTCGGACGAGGGGGCGGCGCAAGCCGCCGCGGTCTACGACCACCGAGGGAGGCTGATCGCCGCGGAGCTGGCGCGCGACGGTCTCGTGGTCCCGTCGCCCACCGGCGCCTCGGAGGGCACCGCTGACCCGACGCGCGGCCGCGATGCCGAGGCGCTCGCCGAGGGATTCGACCTCGCCCGGACCGAGGGGGCGGGCTTCTACGACGAGGACCTTGCCTGCACGGTCCCAGGCCAGGTCAGGGCCCGGATCACGACACTGCAGCTCGCGTTGGGCCCCCGTCAGCGGTGGGCGGACGGCGGATCCGCCCCGGTGCCCGCCCAGGTCGATGCCGCGCTCGCGTCCGCGACCGACCTGTGGCGGCACCTCAGCACCGACGGCCCCCACCGGGGTGCGCCGGAGTGGCGGGCGCTGTCGGCCAACGACACGGCACTCCTGCGGATGCGCCTGGAGGCGGCGATCGTGGGGACGCAGGCCATGAGGTTCGGCGCGTCGACGCTCGCCGGGCGGGGCTAGGGATCAGACGGCCGGCCAGGCCGGCGGGTCACTCGCCGGGGGTGGTCGCCGACCCCGCCAGGAGGCGTTCGACGTACTTGGCGATGACGTCGACCTCGAGGTTGACGGGGTCGCCGACCTGCTTGCGCCCCAGGGTGGTTAGCTCGAGCGTCGTCGGGATCAGCGACACGGCGAAGGTCATGTCGTCCACCGCGCTCACCGTCAACGAGATGCCGTCGACGGTGATCGACCCCTTGTGGACGACATAGCGCGACAGCTCCGTGGGCAGGGAGAAGGTCACGACCTCCCACCGGTCCCCGGGCTCGCGGCTCACGATGGTGGCCGTGCCGTCGACGTGCCCCTGCACCACGTGCCCGCCGAACCTCCCGCCGGCCGCCATCGCCCGCTCGAGGTTGACCGGCGAACCCGCCTGCAGCGCACCGAGGCTCGACCGGTCGAGGGTCTCGCGCATCACGTCCACGCGAAAGGTCGTCCCGTCGTGCTCCACGACCGTCAGGCACACGCCGTTGACGGCGATCGAGGCGCCGTGGGTCGCGTCGCTCACCACCAGGGGCCCGCGCACGGTCAGGACGGCGCTGTCGGCGCCGAGCTCGACGGACTCCACGGAGCCGAGCTCCTCCACGATGCCGGTGAACATGCCTGCTCCTTCGTTGCGACGTCCGGCCCCAACCTACCCGGGCTCGGCCGCGAGGTCGGCCAGCCATCCGCGGGACGATGCGTGGGAGACGCGCGTCGCCGCCACGCGGCAGGCCAGCTCCACCGCGGCCGGGAGCTCGAGCCCCAGCGCGACGCCGGCCGCGAGCGCTCCGTGGAAGGCGTCCCCCGCGCCCAGGGAGTCCACGGCCGTCACCGCGGGCGGTGTCGTGGCGTGCTCGCGACCGTGACGGTCACGCCACCGCACAGGCCGCGGCCCGTCGGTGAGCAGGGCTGTGTCGCAGCCGGACTCGAGCAGGTGGTCCAGCGTGCGGGAGGGGCCCAGGCCGAGCTGGTGAGCGTAGGCCGAGGAGGCTGCCGCCACGTCGACGAGCGGCAACCAGCCCTCGACGTGGTCCTTGACGCTGCCCGCGTCCAGCAGGGTCCGCGCGCCTGCGGCCCGGGCCTCCCGCAGCGCGGCCTCCCCGGCCTGAGGGTGATGCCCGTCGACGAGCATCGCCGCGCACGAAGCGATCTCGTCGCGCGCCTCGTCGGTCAGGTCCCACGCGGAGCTCCGTGCCCCGGGCGAGACGACCGTGCGCTCCCCGTCGGCGTGGACCAGGCAGGTGGCCACCGGCAGGGCCGAGCCCCCGCCGACCAGGTCCCCTCCGACCGAGCCCCCGCCGAGACCGGCCGCCAGGTCCACGAGGCGCACCCCGCACGCCGCCAGGTCGACGCGCACGACGTCGGCCGCGGCGCCCCACCCGACAGCGCTGACCAGTGTGACCGCCCCGGGAGCCAGCACGGCCGCGGCCGTCACCGCGGCGTTGGCCGCCGGGCCTCCCGCCAGGAGCTCGACCGCGTCCGAGCGGGACTTGCCGCCCAGGACGACGGGCTCGCTGACGCGCTGGACGACGTCGAGGGTCGTCAGCCCGACGCAGACGACCCGCGTGGTCCCCTCACCAGCCATCGTGCCAGCGTAGGACCCTTTCACCACGTCCGCTCGCCTAGGGTGAGGCCCATGCGCGCCGAGCCCGTCACCGACCCCGTCTGCTACCACGCCGAGGGGCCGGTCTGGTGGCCGACGTGGGGACTGCGGTGGGTCGACATGCTCGCGGGCGACGTGCTGACCCTGCGGCCCGACGGCGAGCCCACCCGCACCCACGTCGGCACCGTCGTCGCCTGCCTGCGACCGCGCGAGGGCGGCGGTGCCGTCCTGGCGCTCGAGCGCGCCGTCGCCAGCACCAGGCGCGACGACCTGACCGAGCTCACGGTCGGCCCGACCTTCGTCCCCGAGGGGATCCGCCTCAACGAGGGGGGCTGCGACCCCGACGGGCGTCTCTGGGTCGGGTCCATGGCCTACGACCAGCGGCCGGACGCGGCGACCCTCTACGTCGTCGACGACGCCTTGGCCGCGCGCCCCGCCCTCGACCCCGTGACCGTCTCCAACGGCATCGTCTGGAGCCCGGACGGGGCCACCGGCTACTACGCCGACACCGCCACCCACCAGGTCATCTCCTTCCCGTATGCCGGGACCCCCGCCATCCAGGACCCCCGCACGCTCGTGGACCTCGGCCGGGACGGCAGCCCCGACGGGCTCGCCGTCGACGCCGAGGGCGGCGTCTGGATGGCGATGAACGGCGACGGCGAGGTCCGTCGCTACACCCCGCAGGGGCGGCTCGACGAGGTCGTGCAGGTCCCCGCCCGGCAGGTCACCGCCTGCACGTTCGGCGGCGACGACCTCGGCACCCTCTACATCACCACGTCCAGGGAGGGCCTCGACGATGGCGACGACCCGTTGGCGGGCGGGGTGTGCGCCATACGGCCTGGTGTGGCTGGTCTGCCGGCGCTGACCTGGCGCGGCTGAGGATGGTCACCGGGGTCGTCTATCTGGTCGCCGGGGTGGGTCTGCTCCTCGGTGCCTTCCTGCCGAGGCTGCTGCGCGAGCGCGCCGTCTCGGCCCCGATGGTGGTGCTGCTCGTCGGCATCGCCGCCGGCTGGTTCCTGCCCGGCGACGAGCCGATCGCACCGGTCTTTCAGCAGGCCATCACCCAGCACGTCGCCGAGGTCTGCGTCCTCGTCTCCCTCATGGGGGTCGGCCTGGCGATCGACCGGCCGTTCGCCTGGCGGGCCTGGTGGCCGACATGGCGGTTGCTCGGCATCGCCATGCCGCTCACCATCGCCGCCGTCGCCCTGCTCGGGTGGTGGGTCCTGGCGCTGTCCCCGGCGGCCGCCATCCTGCTCGGTGCCGTGCTCGCCCCCACCGACCCGGTGCTCGCGTCGGATGTGCAGGTCGCCGGGCCCAGTGTCTCCGGCGGGGAGGAGAGCCCGGAGGAGGAGGACGACGAGGTGCGGTTCGCCCTCACCTCCGAGGCGGGGCTCAACGACGCCCTGGCCTTCCCGTTCGTGTGGCTCGCCCTGTACCTCGCCACCGAAGGACCGATCGCCGGGTGGGGCTGGCACTGGGTGGGCATGGAGCTCGTCGGCAAGATCGTCATCGGCGCTCTGGTCGGCCTGGCCAGCGGCTGGGTCTTCGGCAAGCTCGTGTTCCACGCGCACTGGGACACGCTGCGCCTCGCTGACGTCGGGGAGCCGCTGCTGGGGCTGGCGCTCGTCGCCACCGTCTACGGACTCGCGGAGGTCCTGCACGGCTATGGCTTCCTCGCGGTCTTCGTCTGCGCGGTGGCGTTGCGCGCCGCCGAGCGCGGCCACGAGTACCACGGCCGCCTGCACGACGCGATCGAGCACGTCGAGTCGGTGCTGACCCTGCTGATCCTGCTGCTGCTCGGCGCCTCCCTGTCGTCCGGCCAGCTGTCCGCGCTGAGCTGGGAGGGCATGCTCGTCGGCGTCGCCCTGGTGCTCGTCATCCGGCCCCTGTGCGGCTGGCTCTCGTTGGTCGGCACCCGGCAGCTGGGCGCGCGCGAGAAGGTCGTGACCGCGGTGTTCGGGGTGCGCGGGATCGGCTCGGTCTTCTACATGGCCTTTGCGACGGCCCAGCACCAGTGGCCGGAGCAGCGCACCCTCTGGGCGACCGTGACCTTTGCCATCGTGCTGAGCGTGATGGTGCACGGCGTGCTGGCGACCCCCGCCATGAAGGCCCTCGAGGAGCGGCGCGGGGCCCAGCAACCCGTCTGACCTGGGGGACGAGGCCCGGCTGATGCCCCTGCCGGGGGCGGGATCATCGACCTGGGGGACGAGGCCCGGCCGATGCCCCTACCCCCGGTAGGTCAGCGGGTGCGGCGGTCGGCGGCCTCGGGGTCGTAGGGCTTCTCCAGCGGCAGGCGCACCCCGCCGATCGTCGGCTGGAACTGGCTGCCGAGCTGGCTGACGGCGAGGCGCCCGACGAGCTGCTGGCGCGTGGTCGTCCGCTCGGCCCGCCCGGTCGACAGGAACGCGATGGCCCAGTGCAGCAGCGTCGTCACGCGGTGCTTGAAGCCCACGATGTTGATCAGGTGGACGAACAGCCAGGCCAGCCACGCCGGGAAGCCCGTGAGCTTGATCTTGCCGATGCTCGCGATGGCCCCGAACTTGCTGATCACGGCCATGGACCCGCGGTCCTTGTAGCGGAACGGCGAGGTGTCGCGGGCCCCGGCCACCTCGGAGGCGATGGTGCGTGCCGCGTGCTGACCGCCCTGGATCGCGACCTGGGCGACGCCGGGGAGCTTGTCGAGGCTCATCATGTCGCCGACGACGAAGATCTCGGGGTGCCCGGGCAGCGTCAGGTCGGGCGCCACGGAGATGCGCCCGGCGCGGTCGACCTCGGCGCCGGTCTGCTTGCCGAGCGTCGCGCCGAGGGGGCTGGCCTGCACGCCCGCCGCCCAGACCTTGCAGATGGCGCCGATGCGCTCGGTGCTGCCGTCCTTGTTCTTGTAGGTGACGGACTCGGAGTCGACGTCGGTGACCAGCGCGTCCAGGATCACCTCGACGCCGATGCGCTCGAGCTCGGCCTTGGCCCGCTCGGACAGCTTGTCGCCGAAGGCCCCGAGCACCGCCGGCGCCCCGTCGAGCAGGATGACGCGGGCCTGCGTGGAGTCGATGTTGCGGAAGTTGCCGGCGAGGGTGTGCACCGCCAGGTCCTTGATCTGCCCGGCCATCTCGACGCCGGTCGGGCCGGCCCCGACGACGACGAAGGTCATCAGGCGCTCGCGCTCGCCGGGGTCCTGCGAGAGCTCGGCGACCTCGAAGGAGCCGAAGATGCGCGCGCGCAGCTCGAGGGCGTCGTCGATGGTCTTCATGCCGGGGGCGTAGACCGCGAAGTGGTCGTTGCCGAAGTAGGACTGGCCGGCTCCGGCCGCCACGACCAGGTAGTCGTAGTGCAGCGTCGTCTCGTGCTGCAGAGCCTCGGCCGTGACCGTGCGGGACTCGACGTCGACGGCGGTGACCTCGCTCATCAGGACGGTGGCGTTCTTCTGCTTCTTGAGCACCTCGCGGGTGCTGGGGGCGATCTCGCCGGGGCTGAGGATGCCGGTCGCCACCTGGTACAGCAGGGGTTGGAACAGGTGGTAGACGGTCTTGCCGACGAGCGTCACGTCGACGTCCGCGTCCTTGAGCTCCTGGGCGGCGAAGAGCCCGCCGAACCCGGATCCGATGATCACCACGTGTGGGCGCTTGTGAGCCATGGCACCCAGGCTAACGTCACCTGATCCCCTGCGGGTGCCGGAGTCGTATGCCGAGAGCCCGCCCACCCGCGACGTCGCTCACATGCGCTCGGGGGCCTCGACGCCGAGCAGGTCCAGTCCCTGCACGAGGGTGCGCAGGGTGAGGGTGCACAGGGTCAGGCGCGAGGCGCGGGTGGCCTCGTCGTCCGCCTTGAGCACGGGGCACGCCTCGTAGAACGACGAGAAGGTCTGGGCCAGCTCGAACAGGTAGGTGCACAGGCGGTGCGGCTCGTAGATCGCGCCGACCTGGGCCACCACGCCGTCGAGGTCGAGAAGCCGCAGCGCCAGGTCGCGCTCCGCGGGCTCGGTGAGCAGGACGGGGGCGTCCTGGGCCTCGGGGTCCACGCCGGCGGAGCGTAGGATCGAGCGCAGGCGGGCCGTGGCGTACTGCAGGTAGGGACCGGTGTTGCCGGTGAGCGCCAGCATCCGGTCGAGGTCGAAGACGTAGTCCGAGTCGTGGGCGACCGACAGGTCGGCATACTTGACGCCCCCGATGCCGACCATCCGCGCGATCTCGGCCCGCTCGGCCTCGGGGAGCTCGGGCCGCGCCTCGTCGATGTAGGTGCGGGCATGTTGCACCGCCTCGTCGAGGAGGTACATCAGGCGCAGGGGGGCGCCGGAGCGGGTCTTGAGGATCTTGCGGTCCTCGCCGAGCACCGAGCCGATCTTGACGTGCACGACCTCGACGTCGTCGGGCAGGTAGCCGGCCCGACGGGCGGTCTCGAAGACCATCTGCAGGTGCAGCGACTGCGTGACCCCGATGACGTAGAGGATGCGGTCGGCGTGCAGGTCGCGGACGCGGTGCCGGACGGTGGCGACATCCGTCGTGCCGTAGCCGTAGCCGCCGTCGGACTTGCGGACGAACAGCGGGACCGGCTTGTCCTCGCGGCCGGTGAAGCCGGGGAGGAAGACGACGAGGGCGCCCTCGTCGACGGTGGCGATGCCCTTGGCCTCCAGGTCCTCGCAGATGCCGGGGAGGTCCGCGTTGTATGACGACTCGCCCGCCAGGTCGTCGTCGGTGAGGGTCACGCCGAGGGTCGAGTAGACCTTGTTGAAGTAGACCTTGGACAGGTCGTAGAGGCGGCCCCACAGGCGCAGGGTCTCCGGGTCGCCGGCCTGCAGCTTGACGACACGGGCGCGGGCGCGCGTCGCGAAGTCCTCGGACCCGTCGAACTTCGACCGCGCCGCCTGGTAGAAGGCATTGGGGTCGGTCTCGACGACCCGGGCCTCCTCGGAGTCCTCACCGACCTCCAGCAGGTGCTCGACGAGCATCCCGAAGGGCGTGCCCCAGTCGCCGACGTGGTTCTGCCGGATGACGGTGTGGCCCAGGTGCTCCAGCGTGCGCGCGAGCGCGTCGCCGATGATCGTCGTGCGCAGGTGCCCGACGTGCATCTCCTTGGCGACGTTGGGCGCGGAGTAGTCGATGGGGATGATCTCGGTGGGCTGGGTCGCGACGCCGAGCCGCGGGTCGGCCTGGGCGGCCTGCACCTGCCGGGCGATCCACGCGTCGTCGAAGGTCACGTTGATGAAGCCCGGCCCGCTGACCTCGGCGGAGGCGACGAGGTCGCCCCCCTGGAGGTGCTCGACGATCGCGTCGGCGACCTCCCGCGGCTTGCGCCCGAGCCGCTTGGCCAGCGCCATGGCTGCGTTGACCTGCACGTCGGCGAACTGGCTGGGTCGCACCACGGGGTCCGCCCCTCGCACGTCCTCGCCGAACGCGGCGACGAGGGCGGACTGCACGGCCGGTGCGAGGGCGTCGATCGGGGCAACCATGGGCCCAAGGGTAGTGGTCCTGACCTGGCCGGCCGAACGCGTATCAGTGCCCCCGACACGCGGCGTTCACGGGGACCCGGTTGGATGGGGACGAGGAGCGCTCGCCCTGTCCTGACCGACCCGGAGGAAGTCATGCCGACCGTGCCCGATCCCGACGCCGCCCCCACCTCGCGGATCGCCGTCCTCACGAGCGGGGGTGACGCGCAGGGCATGAACGCCGCGGTGCGCGGCGCCGTCCGCACCGCCCTCCACCTCGGGGCCGAGGTCTTCGCGATCTACGAGGGCTACCAGGGCATGGTCGACGGCGGCGACGGCATCCGCCAGGTCGGCTGGGACGACGTCGGCAACGTCCTGCACCGCGGCGGCACCATGATCGGGACCTACCGCAGCAAGGACTTCCGCGAGCGCGCGGGCCGGCTGCGCGCCGCCGCCAACCTCGTCGAGCGCGGCATCGACCGGCTGATCGTCATCGGTGGGGACGGCTCGCTGAGCGGGCTCGACCTGTTCCGCCAGGAGTGGCCCGGGCTGCTCGCCGAGCTGGCCGACACCGGGCGCATCGACCAGGCGCTCGCGGACGCGCACCCCGCCCTGATGATCGCCGGGCTCGTCGGCTCCATCGACAACGACCTGGTGGGCACCGACATGACCATCGGCGCGGACAGCGCGCTGCACCGGATCGTCGACGCCATCGACGCGATCGCGAGCACGGCCGCGAGCCACCAGCGCAGCTTCGTCGTGGAGGTCATGGGGCGGCACTGCGGCTACCTGGCCCTGATGAGCGCCATCGCCGGCGGCTGCGACTACGTCCTGATCCCGGAGCACCCGCCCGCCGACGGGTGGGAGGACCGGATGTGCGCCGAGCTGCGACGCGGTCGCGCGGCCGGGCGCCGCGACTCGATCGTCATCGTCGCCGAGGGCGCCCAGGACCGCGAGGGCAGGCCGATCACGGCGGCCTACGTGCGGGACACGATCGAGCAGCGCCTCGACGAGGACACCCGCGTGACGATCCTCGGGCACGTGCAGCGCGGCGGCCGGCCGAGCGCCTTCGACCGGTGGGCCTCCACCTGGCTCGGCCACGCCGCGGCCGAGGAGGTCCTGGCGGCGACCCCGGAGTCGGTGGCCCACGTGGTCGGCATACGCGGCAACCGCATCGCCAAGGTCCCCCTCATGCAGGCCGTCGAGCGCACCCGGGAGGTGCCCGCAGCGATCAGCCGCGGCGACTATGCCGAGGCGATGCGGCTGCGCGGCGGGTCGTTCACCGAGATGACTCAGGTGTTCGCCGAGATGTCCGAGCCGCCGGTGCCCGCCCTGGCCGAGGGCGAGGCGCCCCGACGAGTCGCGATCCTGCACGCGGGCGGCCTCGCGCCGGGCATGAACACCGCCGCCCGCGCCGCGGTCCGTCTCGGCATCGACCGCGGGCACACCATGCTGGGCGTGCGCGGCGGCTTCCCCGGGCTGCGGGACGGGCAGGTCGAGGAGCTGACCTGGGGCGACGTGGAGGGGTGGACCTCCATCGGCGGCGCGGAGCTCGGCATCCGGCGCAGCGTCCCCGACATCGAGGACCTCTACGCCATCGGGCGCAGCCTCGAGGCGTCCCGGGTCGACGCGCTGCTGGTCGTCGGCGGCTGGAACGCCTACCAGGGCGCCCACCGGTTGTGGGAGGAGCGGGACCGCTACCCCGCCTTCCGCATCCCCGTGGTGTGCGTCCCGGCCTCGATCGACAACAACCTGCCGGGGTCCGAGCTCGCCATCGGCACCGACACCGCCCTCAACGCGATCGTCGAGGCCGTCGACCGGATCAAGCAGTCCGCGTCGGCGCGGCGGCGCTGCTTCGTGGTCGAGACCATGGGGCGCTACTGCGGCTACCTCGCGCTGATGGGCGGGCTGGCGAGCGGGGCCGAGCGCGTCTACCTCCACGAGGAGGGCATCACCCTCGACGACCTGCAGGACGACGTGCGTCGGCTCCGGTCCTCCTTCGACGCCGGGCGACGCCTCTACCTCGCCATCCGCAACGAGCGCGCGAGCGAGCAGTACACGACGGACTTCCTCGCCCGTCTCCTCGACCAGGAGGGGCAGGAGAGGTATGACGTGCGCCAGGCGGTCCTCGGTCACCTCCAGCAGGGCGGCGACCCCTCGCCCTTCGACCGGGTGCTGGCGACGCGGCTCGTGGCGCACGCGGTGGACCTGCTGACCGAGCAGCTCGCCGCAGGGGGCCGCGAGGCGCAGCTGGTCGGTCTCGTCGCGGGCCGGGTGCAGGCCACGCCCATGGCGCGGATGCTCGAGCTCATGGACATGGCGCACCGTCGTCCCAGAGACCAGTGGTGGCTGGACCTGAGGCCCGTCGTCCGCGCCGTCTCGGAGCCGCCGCCGCCCGTGCTTGCGGGGCCTCGGGCGCCGTCCGCAGGCCTGTGACCTGCGCAGATGTGACCACGTGACCATATCGAGATTTTTTTGGACTCGGGGGTTTGCCGCCTGACGGGCCTGGGCAAGTTACGTGCAGCGGGGCACCGTCGTCCACGGCGACGGCGTCATCCGGCACTTGGTAACCAACGAAAGGCGGAACCCCAGCATGTTCTCCAACGAGCACATCGAGCAGGTCCTCAACGGCACCGTCGTCGACAACAACGGCGACAAGATCGGCAAGGTCGGCGACGTCTACAACGACGACCGCACCGGCAACCCGTCCTGGGTGACCGTCAACACCGGCCTGTTCGGCACGTCCAACACCTTCATCCCGCTCGACGACGCGCAGGTCGATGGCGACACCATCCGCGTCCCGTTCTCCAAGGACAAGGTCAAGGACGCCCCCCGCGTGGACGCCGACCGTCACCTGGACGCCGACGAGGAGCGCGAGCTCTACCGCTACTACGGCCAGGACTACGACGAGGGCTACGTCGCTGCCGGCACCCGTGGCGGCGATCACGGCGCTGACGGCGACGCGGACGCCACTGCCGGCCGCAACGACCACGGCGCTGACGGCGACGCGGACGCCACTGCCGGCCGCAACGACCACGGAGCTGACGGCGACGCCGACGCGACCGCTGGTCGTCCCCTCGCCGACCGCGACCGCACCCAGGGCGACAACACGCTGACCCGCTCCGAGGAGGAGCTGCACGTCGGGACCCGCGAGCGCGAGGCCGGCCGCGTGCGCCTGCGCAAGCACGTCCGCACCGAGCGCGAGTCGGTCACGGTCCCGGTGACCCACGAGGAGGTCCGCGTCGAGCGCACCCCCATCCGTGACGGTGAGGGCGGCCGCATCGGTGGCGACGAGACCGCCGAGGTCCGCCTCAAGGCCGACGAGGTCGTCGTCGACAAGGACGTCGTGGCCAAGGAGCAGGTCTCCCTGGGCAAGGAGACGGTGACCGAGCAGCAGCGCGTCACCGAGGACGTCCGCAAGGAGGAGATCGAGGTCGAGCGCGAGGGCGGCGTCCGCGAGGGTGGCCTGCGTGACGGGGTCGGCAACGACCGCGACAACGACGGCAAGGTCGGCCTCGGCGACAAGATCAAGGACAAGCTGGACCGCGACAACGACGGCAAGGTCGGTCGCTGATCAGCCTGATCTGACGCGTCGAGCCCTGCTCGACGACAGGTTAGCCACGACGAAGGCCCGGCTCCCCACGCGGGGGCCGGGCCTGCGTCATGCCCGACGCCGGGCCCCGCATCTGTGAGCTGGGGGCCAGGTTGTGCCGTCACCGTGACGGGTGCGAAGGCGCGCGGCGGGGGTCAGAGCGAGAAGAGCGCCAGGTTGACGGCCGCCTTCATCTCGGACGGGCTGTTGACCTGGGCCGCACGGCCACCGGTGGCGCTGGCGATGGCCTGCAACGCCCCCATGTCCGCCTCGGCGCCGTAGCCCAGGCAGATGATCCTGACGGGTCGCTGGGGGTCCTTGGCCTCGTTGAGGTAGGTGAGGAGCTGGCCGAGCGTGTCCGGGCTGGTGGTGTCGCGGTTGGCGCCGTCGGACAGGACCACGAGCTGGTTGACGTAGCCGGGGTCGTACTCGTCGAGGGTGTAGGCGTAGGCCTCGCGGACGGCCTGGTAGAGGGGTGTCCCTCCCTTGATGGTGACGTCGCTCATGGCCTGCACCACGACGTCGCTGTGCTGGCGGCCGGCGTCGGCGCTCTCGTTGACGGCGAGGTCGGTGGCCCGCTCGATCAGGGGTGTCCCGAGCTCGTTGGAGGTGTGAAAGAACCACACGCCGGAGCGGGCTCGGGGCGACGCGGTCTGGTAGACGTTGCCGACGAGGCCGCGGACCAGGTCGATGCGGCTCGTCGCCCCGCCGGCGAGGTGCTGGTTCATCGACCCCGAGGCGTCCACGAGCACCATCGAGGAGATGCGGGAGTGCATGCCCCGCCAGGCCTGCACGGTCTGCTGCAGCACGGGCAGCGGCACGGCGGCGGGACGCAGCGGCGCGGCGGCATAGGCGACGCCGGCGGGGTGATCGGTGGGCGCGGCGCCGTCGGGCGCCCTCAGGCCGGCCGCTCGCAGGGCGGCCAGGCCGGACGCCGAGGTGAGGTAGGCCCGGAACCCCCGCGCCGAGGCAGCGCCCGGAGCGTCGTCGGCGGTCGCTCCCACCCCCAGCACCGACAGCGGCACGGAGGCGGCGCCGCCGGCGAGGGGGACGGCGGCCAGCGGCACCGTCGGGTCCACGGCGTTGTGCGCGGCGACGGCCCTCTCGGTGGTGACATAGGCCGAGGCGCGGGAGGTCACCTCGGAGAGGGTGTCGTCCTGGTCAGGGAGCACGTCCCCGTCGTTGCCGGCGAGCGAGGTGATGCGGTGCTCGACCTTGATGACGGCGAGGTCCTTGTCGCTCGGCTCCGCGTAGTCCGGCGCCTTGGCGAGCGGCCCGCCGTTGGCGAGGGTGATCATGGCTCCGAACCCGATGGCAGCGGTGGGGCTGGTCGCCGGGTCCGCCATGCGGATCGAGAAGGACGCCCACTCGGGGTGCCCGGTCTGGGCCCAGGTCGACCGCCCCAGCATCCACGAACGCCAGGCGTCGGGGGTGAGCGGCCGGGTGGGCCAGCCCCAGGCGCCCGTGTCGGCCATGGCCGAGGGCATCGCGAGGACGACGGGGGTGCTGGCGACCAGCTGCGGGGCGGTGCGCCTCACGGAGCTGGGGAGGGCGGCGACGTCCCCCTCGGACCGCGCGAGCCACAGCGCGGCCCGGTCCGAGGAGAGCAGCCCGGGGAGTGCGGCGGGCCCCGCGGCCTGCTGCACCGCCACCCGGGCGCAGGCCGATCGCTGCGCGACGCGATAGTCGTCGGCGACCCGGGCGAGGGCGTCGGTCAGGTCGGGGGAGGCATAGAGCGTGGTGGCGTCGTCGCACGTGCGGACCTCGACCTGCCGCGAGCCCGTCGGCCCCTGCACCCCGGCCGTGGCTCCCCGACCGTCCCCGGTCCCCGAGCCGGCGCGCCCCTGCACGGCCACGACCCCCACCCCGCCGAGGGCGGCGAGGGCGATGATGGCGGCGGCGACGTTGCCCACCCGGTCGCTGGAGCTGCCGCGGTGACGGCCGTAGGTCTGCGACACGGGACACCTCCCAGGACTGCGGGCATCGGGCGTGCGACGGGTCCTGCACCCGACGCCGTCCGTGACGCACAGGTCGCGGTGCGCCGGAAGCGTAACTATTGGAGGGCATTCGGGTGATGTGACGCCAGTCCTGCATCGATTACCGGCGTACGACGAGCCAGGAGCGTGCCGAGAGGGTCAGAGCCAGCCGAGACGGCCCTTGGCGAGCGTGTAGCCGACGAAGGCGACCACGTCGAGCAGCGTGTGCGCGACGACGAGCGGCATGACCCGGCCGCGCCGCTGGTAGTAGGCGCCCAGCACCAGGCCCATCACGGCGTTGCCGAGGAACGCCCCGAAGCCCTGGTAGAGGTGGTAGCTCCCGCGCAGGAGGGCGGACAGCACGAGCGCCAGGCGGTCCGGCATACCGGCCTGGCGCAGTCGCGCGAGGAGGTAGGCGACGACGACGACCTCCTCGAGCACGGAGTTCTGCACCGCCGCCAGCACGAGCACCGGGATCGTCCACCAGGTCGAGGTGAGGTCCGCGGCGACCACCTGGGTGGTGATCCCGAGGTGGCGGCCGAGGACATAGAGTCCCAGGCCCGGTATGCCGATCACCGCCGCGAGGAGCGCGCCGTGCGCGGCGTCGCGGCCCGGCTCACGCCGGTCCCAGCCGATGCGGGGGTCGGCGGGTGGACGGCGGTGCCGCAGGAGGAACACCGCCATGGCGGGGGCCACCAGGCCGAGGGCGATCCCGGTCAGCTGGTAGGCGAGGTCGAGCCAGGGGCGGTCGGGCGTGACCGACTGGTTGAGGGTCGAGGTCTGCTGGTTGAGCGCGACCTGGCGGGTCGTGCGCTCGATGATCCGCAGGACCGAGTAGATCGCGGACGACCCGAGGGACAGGCCGAGCAGCAGGAGCACCTCGACCAGGTGGTCGCGGTGCTCCCGCTGCTCGATGGGCCTGCCCATGGGCGCACCCTATGCCGCGTCGGCGGCGGGAGGCGGTGGCGTCAGTGCGCCCGCGCGGCGCGCGCCGCGTCGGACGAGTCGCGGCGCATGTCCTCGACGTCCTTCATCTTGCGCTGGGTCCACGGGACGAGCGCGAACAGCACCACCGCGCAGGCCAGCGTCATGCCGCCCAAGGTGTAGTAGAAGGCCGCGTCGGACAGGCCGGCCATGCCCTTGATCAGCAGCGCCGCGACGCCCTGGCCGACGGCCGAGGTCAGCAGCCAGAGGGCCATGGCCTGGCTGGCGAACGCCTTGGGGGCCAGCATCGTGGTCGCCGACAGCCCGACGGGGGACAGGAACAGCTCGGCGACGGTCTGCATCACGAAGACCAGGCCGAGGAAGTAGAACGGCGCCAGGGAGGAGCCCCCGCTCCAGGTGCCGAAGGCCCATCCCATCAGCATGGCCGACAGGCCGATCAGGGCGACGGACAGCGCGAACTTCGCGGGCGTCTGGGGGAAGCGGCCGGCGCGGCGCGTGAAGAACCACCCGACGATCGGAGCCAGCACCACGATCGCGAAGGGGTTGATCGACTGGTACCACGACGGGTTGATGGTGAAGCCGCCGACCTGGAGCTGGGTGTTGTCCTTGGCGAAGCTCGCCATCTTGACCGCGGCCTGCTCGAAGATCATGAAGAACAGCGCACCGCCCACCCACAGCGGCACGTAGGCCGCGAGGTGACTCCGCTCGGTCGCGTCGACCTTGGGGCTGCGGAACATCATGACGAAGTAGCCGACGGCCGCGACGATGGACAGCGCCGCGACGGTGTCGACGATGGCCGCGGTCGTGGCGCCGCCCTCCAGGGCGTTGAACACGAAGTACAGGACTGCGGTGCCCACGACGACGGCGACCGAGACCCCGGCCACACGGGCGCCGTCCTTGCCGGTCAGGGGGTTGGGGACGGTCGACCCGATGCCGTGCAGAGCCTTCTTGCCCGCGACGAAGGACAGGATGGCCAGTCCCATGCCGACGGCCGCGGCGGAGAAGCCGACGTGGTAGCCCCAGCGCCCCTGCAGGAAGCCCACGATCAGCGGGGACAGGAAGGCGCCGATGTTGATCGACATGTAGAAGATCTGGAACCCGCCGTCGCGGCGGGGGTCGTCGCGGTCGTAGAGCTCCCCGACCATGGTGGACAGGTTGGGCTTGATGAACCCGGTGCCGATGGCGACCAGGCAGATGCCGAGCCAGGCGGTCGCCACGGTCGGCAGGGCCAGGCAGATGTGGCCGACCATGATGATGATGCCGCCGTACAGCGTCGACCTCCAGGCGCCGAGCAGCCGGTCGGCGGCCAGGCCACCGGGGATGGCGAGGAGGTAGACCGCGGCGCCGTAGGTCGCCACGATCGCCTCACCGGTCGAGTCCTTGATCTGCAGGCCGCCGTTGGCGACCGTGTCGACGATGAAGTACAGGAGGATGGCCTTCATCCCGTAGTACGAGAAGCGCTCCCAGAACTCGACCTGGAACAACCAGGCCAGGCCCTTGGGGTGACCGACGAATCCTCGGTCGTCCCTGGAGGAGGGTCTGGCGGGTGCGGGGGTGGTCTTGCCGATCGTGGCCATCGGTCTGGCCTTCTCTCTCATGGGTCGTGGTGGCCCACGCCGTCGGGGGCCAGGGTGCCGATGGGGTGGGGCACGGTATCCACCGTATGCCCCTCCGGGCGTCCCCGAACCTCGGGGTCTGCTTCATCAGGCGAGACTCGCTGCGGCGCATACCTATCTGCGGCCTACCGTGGGGGGCTCGGCGGGGCCGAGCATGAACACTCACGACCGGCCTGACCAGGCCAGATCGGCCCCTCCCCGGTGTAGGCCCCGGGGCCGCTCTGCGCTTTGATAGGGGCGGACATCGGCGGGGAAGCCTTCGACTCGGGGGGCGCTCCACCCAGAACCAGCGAGCGAGGGACCTGAGATGACGAGCGAGCGCAGAGCCTACGTCGGCTCGGAGGTCGGACAGCTCCGACGGGTGCTGCTGCACCGCCCCGACCGGGAGCTGTCGCGCCTGACGCCGAGCAACAAGGAGGCCCTGCTCTTCGACGACCTGCCGTGGTTCGAGGAGGCGCAGAAGGAGCACGACGAGTTCGCCCAGGCCCTGCGCGACCTGGACGTCGAGGTGCTCTACCTCCAGGAGGTGCTCACCGAGACCCTCGAGCACCCGGCGGCGCGGCAGTTCCTGTTCGACCACCTCCTCGACGACGAGGTCTTCGGCCCACAGGCGATCGACCCGATGCTCGCCGTCCTGTCGGGGATGGACTCGCGCGAGCTGGCGTCGGTCCTCATCGGCGGCATCACCAAGGAGGAGATGCTGGGCCGTATGCCGCACGAGCCCGCCTCGCTCGTCCTGCACTCCATGGGGCGCGACCAGTTCGTGCTGGCGCCCCTGCCCAACCACCTGTTCACCCGCGACACCACCTGCTGGGTCTACGGCGGGGTCTCGATCAACTCGATGAGGATGACGGCGCGCGTGCGCGAGTCCCTCCACTACGAGGCGATCTACCACTGGCACCCGGAGCTGTCCGGCGGCGACCACTCGCTGACCCGCTGGTCGGACGGTCTCGGCACCGGTCTGGCCTCGATGGAGGGCGGCGACGTGCACGTGCTGGGGCGCGGCGGGGTCCTCGTCGGTATGTCGGAGCGCACGACCCCCCAGGCGGTGGAGCGGCTGGCGCAGCAGCTGTTCGAAGCGCAAGCCGCCACCAGCGTCGTCGCGATCGCCATGCCGCAGGGACGCGCGATGATGCATCTCGACACCGTCATGTCGATGGTCGACGAGCACACCTTCACGAAGTACGCCGGTTTGGGGATGCTCCCGGCATACACCTTGACCCCGGGGGACGAACCCGGCCGGCTGCGGGTCCGGTCCCACGCACCCGAGGACATGCACAGGGCGATCGCGAGGGCGATCGGCCTCGACGACATCCGCACCCTGACCGCCGACCAGGACCTGGCGGCGGCGGAGCGGGAGCAGTGGGACGACGGCTGCAACGTGCTCACCGTCCGGCCCGGCGTGGTGATCGCCTACGAGCGAAACACCACGAGCAACGACCACCTGCGCGACAACGGTGTCGAGGTGGTCACCATCAAGGGGAGCGAGCTGGGCCGGGGCCGTGGCGGCCCGCGCTGCATGAGCTGCCCCATCGAGCGAGAGGACATCTGATGTCGTTCACCCTGCGCCACCGCAACTTCCTCAAGGAGGTGGACTTCACCCCCGCGGAGTGGAAGCACCTGCTGAAGCTGTCCGCGGACCTCAAGGCCGCGAAGTACGCAGGCACCGAGCAGCCGCGGCTGCGGGGCAAGAACATCGCGCTGATCTTCGAGAAGACCTCTACCCGGACGCGCTGCGCCTTCGAGGTCGCGGCGTACGACCAGGGCGCGGGGGTGACCTACCTCGAGCCCACGGGCTCGCAGATCGGGCACAAGGAGTCGATGAAGGACACCGCGCGGGTGCTGGGGCGCATGTATGACGGCATCGAGTACCGCGGCTTCGCGCAGTCGCTCGTCGAGACGCTCGGGGAGTTCGCGGGCGTCCCGGTGTGGAACGGCCTGACCGACGAGTGGCACCCCACCCAGATGCTCGCCGACCAGCTCACGATGACGGAGCACTCGGACAAGCCGCTGTCGCAGATCGCCTTCGCCTACCTCGGCGACGCGCGCAACAACGTCGGCAACTCGCTGCTGGTGTCCGGCGCCATGGCCGGGATGGACGTGCGCATGGTCGCGCCGACGTCGCTGCAGAACACCGAGGAGGTCGTTGCCCTGGCGCGCGGGATCGCGGCGCAGACCGGTGCCCGCATCACGATCACCGACGACGTCGAGGCGGGGGTGCGCGGCGCGGACTTCCTCTACACCGACGTGTGGGTGTCGATGGGTGAGCCCAAGGAGGTGTGGGACGAGCGGATCGCGCTGCTCAAGGACTACCAGGTCAACAAGGCCACGATGGAGGCGACAGGCAACCCGCAGGTCAAGTTCATGCACTGCCTGCCGGCCTTTCACGACCGGGCCACCAAGGTGGGGGAGGACATCTTCCAGGCCACCGGCATGGAGGCCCTCGAGGTCACCGACGAGGTCTTCGAGTCCGAGGCGTCGATCGTCTTCGACCAGGCGGAGAACCGCATGCACACGATCAAGGCGGTCATGGTCGCCACGCTGGGGGACTGACCCGTGCGCATCGTCGTCGCCCTCGGCGGCAATGCCCTGCTCGAGCGGGGCGAGAAGCCCGACGCCTCGACCCAGCTCGAGCGCGCCAAGGCGGCGGCCCGCGCCCTCGCGCCGCTGGCGGAGGAGCACGAGCTGGTGATCACCCACGGCAACGGCCCGCAGGTGGGGGTGCTGGCGCTGGAGTCGGCCAACGACCCGGCCCTGTCGGAGCCCTACCCCTTCGACACGCTGGGTGCGCAGACGCAGGGGATGATCGGCTACTGGCTGCTGCAGTCCCTGCAGAACGCCCTGCCCGGTCGACAGGTCGCCGCGATGGTCAACCAGACCCTGGTGATGGCGCACGACCCGGCGTTCGCCGACCCGACGAAGTTCGTCGGCGAGACCTACTCGGAGGCCGAGGCACGGTCCAAGGCGGAGGAGCGCGGCTGGACCGTCAAGCAGGACACCAAGGGGTGGCGCCGCGTTGTGGCCTCCCCGACGCCGCAGCGCATCGTCGAGACCCGGATCGTCCGGCTGCTGCTGTCGTCCGGTGCGGTCGTGGTCTGTGCGGGCGGTGGCGGCATACCGGTGATCCGGGACGAGAAGGGCAAGCTCAAGGGCGTCGAGGCGGTCGTCGACAAGGACCTCACGGCGGGCCGGCTCGCCGAGGCGCTCGAGGCGGACGCGCTGTTCATCCTCACCGACGTCCCCAACGTGATCGAGGGCTTCGGGACGGACGAGGAGCGGCCGATCACGCGGGCGACGCCGGGGATGCTGCGGGCGATGGACCTGCCGGCGGGGTCGATGGGCCCCAAGGTCGAGGCCGTATGCCGCTTCGTCGAGCTCACCGGAGACCTCGCCGGGATCGGCCGGCTGCAGGACGTGGCCGCCATGATCGAGGGCGAGGCGGGCACGATCGTGACGCCCGGCGGCAACTACGGCGGCCCCGACGACCTCAACCCCCGCCACGAGCTCACCGTCGACATCTGACCTACCGGGGGTAAGGGCATCGACCGGGCTTCGTTCGCCAGGTCGATGAGCCCGCCGGGGGTAGGGGCATCAGCCGGGGTTAGTTCGCCAGGTCGATGATCCCGCCGGGGGTAGGGGCATCGACCGGGGTTAGTTCGCCAGGTCGATGATCCCGCCCCCGGTAGGAGCGCGCCGAATGTGGCCGCGCGGTCACGGAGAGCCATGAGCGTCGGGCAAACAGGCGCGGAGGTTACTCATCGGTAGAGGGATGGCGCACGGGCCGATAGCGTCACGACCCACCGTGACCCGGGGCGCTGCCCGGTCAGCGCCCCGAACTCCACCCAGGGAGACCGCCGCCATGATGCACCGCCACCTCCGCACCGTGACCGCCGTGGGGATCCTCGCAACCACTGCCCTCGCCGGCTCCGCGTGCAGCCACGAGACCGCCGCCGCCGGTGGCTCCGAGGAGGCGTTGCAGCATGCCTTCGCCGCCTCGGAGGCTGCGCTGCGCAAGCTCGAGAAGCTGCCCGTCGACGGGCCGGTCGCCTCGGCCGACTTCCTGACGCCGGAGTACCTCGAGCAGCACAACGCGATGAGCCGGAGCATCGAGGCGAGCGGCAACCGGATGGTGGGTCAGCGCAGGTTCGAGTCGATCACGCGCGTGCAGTACGCCATCTGGCCGAAGCCCGTGACCTCCCTGCGGGTGTGCAGCGTCGGCGACGTCCGCATGCTCGACGAGCACGGCAAGGACGTCACCGTGGGCCTCGACCGCAAGCCCAAGCCGAAGGGCGCGACGCGCGACGCGATCGTCTACGACCTGGAGTCGCGCGACGAGGGCAAGACCTTTCTCGTCAAGGGTGCGCTCCCGGACGGGAGGTGCTGACCTCCGGCGCCGACCAGCCCTTGGTCGTATGACGTCGACCGCCCGCCTCCCAGGTCACCGGGAGGCGGGCGGCCCCGGCATACGGGGTCAGACGTCGGCGTCCTCGTGGCGGACGTTGGGTGCGAACCACTGACCGGGGGCGTGGCCGGGACGGCGGTGCCACACCTCGCCGGGGATGCCTGCCGGCATGTGGGGGTTGTCGTCGAGGCCGAAACCGGCGTCCACCGGGTCCGCGTGGGACTCGAGGTCGCGCAGGGCGGCGATCGCGTGCCTGCCGAGCGCGATGAGCGCGACGAGGTTGAGCACCGCCATGAAGGTCATGGCCAGGTCGGCCAGGTCCCACACGAAGGCCAGGCTCTGCAGCGCGCCCCAGGCCACGGCACCGATGGTGAGCAGCCGGATCGCGAGCTCGCCGACCCGGCCGCCGCGCATGAAGTCCATGTTGACCTCGGCATAGGTCTCGTTGCCGATGACCGAGCTGAACGCGAAGATGAAGATCAGGAAGGCCATGACCGGTGCGACCCAGGACCCGAGCTCGCTGGCCAGCGCGGTCTGGGTGAGCGTCGCCGCCTGGTCGCGGGTGGTCACGCCGGGGGTGTAGATGGACGGTCCGGCCAGCAGGATCATCACGGCGGTCGAGGTGCAGACGATGATCGTGTCGATGAAGACGCCGAGCGCCTGCACCATGCCCTGGTGGGCGGGGTGCGAGGTGGTGGCGGCGGCGGCGGCGTTGGGCGCCGAGCCCATGCCGGCCTCGTTGGAGAACATCCCGCGCTTCACGCCGTTGAGCACGGCGGCGAGGATGCCGCCGGCGGTGCCGGCCAGCGCCTGGTCGAGCCCGAATGCCCCGCGGAAGATGTCGCCGATGGCACTGGGCACGTCCCCGATCCGCATGACCAGGACGGCCATCGCGAGCAGGAAGTAGGCGAGCGCCATCAGCGGCGCCATGTACTCCGTGACGCGGGCGACGGACTTGAGGCCGCCGAGCACGATGGCGGCCGTGATGACGACCAGGATGATCGCGGTGATCCAGGTGGGGATGCCCCAGGTGCCCTCGAAGACCCCGGCGATGGTGTTGGCCTGCACCATGTTGAACGCGAGGCCGAAGGTGAAGATCAGGCAGATCGCGAAGGCGATGCCCATGGGTCGCGACTTCAGTCCGCGCTGCATGTAGTAGGCCGGGCCGCCGCGGAAGGTGCCGTCGGTGTGCGGGACCTTGTAGAGCTGGGCGAGCGTCGCCTCGACGAAGGCGGTGGCCATGCCGAGGAAGGCCATCACCCACATCCAGAAGATCGCACCGGGGCCACCGAGCGCCAGGGCGATGGCGACGCCGACGATGTTGCCGGTGCCGACGCGGGAGGCCAGGGAGATGCAGAACGCCTGGAAGCTGGAGATGCCCTCGCCGCCGCCGCTGCGTGACCCGACGGCCACCTTGACCATGGTGCCGAAGCGGCGGAACTGGGCGCCCTTGCTCCACAGCGTGAAGAGGATGCCGGCGGCGGCCAGCATGACGATCAGCAGCCAGGTGAGCTTGTCGTTGACGGCGAGGATGCCGTCGTGGATCGCGTTCAAGGATGGTCCGTTCGTGGGGGTCAGGTGTGCGCCGGGCCGTCGATGGAGGACAGCGTATGCCGACCCCGCCCGCCTCGGCCGGTGGAGGCGGACGGGCGGTTGCGGCATACGGCCGGTCGCCGGTGGGCGAGGTCTGCCGGTCAGCGGGCGGGGGTGATCCGCCCGCGGCACTCGCCGAGGCCGATGCGGCGGCCGTCGCGTCCGCGTGCGGTGGCCGCCAGCACGACCTCGTCGCCGTCCTCGAGGAACGTCCTCGTGGAGCCATCGGACAGGGTGATCGGATCGCGCCCGCCCCAGGTCATCTCGATGAACGCCCCGCGCTGGTCGACCTCGGTGCCGGAGATGGTCCCGGAGGCGTAGAAGTCGCCGGTGCGCACGGACGCGCCGTTGATGGTGGTGTGGGCGAGCATCTGGGCGGGGGTCCAGTACATCTGGGCGTAGGGCGGCCGGGAGACGACCTCGCCGTTGAGCTGCACCTCGAGCTCGATGTCCAGTCCCCAGTGCTCGCCGTCGACGTCCTGCAGGTAGTCCTGCAGCGGCACGTCGCGGGCCGGCGGCTCGATCCGAGCGTCCTGCAGGGCCGCGAGCGGCAGCACCCAGCCGCTGATCGACGTGGCGAAGGACTTGCCGAGGAAGGGCCCGAGGGGGACGTACTCCCACGCCTGGATGTCGCGGGCGGACCAGTCGTTGGTGAGAGTCACGCCGAAGACGTGCTGGTCGAACTCGCTCACGGCGACGGAGGATCCGCGCTTTGACCCCACGCCGACCACGAAGCCCAGCTCGGCCTCGATGTCGAGACGGATCGACGGGCCGAAGACGACGTCGCCGTCGGGCGTCCGCCGCTGGCCCTGCGGGCGTGGGACGTCCGAGCCCGACACGATCACGGTCTGGGAGCGGCCGTGGTAGCCGATCGGCAGGTGCTTCCAGTTGGGCGTGAGCGGCTCGGAGTCGGGGCGAAAGATCCGGCCGATGTTGGACGCGTGGTTCTCCGAGGCGTAGAAGTCGACGTAGTCACCCACGGTGAACGGCATCAGCATCGTCACGTCGGCGAGGTCCACCAGGGACGGCTCGACGAGGGGGCGGTAGCTCTCGTCGCGCAGCCACGTCTGGACGTCGCTGCGCAGCCGCGCCCACGCCTCCGGTCCCGCCGCGAGCAGGACGTCGAGGTTGCCCTCCTCGACGACGTCGGACCACTCGCCGGGCAGCTCGGGCGCGGCCTCGGTGAGGTCGAGGGCCTGGTCACCGATGCGCACCCCGAGGTGGGCGAAGTCGTCGCCGGTGTCCATGGACCCATAGGGCAGGGCGTCCAGGCCGAACGGGCTGTCCTGCAGGATCTCGACCCAGGTGGTCGTCACGGGTGCTCCTTGTCGTGATGAGGTGGTGCGGCGGTGCGGCGGTGCGGCGGTGCGGTCAGCGAGGGCCTACTGCTGCTGGTCGACCTGCTGGGTGGGGTCGCGCCGCTCGAGCACCTCGACGCGCGAGGTGAGGCCCAGGGCGGCGAGGTCCTCGACGGGCCTGCCCGTGCTGCAGGAGCCGTAGGCCACGAGTCCTGCTCGCACCCGCCGCTGCTCGTCGTCCGCCGCGGCGAGCGCCTCGGCCGCGAGGGCCTGGCCGTCGGTGCTGGCGAGCGCCTCCACGACCTGCTGGCGGTCGGCCCCGGCCACCGCCCTCAGGAGCGCCACGAGGATGTTGAGGACGCCGTGGTGCTCGAAACCCGTCCGGTGGTCGGTGTAGCGCACGGCGTGGTGCAGACCGGCCGTGCACTTGAACCGCGCGCCGAGCTCGCCGGCGGCAGCGAGGAGGTCGGCGAGCTGGTCGACGCTCGGGAAGAGTTCGGGTGTGACGCCGCCGCAGCGGACCTTGGCGCCGAGCCCGGCGTCGTGCACCGCGGTCAGCGCGGCCCGGGTCTCACCCTCGTCGGCCTGGGCGAGGGGGATCTCGACGTAGGCCGTCACGGCGTCGGGCAGGGCGCTGGTCGCCGCCACGACCGCGGCCACCGCCTCGTCGAGCGGCTGGTCCTGGGGCAGCCGCAGCTCGACGGCGCCCAGGTGCAGGCGTGGGTCGCCGAGCAGGGAGGTGGCGAGGCCGGGCAGCGAGGCCAGGGGCCCGTCGAGGATCACCCCGACGTCGACGGTCTCCCCCTCGCGCAGCGCCTGGCGCAGCTCGTCGAGCCGGCTCGCGGGGCACAGGAACCGGCCGGTGTGCACCGGGTGGGCGGCGTCCAGGTCGGCCCGGTGACGGGCGACGGCGTCGTCCATCGCGAGGGCGCTGGGTGGGAAGAGGCCGGCGTCGTCGACCAGCGCCGCCACGAGCGGCTGGGTCGCGAGCGGTGCGGGGGCCCCGGGTGCGTCGGTTGCGTCCGTCATACGGCTGATCATCCCTGACCCAGCCGGCGCCCGCCCGACCAGCTGTAGGGGTAGCGGTCGTCCTCGGTCGCCAGCGCGCCCTCGCCGAGGTCCAGCGGCCGGAAGGTGTCCACCATGACCGCCAGCTCATCGAAGAACTCCGCCCCGATGGACCGCTCGTAGGCGCCCGGCTGCGGCCCGTGGGCATGACCTGCCGGGTGCAGCGAGATCGAGCCCTGCCCGATGCCGGAGCCCTTGCGCGCCTCGTAGTCGCCGCCGCAGTAGAACATGACCTCGTCGCTGTCGACGTTGGAGTGGTAGTAGGGCACCGGGATCGCGAGCGGGTGGTAGTCGACCTTGCGCGGCACGAAGTTGCAGACCACGAAGTTGTGCCCCTCCCACACCAGGTGGGCGGGCGGCGGCTGGTGGACCCGCCCGGTGATCGGCTCGAAGTCGCCGATGTTGAAGACGTAGGGGTAGAGGCAGCCGTCCCACCCGACCACGTCGAAGGGGTGCTGCGGCTGGACGTGGATCGTGCCGTCCAGGCCCGACGGTCCGCGCCCGCGGTGCTTGATGTAGACCTCGACGTCCTGCTCATCGACCAGCTGCGGCTCGCCGACGTGACGGAAGTCGCGCTCGCAGTAGGGCGCGTGCTCGAGCAGCTGGCCGTGCTTGGACAGGTAGCCGCGCGGCGGGTTGATGTGGCTGTTGGCCTCGATGACGTAGACGCGGACCGGCTCGTCGCCCGTGGGCACCCACCGGTGGATCACCGCGCGCGGGATCATCACGTAGTCGCCCTGGTGGACGTCGACGTGGCCGAGCTGGGTCTCCAGCGTGGCCGTCCCGGACTCGACGTAGCAGCACTCGTCGCCGACAGCGTTCTTGTAGAGCGGGCTGGTCTCGGTCGCGGCGACATAGCCGAGCCGCACGTCGCCGTTGCCGAGCAGCAGCCGCCGCCCGGTCACCACGTCCCGCCCGTCGGCACCGAGGGCGTGGGTCCGCAGGTGGCGCGGCAGCAGCGGGTCGTTGGGCGTGAGCGTCTGGTCAGGCAGCTCCCAGGGGCGGACGTCGACGATCGCGCTGGGGATGTAGCGGTGGTAGAGCAGGCTCGAGTCCGAGCTGAACCCCTCCTCGCCCACGAGCTCCTCGTAGTAGAGGTCACCCTCAGGGGTGCGGTGCTGCGTGTGCCGCTTGGGCGGGATGGTGCCCGCGCTGCGGTAGTGAGCCATGACGCCCTCGTCTTTCACACCACTGATACATCGATGTACTATCTGGATTGTAGCGGACGGGTCCGACAGACGCCAGGGGGTGCCATGAGCGAGCTGGACTTCTGGTCCTTCGTGCGCGAGGCGCGGACCCGTCTCACCGACGCGGGCTACGCCGACCCCGGGGCCACCGAGCTGCTGCTCACGCTCAACCGCGCGTCCGGGATCGTCACCTACGACCTCGAGGCGTCGGTGCACCGGCCGGCGGGCCGGTCGTGGTCGGCCTTCCGCATCCTCTACGTCCTGTGGCTGGCCGGCGCGATGGAGCCCAAGCGGGTCGCGGAGCTCACCGGCCTCACCCGCGCGGCCGTCTCCAACCTCACCGGCGGTCTGGTCGACGACGGTCTCGTATGCCGCGAGCCCGCCCCCCACGACGGCCGCTCCGTCCGGCTCGGGCTGACGCCACGCGGGGTGGAGGAGATCCGCGCCCTCTTTGCCACGCAGCACGAGCGCGAGCAGGCCTGGGCGGCAGCGCTCACCCCGCTCGAGCGGCACCTGCTGGTGACCCTGCTCGACAAGCTCGTGGGGTCCCGCGACGACCTGTCCCCGCGGCTGCGCCACTGACCGCCCCTCCTCGGCGCAACGGGGACGTTCGTGATCGGTTTCCGGGCACGAACGTCCCCGTTGCGGGTGCGGGGGTGCGGCAGACTCGGGGGCATGGCCTGGACCGAGCACGTCATCTGGTGGCACGTCTATCCGCTGGGCGCCGTCGGTGCGCCCATCAGGGATCCGTATGACGAGAGCGTGGTCGCCCACCCGCTGCGGCGCCTGGACGGATGGCTGGACTACGCGATCGCGCTGGGCGTCAACGGGCTCCAGCTCGGCCCGGTCTTCGCGTCGACCACGCACGGCTACGACACCGTCGACCACGTCCGGATCGACCCGCGGCTCGGCGACGACGGAGACTTCGACGAGCTGGTGCGGCGCTGCCACGACCGGGGCCTGCGGGTGATGCTCGACGGCGTCTTCAACCACGTCGGGCTCGAGCACCCCCTCTACCAGCAGGCTCTCGCCGGCGGCCGAGAGTCGCACGCCGCCAGGTACTTCCGCATCGACTGGGACGCCGACGGCGGGCCCCGCCCGGACGTCTTCGAGGGGCACGGGTCCCTCGTCGCGCTCGACCACACCCGCGACGAGGTCGTCGATCTGGTCGTCGAGGTCATGCTGCACTGGCTGCGTCGGGGCATCGACGGGTGGCGGCTGGACGCGGCATACGCCGTCGACCCGGCGTTCTGGGCGCGGGTGCTGCCGCGCGTGCGGGCGGAGTTCCCGGAGGCGACCTTCGTCGGGGAGGTGATCCACGGGGACTACGCCGCGATCGTGCGTGAGTCGACGCTGGACTCCGTCACGCAGTACGAGCTGTGGAAGGCCCTCTGGTCCTCGCTCCACGACAAGAACTTCTACGAGCTGTCGCACGCCCTCGAACGGCACGGCGCCCTGCTCGACACGTTCGTGCCGATGACCTTCGTCGGCAACCACGACGTCACCCGCATCGCCTCCCGTGTCGGCCCGGCGGCGGCGGTGCTCGCGGTGGCCTGCCTGCTCACGGTGGGCGGCACGCCCTCGCTCTACTACGGCGACGAGCAGGCCTTCGAGGGCGTCAAGGAGGACCGCGAGGGCGGCGACGACGCCGTCCGACCTCCCCTGCCCGCGACCCCCGCCGAGCTGAGCACCTTGGGGGAGTGGATGTTTCACGTGCACCAGGGGCTGATCGCGGTGCGGCGCCAGCACCCCTGGCTCGTCCGTGCGCGCACGCGGGTGGTGGAGCTCAGCAACGAGCGGTTCGTCTACGAGTCGCGCCCCGCTGCCGGCGCCCCCGAGGAGGGTGACCCCGCTGCCGTCATACGGGTCACGCTGGAGGTGTCGGGCGAGCCGCGGGTGCAGGTCGAGACGTCAGGCGCGACCGCCTTCACCTGGCCCGCCGGCTGACCACCCGCTCCCGGCGCGTCCGCGGCCACCCCATGCGGCCGTCAGACTCTGTGGACGTCTTGGGCCTGAGCCCAGGAGCCAGCGGACGCCGTCAGAGGTGCTTGTCGGCCGTGACCTGCACGAGGTGGACGGGGTTGCCGTCGGGGTCTGCTACCCAGGCCACGCGGGTCCGCCCACCCTGGAAGGGATGCGGCTCGGACAGCACCGGAGCGCCTCCCGCGGTCAGCCGGACGACCTCGCCGTCGACGTCGTCGCAGTAGAGCACGATCTCCACGGGCCGACCGCCGAGCTGTGGGTCCAGACCGTGGTCCTCCCGGGCGGCGGTGACGGTGGAGATCCCGATCGTGAACCTGTCCAGCGTCAGCTCCACGTGCACGGGGTCTCCGTGGGAGGGGCTTCGAGAGGTCACGTAGAAGTCGAGCCCCTCGTAGAACGACGTGAGGCGGGGGAGATCGTCGGTGTACAGCGTGATCATCGGCGTCCGGTACATGTCTCGACCGTAGTGGAGCGGGAAGGGCGGACGGGTGGGCGAGCCCGACCGGATCACGTGGGTACCGCCGGACGCCCAGATGAGTGGGCAGAGATAGGCCTCCCAGGCGCATTCGTGGTGCCACTCTCGCCCTCTCACGGGCGCCCGGTCGCAGAGCGCGCACGGCTGCGAGGATGGCTGCACCGACGAGAGGAGCACGACATGAGCGACCCGACCGAGGGCCACGTCGAGCAGGGGCACGGCCCGGACCGGCGGCCCGGCACCACCGACGGCACGTCGACGTTGGTCGAGGAGGTCTGGGGGCGGTCGTCGTCGCGCGGCGGACGACCCGGCGCGACCGCCGTGATCGACAACGAGAGCACCAAGGTGGTGGCCTTCGAGTTCGCCGAGGGCGACCAGCTCACAGAGCACGCCGCACGACATCCCGTGCTGATCCAGGTGATCCGCGGGCGGGTGAGCTTCGAGCTGCCGGACCGCACCGTCGAGCTCGCGCCGGGGGCGCTGCTGCACCTGACGCCGATGCTGCGACACGCGGTCCGCGCGCTGGAGCCGACGACGCTGACGGTGACGATGCTCCTGCCGCGCCCCTGAGGCGAGCGGCACGCCCAGGTCAGCGGGGCAGGACGCGCCGGAGCGCGGCACCCACCTCTGCCGGCGTGGCGACGATCGCGGCGATGTGCGCATCGGGCCGTATGACGACCGCCTGCCGCCCGTCGAGGTGCGGGCTCTCCGCGACGACCCCGTCAGGATCGACCGCGTCCAGCGCGACCTCGGGACTGAGGATGGAGGCGGTGGGGTGGGTGCTGGCGGCGTCTGGCCGCGCTGCGTTCAGCTGAAGACGACCCAGGCGATCGCGACGTAGTGCACGATCGCCGCCAGGATTGTGCAGGCGTGAAACACCTCGTGGAAGCCGAACCAGGTCGGCGAGGGGTTGGGCCGCTTGAGGCCGTAGCAGACCGCGCCACCGGTGTAGAGCAGCCCGCCCACCGCGATCAGGATCACGGTCACCGCTCCACCTGCGGCCCAGAACTGCGTCAGCCACCCGACCGCGGCCCACCCCATCGCGACGTACAGCAGGGTGTAGAGCCACCGCGGCGCCTCGATCCACAGCGTCCGGAACAACACGCCGGCGAGCGCGCACGACCAGATCAGCGTCAGCAGGATCACCCGGGATCGGCCCTCGAGCAGCAGCAGCGCGAGCGGCGTGTAGCTGCCCGCGATGAAGACATAGATGTTGGCGTGGTCCCACCGCCGGAACACCGCGTAGACCTTGTCGTTCCACCTGCCCCGGTGGTAGGTCGCGCTCGTCCCGAACAGCATCAGGGCCGCCACGAGATAGACCGCGCTGCCGATGCGCCCCGTCAGCGTCGGCGCGAACACGCACAGCACCAGCCCGGCGAAGAAGAACACGGGGGTCATGCCGGCGTGCAGCCACCCGCGCAGTTTGGGCTTGACCTGGCGCAAGGCCTCCACCGGCCGCTGCGCGACGCTCGGCGAGG
>ERZ501016.34-NODE-34-length-74746-cov-15.537401_pt1 | contig 74746 bp, 69 predicted proteins | sample MGYA00248889_ERZ501016 | MGnify/ENA primary metagenome ERZ501016 (study PRJEB25958, sample SAMN03398594) | human skin metagenome | study: EMG produced TPA metagenomics assembly of the Human Skin Microbiome Metagenome (human skin metagenome) data set. | reverse complement strand
CCAGGCGAGGTCGCTCGACCACGTCGAGACCATGGCGGGGTCGGCCATCGCCGCGGCCTCCTGGAAGGCCTTCACCCACTGGTTCGTCACCCCGTACGCGACGGCCCACGGCAGGTAGCGGCTGAAGATGCCGGCGCCCTCCTCGAACCGGAGGCGGTTGCCGTCGGCGGTCTCGAGGAACATCCGGAACCCCGCCGACTGATAGCGCAGGGCCGCGCCGAGGGCGGTCCGCTGCCGGTTGCCCGGCCCGAACGACTTGGCGAGCGGCAGGCCGCTGCCCGACATGTTGGGGAACCAGTTCGCGCGGTCGGTCTCGGCGCCGAGGACCTCGCGGGCCTCGAGCCGGCACCGGTCGACGAGCGCACCATCCCGCGGGTCACCTACTGCGACCCGGAGATCGCCAGCGTCGGCCTCACCGAGGCCCAGGCCCGGCTCGCCGCGGCGCACCTGGACGCGTCCGTCGAGGAGACCTATGACGAGCAGGTCCCCCAGGGCTCGGTCATCCAGGCCACGCCGGGCGAGGGCACGCGGCTGCACCGCACCGACGACGTGACCCTCGTGGTGAGCCGCGGCCCCGAGCGCCACCAGGTGCCCCAGGTGCGGGGGACCCCGACCGACGCGGCGCGGCAGTCGCTCGAGGGTGCCCGCCTGGCCGTCGGGGCGGTGACCGAGGCCTACGACGAGCAGGTGCCCGCGGGCCAGGTGGTCTCCACGGACCCGGCCGCGGGCACCTCGCTGCGCCCGCTCACCAAGGTGTCCCTCGTCGTCAGCAAGGGCCGTCGCCCTATCCCGGTGCCCTCCCTGACGGGGCGCACCGCGGCCGAGGCGCGCCGCGCCCTCACGACCGTCGGCCTGACCTATGCCGAGGGCCACGAGCGGGTCTACTCCACCACCGTGCCCGAGGGATCGGTGACCCAGCAGTCCCCCGCCGGTGGCACACTCCACCAGGGCGACCCGGTCACGGTGACCCTGTCCAAGGGGCCTGAGATGGTGGACGTGCCGTCCGTCAGGGGGCGCAGCAAGGACGACGCCGTGGCCGCGCTGCGGGCCGCGGGGTTCCAGGTGCGCGTCTCGTCACCCCTGGGCGAGGTGTTCGGCCTCGTGTCGCAGCAGCGGCCCTCCGGGGGGCGCGCCCCCAAGGGCAGCACCGTCACCATCGTGGTGGTCTGAGTGGCGGACGCGGCCTCCTCGAGACACCGCGACACCCCTCGCCCCGGGGTCGCCACCATGGCCCTGGTCGCGGTGACGGCGGTGTGGGGCTCGACCTTCTACCTCATCCACGACCTGCTCGGCTCCATGGACGCGGTGGACTTCCTGGCCGTCCGGTTCACCATCGCGGCCGTGTGCCTGCTCCTGCTCTTCGGCCGCAGCCTGCGGACCCTGGACCGGCGCGCCTGCGTGGCCGGCGTGCTGCTCGGCCTCGTCTACGCCGTCGCCCAGGTCCTGCAGACCGTGGGGCTCGCCCATACCGCGGCCTCCCGGTCGGGGTTCATCACCGGCCTGTACGTCGTCCTCACTCCCGTGCTTGGCGCCCTCCTGCTCCGCGAGCGGGTCGGCCGCGCCACCTGGGTCGCCGTGGTGCTGTCGGTCCTGGGCCTCGCCGTCCTGTCCCTCGGTGACGTGGCCTCACCGGTGGGCCTCGGCGAGGCGCTGACTCTCGCCTGCGCCGCGGTCTACGCCATCCACATCCTCGGCGTCGCGAGGTTCTCCACCGCCGAGCTCGCCACCGCCCTGTCGACCGTCCAGATGGTCGCGCTCGCGGTGGGATGCTCGGTCGTGGCCGCGGTCGACGGTGTGGGTCTGCCACCCAGCACCGGCGCCTGGTGGGCCGTGGTCTACATGGCGGTCGTGGCCGGCGCCGGCGCGCTCTGGGCCCAGACCTGGGCGCAGGCCCACCTGAGCGCCAGCCGCGCAGCGATCGTGATGACGCTCGAGCCGGTCTTCGCCGCCGGCTTCGCCGTCACGCTGGGCGGGGAGTCGGTGACCTCGCGGATGGTGCTCGGCGGCGGTCTCGTCCTGGCCGCGATGTATGTCGTGGAGCTCGCGGGCCGCCGTGGTCGCGGGGCGGACGGCCCTCCGCTGGAGGCGCTGCACCACGAGCCGTGAGCCCACCCGCGCGTCGACCGGCCGTGCAGACAGGTCCGGCGGGCGTGCGCTCACGCTCACTCTTGGTAGGAGTACCGCTCCTGCCGCCATACGTCACCCACCAGGTGATAGCCGCGCTGCTCCCAGAAGCCGCGCACCGGCTCCCGCAGGTAGGCGATCTCGCCGACCCACTTGGGGCCCTTGTAGCCGTAGAGGTGCGGCACGACCAGGCGCACCGGACCTCCTCGCTCGGCGGCCAGGGGGTCGCCGTTGCGGTGCGTGGCGAGCAGCGACCGCGGGGAGATCAGGTCGTCGAGCAGCAGGCTGGCGCTGTAGCCGTAGGTCGCCGAGACGAGCACGTGGCCCGCGCCGTCGGCCGGGGGCGCGAGGTCCACGACGTGCCGCACCAGGACCCCCTCCCACACGACGTCCTGGCTGGTCAGCTTGGACACGCAGTGCTGGTCAGCCACCAGGGTGTCACGCGGCAGCGCCTGCAGGTCCTCCCAGGTCAGGACCCGATCCGGCCCGGCCGTCTCGCCGACGATCGACAACGTCCACGTCTCGGGCGAGAGCACCGGCACCCGTCCGTAGTGCTGCACCGGCAGCTCCGCGACGAGCCGTTGCCCGGGGGGCACGGTGCGCGGCTCGGTGCGAGGCATGCGACGAACTCTCTCACATCTGCCCAGGTGGGGCTCAGGACCGCTGGGCCAGCATCTCGGCCACGAGAAAGGCCAGCTCCAGGCTCTGCTGGTGGTTGAGCCGCGGGTCGCACACCGTCTCGTAGCGCGCCGACAGGTCGGCGTCCTCGATGCGGATCGACCCGCCTGTGCACTCGGTCACATCGTTGCCCGTGAGCTCGACGTGCATGCCACCGGGGATCGTGCCGAGGTCGGCGTGCACCTCGAAGAACCCCCGCACCTCGTCGACCACGTCGTCGAAGTCGCGGGTCTTGTAGCCGCTCGCGCTCGTGTGGGTGTTGCCGTGCATGGGGTCCGTCACCCAGGTCACCAGGACTCCCTCCTGCTGCACCCGCTCGACGATGGGCGGCAGCGCCTGTCGGATCGTGCCGGCCCCCATGCGCGTGATGAAGGTCAGTCGACCGGGACGACGCTCGGGGTCGACCTTGTCGACGATCGCCATCACGTCGTCGCCGGTGGTGGAGGGGCCCAGCTTGACGCCGACCGGGTTGTGGATGCGGGAGACGAAGTCCAGGTGGGCCCCGTCGAGCTGGCGGGTGCGCTCGCCGACCCACACCATGTGGCCGCTCGTGTCGTAGGCGACCCCCGTGCGGTGGTCGATCCGGGTGAGCGCGCGTTCGTACTCCAGCAGCAGCGCCTCGTGGCTGGCGTAGAACTCGACCGACCGCATCGCGTCGAAGTCGGCGCCGCAGGCCAGCATGAACCGCATGGCCTTGTCGATGTCGCGCGCCATGGACTCGTAGCGGGCGTACTCGGCGTTGGCGGAGAATCCGCGGTTCCACGCGTGGACGTGCCGCAGGTCGGCGAACCCGCCCGTGGTGAACGCCCGCACGAGGTTCAACGTCGCGGCGCTGGCGTGGTAGCCGCGGACCATGCGCTGCGGGTCGGGCCGGCGCGACTCGGGGGTGAACTCGAAGTCGTTGACCATGTCGCCGCGGTAGGCCGGGAGCGTGATCTCCCCCCGCGTCTCGGTGTCCGAGGAGCGGGGCTTGGTGTACTGCCCCGCCATACGGCCGATCTTGACGACCGGCACGCTGGCGCCGTAGGTGAGGACCGCCGCCATCTGCAGCAAGGTCTTGACCCGGTCCCGGATGTTGTCCGCCGTGGCGTAGGCGAAGGTCTCGGCGCAGTCACCGCCCTGCAGCACGAAGGCCTCGCCGCGGGCCGCCGAGGCCAGCCGATCGGTGAGCTGGTCGCACTCCCCGGCGAACACCAGCGGCGGCATCGAGCGGAGCGTGTCGACCGCCGCCTCCAGCCCGGATCCCTGCGGCCACGACGGCTGCTGGGCGGCGGGCAGGTCGCGCCATGCGTCGAGGGCCGTCAGGAGCTCGGGAGCGGGTTGGGTACTCACGGCCACAGCCTACGGCCCTCGCCGCACGCGCCAGGACGCGTCCGCATCACGGGCGCCGCGCCCCGGGCTCCCCCAGACGTTAGGGTCGACGCATGACGTTCTCGATCGTGGCCAACGTCGGAGACGCCTACGGCGTCGCCGTCGCGAGCAGGTTCCTCGCCGCCAGCGGACCGGTGGCGATGGTGCGCCCGGGGGTCGGGGCGGTCGCCAGCCAGGCGCTCGCCAACGCCGGCTACCGGGTCGCCGCGCTGGACCGGCTCGAGGAGGGCCTGACCGCCGACGAGGCCCTGGCACGGATCACCGGCGAGGACTCCCAGGCCGCTACCCGTCAGGTCGGGATCGTGGGGGCGACCAGCCAGGTGACCTTCACGGGCGCCGACTGCGTGCCGTGGTGCGGTGGGGTCGCCGGTCGCGACGCGGACGGCGGCTACGCGATCCAGGGCAACATCCTCACGGGTGAGGAGGTCGTCACGTCGATGGAGCGCACCTGGCTCGAGGGCGCGCACCTGCCCTTCGTCGACCGGCTCGTCGAGACCCTGCTCGCCGGTGACCGGGCCGGCGGGGACCGCCGGGGACGTCAGAGCGCCGGCGTCTATGCGACCTTCCCGGGCGCGGGCTACGACGCCTGCGGCGTGCTGGCCGACCTGCGGGTCGACGACCACCCTCAGCCGGTGCAGGAGCTGCACCGGCTGGTGGCCCTCAACGAGCTCCACTTCGGCCGCCCGACCAAGGTGCTGCCCCTGGAGGGCCCCCTGCTCGAGGACGTGCGGGAGCGGCTGGAGCGGCTGGGCTACGCCGGCGACGTGGCCACGGCCCTCGACGCGTGGGGCGCCATGGAGAACCTCGAGATGCGTCTGACGCCGGACGGCATCGACGCGCGGGTGCTGCAGGTGCTGCGTGAGCAGACGCTGCCGCCGGAGCAGACCAGCGAGCGCTTCCCGACCTTCTGACCATGGTCAGGCGGAGGTCAGGCGGAGGTCAGGGAGAGGTCAGGCCGGGCCGTCGAGCCCCTGGTCGATGGCATAGCGCACCAGCTGGACGCGGTTGTGCAGCTGCAGCTTGGTCAGGGTGTTCTGGACGTGGTTCTGCACGGTGCGGTGGCTGATGGTGAGCTCGGCGGCGATGTCCTTGTAGGACATGCCCGTCGCCACCAGCCGCAGCACCTCCACCTCGCGCGCCGTCAGCTCGGGGACGGGAGCGGCGTCCGGCTCCGGATGCCGCTCGGACCGTGACGCCAGGCGGCGGTACTCCCCCAGGACCAGCCCGGCCAGGCCCGGCGTGAAGCTGGCGCGACCCTCGGCCGTCGCCCGCACGGCCGAGAGGAACTCCGTGCGGCCGGTGGACTTCAGCAGGTAGCCCGTCGCGCCGGCCTTGATGGCGTCGAGGACGTCCTGCTGCTCCCCGCTCGCCGTCAGGATCAGCACCCGCGTGCCGAGGCCGGCCGCGGCGAGGCGCGCGCAGACCTCCTGCCCCTGCAGCCCCGGCATGTTGAGGTCGAGGACGAGGACGTCGGGCCGGGTGGCGAGCGACCTGCGCACCGCCGCCTCCCCGTCCGTGGCGGTGCCGACGACGTCGTACCCCGCGTCGTCGAGGTCGCGCACCACGGCGTCCAGCCACATGGGGTGGTCATCGGCGACGAGCACCGAGGTCCGGCGTCCGTCGCGGTCGGTGTCGTTCCGCTGGGTCATCACTCCTCCTGGGTGGGCAGGCACAGCCGCACGGTCGTGCCTCGCCCCATGGTCGATCGGACGGTCGCCTCTCCCCCGAGGTCCCGCAGGCGACCGCGCACCGAGGACGCGACGCCGAGCCGGCCGTCGCGCTCCGCCTCCTCCAGACGACCGGGCGGTATGCCGCAGCCGTCGTCACGGACCGTGACCTCGATCGCCGGGCCGAGGTCGTCGAGCAGCACCCAGGCGCGCGCCCCGGGTCCGGCGTGGCGGGCGACGTTGTCGAGCAGGGCACCCACGGCGGCGACCAGCTCCTGACCCCGCCGGGACGGCAGGGGAACGGCCTCGGCGGGTGCCACGACCTCCACCCCCGGCCCAGCCAGAGCCATGAGGGCGGCCCGCACGTCGATGCTGGTCACGGTGCCGGGACGCTCGCGGGGCCGGGCCGCCGTCACGAGCGAGCGGAGGTCGCGCTCGGAGGCGGCTGCCAGCGCCCCGAGCGCCGCGGCCTCGCCGCCCGCCTGGGCCCCGCGGCGGTGGATCAGCGCGAGCGTCTGCAGGACCCCGTCGTGGACGACGCGGGCGATTCGTTCCCGCTCGGCCGCCTCCGCCTGCAGGCGCAGACCCTCGTCGAGCGCGGCCTGGCTGCGGCGGCCGAGGTCCATGCAGAGGCCCAGGCAGGCGGCCACGACGACGAGCAGCAAGGTGTTGTAGATCGTCGCGCCGGTCGGTTGGCCGACCTCGACGAGGTTGGCCACGGTCACGACACCGGCGGACACCAGGGCCCCCCGCAGGCCCCAGCTGACGGCCCAGGCGGCGACGGGCGCGGCGGCATACATGGACGGGATCGTCGTGGAACCGCCGGCGATGAGCTCCGGCGGGTGCACCGCGATGGTCGCGAGGATCGCGCCGCAGGCGAGGGCGAGGTCGGCCCCCAGGGCGCCGGCGCTGCGGGCCTGACGCGTCGCGAGCCAGCAGGACCAGGCCGCGAGGACGACGAGCACCAGCCAGGCCACCCAGGGACGGGTCATGGTGTCCCGGTGGATCCACACCATCGAGGCTGCGTAGCACAGCGCCAGCAGGCGGAACACGTCGATGCCGCGCCAGATGCCCCGCTCCAGGCCGGCCATCGTCGAGCGCCGCGCAGCCATCGGCTCAGTCCTTGTGCGTGCGTCGGTCCTTGGCCTTGGCGATGGCCTCCTCGGCGCGCGCCAGGGTCTGGTCGCCCAGCTCCTTCAGCGCCGCGGGGTCCCCGAGCTCCTTGGCCCGGGTCAGCGCCTCGTCGGCCTTGACGCGCGTCTGGTCCTGCAGCTCGCGCGCCCGCACCCTGGCCTCCTCGGCCTTGGCCCGTGCCGTCTCCACCATCCGCTGCTTGCGGGTCGCGGCGTACTCATCGACATACTCCTGGCCGGACAGCTCCATGAGGGCGTACATGATCTCGTCTGTCATGGCGCGCAGGACGTGACGGTCGCCCTCCATCCCGGCATACCGCGAGAAGTCGATCGGCTCGCCGAAGCGCACTCCGATGCGCATGACCTTGGGGATGAGCTTGCCGGTCGGCTGGGCCTTGTCGGTCCCGATCATGGCGACCGGTATGACGGGGACCCCGGCCTCGATCGCCAGGCGCGCCACCCCGGTCTTGCCGCGGTAGAGCCGACCGTCCGGGGACCGCGTGCCCTCGGGGTAGATGCCGAACAGCTCGCCCCGGTGCAGGACCTCGAGACCGGAGCGCAGGGCTGCGGCGCTCGCCGAGCCGCCCGTGCGGTCGATGGGGATCTGCCCGACCCCGCGGAAGAAGGCCGCGGTCAGCCGCCCCTTGACCCCCCGACCCGTGAAGTACTCCATCTTGGCCGGGAAGGTGATGCGCCGGCTCAGGACGAGCGGCAGGAAGAACGAGTCGGAGAAGGAGAGGTGGTTGCTGGCGAGGATCGCCGCACCACGGGTGGGGACGTGCTCGGAGCCCTCGACCCAGGGTCGGAAGAGCACCTTCAGCAGCGGGCCGAGGGCCAGCGACTTGAAGAACCAGTAGAGCACCGTAGCCACCTCGATCTGCGCGCGCGTGATCAGCACTCTAACCCAGCCCCGGTTACCCTGGGACGGCCGTGACGCGCGGCTCAGCCATCAGGAGGTCGACGTGCAGGTGTTGCCAGGTGCCGAGGCGTTCAGCAGCCCTGGGCGATCCGAGGGGCACGGGGTCGGCGTGCTGTTCAGCCACGGCTTCACGGGCAGTCCGCAGTCCATGCGGCCCTGGGCCCAGCACCTCGCCGACCAGGGGTATGCCGTGCGCCTGCCCCGCCTGCCGGGGCACGGGACGACCTGGCAGGCGCTGAACCGCACCGAGTGGCACGACTGGATCGCCGTGCTCGAGCGCGAGCTGCTGCGCCTGCTCGACGAGTGCGACACCGTCTTCGTCGCCGGGCTGAGCCTCGGCGGCGCGCTCGTGACCCGGCTCGCGCAGCTGCACGGGCCCAGCGTGGCGGGCCTCATGTTGGTCAATCCCGCCTACCGCAGCGACGACCACCGCCTGCGGGCCCTCCCCCTCATGCGCCGGCTGGCGCCGTCGATCCCCGGGATCGCGAGCGACATCCGGGCGAGCGGGGTGACCGAGCTGGCCTACGACCGGACCCCCCTGCACGCCCTGTCGTCGATGGTGCAGCTGTGGGCCCTGACCGTGCGGGACCTGCCGGACATCACCCAGCCCGTCCTGCTCCTGCAGTCCGACGAGGATCACGTGGTCCCGGCCTCCAGCTCCGAGCTCCTGCTGAGCCGCATCTCCAGCACCGACGTCACGCACGTGCGCCTCGCCGACAGCTATCACGTCGCGACCCTCGACCACGACGCGCACGTGATCCACGACCGCTCGGTGGAGTTCGTCGAGCGCGTGCGGCGAGGCTGACCCATGGCCACCCACGAGCCGGACGACATCAACGCCCGCTTCGAGGAGATCGTCGCGCGCTGGGACACCGAGGACGGGTCGACCTCAGATGACCTCCCGGGTGAGGGTCGACCGGGCGAGGGCGCGGCTGCCGGTCCCGCTCACGCCACCGAGGCGGTGCCTCCTCCGCCACCCACCGGGACGCCGCAGCAGCGTCGCGCCCTGGACCCGCGCCTGGTCTACCGCGACCCTGCGTCGGGGCTGTCGATGGGGACCGACCACCGCTCCTGGAGCCCGCCCGTCGACCCCGACGACCCCGACGACCACTACGTGCCACCGCCGCCTGCCCCGATGCCGTCGTGGCGCTCCGACCCCGTCTGGTGGGCGATCCTCGTCGGCCTCTGCGCCGGCCCGCTCGTGCTGCTGCTGCTGGTGCTGACGGGCCACACCACCCCGCGCATCTACCTGTGGCTGGCGGGGCTCGCCACCGTCGCGGCCTTCGCGGGGCTGGTGCTGCGTCTGCCCAGCACGCACGACGAGGACGACGACGGCGCGCGGGTGTGACCGCAGGACGAGGTGCACCTCTGGGCCGCCGAGGCCCAGCGCCCCGCCCGTCAGGGCGCGAGCAGGTCGACGTCCGCCCACACCGGCAGGTGGTCCGAGGCGCGCCGGACGTCCCGGCCTCCTCGGTCCAACGGCGGCGGGGTGCCGTCCACCCGGCGCAGGCCCCTCCCCCAGACCACGTCGAGCATCTCGACCGGAGCCCACGACGGGTAGGTGGGCTCCTCCACCGACAGCACGTCGAGCACCCTGGCGATGGTCTGCCAGCTGGGTCCGCCCGGGCCCTCGTTGAGGTCGCCGGCGAGCACGAGCGGCCCCTCGCGCGGCAGGTCGCGCAGGATCTGGTGCGTGTGCCTGAGCCGCTGCCCCTCGAACAACCCCAGGTGCACGCTCACCGCCGTGAGGAGCGGCCCCTCGGGGAGCTGGGCGCGCAGGACGGCATACCCTCGGGTCCGTTGACCGAGCGGCACCGGCAGGCCGTGGTGCCGGCAGTCGACGAGGGTGAGGCGGTCCGAGAGCATGACGGTCGTCCCGCCCGAGCCGCGGTGGCCGCCTGGCCAGCGCAGGCCGGTCTCGCGGGCGAAGCTGCGCACCAGCGGGCCGGGCCAGAACCGCCGCGGAGCCTCCTGCAGCAGCAGGACGTCCGGCGCCAGCGCTCGCACCACGCGGGCGGCGGCCCTGCGGTCGTCCAGGAAGTCGCGGGTGTTGTAGCTCGCGACGCGCACCGTCATGGCGTCGCGAGGACCTCGCTGCGCGCGAGGTCCGCCGCGCCGATGAGCCCCGCCTCGTTGCCCAGGCTGGCCTGCAGGATGCGCGCCATGGGGCGGTAGCCACGCCCGGTCAGCTCACGGGCGAAGGTCTCGCGGGCCGGGCCGAGCAGCAGGTCCCCGGCGGCGCTGACGCCGCCGCCGATGACGAAGCTGCCGGGGTCGAGGGCCGCCGCGAGGTTGGCCAGACCGGTGCCGAGCCACCGTCCGATGTCCGCGATGAGCTCGACGCAGGTCTGGTCGCCGTCCTGGGCGGCCTCCGTGATCACGGGGCCGGTCAGGGCCTGGTCCTCGCCGCCGAGACGTTCCAGCAGGTCATGGGCCACCGGCGAGTTGGCCAGCAGGAGGCTGCGCGCCTCTCGGACCAGGGCGTTGCCCGAGGCGTACTGCTCCCAGCAGCCACGGTTGCCGCACTCGCACCGGTGGCCGCCGGGGACCACCATCATGTGGCCGTACTCCCCCGCCACGCCGTACCGTCCGCGCTGGACCTGCCCGTCCATGACGAGGGCGCCGCCGATGCCGGTGCCGAGCGTGATCATCATGAGGTGGGTCTCGCCGCGACCGGCGCCGAAGCGGTGCTCCGCCCACCCCGCCGCATTGGCGTCGTTGTCGACGTAGACCGGGACCGGCACCCGGGTCGAGAGCCGCTCCCGGAGCGGCTCGTTGCGCCAGGACAGGTGCGGCGCGAACAGCACGGTCGCGCGGTCCGCCGAGACCCATCCGGCCGCGCCGACGCCCACGGCCAGGACCTCCTCGCGGCGCACCTGCACCAGCAGGTCCTCGATGACGCCGACGATCGTGTCCTCGACCACGCCCGGGCTCTTGCTGCGGTGCGGGGTGTCCCGGCGGGCGCGCGCCACGATCGCCCCCTGCTGGTCGAGCACGCCCCCGGCGACCTTGGTGCCGCCGATGTCGATCCCGATGGCGAGATCGCTCACGCGTCGGCCCCCGCCCCGTCGTAGACCTCGGCAGCGATGGCGGCGGCGCCGATCATGCCGGCGTCGTTGCCGAGCGAGGCCGGCACGAACCGTGCCACGGGGCGGTGCCCACGCGCCGTGAGGTGGCGTCCATAGGCATGACGGGCCGGGTCGAGCAGGAGGTCGCCCGCCTCGACGACGCCCCCGCCGACCACGATCATGTCCGGGTCGAGGATCGCCGTCATGCTGGCGCACCCCTCGCCGAGCCAGCGCCCCAGGTCCTCGAGCAGCTCGATGCTGGCGAGGTCGCCCTTCGCGGCCAGCTCGGTGATCGCCTGACCCTTGAGGTCCTTGGCCCGCCCACCGCACGCCTCGCGCAGCCGGGCCGCATGGGGGGTGCCCGAGGAGACGAGCTCCTTGGCGGACCTCAGCAGGGCGCTGCCGCTCGCGTACATCTCCCAGCAGCCGCGGTTGCCGCAGCCGCACCGGGGACCGTCCACCACCACCCGCATGTGCCCGATCTCGGCGGCGAAGCCGTACGCCCCGCGCAGCAGGCGCTTGTCGAGGATGATGCCGCCCCCGATCCCGGTCCCCACGGTCACCAGCAGCATGTCGTCGCTGTCGCGGCCAGCGCCGTACCGGAACTCGCCCCAGGCGGCCGCGTTGGCGTCGTTGTCGAGGATGACCGGGTAGTCGATGAGCGACTCCATGCGCTGCTTCATGGGCTCGTCCTGCATACCCAGGTTGGTGCCGTAGACGACGTGCGCGCCGGACTTGTCCACGAACCCGGCCACCGCCATGCCCACGGCCTTGACGTCGTGGTGCTGCGCCAGCTCACGCACGAGGTCCGCCGAGGCGCCGGCCACGGACTCCGCACTCGGGATCCCCGTCTCCCGGCGGGCCCGGGCGACGACGGCGCCGTCCTCGTCCACCAGGGCGCCGGCGATCTTGGTGCCGCCCACGTCCAGACCGATGGTGGTCATCCTCGCTCCTCATCCGTCCGTGCGTGCAGGTGCTCGTCAGTATGCCGTCTGGCCGCCGTCGCGAGGGCCCGGAGCGATCGCCCCAGCGCCTCCACCCCGCGTCCCACCTCGTCGATCATGTCCGGGGCCACGGCGTGGGCGAGGCGGCTGGCCCGGCAAACGGGGCAGGTGCCCGCCGCGTGGCCGGACGCCTCCGGCTCGTCCCGCTCGTCGGGCTGGTCCCGCTCGTCGGGCTGGTCGGGCAGGGACGCCTGGGTGCCCAGGCTCGCCCTCAGCAGATCCTTGAGCCGGCGCGACTCCTCGTCGACCGTGCCGGCCCCGGCCGTCTCGTGGGTTGCGCCCATCAGCCGCGGACGCGCCCGGCCAGACCCTGCAGCGCACCCTCCACGATGCGCTTCTCGGCGGCCCGCTTCATGGCGCCCAGCATCGGCAGCCTCACGTCGACGCCGAGCGCGTAGGTCACCCTGGTGCCGCCGTCCACGCGCTCCAGGAGGTAGGACCCGTCCATGGCCTTCAGGACGCCGCCCTCCACGAGGTGCCAGGAGACCGTGCCGGCTCCGTCCTCGTCCACGTCCCAGTCGTAGGCCAGGGTGTAGGTGTCCTTGACGGGCCCGGCCTCCAGGGAGAACCGCACCTGCTCGGCCCAGCCGTCGTCCTCGGACAGGACCTCCACCGAGCGGATCTCGGGCGTCCACTCGGGATAGGACGCGACGTCCGCGACCACGTCGAGGACGGCCGCCGGAGAGGCAGGGATGACAATGCTGGACTCGGTGCGCTGGGCCATGGGTGCCACCCTAGCCAGGACGACGCCCGGGCGCTCCCGAGCGTGTGGGTCCGGCCACATCCGACACCGCGGGGCCGGGAATATGGTTACTCTCCGGTAGGTTCCGCCGGCTGTAGCCTGCATCCGGTCCGACGTCGAGCCAAGGAGCAGCCCGTGGACGCCACCAGCACGCCCATCATCGTCCCCGCACCCACCGAGGGGAACCTCGCCGGGCTGGTCACGCGCAACGCGGCGCGGCACCCGGACCGCGTGGTGTTCGGGCGCCGGGTTGGCGAGGCCTGGCAGGACGTCACGTCCGCCCAGTGGCGGGACGAGGTCTGGGCACTCGCCAAGGGCTTCGTCGCGGCGGGGATCGAGCCCGGAGAGCGCGTCGGGATCCTCTCGAGCACCCGCTACGAGTGGACGCTGACCGACTTCGCGCTGTGGACCGCGGGCGCCGTGAGCGTCCCGATCTACGAGACCAGCTCCGCGGAGCAGATCGCGTGGATCCTCGAGGACTCCGGGGCCGCGGCCGTCGTCGTCGAGAAGCCCCAGCACGCGGCCTCGGTGGCGGACGTGCGGGACCGGCTCCCCGACCTCCGCGAGGTGTGGGTCATCGACGACGGGGGCCTCGGCCGGCTCGTCGAGTCCGGGTCCACGGTCGCCGACGAGGTCGTCGACGAGCGGGCGCGGCTGGCGGGCCCCTCGGACCTGGCCACGATCATCTACACGTCCGGCACGACAGGCCGGCCCAAGGGTGCCGAGCTCACCCACTCCAACTTCATGACCCTGTCGGACAACACCCGCCACCACCTCCCCGAGGTCGTCACGGACGACGCCTCGACCATCATGTTCCTGCCGCTGGCGCACGTCTTCGGTCGGCTCATCGAGGTCCTCGTCGTGGACTACGGCCTGCGGATGGGACACACCCCGTCGATCAAGAACCTCATGGCCGACCTTCAGTCCTTCCAGCCGACCTTCCTGCTCGTCGTCCCCCGGGTCCTCGAGAAGGTCTACGTCGGGGCCGAGGCCAAGGCCGAGGTGGCCGGCACGCACAAGGTCTTTCACGCCGCCGCCCGCGTCGCCATCGCGCACAGCCGGGCCATGGACCAAGGGCGGGTCCCCGTGACGCTGCGGCTCCAGCACGCGGTCTACGACCGCCTCGTCTACCGCAAGTTGCGGGACGCCATGGGCGGTCGGGTCCGCTACGCCGTCTCGGGAGGTGCCCCGCTCGGTCCTCGTTTGGCACACTTCTTCCGCGGCATCGGCGTCACGGTCCTCGAGGGATACGGCCTGACCGAGACGACCGCCCCCATGAGCGTCAACGACGTGCCCGGCCTCAAGATCGGCACGGTCGGGCGGCCCATGCCTGGTGTGGAGTGCCGGGTCGCGGACGACGGCGAGCTGCTCACCCGGGGCGTCAACGTCTTCCGGGGCTACCGCGGCAACCCCGAGGCCACGGCTGCAGCGTTCACCGACGGGTGGTTCCGCACCGGCGACCTCGGCTCGATCGACGACAGCGGTCACGTCCGCATCACCGGTCGCAAGAAGGAGATCATCGTGACGGCCGGCGGCAAGAACGTCGTGCCCGGGGTCCTGGAGGACCGCCTGCGGTCCAACCCGGTCGTGTCGCAGTGCATCGTTGTCGGTGAGAAGAGGCCGTTCGTGGGTGCGCTGGTCACCCTCGACGAGGAGATGTGGCCCGGCTGGGCCGCGCGTCACGGGCTGGGTGAGGTGGACTTCGCCGACGCCCCGTCGCACCCCCGGGTGCGACGGGAGGTCCACGAGGCCGTGGCGCACGCCAACGAGGCCGTCTCGCGGGCCGAGTCCATCCGCGAGTTCGCCATCCTCGACCAGGACTTCACCGAGGCCAACGGCTACCTCACCCCCTCCCTCAAGGTGAAGCGGCACCTCGTGGTGCGAGACTTCGCGCCGGTGATCGACGCGATGTACGGCGGGCCGGTCTCCGACGACTGAGGCGCCTGGCGGTCGGTCACGGGGTCGCCACAGCCGGCCCGCTCACGGGACCGGCTCCTGAGGCGCCCCCGCCAGCCGACGCAGCTCTTGCTGCCACCGCACGAGCAGGTCGGTCTCGCTGAGGCCGATCCGCCCGAGCGCCTCCTCGACGGAGCCCCCTGCCCCCGCCTCGCGGTAGACCCGGCGCAGCGTCTCCTCGCCGTAGGTCCGGGCCAGCCAGTCGACGAGCAGCCAGGCCTCGTCGTAGGCCGTGCCCGAGGCCGCCCCCTCGAAGCGCGCATCAGCGGGGAGGCTCGTCGGCAGCCGTCCCCGGGCGACGGCGTCGAGCAGCTCGGGAGCCGCCTGGCGGGGGTCGACCTGCAGCCCCGCGTAGGACCTGTGCACCGCATAACCCTCGCTCAGCCACTGGGGCACGGGGTGCGTGGTCGACCCTCGGACGGCCAGGTGCGTGAGCTCGTGGGCGAGCACGATGCGTCGTCCCTGCCGGGTGGACTGCGACCACGCCCGCGGGTTGACGACCACCCGATCACCGCGGGCGGTGGAGCCTTCCTCGAGCATCCCGTAGGTGACGGCGGCGACCTGGGAGGTGTCCTGGCCCGTGCGACGGGTGAGCGAGGCGAACTCGGCCTCCGTCCTCGGCACCACGACGGCCGGCAGGTGGGCGAGTCGGCCCCAGGCTCGCTCCACCTGGGCGCGCGCCCCCGCCAGGTCGGCGGCGACCTCGTCCAGGTGCGCCGCGGACGCGTTGCCCGCCACGACGCCCGCCGCGGTGCGGCGCACCTGCAGCCCCGGCAGGTCGAAGGCCTGACGGACCGTCCCCACGGCCGTGTCGTCCACCAGCACCCACCCGGCTCCCTGCCTGCGGACGGTGAGCTCCACGGCGAAGGGCGCGGGCCGGGCGTCCACCCCCGGCAGGGTCCAAGCACCGACGGCGTCCACCCGTGCCGTGCCGTCGCCCACCGTGCCGTCGGCGCGGACCGCCGGGCCGGGCAGGAAGCGCTCGGCCCGCAACGTCAGCCCCTCGACCTTGAGGGCCCGCAGGGAGCGGAAGAGGGCCCGCTGCCGGTCAAGCATCGACGTCGCGGACGGGTCCAGGTCGGCGAGCCACGCGCTCGCATCCCCGGACCGTGCCGCCGCCACCCGCCGGTCCAGGAGCTCCTGGACCCCGGCCAGGGCCGTTGTGGTGGAGCGACCTGCCGGGGTCGCCGCCCCGAGGTCGGTGGCGGTCAGTCGTCCCCACCCGAGGACCGCGACCGCCAGCAGGCTCGCCGCCAGGACGAAGCCGAGCACTACGGGCCACCAGCGGGCTCTCGGGCGCGGACTCGTCACGGCGACACCATAGCCACCGGCTCAGCCGGCCCGCGTGCCCGAGAGCGGGTCGCCGTGGCCCGCGGACACCGGCTGGCGGCGGGCATACAGCTCCCGAGCGTGGTCACGGCTCACGAGCCCGGCCCCGACGAGCTGCGCCACGAAGGCGAGCTCGCGCGGGTCCAGCGGCACGGCGGGCCCCTCCACGAGGGCGCTGACCATGCAGTCGCGGCAGGCGTCACCACGGACGGGGCAGGTGCGGCACTCCAGCAGCATGAGTGACTCCTCACGTCGGCGGGACCGGACGGTCCCGATGTCCAGGACGCTAGGCGCCACCACTGACAGACCCCGGGTCACCAGCGTGTCGACGGCCCGCCGCGGGGGTCTGTCGGTGGCCGCCCCTAGGGTCGTCGCCATGAGCTCGACCCCCACCCTCCGCACCGGGCACGCCGTCCAGGGCACCTTCGACGAGCTGGGCCCCACCCTCGCGGAGACCACCTTCGTCGTCGTGGATCTGGAGACGACGGGCGGCAGCCCCGCCACCTCGGCCATCACCGAGATCGGTGCGGTCAAGGTCCGCGGCGGGGTCGAGCTGGGCGAGTTCCAGACGCTGGTCAACCCGCACGCGCACATCCCGGCCTTCATCTCGGTGCTCACCGGCATCACCGACGCCATGGTCGCCGAGTCGCCGTCGATCGCCCAGGTGCTGCCCTCCTTCCTCGAGTTCGCCCGGGGCAGCGTGCTGGTCGCGCACAACGCCCGCTTCGACGTGGGGTTCCTGCGGGCCGCTGCGGAGCGCTGCGGCCTGGACTGGCCCGCCGTCCGCGTCCTCGACACCGTGCACCTCGCCCGGCAGCTGGTGCCCCGCGACGAGGCGCCCAACCACAAGCTCGCCACGCTGGCGGCGCTGTTCTCCTCCCGCACCATCCCCGACCACCGGGCGCTGCACGACGCCAAGGCCACCGTCGACGTCCTGCACGAGCTGATCGGCCGGGTCGGCAACCAGGGGGTGCACACCCTCGACGAGCTCCTGACCTTCACCTCGCGCGTGTCCCCCGCCCAGCGACGCAAGCGGCACCTCGCCGAGGGGCTGCCGTCCCGGCCCGGGGTCTATGTCTTCAAGGACGCCCAGGGTCGGCCGCTCTACGTCGGCACCTCGCACGACATCAGGTCCCGGGTCCGCTCCTACTTCACGGCGTCCGAGCGACGCACGCGGATGGCGGAGATGGTCGCGCTCGCCGAGTCCGTCACCCCTATCGTGTGCGGCACCCGGCTCGAGGCCCAGGTCCGCGAGCTGCGGCTGATCGCCGCCCACCAGCCCCGCTACAACCGGCGGTCCCGGCACCCCGACCGCGGCGTGTGGATCAAGCTGACCGACGAGCCCTTTCCCCGCTTGTCCCTCGTGCGGCAGCTGCGCGACGACGGCGCCACCTACTCCGGCCCTTACACCTCGCGGCTGTCCGCAGAGGCGGCGGTGGCGGCGGTCCACGACGCGGTGCCGCTGCGCCAGTGCACCTCCAGACTGAGTCTGCGCCCCCGCGGCACCGCGTGCGCTCTCGCGGAGATGGGGCGGTGCGGCGCCCCGTGCACGGGCGACCAGACGGTCGAGGACTACGCAGCGGTAGCGGATCGGGTGCGCGACATGCTGAGGGGGGACTGCCGTGCGGTCGTGGGGGCGCTCCACCGCCGCATGGCGGACCTGTCCGGCGAGGACCGCTACGAGGAGGCCGGCGTCGTGCGGGACCGGCTGCTCGCCCTGGTGCGGGGGGCGGGCAAGGCGCAACGGCTCGCGCCCCTGCGTGCCACGCCCGAGCTGGTCGCCGCCCGTCGCGCTCCCGGCGGCGGGTGGGAGGTCGTGTGCGTCCGCCACGGCAGACTGGCCGGGACCGTCGTGACCCCGGCCGGGGCCGACCCGATGCCGCACGTTGAGGCCCTGCGCGCCTCCGCCGAGCACGTGCCGGAGCCCTCCTCCGTGGGGCTGCGAGGCGCGGTCGGCACGGAGGAGACCGAGCTAGTCCTGCGCTGGCTCGAGACCGACGGCGTCCGGCTGGTCGAGCTCGACGGGTCGTGGAGCTGCCCCGTGCACGGCGCCCAGGGCGAGCACGCCCGGCTGGAGCCGCTGGTGGCGGCGGCCACCGACCCCGGCTTCGACGCCTGGCCGGTCCGTCGGTCGAGGGGGACGGCCTCGCTGGTGGCGCACTAGGGTGGGCTTGTGATCTCAGCCATCGTCCTCATCAACGCCGACGTCGACCGCATCCCCGAGGTGGCCCAGGCCATCGCCGAGCTCGAGGGCGTCACCGAGGTCTACTCGGTGACCGGGGACGTCGACCTCGTCGCCATGGTGCGCGTGCGCGAGCACGACGAGTTCGCCGACGTCATCGCCGACCGGCTCAACAAGGTCGACGGGGTCGTGGGGACCCAGACCCACATCGCCTTCCGCACCTACTCGCGGCACGACCTCGAGGCCGCCTTCAGCCTCGGCGTCGACGGCTGAGACCGCACGCGTCGGACGCCGCGTAGGGACCTGCCCGGCGAGGCGCCCCAGCACCTCGACCTCAGCTCGAGGTCGACGTCGCTGCCACCCACCGCTCCAGCACCTGGGCGGCGGCGCCCTCGTCGATCGCACGGCGCGCCCGCTCGACCCCGTCGGCCACCAGCGCCACGAAGGTCGCGTGGTCAGCGGCACCGCCCGCGTCCCGGGCGCCCGCGACCGCGAGGCCCAGGCCCGCGTTGAGCAGGACCGCGTCCCGCACGGGGCCGCGCTCGCCCGCGAGCAGCCGGCGCACCACCCCGGCGTTGTGCGCGGCGTCGTCACCGACCAGCGTGGACAGGTCGTGCAGCTCGAAGCCCAGCGCGCGCGGGTCCAGGGTGCGCTCGACGACCTCGCCGCCCGAGACCCACCACACCGACGTGGTCGTGGACACCGTGACCTCGTCCAGACCGTCGTCCCCACGAAAGACGGCGGCGTCGCTCCCCCGCCCTGCGAAGACGCCGGCCATGAGGGGCGCCATACGCGCGTCGGCGCACCCCACCACCGCATAGGTGGGCCGGGCCGGGTTGGTCAGGGGACCCAGGAAGTTGAAGGCGGTCCCGACGCCCAGCTCTCCACGCGCCGCGGCCGCATGCGCCATCGAGGGGTGGAACGACCGCGCGAAGCAGAACGTGATGCCGGCCTCGTCCGCCACCTCGGCCACGCGCTCAGGGGGCAGGGTGAGACCCACGCCGAGGGCCTCCAGGACGTCGGCCGAGCCGGACTTGGAGGACGCCGCGCGGTTGCCGTGCTTGACCACCCGTACCCCCGCGCCGGCGATGACCAGCGACGACATGGTGGAGATGTTGACGGTGTTGGCTCGGTCCCCGCCGGTGCCGACGATGTCGAGCGACGGCCCGGGTACGACGAGGGGACGGGCGTGAGCGAGCATCTCGTCGGCGAGACCGCGCAGCTCGTCGGCCGTCTCGCCCTTGACGCGCAGAGCCATCAGGAGGCCGGCCGTCTGGACCGGGGTCGCCTCGCCCGACATGATCTGCCCCATCGCCCAGCGCGCCTCGTCCACCGACAGGTCGCGACCGTCGATCAGGCCGCTGAGCACCGTGGGCCAGGTGAATGGCCCCGGCCCCGGCATGATCTCCGTCACGCGCGGGTGCGGTCGCGGCGCACCAGCTCGCAGACGCCGGTCGCCAGCGCGAGCGGGTCCAGGGGGTGCGGCACGGCGAGGTCGGCCTGAGACCAGGCCGCGAGCCAGCTGTCCTGGGGGCGGCCGGTGAGCACGAGGATGGGTGGGCAGCCGTAGATCTCGTTCTTCATCTGCCGGGCCAGGCCCATCCCCCCGACCTTGCCGGCCTCCCCGTCCAGGATGAGCAGGTCGAACTGGCCGTTCTCGGCGCCCCGCAGCGCCATCTCGCCTGTCGCGACCTCGTGCCAGGCCTCGATCACCACGTCCTTGGCCGGGCGCTTGCCGACCGCCAGGCGGACCTTGTCACGCGTCGTGACGTCGTCGGAGTAGAGCAGGACGCGAAGCCCGCGGAGGGCGTCGGCGCCGCTGGACGAAGCAGTGTGGCTCGCGGTCATGCGCCCGATCCTAGCGGCCCCCGCGCGGGCGCCCGACGGGCATCTCAGGGGCGTCCCGGGCGGCCGACTCTCCGGAGATCGCCTGTCGTTGGGCAAGTCCCGCGTTTTTGGGGCAAGATGGCGGCGTGTCGACTGCATCCGCTGTGCACCACAGCTCCCCCAGCCATGCCGCGCTCGGCCCGGCGACCCGGCCCAACCTCGCCTCGGTGGGCACGATCGTCTGGCTCTCCAGCGAGCTCATGTTCTTCGCGGGCCTGTTCGCGATGTACTTCACGATCCGGGGGGTCGTGCCGGAGCAGTGGGCCGCCGAGACGCCCAAGCACAACGTCGCCTTCGCCGCGGTCAACACGCTGATCCTGGTCATCTCCTCGGTCTGGTGCCAGCTCGGCGTGTGGAAGGCCGAGGCCGGCCAGCCCGCCCGCACCGGGTCGTTGCTGGACGTGCGCCGCTGGGGCATGCGCGAGTGGTACGTCCTGACCTACCTCTTCGGGGCTGTTTTCGTCTCCGGCCAGGCCTGGGAGTACGCCAAGTTGTCCAGCGAGGGCATCACCTTGAACTCCAACGGCTACGGCTCGGTCTTCTACATGACCACCGGCTTCCACGCCATCCACGTGACGGGCGGGCTCATCGCCTTCCTGCTCATCATCGCCCGCAGCTTCACGACCCGTCGCTACACCCACGCCCAGGCCACCGGAGCGATCGTCACCTCCTACTACTGGCACTTCGTGGACGTCGTGTGGATCGCGCTCTTCGCCGTGATCTACATCCTCAAGTAACAGTGCAGACCCGCTCCCCGCAGCTCGACACACCCAGCAGCACCCGCCCCATGACCGTCGACGACAGGACCCTTTCGTGAACGCGTTGGCCGCCCGGCGCAGGCACCCCGCCACACTGTTCGTTCTCCTCCTGGCCATGCTCTTCGTGGTGGGTGCGGCCTACGCCGTGGCCAAGCCGCAGGACGCGACAGCCACGGCCACCGCCTCGAGCGCCCAGGACGTCGAGGAGGGCAAGAAGCTCTTCCTCGCCAACTGCGCCAGCTGCCACGGCCTCAACGCCGAGGGTGGTCCCGACGCCCCGACCCTCGCCGGCGTGGGCGCGGCGGCCGTCGACTTCCAGGTCGGGACCGGTCGTATGCCGATGGCGGCCCCCGCAGTCCAGGCGGCCCGCAACACGCCGAAGTTCAACGAGGAGCAGATCCGTCAGATGGGCGCCTACGTGGCGACGTTGGGCGCCGGGCCCGCCGTCCCCTCGGAGGAGTTCACCGAGGGCGGCGGCAATGCGGCCGAGGGCGGCGAGATCTATCGCGTCAACTGCGCCATGTGCCACAACGCGGTCGGGTCGGGCGGTGCCCTGACGCGCGGCAAGTTCGCGCCGACGCTGCGGGGCGTCGAGGGCAAGCACATCTACGAGGCGATGCAGACCGGCCCGCAGTCCATGCCCGTCTTCAACGACGCCAACCTCAGCCCCGAGGCCAAGCGCGACGTCATCACCTTCCTCAAGGCCATGGACGAGGACAAGAACCCCGGAGGCGCCGCCCTCGGCAACCTCGGGCCCGTGCCGGAGGGCCTGCTGGCCTGGACGCTGGGCATCGGCCTGATGATCGTCGCCGCGGTGTGGCTCGGCAAGAAGGCGGCCTGAGGACATGAACGACCAGACCAACCACTCCGTTCCTGATGGGGCATCGCAGCGCATGACTGACTCCAACGACTTCGGCAAGGGTGCGGTTCGTCTCGACCAGGGCGACGTCGTCGGCCACGGCGGGATCCCGAAGCGCTTCCAGAACCCCGGCCTCCCCCCGCACGTCGAGCGCCTCGCCGACAAGGACCCGGCCGCCGCCCGTCGCGCGGAGCGCCAGGTGGCCACGATGTTCCTGCTGTCGATCCTCGGCACGCTGGCGTTCGTCGTGCTCTACTTCGCCATCCCCCAGCACACCTACGTCGCCATCCCCTTCCTCGGCAACGTCCTCGCCATGCACGTCGGGCTGGGGCTGACTCTCGCGATCAGCCTGTTCTTCATCGGCGCCGGGGCGGTGCACTGGGCCAAGACGCTCATGCCCGACCACGAGGTCGTCGAGGAGCGTCATGAGCTCCGCAGCTCGCCCGACGAGCGGGCTGCCTTCGCCGCGGCGCTCGGCGAAGGCGGCGAGGCGGCCCAGCTCAACCGTCGTCCGCTCATCAAGGCCACGCTGGGCGGCGCGCTCGGCCTGTTCGCCATCCCGCTGGTCCTGCCGGTGGTCGGGGGGCTGGGTCCGCTGCCGGGCAACGACCTGTCGACGACCTTCTGGGACGAGAAGCACTGGCCGAAGGGCCGTCGTCCTCGTCTCATGCGGGACCCGCAGAACCTCCCGATCCGGGCGGACGAGGTCACGATCGGCTCCGTCTACCACGTCCTGCCCGAGGGCATCGAGAAGTCGGAGCACCCGCTCAACGAGAAGGGCAAGGCCGCGGTCCTGCTCATGCGTCTTGACCCGGACGACATCAAGGTCAAGAAGGAGCGTGACTGGGGCTACCAGGGCATCGTCGCGTACTCCAAGATCTGCACGCACGTCGGGTGCCCAGTTGGCCTCTACGAGCAGCAGACGCACCACCTGCTGTGCCCCTGCCACCAGTCGACCTTCGACGTGACGCAGGATTGCAAGGTAATATTCGGCCCAGCACACCGTCCGCTGCCGCAGCTCAAGATCACGGTGGACGACGAGGGCTACCTCGTCGCCGATTCAGGATTCGCCGAGGCAGTCGGCCCGAGCTTCTGGGAGCGTGGCTGATGAGCACCACCACCCGTTCGACCAACGACCTGCGGGCCGACGACATCCGCGAGGTCCGCCCGGCACGCAAGCCCGGTGGAGTGGCGGGCGTCGGCGGGTGGGTCGACGACCGCACCGGTGCCGCCAAGGGCGTCCGCTACATGATGAGCAAGGTCTTCCCGGACCACTGGTCGTTCATGCTCGGCGAGGTCGCGATGTACTCCATGATCATCTGTCTGATCACCGGGGTCTTCCTGACCATGTGGTTCGTCCCGAGCGCCGGCCACGTCGAGTACGACGGCTCCTACGTCCCGCTCAAGGGCATCCACATGTCCGAGGCCTACCGCTCGACGCTGGACATCTCCTTCGACGTGCGCGGTGGTCTGCTCATCCGGCAGATCCACCACTGGGCGGCCCTCATCTTCGTCGTCGCGCTGGTCGTGCACATGTTCCGTGTGTTCTTCACCGGGGCCTTCCGCAAGCCGCGTGAGATCAACTGGGTCATCGGTGCCCTCATGGCCATGCTCGCGCTGGTCGAAGGCTTCGCCGGTTACTCCCTGCCCGACGACCTCCTGTCGGGCACGGGCCTGCGCGCCGCCCAGGGCTTCATGCTGACGATCCCGGTCATCGGCTCCTACTTCGTGTACTTCCTCTTCGGCGGGGGCTTCCCCGGCGAGGCGATCATCCCGCGACTCTTCGCTGCGCACGTGCTGCTGCTGCCCGCGATCCTGGTCGGGCTGCTGGCCGCCCACCTGATCCTGGTGATGGTCCACAAGCACACGCAGTATCCCGGGCCCGGCCGGACCAACGAGAACGTCGTTGGCTACCCCCTCATGCCGGTCTACACGGCGAAGGCGGGCGGCTTCTTCTTCATCGTCTTCGGGATCACGGCCCTCATCGCTGGCCTCTTCTCGATCAACGCGATCTGGAACTACGGCCCCTACGACCCGACGCAGGTGACGGCGGGGTCGCAGCCCGACTGGTACATGGGCTTCGCCGACGGTGCCCTGCGCCTGATGCCCGGCTGGACCGAGGTCTCGTTCGGCGGTTTCACGCTCACCTACGGTGTCCTCATCGGGTCGCTGCTCCTGCTCCCCCTCGTCTACGTCCTGCTCGGGGCCTACCCCTTCTTCGAGCGCTGGATCACCGGTGACGACCGTGAGCACCACCTGCTCCAGCGTCCTCGCAACGCCCCGACGCGCACGGCCATCGGTCTGGCCGCCATCACGGCCTACACCGTGCTGTGGGCCGCCGCGGGCAACGACCTGATCGCCACGCATCTGCACCTGTCCATCAACGACATCACGTGGTTCCTGCGCATCGGCTTCTTCGTGCTGCCGCTCGTGGCCTTCTGGGCTACCAAGCGCGTCTGCATCTCCCTGCAGCGCCGCGACCGCGACCTGGTGCTGCATGGCCGTGAGACGGGTCGCATCATGCGCACCGCGGACGGCGCCTTCTCGGAGAAGCACGAGGACATCGACGAGTACACCCGGTGGAACCTCGTCGAGTACGAGGCGGCCCGTCCGCTCGAGCTGGGGGACGCGACCGACGCCAACGGCGTGCCGCGACCGGGGACGACCTCGGACAAGCGTCGTGCTCGGCTGTCGCGCTTCTTCTTCGAGGACGACATCCCGCCCGTCACCCCGCGCGACCTCGCTGCCGCGCACCACGACGGCCATGGCCACGAGGCGATCGATGGTCACCGGCCCGTCGAGGTCGAGCGCAGCTGACCTTCCTCGGCTCCGCCGCGGCACGGGCGTCTCCCCTCTCGGGAGGGCGCCCGTGCCGCGTTCCTGCCCTGTCCGGGCCGACGTGGCAGGCTGGGGGCATGCCGGTTCTCGTGGACGACGCGACCTTCGACGACGCCGTCGGAGCTGCCCTCGACGAGGTGCCCGTGGCCCTGATGGACCTGCTGGACAACGTGGTCTTCCTCGTGGAGGACGAACCCCCCGAGGAGCTCGGCGACCTACTGGGGCTCTACGAGGGGACTCCCCTCACCGAGCGCGGCTGGGGCGCCGAGGCGCTGCTGCCGGACCGCATCTACCTCTATCGCGGTCCCCTGAGCCGCATGTGCGACGACCTGGACCACCTGCGCAACGAGGTGACCGTCACCGTGGTGCACGAGATCGCTCACCACTTCGGGATCGACGACGAACGGCTGCACGCGATGGGGTGGGGCTGAGCGCCCCCGCTCCCGGTCGTCAGCGAAGGGCGCTCTGCTGCTGCCACTGCGGCCAGGAGTACTGCCACACCCCGATGCCCTCTGTGGGCTCGAAGGGTCGGTCCGAGCCCGTGAACCGCACGACGTCGCCGACCATGGAGCTCTCGAACATCCAGCGGGCATCGTCGAGGCCCATGTTGGTGCAGCCGTGCGAGACGTTGCGCCTGCCCTGAGCCCACTGCGACCAGGGTGCGGCGTGGAGGAACTCCCCGGTCCACGTGATCCGCATGTTCCACCTCGTGTCGAGCTTGTAGTACTCGGGGCTGCCCTTGGGGATGCCGACCGTCTCGGAGTCCATGGTCATCGCGCTGACCTTCTCCATGATCACCTTGGTGCCCGAGCGGGTGGTGAACCCCGGCTTGCCGGTCGTCACCGGGATGTTGTTGATCTGCTCGCCGTCCCGGACGACGGCCATGTGGTGCGTCCTCATGTCGACGGTGCTGACCTGCGACCGGCCAATGGTGAACGAGCGGGTGTCGTCCCGGCCGAGGTACTTGCCCGCCCCGGTCTGCACGCCCGCGAGCCGGGCGTTGACGGTGACTCGCGTGCCCGGCTTCCAGTAGTCCTTGGGGCGCCACATCAGCTGGCGGTCGTCGAGCCAGCCCCAGGACCCCTCCACGGCCGGCACGGTGGTGATCTCCACGTTGCGCTCGACCTCGGCGCGCTGCTGCGGGGTCTTGACGGCGGAGGCGAGCTGCACGATCGCCGGCATGCCGACTCCCACCGTGTCGTCGGAGGGCAGGAGCGTGTACTTCGCGGTGGTCGCCGGCTTGAGCGTCCGGAAGGACGACGACGCCGTCTGAGAGGTCCCGTCGGAGAGGCTGACGACCGAGCGCACCGAGTAGGTCGAGTCGAGCCCCAGACGACGCAGCGGGGTCCAGGCGCCGTCCTTGACCGTCCCCGGGACGCGAGCCCCGGACCGGTCGGTCACGACGACGTCCCGGACCTGACCGCCGGTGGCGGAGACGGTCACGGAGGCGGCGGGCTCGACCCCGCGGGCGCCGTCGGCGGGGGTGACCGTCACCTTGACCGGGGCAACCCCGGCGGGCGTGGTTGTGGAGGGGGCCACAGCGCTCCGTGAGGCGCTCGGGGCTGCCGTCCGTCCTGCGGCCTCCCCCGCCCCCGACTGGGCGCGGGAGCAGCCCGCCAGGGCCGTCGTGGCCCCCGTCATCACTGCCAGGCTCACCGCCAGCGTGGCGGTCCTGCTGGTCTGCGTCGTTCGGGTCATGCGTTTCCCCCTGCGTGAGCGCCCTGAGTCATCCTCCAGGACCGATCGGGCTGCCTGGATCATGGTCGAGCTGTGGCGTGTCCGCGCAGCCCGGCGCTCGGCCGGGAGGCCGCCTGCCGGCGGCCGGTTGCCGGGGTGCGCGAACGGGCCCCGGGGACAGGACGTCCCCGGGGCCCGCCAGGTTGCACCGGCGGCGTCAGACCGCGTGCTCCCCGTGGAAGAACTCGAACACCCAACCGATCAGCCCGATGATGCCCAGGCCCGTAGCCAGGATGAAGAACCACCAGCCGACGGCGACCCCCATGAACATCAGGGCCGCGGCACCCGCCAGCAGGATTGGCCACCAGGACCGGGGCGCGAAGAAGCCGTAGTCCCCCTCGGCGTCGGCGATCTCCCCGCGCGGGTTGTCCTCGGGGCCGACCCCGGGGAGGCGCTTGGCCGTGGCGTTGATGTAGAAGGCCGACATCCACATCTCGGGGACCAGCAGCAGCAGCGCCACGACGCCGACGGGCTCGGACCAGCTGGTCACGAAACCGTAGATGATCCCGACCGGCAGGAAGAAGAAGCCGAGGATCGTGAACAGCTTGACGGCGGTGCGCATCAGTGACGGTCCTCTCGCTGCGCGGCGGTCGCGGTGGCTCGCCCACGCTGCGAAGCGTCTGCGCCCAGGCGCTCCATGGTGGCCGGGTCGGCCTCGGGGTGGGCACCCTCCGCGTCCGGGTGGTGCAGGTCCCAGGCGGGGCGCTCGGAACGGATCCGCGGGATGCTGTGGAAGTTGTGCCGCGGGGGCGGGCACGACGTCGCCCACTCCAGCGACGCGCCGTAGCCCCACGGGTCGTCGACCAGCACCGTGGGGGCGGTGCGGGCGGTGTGCCAGACGTTGTAGAGGAAGGGCAGCATCGACAGGCTGAGGATCACGGCGAAGTAGGTCGAGATCTGGTTGAAGAGCGTGAACCCGTCCTCGGGCATGTAGTCGGCGTAGCGGCGCGGCATGCCCTCGACACCCAGCCAGTGCTGGATGAGGAAGGTGCCGTGGAAGCCGACGAAGAGCATCCAGAAGTGGATCTTGCCGAGTCGCTCGTCGAGCATCTTGCCGGTGAACTTGGGCCACCAGAAGTAGAAGCCCGCGAACATCGCGAAGACGACGGTGCCGAACACCGTGTAGTGGAAGTGCGCCACGACGAAGTAGGAGTCGGACAGGTGGAAGTCCATGGCCGGGCTGGCCAGGATGACGCCGGTCAGGCCGCCGAAGCAGAAGGTCACGATGAAGCCGATCGCCCAGATCATGGGCGTCTCGAACGTCAGGGACCCTCCCCACATCGTGCCGATCCAGTTGAAGAACTTCACGCCCGTGGGGACGGCGATGAGCATGGTCATGACGGAGAAGAAGGGCAGCAGCACCTGGCCCGTGACGTACATGTGGTGCGCCCACACCGACATCGACAGCGCGGCGATGGCCACGGTCGCGAAGACCAGGGTCTTGTAGCCGAAGATCGGCTTGCGGGAGAAGACCGGGATGACCTCGCTGATGATGCCGAAGAACGGCAGCGCGATGACGTAGACCTCGGGGTGGCCGAAGAACCAGAACAGGTGCTGCCACAGGACGGGGCCGCCGTTTTCCGGCGAGAAGATGAAGGACCCGAACTTGCGGTCGGCACCCAGGGCGAACAACGCCGCGGCCAGGACCGGGAAGACCATGATGACCAGCAGCGAGGTCACCAGGACGGTCCACGTGAAGACGGACATGCGGAACATCGTCATGCCCGGCGCGCGCATGCACAGAATCGTCGTGATGAAGTTGACCGCACCGAGGATCGTGCCGAAGCCGGTGAGGGCAAGGCCGAAGACCCACAGGTCGCCGCCGAGGCCGGGGCTGTAGCTCGCGTCGGACAGCGGCGCGTAGGCGAACCAGCCGAACGAGGCGGCGCCGTTGGGGGTCAGGAAGCCGAAGGCGGCGACGAGGCCGCCGAAGAGGTACATCCAGTAGGCCAGCGCATTGAGCCGCGGGAACGCGACGTCCGGGGCACCGATCTGGAGCGGGATGAGCGCGTTGGCGAAGCCGGCGAACAGCGGGGTCGCGAACAGCAGCAGCATGATCGTGCCGTGCATCGTGAACAGCTGGTTGAACTGCTCCTTGTTGTCCACGATCTGCAGACCGGGCCCGAAGAGCTCGAGGCGGATCAGCAGGGCGAGCAGACCACCGAGCATGAAGAACGCGACCGAGGTCACGAAGTACATGTTGCCGATGAGCTTGTGGTCGGTCGTCGTGAGGATGTTGGCGATCTGCGTCCCGATGGATTTCTTGCGCCGCTCGCTCCGGATCTCTCGAGGCGTGTGCGGCGCTCGGCTCGTCGTTGCGGTGGCCATCAGTTGCTGCTCCCCTGCGTGGTCGGGATCTTGGCCTGCTCAGTCGGCTCGAGCTTCTCGCGGTTGAGGCCGTTGGGGAGCTGCCCGGTGCGCCCCGAGGCCTTGAGGTCGGCGATGTGCTTGTCGTAGTCCGCCTGTGAGACGACCTTGACGTTGAACAGCATCTCCGAGTGGTAGGCGCCGCAGAGCTCGGCGCACTTGCCCTTGTAGTCGCCGATCCGGTCGGGGACCACCTGGAACTTGTTGACCCGCCCCGGGATCATGTCCAGCTTTTGCTGGAAGGCCGGCACCCAGAAGGAGTGGATGACGTCGCGGCTCGTGAGCACGAACTCCACGCGCTTGTCGACGGGCAGGACCAGGGTGGGCAGAGCCGCCTCGGCGCCGGGCTTGCCGTCGAGCGCGGCCTGCTTGCCCGCCTCGTAGGTGTTGGCCTCGACGTAGTTGAAGTCCCAGCTCCACTGCTTGCCCACGACGTTGACGGTGACGTCCGGCTTCTCGGACGTGTCCAGGAGGGCGGCCTCGTCGCGGGCGGTGTAGTAGAACAGCACGCCCACCATGAGGATCGGCACCACGGTGTAGAAGATCTCGACCGGGACGTTGTAGCGCAGCTGCGCGGGGTAGCCCGTGTCGGACTTCTTGCGGCGGAAGGCGACCATGCAGTAGATGGTGAGTCCCCAGACGATGCACCCCACGACCAGCGCGGCGATCCACGACCAGACCCAGAGGTTCTCGATGCGCTCGGTGGAGACGGTCGCCCCCTGAGGCAGGAAGCCGCGCTGCGCGGCCTCGCTGCAGCCGCTCACCAACGTGGTCAGGACCGCAAGCCCCAGGCCGCCCGTCAGCAGACGGGAGCGCTTGGTTCCTCGCGATGAGTCATTGTGCCTGCGCAACAGACGCACCTTCCGACATGTGAAGCACTCCTACAGGTGGAACGACACCCGAACACTACCCTGTGAATGGCCTCGATCGCCTCCCCGCACGCCGGACGGAACCGTTGTCGGGCGAGTCGTGATGTGAGTCTCGCCGCACCGGTCCGCAGCCCCGGACGCCCCGGCGGCTCAGCGCCATACGTCCGGCGGCTGGCTCCGCAGGAGCCGGGGCAGCCGGGCCAGGTAGTCCGCCCGCGAGACCTCCCTGACCCCCAGCCCGGCGAGGTGCGGGGTGCTCCACTGCACGTCCACCAGACGGTCGCCGCCGGCCGCCCGCACGTCCGGCAGGTCCGCGCCGAGGAGCTCGACGAGACCGACGAGCGCGACCTTGGAGGCGTCCGTGCTGCGGTGGAACATCGACTCCCCCGCGAACAGGCCCCCGACGGCGATGCCGTACAACCCGCCCACGAGCTGGTCGCCGTCCCACGCCTCGACGCTGTGCGCCCAGCCGAGACGGTGCAGCTCGGCGTAGGCCCGGGCGACGGCCGGGGTGATCCACCGCCCGGAGCGGGACGGGTCCGCACACCCCGCCACTACGTCGTCGAACGCCGTGTCAACCCGCACCTGCAGCCGGCGGCAGGAACGACGCAGGGAGCGGGTGACGCGCAGGTCCGTCACCTCGAGCACGCCTCGCGGGTCGGGCGACCACCAGCCCAGCGGGCCGCGACCGCCGTCCCCCAGCCCCATGGGGAACATCCCTGCCCGGTAGGCCGCCAGCAGCGTGCCGGGCCCCAGGTCCGCGCCCACGCCCACGACGTCCTCGCCCGGCTCGGCGCCCTCCAGGGTAAGGCGCCAGGGGCTCGGCGGCGGCTCGACCGGAGGTGTCACCGCACCGTGACGGCCCCGGCCAGCTCGTCCGCCGCCTCCTGGCCGTAGACGCCGGCCAGGCGGGCGTAGAAGCCGTCGTGGTCGAGGTGGTACTCCTGCGTGCCCGTCGTCTCGAGGACGTGGGTCGCGAGCATGGACCCCAGCTGGGCGGACCGCTCGTGGCCGAGCCCCGCCGCGACGCCGGCGAGGAAGCCGGCCCGGAAGGCGTCTCCGACGCCCGTGGGGTCCACCACCTGCTCGGTGAGCGCGGCCGGCACGCGCACGGGCTCCTGCCCGCGGGCGATGATCTCGGCGCCGTCCTTGCCCCTGGTGGTGACGCGCACCCGCACCCGGTCGGTGATCTCGTCGACGGTCCAGCCGGTCTTCTGCGCCGCCAGGTGCAGCTCGTACTCGTTGGTGAACAGGTAGTGCGCCCCGTCGATCAGCTCGCGGATGGCCGGGCCGTCCATGAAGGCCAGCTGCTGGGAGGGGTCGGCGGCGAAGGGGATGTCGAGCTCGCGGCACTGCTGGGTATGTCGGGTCATCCGCTCCGGGTCGCTGGGGGCGATCACCACCAGGTCGACGGTCCCGAGCGCCGCCACGACCTGCGCCAGGTCGATGCGGCTGCCTTCGTTCATCGCGCCCGCGTAGAAGGTCGCCATCTGGGCCAGGTCTCGGTCGGTGGTGCACACGAACCGGGCGGTGTGCTGGTCGTGCGAACGGTGGACGTGGTCGCAGTCCACCCCGTGGTCGACCAGCCACGTCCGGTAGTCCTCGAAGTCCTTGCCGACGGCGTCCACGAGGACCGGGCGCTGCCCGAGGGCCGCCAGGCCGAAGGAGATGTTGGCCCCCACCCCTCCCCGTCGCACGTCGAGGCTGTCGGCGAGGAAGGAGACCGAGATCTTGTCCAGCTGCTCGACCAGGAGCGAGTCCGCGAATCGGCCCTGGAAGGTCATGAGGTGGTCGGTCGCGATGGACCCGGTGACGACGATCTGCACGGGCAGACCCTACCCCGCACGCGACGAGGGGGCGGCGCCGCGCGATGCGGTGCCGCCCCCTCGTGGTCGCCGGACGCTGCCGACGGGACCGATCAGCTGAACGAGTCCCCGCACGCGCAGCTGCTACCGGCGTTGGGGTTGTCAATCGTGAAGCCCTGCTTCTCGATCGTGTCGGCGAAGTCGATCGAGGCGCCGTCGAGGTACGGAGCGCTCATCCGGTCCACGACGACCTCGACACCGTCGAAGTCGCGCACGAGGTCACCGTCGAGGGTGCGCTCGTCGAAGTACAGCTGGTAGATGAGGCCGGAGCAGCCGCCGGGCTGCACGCCCACGCGCAGCCGGAGGTCGTCGCGCCCCTCCTGCTCGAGCAGGCTCTTGACCTTGACGGCGGCGACGTCGGTGAGCTGCACCCCGTGCGTGGCAGCGGTGACCGAGTCCGCGCGCGTCTGGGTGTCGTCCTGAAGACTCATGAGCAGTCTCCTCCATGGTTCGGGATCCCCCGCACAGGTCGGCGGGATATGAACAACAACCTTCGCACACCGGATCGTGTTCCCGGAAACTTCCCGGGCGCGCCGTGCGCATCGACCAGGGCCGCTCCCCGGGCGGGCACGGACGACGACGTCAGCCCGTCGCCGGTGACGGTGGGGCCGGTGACCAGGTGCGTGCGACGCGTGTGGCCCTGGCCGAGAGGGTGCCCGCGGGGTCGGCCATCGACCGCGGCACGGCCGTCAGCGTGTCGGCGACGGGATAGATGCCGGTCACGCCGATCGCTGCGCACTCGCGCCGACCGACGAGGCTCTGACCGGGTATGACGATCGCGGGACGCGCGTGGCGCAGCGCCGTCTCGCCGACCACCGCCGCCACCCGGCCCCGCAGGCTCGCCCAGTCCAGTCGACCCTCCCCCGTGACGACCAGGTCGCAGGCCGCGACGGCGCCGTCCAGGTCCAGCGCCGCGGCGAGGGTCTCGCCCACCGGCTGGATGGAGCCGCCGAGCACCAGCACGCCGTAGCCGAGGCCCCCTCCGGCGCCCGCGCCCGTGAGCTTGTCGAGGCGGCGCCTACGGCCGGTCAGCAGATCGGTGGGGCCGGGGAGGACGCGACCCACGGCGTCGACGAGGGCCCCGAGCCTCCCCTCCAACGCCTGGGCCTGCTCGGGCGTGGCCCCGCGAGCAGGGCTCTGCTGCGCCGAGGTGCCCTGTAGACCCAGCAGGGGCAGCTCGTCGGGCGTTGCCACGACGAGCTGCACCTCGACCAGGGATCGACGCAGCTGGTGCAGCCAGCCCCAGTCCTCGACCTCGACGTCAGGTAGAGCGTCTTCCTGGGTCCCTGGAGCCGGTCGCCCGGCCAGCGCGGACCAGAAGCCGTAGCCGCCGTCGTTGCACAGCAGGTCGCGCACGCCGATGACCACCCGCGAGGCCCCCGCGGCGACCGACTCGCGTACGAGCTGGCCGACGCCGTACGACGAGGCGCGTCGCGGGTCGCGCCGGTCGGCCGGCAGGAGGGCGGGACCGCAGGCCTGGGCGGCCTCGACATACGCGATCGTCCCCGACGGGCCCTCGAGCAGCAGCACGACCCCGGGGACCTGGTCGCCGAGGGGCCCGCGCACCGTGGTGGCCAGGGGGCGAGCACCGGCGAGCGCGCTCAGCACGTCGACGAAACCCTCCCCGCCGTCCGACAGCGGGAGGGTCAGCACCTCGTCGTGGGGCGCGGCCCGCCGCCAGCCCTCGGCGATCGCGTCGGCGGCCTGGGCGGCGGTCAGGGTGCCGCGGTAGGCGCTGGGGGCGACGAGGACCCTCACGGCCGCCCGGTCCCCCCGCCCCCCGCGACGGTCGTCCCCTCGGCCGGCTGGTCCCCCTCGACACCACCATGACCGTCGGCGTCGCCGTCACCGTCGCCGACGGCACCCGGGGCGTCGTGGCCGAAGGGATCCGCGTCGACCCCCGGCATCCAGGTCAGGCCGGGGACGTTCCAGCCGTTGGCCTTGAGCATGCGCTTGCCCTTGCGGGCCCAGCGGCCCTCGAGCCGGTCGACGTACAGGGTGCCGTTGAGGTGGTCGTACTCGTGCTGCATGCATCGGGCGAACCAGCCGGTCGCGTCCCACTCGACCCGGTTGCCGTCGAGGTCCTGGCCGATGACGTGCGCGCGCTGGGGCCGGACCAGGGGGAAGGACTCGCCGGGGACCGACAGGCAGCCCTCCGCGTCGTCGTGCGGATCCGGGTCGTCGGACGGCTTGCCGGAGGTCGTGACCACGGGGTTGACCACCACCCCGCGCCGAGGCACCCCGTCCTCGTTGTCCATCTCGTAGGTGAAGATCCGCAGCCCCACACCGATCTGGGGGGCCGCGAGGCCCACGCCGTGGGCCGCGTCCATCGTCGCGTACATGTCCTCGACCAGTCCCCGGAGGGCGTCGTCGAACTCGGTCACCGCCTCCGCGCGACGGTGCAGCACGGGCTCGCCGTAGATGACGACGGGACGGACGGACATGCGAGGACTCCATTCGGCGGGGCGGTCGGCAGCCCGAGCCTACCGTCGGACGAGCGAGCGCCCGTGAGCCGTGCGGCCCAGCGGAGGTGCGGGCCGATAGGCTGGCCCTCGTGCTAGGACGCAAGAAGACCGAGGCAGCGACCCTCGAGCAGCTCGAGGAGCAGGCCCACCAGGACCGCCCCGGGGCCAAGAACCGCCCCACGCCCAAGCGGCGCGAGGCCGAGGCCGCCCGGCGGCGCCCGCTGATCGAGACCGACCGCAAGGCCGCGGCCCAGCGCGACCGGGCCGCGTCGCGCGAGGAGCGCGCCAAGCAGCAGCAGGCCATGATGCGCGGCGAGGAGTGGGCGCTGCTCCCCCGCGACCGGGGCGTGGCGCGTCGCTACATGCGCGACTACGTCGACGCGCGATGGAACATCGCGGAGTTCACGATGCCCGCGCTCATCGTGGCGATGGTCCTGTCGCTGCTGGTCGGGCAGTTCAAGAACCCGGCCCTGATCACCGCGGTGATGGTCCTGACCTACGGCGTCATCCTGCTGGGGATCGTCGAGCAGACGATCGTGCACTACGCGATGAAGCGGAAGTTCGCGGCCACCCACCCGGGCGAGATCTGGCCTCCCCGAGCTGGCTTCTACTCCGGCATGCGGGCCTTCCAGCTGCGCCCCACGCGCGTCCCGCGCCCCCAGGTCAAGCGGGGCGAGCACCCCCGGTGACCGGAGCGGGCTTCGGCCGGGGTCGCGGGCACTGGCTCGACCGGCAGGGCCTGCTGCGCAACGTGGTGCGCCAGGAGCTCGTCCGGCGGCAGCTCGCGGTGCACCTGACCCTGCCCCCCGCCACCGTCCTCGACGTCGGGGCGGGCCAGGGGACGCAGGCGATCCAGCTGGCGCGCGACGGCTACGAGGTCGTGGCCGTGGAGCCCGACCCCGAGATGCGGGCGGTCTGCGGGACCGCTCTGGCCCAGGAGCCCTCGAGCGTCCGTGCGCGGCTGCGGGTGCTGGACGGCTCCCTGGAGACGCTGGACGCCGTCCCCGGCCTGGAGGGCCGCACCTTCGACGCCGTGCTCTGCCACGGCGTCCTGATGTATGTCGAGGACCCCAACCCCGCTCTGCGCGCGCTCGGACGCCGCGTCCACGTCGACGGCATCGTGTCGGTCGTCGCACGCAACGCCGGTGCCATGGCCTGGCGGCACGTGCAGCGGGGGGACTTCGCCCGCGCCACCGCCCTGCTCGACGAGGTCGAGCGGTCGGCCTGGGAGCGCCGCGACCCGCGCTACACCAACGAGCTCGGGGTCGAGTGCCGGGCGGACTCCCTGGAGCGCCTCGGGGCGTTCTTCGGCGGCATCCGGTGCTCGCTGGAGTACTGGTACGGCATACGGACGTTCAGCGACGGCGTCGCCGTCGACACCCCGGTGCCCGCGGACCCGGCCGAGCTGGCCGCGATCCTCGACATGGAGGAGCGCCTCGGCCGCACCGAGCCCTACCGCCGGGCGGGCACGTTGATGCACCTCGTGGGTCGGCGCGGGGAGGGCCGCGGCCCCGTCCTGTGACCGGTCACGCCTCCAGGTCGGCGAAGGCGAGCGGCTCTCGGGTGACGGCGTAGGTCGCGAAGTAGAGCTTGCGGATCCGCCCGTCGTCGGCGCGGACGACCTCCAGCCGCTCGCCGCGCTCGCGCCCCTCGACCGCGCGGTAGAGGTCCAGGTCCACCTGCTCGTAGCGCGTGTCGTCGAGCATCCCGCGCGAGCCTGGCATCGTGGACCACAGGGCGTCGCCCCGCACCTCGAAGTCGAGGGGCGATCCCTCGCACCACCAGCGACCCAGCAGGGCGTCGCGCTCGTCGTCCCGCGGCGAGGGCGTCCAGACGCCGGGCGTGGTGGGCTCGTGGTCCAGCAGGGCGCACAGCAGGTCGGTGGCCAGGACCAGCGGCGAGGGGCCGGACGTCGCGTTGGCGAAGACCACGGCCCCCACCCGGTCACGGGGCCGGAAGCGCAGGCCGGTGAGGAAGCCGGGCATGGCGCCCCCGTGGCCGGCGAGCACGCGCTCGCCCCGGCGGAAGAGTCCGAAGCCGAGGCCCTGGCCGGTGGTCCAGTCCTCGGGGTCGGCCATGATCACCGGGCTGCACATCTCGGCGATCGTCTCCGGAGCCAGGACGTCGAACCGCCCCGCGTCGGAGCAGAACGCGGCGTAGCGGCCGAGGTCGGCCACGGTCGACCAGAGGCCCCCGAGCGGCGCGGTGGCGCGCAGGTCGATGACCGGCTCGAGGGTGGCGGTGCGGGCGTGCGGGTGGATCTGGTAGCCGTGCGCCCGGTCCTGCTCGTCCGGGACGAGGCCGGTGCGCGTCATACCGAGCGGCTCGAGCACCACCTCTCGCACCACGTCCTCCCAGGGGCGCTCCTCGACCCGGGAGATGACCTGCCCGAGCAGGGCGTAGGCGAGGTTGGAGTAGTGGAACGCCCGCTGGGGCGGCAGCACGCGCTCGGCCCGGACCAGGTCACTCAAGAGGGCGTCCTGGTCGGGCGCCTCGAAGGACTCCCACAGGTGGCCGACCGGCTCGCGCTGCAGGCCCGACGCGTGGGCGAGCAGCGACCGGATCGTCAGGTCGCCGAACGGCGTCCCGGGCAGCAGGTCCTCCAGCGTGTCCTCCACCGCCAGCCGACCCCGGTCGCGCAGGGCCATGATCGTGACGGCGCTGAAGGTCTTGGTGACCGAGCCGATGAGGAACTGCGTGTCGTCGTGGGCGCTGGGGCCGGGGGTGCCGGCGTCGACGTCCAGGCGGGCCGAGCCCACGTGGGTGGACCAGACGAGCCGCCCGTCGCGCACCACGCCCGCGCTCACGCCGGGGCTGCGCCACTCGTGCTGCGCGGTGCCCACCAGGTGCTGCAGGGTGCGGGCGAGGTCGGCAGGCAGCAGGTCAGGCACCGTCACTCCCCCATCGCCTGCAGCGACATGGGGCCGTAGACGACGTCCTCGCCGCGCAGCAGGGCCACCGCGTCGACGCCGGCGGCCCTGACCTCCTCCCACTCCTCTGCGAACCACGCCTCGGCCTCGCCCTGGCTGGGGAAGGTCAGCGCCGGCAGCGCGTCGGAGGTCGTCGGGCGGCCGTCGGCGTCGAGGTAGGACCAGGTGTAGGCGTCGGTGCTCATGCCGCCAACCCTAGTCGGGAGAGGTAGGCCGGCTGACGGCGCGCGCCGCGGGTCACGACAGCGCGGCGACGTCGCCCACGACCGTCACGGCCGGGGGCACCAGGCCCTCCGGCACACCCTCGTCGCGCAGGGCGCCCAAGGTCGTGCGGACGGTGCGCATCGAGGGAAGCCCGCCGTCCATGACGCAGGCGACGGGCGTCCGGGGCTCGCGGCCGGCCGCCAGCAGGGCCCCGGCGATCCGTGGCAGGGTCTCGACGCCCATGAGCACGACGATCGTCGTGCCGGCCCGCGCCAGGGCGTCCCAGTCGACGGAGCTGCGGGGGTCGTCCGGCGCCGCGTGGCCGCTGACGACGGTGAAGCCCTGCACCGTGCCGCGATTGGTGACCGGGATGCCGGCCAGCTCGGGGACGGACACCGCCGAGGTGACGCCCGGGACGACCTCCACCGGCACGCCCGCCTCCCGGCAGGCCAGCACCTCCTCGTAGCCGCGCCCGAACACGAACGAGTCCCCGCCCTTGAACCGCACGACGCGGCGCCCCCGCAGGGCCTGCTCGACGATCACACGATTGATCTCCTCCTGCGGGGTGAACCGGCCTCGTGGGATCTTGGACACGTCGATCACCTCGACGTGGGCCGCCAGCTCGGACAGCAGGCTCACCGGCGCCAGACGGTCCGTGACGACGACGTCGGCCGCCCGCAGGGCGTCATACCCCCGCCTGGTGAGCAGACCGGGGTCCCCGGGGCCGCCACCGACCAGGACGACCGAGCCCGTGCCGGCCGGGCCCTGCGCGCCCGTCACCTGGTCGGTCCCCTGGAGGCCGTATGCCGGGACGCCCGCCTCCGCGGCGAGCGCCAGGACGTCGGGTCCCTCGCCCTGCTCCGCCCGGTCGCGGGCATCGACGACCAGGCGCGAGGCGCGCACGAGGTCGGCCTCCGTCACGTCAGCGCCCCGCGCGACCAGACCACGGTCCACGAGGTCCTCCAGCGCGGGGACGAGCTCGTGCGCGACGACCGTGACGTCGGCCCCCCGCTCGCGCAGCCGCACCACCTCGACGAGGGCGCCGGGCCCACCGCCGGCCACCAGGACGGGGATGCCGGCGAGCCGCCAGGTCGGTGCCGTCATGCGTGCGCCTCGGCGTCCTTGCCGCTCACCCCGGCCGACTCGAAGGTCACGACCTCGGTCAGCATGCGCACGGCCAGCTGCACGTGCGGGACGGCGAGGGCGGCGCCGCTGCCTTCGCCGAGGCGCAGGTCCAGGTCGACCAGCGCCTCCAGACCGAGGGTCGACAGCGCCGCGAGGATGCCGGGCTCGACGCCGGCGTGCCCGGCGACGAAGTAGTCGACGCAGTCGGGTGCGAGGGCCTGGGCCACCAGCGCGGCCGAGCAGACGATGACGCCGTCGAGGACGACGGGGGTGCGCTCGGCGGCGGCCGCGAGCAGGAAGCCGACGATGGCGGCGTGCTCCAGGCCTCCGACGGCGGCGAGGGCCGCGAGCGGGTCCTCGCGGGTGGCACCGTTGGTGGCGATGGCACGCTCGACGACGGCGACCTTGGCGGCGCGACCGGCCTCGTCCAGTCCTGCCCCGCGGCCGGTGACCTCCTCGGGGGCGCGACCGGTGAAGACCGAGACGAGGGCGGCCGCGGGCGTCGTGTTGCCGATGCCGACCTCGCCGGCCAGCAGGAGGCGGTTGCCCTGCGCGACCAGGTCGCGGGCGACGTCGATGCCCACCTCGATGGCCTGGTGGACCTGCTCGGCGGTCATGGCCGGGCCCTCGGACAGGTCGGCCGTGCCGCGCGCGACCTTGCGGACGAGCAGGTGCGGCATGGCGGGCAGGTCCGCGGCCAGGCCCACGTCGACGACGTCGACCTCGGCGCCGACCTGGCGGGCGGCGGCGTTGCACACGGCGCCACCCGTCGCGATGTTGACCGCCATCTGCACCGACACCTCCTGCGGCCACGGGGAGACGCCGTGCGCCTGCACCCCGTGGTCGCCGGCGAAGACCGCCAGCGCGACCGGCGAGGGGATGCGCGGTGGCCACTCCCCGGTCGCGGCGGCGACGCGCTCCCCCGTGGACTCGAGCAGGCCCATGGCGCCCGGTGGCTTGGTCAGCTGGGCCTGCCGCGCCTGCGCCTGCTCGAGGACCGTCGCGTCGGCGGGGGTGATGGCGGCGATGGTCTCGTCGAGCAGCGACACGGGGACTCCTCCGGGCAGGGTGCGGGTGGACCAGGTCTCATCATGCACGGCCCACGCGAGGGGCCGACGGCGGGCCCAGCCCGTCGTCTGCAGCTCGGGGGCGGGCGGGAACGCGCTGACGTGCCCGACGCACAGGTAGGCGACGACCTCGAGGTGCTCGGGCAGCGCCAGCTCGCGGGCCAGCTCGTGCGGGTCGAAGAAGCTGACCCAGCCGACGCCGAGGCCCTCGGCGCGGGCGGCGAGCCAGAGGTTCTGCACGGCGGTGGCCGTGGAGAAGCTCGTCATCCGCGGGTCGGCGTGCCGGCCGATGGTGTGCGGACCGCCGCGGGTCGGGTCGCAGGTGACGACGACGTTGAGGGGCGTGGAGCAGATGGCCTCGATCTTGAGCCCGTCGAACATCCGCTGACGGTCGCTCGGCAGGCTCGCGGCGAACTCGTCCCGCTGCCGCTGCGCCAGCCGCTGGACGCGCCGGCGCTGCTCCTCGTCGCGGATCAGCACGAAGTCCCACGGCTGGCTGAACCCCACGCTCGGCGCCATGTGCGCGGCGGTGAGGACGCGGGTCAGCGTGGCGTCGTCGATCGGGTCCATCGTGAAGGTGGAGCGGATGTCGCGCCGCTCGCGGATGACGTCATAGACAGCCTCACGGCCGGCCCGGTCAAAGGCGTTGGAGCTCATCGGATCTCCTCCTCGATCTGTCGTATGCCGGCCGCCAGCTCGTCGACCGGGCCGCTGTCTCGCGCGGCGAACCGCAACCAGGTGTCGTCCAGGCCCCAGAAGGTGTCGGCCCGGCGGACGGCGATCCCGGTGGCGCGCAGGCCCTCTCGCAGGCTGGCCGCGCGGGGGTGCTGGGCCAGGACGAAGGGCCCGTCAGGATCGACGGGGACGTGCAGGCCACACGCGCGCAGGGTGGCGGCGAGGTGGGACGCGTTGGCGCGCAAGCGGGCTCGCTGCTCGTCGCGGAAGTCGCGGCCCCGCGGGGTGCAGACCGTGAGGACGGCAGCGAGGGCCAGCGCGTTGACCGACCAGTGCGGCTGGAGGCGTCGGAGCCGGTCGATCTCGCGCTCCGGCCCCACGACGTAGCCGGCACGCAGGCCCGCCAGGCCAAAGGTCTTGGTGAGGCTGCCGGTGACGAGGATGGTGCGGTCGCCCGCGGTGCGGCAGGCGGCGTCGGGCACGACCGTCTGGGCGGGGTCGGTCGAGACGTCGAGGAAGGCCTCGTCGACGAGCAGCACCCGGTCGTCGGGGGTGGTGGCGGTGTCCACGAGCCGCAGGATCTGCTCGCGGGGGTGCAGTCGGGAGGTGGGGTTGGTCGGGTTGCCGACGACCACGAGGTCGGCCGCGGCGGGAACGGACGCGCCGTCCACCGCCCACCCGGTGGCCGGGTCGAGGAGGTGCGCGGTGGCAGGCGTGCCGGCGTGCCGCAGCGCCTCCGCCGGCTCGGTGAACTGCGGCTCCAGGACGAGGGGTTCGCGCCAGGGGCGGAGGCGGGCGACGAGCGTGAAGGCCTCGGCTGACCCGTTGGTCAGCAGGACGCACCCGGCGGGGACACCGAGCTCGGCGGCCAGGGTCTCGGTGGCTGCGGTGGGGTCGGGGTAGGCGGCTAGGCGTGGGACCTCGCGGACGATGGCCTCGGCGACGAACGCCGGCGGCTGCGCCACCGCGACGTTGACCGCGAGGTCCAGCCGCGCGCCTCGCGCCTCCACGTCCCCGTGGTGCCCCGGGTCGCCCGCTCCGGTCACGAGACCACCGCCTCCACGAACCGCCGGGCGAGGTGGGGCTGCCCGGCCCAGTGGACGTGCAGGTAGCTCGCGTGGACGGTGCCCTGGACGACACCCTCGACGCGAGATCCGCCGTCGCGGTCGGCCCACGCCCAGGCGGGTTGCGCGTCCCCGTCGGCCGCCACGACCTGGGTGCGGTGGAACTCGTGCCCGGTCACCCGGGTCCCGGCGGGCGCGAGCACCGAGTCGGTCAGCGCCACGGCGGAGCGGTAGCCGAGGGTGAGCCGGCGCCCGAACTCCGCGCGCGTGGGCAGCACCCCGGCCATCGCGTGCCCGTCCAGCGTCTGCCCGAGGTAGAGCAACCCGGCGCACTCGGCCGAGACCGGGGCCCCGCCCGCCGCCAGCGACCGGATCGACTGCAGCAGAGAACGGTTGGCGGCGAGGTCGACGGCGTGCACCTCGGGGAAGCCGCCCCCGACCACGAGCCCTGAGACACCAGAGGGGAGCTCGGTGTCCACCAGCGGGTCGAAGACCTCGACGGACAGCCCGGCGGCGGCGAGGAGCTCGGTGGTCTCGGCATACCCGAAGGTGAAGGCTCGACCCCCCGCGACGGCGACCCCACCGCGCGATCCGGCGGGGGCTGCGAGGGCGCCCAGCGCCGCGGACGGCGACCAAGGCTCCCCTGCCAGATCCGTTGCGGCACCGGCGACCTCGAGCAACGCATCCAGGTCGACGTGGGCGCTGACCATGTCGGCGAGGGCGTCCACGGCGGCGGCGGCCTCGGGCGAGCGTTCGGCGGCGGGGACGAGCCCCAGGTGGCGCGACGGCACGACGACCTCGGGCACCCGCGGGACGCAGCCGATGACCGGGATCCCGGTCTCCTCGATGCCGTCTCGCGCCTCCGCCTCGTGCCGCGCGGAGGCGATGTTGTTGAGGATGACGCCGGCGATCCGCACCCCGGGGTCGTAGCGGGAGAAGCCCAGGACCGTCGCGCCCACCGAGCGCGAGGTGTGCGCGCCGTCCACGACGAGGACGACCGGCGACGAGGTCAGCTGCGCCACATGGGCCGTCGAGGCGAAGCCGCGTCCGCCCAGCTGCCCGTCGAAGAGCCCCATGACGCCCTCGATGACGGCCACGTCGGCCGGCTCGGGGGTCAGCGCGCCGTGCAGCAGCAGCGGCACGATCCGCTCGACGCCCTGCAGGTGCGCGTCGAGGTTGCGGCCGACCCGCCCGCATGCCGCCGCGTGGTAGCCGGGGTCGATGTAGTCCGGCCCCACCTTGTGCGGCGACACGACCACACCGCGGCGGGTGAGCGCCGCCAGGATCCCGGTGGTCAGCATGGTCTTGCCGCTGCCCGACCCGGGGGCGGCGATCACCACGCGGGGCAGCCGCGTCGACGGCGCTGCCGCCCGAGCCATCTCTACCACTCGATGCCTCGCTGGCCCTTCTGCCCGGCGTCCATGGGGTGCTTGACCTTGGTCATCTCGGTGACCAGGTCGGCGGCCTCGACGAGCCGGGGGTCCGCGTCGCGACCCGTGATGATGACGTGCTGGTGCCCGGGGCGGTCGCGCAGCGTGGTGACGACCTCGTCGACGTCGACCCAGCCCCACTTCATGGGGTAGGTGAACTCGTCGAGGACGTAGACGTCGTGGGCCTCGGCGGCGAGGCGGCGCTGGATCTCGCGCCAGCCCTCGAGCGCAGCCTGGGCGTGGTCCTCGTCGGTGCCGGCCTTGCGGGTCCAGGACCAGCCCTCGCCCATCTTGTGCCACTCCACGGGTCCGCCCTCGCCGGTCTGCTCGTGCAGGCGGCCGAGCGCCTTGAGGGCGTTCTCCTCGCCGACCTTCCACTTGGCGCTCTTGACGAACTGGAACACGCCGATGCGCCAGCCCTGGTTCCAGCCGCGCAGCGCGAGCCCGAAGGCGGCGGTGGACTTGCCCTTCATCTCACCCGTGTGGACGACGACGAGGGGCCGGTTGCGGCGCTGGCGCGTCGTGAGCCCGTCGGTCGGGACGGTGGTGGGGACTCCCTTGGGCATCAGGCCACGCTCCTGGGGGTGCGAGTCTCGGCGCTGCCGGCGCCGGTTCGCTGCCGTATGGCGCCCGACAGCTGCTCCGCCGCGAGCTGTCGCAGCTCGAGGTGCTCAGCCCGGAGGTGGCGCGCGAGGTCGCGGGCCAGGCCGAGGCGGAAGCCGGCGCGGGCCTCCTCGCAGTCCACCACCACGCTGGCGATGCCGGTGTGGGCGATGCCCGCGGCGACCCGGTGGGCGCGCGGGATCGCCTGCCGCCCACCAGAGCTCGCGCGGCCGTCGGTCAGCACGACGAGCAGCGCGCGGCGGTGCGGGTCCTTGGCGCGCTCGCGGCGGACTAGCTCGTAGGCGGCGGTGAGCCCCTCGGCGAGCGGGGTCCGGCCGCCGGTGGGCACGCGGGCGAGCAGCCGCTCGGCCAGCTCGACGCTGGTCGTCGGCGGCAGCACCAGGTCGGCCCGCTGCCCCGCAAAGGTCAGCACCGCGACCTTGTCCCGCCGCTGGTAGGCGTCGAGCAGCAGCGACACGCAGGCGGTCTTGACCTCGCGGATGCGCTGCCGGGCACCCATCGAGCCGGACGTGTCGACGACGAAGACGACGAGGTTGCCCTCCTTGCCCCGTCTCACGCTGCGGCACAGGTCGCCGGGGTGCACCCCCAGCGGGTCACCGGCGGCACGTCCCGACACCACGCGCGAGGCGGCGCGCAGGACGGTGCCGGTGAGCGAGATCCCTTGTCCTCGTGGGTCGTCCGGGGCGACGGCGCGCACGTGGCGCCCGGTCGCGGTGTCCGCCGTCGAACGCCGGCCCGCCACACCGGTGCCCGCGGTAGGCAGGGTGAGCAGCCGTGCCTTGTATGCCGATCCGGCCCGCTCCCCCGCCGTACCACCGGGCCGCGCCGGGGCTCCGGACGTGCGGTTGTCCCCCTGCGGGTCCTCGGCCTCGGTGCTGGCGTCCGTCGGGGACTGACCAGTCGGCGGGGTGGTGTCCGTCGGGGACTGACCAGTCGGCGGGGTGCTGCCCCCGTCGCCGGACGGGCCGCCGTCGGGGTCGGTCGGCTCCGGGTCGGTCGGATCCGGGTCCTCCGGGTCCTCCGGCGGCTCGGGCCGCTCAGACTGGTCAGACTGCTCAGGCAGCGTGTCGTCCAGGATGTCCTCGAGGTCGTGCTCCGCGCCGTCGTCGAAGGGGTTGCGGCGCTTGCGGTGCGGCAGCGCCAGCCGGGCCGCGACACGAATGTCCTCGTCCGACACCGCGTCCCGCCCGCACCAGGCGGCGTGGGCAACGGCGGTCCGGGCGGTCACCAGGTCGCCGCGCATCCCGTCCACGTCGAAGGCCGCGCAGATCGCGGCGATCCGCTCGATCGCGGCGTCACCGAGCCGGACCCGCCCAAGCAACGACTGGGCGGCGACGATCTGACTGGCCAGGGCGGCTTCCGCGTCGGCATACGCGCTCTGGAAGGTGGCCGGGGAGTCCTCGTAGGCCATCCGGCGCCGGACGACCTCGACGCGCACGCGGGGGTCGCGCGACGCGGTGACGTCGACGGCGAGGCCGAACCGGTCGAGCAGCTGCGGGCGCAGCTCCCCCTCCTCGGGGTTCATCGTCCCGACCAGCACGAACCGGGCTGCGTGCGTGACGGATACGCCCTCGCGCTCGATGCGGGCGCGCCCCATCGCCGCGGAGTCCAGCAACGTGTCGACCAGGTGGTCGGGCAGCAGGTTGACCTCGTCGACGTAGAGCACGCCGCGGTGCGCCTGCGCGAGCAGGCCGGGGTCGAAGGCGACCTGCCCCGAGGACAGCAGCCGGTCCAGGTGCAGCGAGCCGACGACGCGGTCCTCGGACGCCCCGACGGGCAGCTCGACGAGGCGCACGGGCCGCGTCACCGACCCGTCACCGTGCCGGGCGGCGTCCGGGCAGTCCGGGTCCGGCGCCCCCGGGTCGCACGAGAACCTGTCTCCCGCCACGACGCTGACCGGCGGGAGCACCGACGCGAGAGCGCGCACCATGGTGGACTTGGCGGTGCCCTTCTCACCGCGCACGAGGACGCCGCCGATGGCCGGGGACACCGCGGACAGGCACAGCGCCAGCCCCATGTCGTCCATCCCCACGACCGCGGAGAACGGGAACGTCTGCGCCGTAGCGGTGCTCATCGCTCGTCCGCCCCCTCGAGCTCACCCTCGGCGTCGAGGTAGGCGGCGTGCAGCTCGGCCAGGACGTCCGGGTCCGGCGACTCCCACAGGCCCCGCTCGACGGCCTCGAGCAGCCGCTCGGCCATGCCGTGCAGCGCCCAGGGGTTGGCCTCGGCGAGGAACTCGCGGTTGGTCTCGTCGAGGACGTACTCCTGGGTGAGCCGGTCGTACATCCAGTCGGCGACCACGCCGGTCGTGGCGTCATACCCGAAGAGGTAGTCGACGGTCGCGGCCATCTCGAAGGCGCCCTTGTAGCCGTGCTGGCGCATCGCCGACATCCACTTGGGGTTGACGACGCGGGCGCGGAAGACGCGGCTGGTCTCCTCGACCAGGGTGCGGGTGGCGACGTGCTCGGGGCGGGTGGAGTCCCCGATGTAGGCCTCGGGGCTCTCCCCCGTGATCGACCGGACGTGCGCGACCATCCCGCCGTGGAACTGGAAGTAGTCGTCGCTGTCGGCGATGTCGTGCTCGCGGGTGTCGACGTTCTTGGCGGCGACGCGGATCCGGCGGTAGGCCGAGCGCATCTCGTCGCGGGCGGGCACCCCCTCCAGGTCGCGGCCGTAGGCGTAGCCGCCCCATACCTCGTAGACCTCGGCGAGGTCGGCGTCGGTGCGCCAGTCCCGCGAGTCGATCAGCTGCAGCAGGCCGGCGCCATACGTGCCGGGGCGGGAGCCGAAGATGCGGGTGGTGGCCTTGCGCTGCTCGGTACCCTGCGCCAGGTCGGCCTGCACGTGCGCGCGCACGAAGTTGTCGCCGGCCGGCTCGTCCAGCGAGGCGGCGAGCTGCACAGCGTCGTCGAGCAGGCCCACGGCATGCGGGAAGGCGTCGCGGAAGAAGCCGGAGATCCGCAGCGTCACGTCGACCCGCGGACGCCCGAGCTCGGTCAGCGGGATCGGCTCCAGGCTGGTGACGCGCCTGGACGCGTCGTCCCAGATGGGGCGGATCCCCATGAGCGCCAGTGCTTCTCCGATGTCGTCGCCGGCGGTGCGCATCGCCGAGGTGCCCCACAGCGACAGGCCGACCGAGTCGGGCCACTCCCCCTTGTCCTCGCGGTAGCGGTGCACCAGGGACTCGGCGAGGCTCACCCCGGTCTCGTAGGCGAGACGGCTGGGGATGGCGCGAGGGTCCACGGAGTAGAAGTTGCGCCCGGTGGGAAGCACGTTGACCAGCCCGCGCAGCGGCGACCCGGACGGTCCGCTCGGGACGAAGCCGCCGTCCAGGGCGTGCAGCACCGCGTCGATCTCGCCGCCGGTGCCCGCGAGGCGCGGCACGACCTCGTCCACGGCAAACCGCAGCACGGCTCGTATGCCGGCGGGGTCCACCCCCGGGCGCTCCGGCATCTCCGCGAGCACGGCGTCGATGGCGTCGCCGTCCCAGCCGCGAGCCTCCATGCCCTCCACCAACGCACGCGCGGCGGCCTCGACGGCGTCGGTCTCGCCGCGCTTCTTGGCCGACTCGTCCAGGCCGAGGGCGGTGCGCAGGCCCGGCAGGGCCCGGTCGCCGCCCCAGATCTGGGTGGCCTGCAGCATCGCCAGCACCAGCGAGACGCGGGCCTCGCCGGTCGGCTCCTGCCCGAGCACGTGCAGTCCGCCACGGATCTGGACGTCCTTGATCTCGCACAGCCAGCCGTCGACGTGCAGCACGAACTCGTCGAAGGCGTCGGCGTCGTCGAGCTCGGGCCGATCCGTCAGCCCGAGGTCGTGGTCGAGGCGCGCGGCCTGGATGAGCGTCCAGATCTGCTGCCGGACGGCGGGCGCCTTGGCGGGGTCCATCGCCGAGACGGTGGCGTACTCGTCGAGGAGCTGCTCGAGGCGGGCGATGTCGCCATACGAGTCGGCCCGGGTCATGGGCGGGACCAGGTGGTCGACCAGGGTGGCGTGCGAGCGGCGCTTGGCCTGGGTGCCCTCGCCCGGGTCGTTGACGAGGAAGGGATAGATGAAGGGCAGGTTGCCGAGCACCGCGTCGGGGGCGCAGTCACCGGCGAGGGCGGCACCCTTGCCGGGGAGCCACTCGAGGTTGCCGTGCTTGCCGACGTGCACGATCGCGTGGGCGCCGTAGCCGCCGTCGGCCTGGTCCGCCTCCAGCCAGCGGTAGGCCGCGACGTAGTGGTGCGAGGGCGCGAGGTCGGGGTCGTGGTAGATCGCGATCGGGTTCTCCCCGAAGCCGCGCGGCGGCTGGACGAGCACGACGACGTTGCCGGCGGTCAGACCCGCATAGACCAGGTCGCCGGCCTCGCCGCGACCGGCGCGGGAGGTGTCGAGGTACATCTCGCCGGGGGCCTCGCCCCAGCCCTGGACGATCTCGGCGCGGAAGTCCTCGTGCAGGTCGGCGAACCACCGTGCGTAGTCGGAGGCCTTGACGCGCAACGGGTTTGCCGCCAGCTCGTCCTCGGTCAGCCAGGCCTGGTCGTAGCCGCCCCGGGCGATGATCGCCTTGATCAGGTCGTCGCCGTTGCCGGACTCCAGGCCCGGCAGGGCGCCCTCGCCGGTCAGCGGGCCGATGTCATAGCCGCGCGCGTGCAGGGCCCGCAGCAGGTCCAGCGTGGAGGCGGGGGTGTCGAGGCCGACGGCGTTGCCGATGCGCGCGTGCTTGGTCGGATATGCGGACAGCACGATCGCGATGCGCCGCTCCGCCGGGGGCACACGGCGCAGCCGGGCGTGGGCGTGGGCGATCCCGGCGGCGCGGCGGCAGCGCTCGGGGTCGGTGACATAGACGGGCAGGCCGTCCTCGTCGATCTCCTTGAAGGAGAAGGGAACCGAGATGAGGCGCCCGTCGAACTCGGGCACCGCGACCTGGGTGGCGGCGTCCAGCGGGGTGGTGCCGTCGTCGTTGGCCAGCCACTCCTCACGCGAGGAGGTCAGCGACAGCGCCTGGATGACGGGTACGTCGAGGTCGGCGAGGGCGCCGGCGTCCCACGCGTCGTCGTCGCCACCGGCCTGCGCGGCGGCGGGGGTGGTGCCACCGGCGGCGAGCACGGTGGTGATGACGGCGTCGGCCTGGGCCAGGGTGGCCATCAGCTCGGGCTCGGGGGTGCGCAGCGACGCGACATAGAGCGGCAGCGCTCGCGAGCCCGCAGCCTCGAGCGCGTCGGCCAGGTCACGCACGAAGGCCGTGTTGCCGCTCATCTGGTGGGCGCGGTAGTAGAGGACGGCGACGCAGGGTCGCTCGTCACCGTCGGGGCAGGTCAGCGCGACGGTGTCGTCCAGCGGGCCCCAGGACGGCGCGGCCTGCGGCTGGGCGAAGCCGTGCCCGGTCAGCAGCACCGTGTCGGACAGGAAGGACGCCAGCTCGGCGAGGTTGTCAGCGCCCCCGTGCGCCAGGTAGGCGTGGGCCTGCGCGGCCACGCCCGCGGGCACGGTGGAGGCGGACATCAGCTCGGCGTCGGGGGCCTGCTCCCCCGTCAGGACGACGACGGGCCGCGCGCCCGCCAGCAGGTGGTCCAGCCCCTCCTCCCAGGCACGCCGTCCGCCGAGGAGACGCACGACGACGAGGTCGGTGCCGTCCAGCAGCTCGTCGAGCTCGTCCATGGAGACGCGGTTGGGGTTGGCATAGCGCCAGGTCACGGGGCCGTCGGCCGCTCGTGCGCTGCGCAGGTCGGTGTCCGACGTGGACAGCAGTGTCAGCATGCAGGTCCTATCCCGGGTGTCCTCGCCCGTGGGTGGCGTCGACGGCGGGAGTTCCTGGCTCGCGACCTCGGGCTGCGCCCGGGCCGCTCACAGTGGCGGGACCGCTCCGGAGTTGCACCGGATTCCTCCGCTGCTGCCGTCAGCGGTATGCGCCGGGGCGGTCACCCCGGCTGGTCGGGAGCCTAGCAGCCCGTATGTCGCCGCCCGACGCAGGCACACCCCTGCTTTGGTCGACAAGAAACGTGTACTGCGGTGCCTGGGCACCGAGCGACCTGACCCCGCCCCATCTGCTTCCCCGGCACCTCACTATGCTCGGCGAACATGGTGACTTCCGCCTCTGCTGTCCCGCCCGTCCTCGAGCGCCACGCCGTGCCCGACAAGTGCCCCGGGGCGCTGCGCATGTTCGAGGCCTCGGACGGCAAGATCGCGCGCGTCCGCCTAGCCGGGTCGCCCCTGACCGTCGCCCAGGCCCGGCTCCTGGGCGACCTCGCCGACGAGCTCGGCGACGGACACGTGCTCTTCACCACCCGGGCCAACGTGCAGCTGCGCGGCCTGAGCGAGGACGACGCCGCGCAGTTCCCGGAGCGGGTCGAGGCCGCCGGCCTGCTGCCCTCCCGCACCCACGAGCGCACGCGCAACGTCGTCGTCAGCCCCCTGACGGGGATCGACGGGCGAGCCGACGTCATCCCGGTCGCCCAGGCGCTGGACCGGGCCATCTGCGCGGCGCCGGAGCTGACCGGTCTCGCGGGACGATTCCTCATCGGTCTCGACGACGGCTCCGGCGACGTCGCCTCCCTGCCGCTCGACCTGACCGCCCAGGTGCACCACGACCAGCTGGTCCTCGCCCTGGGCTCAGGCCGAGACGAGGACACTTGTGCCGTGGGCCCGCTCGCCGACCCCGCCGCCGTGGCGGCCACCCTGGCCGACGTCTGCCGGGTCTGGCTCGCCGTGCGTGCGGACCACGCCGAGGAGGTCTGGAACGTCGACGACCTGTCCCCCGCCGCCCGCGACGACCTGCACGACCGGGTCGGCGCGTCCCTGCAGCCCGCCGACCAGGCGGTGCGGCGCGCCACGGAGCAGCCCCGCCTCGCGGGGACGGTCCCCGACGGGGACGGGCGCGTGGCGGTGCTGGCGAAGGCGCCGATGGCCACCATCAGCAGCGCCGGGTGGCGCGCCGCCTGCGACGTGGCCGAGCAGGGGGATGGGCAGCTGCGCGTGACGCCGTGGCACGCGGTCGTCATACGAGCTGTGCCCGCTGACCAGGCCGCCGCCCTGCGGGAGACGCTCGCCCGGACCGGGTGGGCCACCGACCCGGCCGACCCCTGGCTCGACGTGCACGCCTGCACCGGCCTGCCGCTGTGCGCGCGGTCCCACGCTGACGTGCAGGCCCGCGCCCAGGACCTCGTCGACTCCTTGGGCACCGAGCCGCTGGACGGCCTGCCGGTCATGTGGTCCGGATGCGCCCGCCAGTGCGGCCACCCCGCGACCGCCCACCACGCCCTCGTGGCGACCGGCACCGACGAGTTCGAGATGTTCCTGCATGACGGCTCCCACGCGCCGCAGCAGGGCCCGAGCCGTGAGAGAGTCTCCTCCGGCCAGGCCATCGCCCTGCTGACGACCGCTGGGAGCATTGCGTGACGCACGACTACATCAAGGACGGCGCCGAGATCTACCGCCGGTCCTTCGCGACGATCCGGCGCGAGGCGCGGCTGGACCACCTGCCCGAGGATGTCGCCTACGTCGCGGTGCGGATGATCCACGCCAGCGGCCAGGTCGACCTCGTCGACGACATCGCCTACTCCCCCAGCGTGATCCAACGCGCCCGGGCCGCCCTGCAGGCCGGAGCGCCGATCCTGTGCGACGCGCAGATGGTGGCGTCCGGGGTCACGCGCAAGCGGCTGCCTGCCGACAACGAGGTGATCTGCCTGCTCAACGACCCGCGGGTGCCGGACCTGGCCCGCCAGCTCGGCACGACCCGCTCGGCCGCCGCGCTCGAGCTGTGGGGTGACCGGCTCGACGGCGCCGTCGTCGCCATCGGCAACGCCCCGACCGCGCTCTTCCACCTGCTGGACCTGCTGCGGCACACCGAGGCTCGCCCGGCGGCGGTGGTCGGGATCCCCGTCGGGTTCATCGGCGCGGTCGAGTCCAAGGAGGCGCTGGCCGCCAACGACCTGGGTCTGGACTACCTCGTCGTGCACGGCCGGCGTGGTGGCTCGGCGATCACGTGCGGGGCGCTCAACGCCATCGCCTCCGAGGTCGAGTGATGGCCGCCGAGGACGACCACCCGAGGCCCGGCCGGCTGATCGGCGTCGGGCTGGGCCCCGGCGACCCGGAGCTGCTGACGCTCAAGGCGGTTCGCGCCATCGAGGAGGCCGACGTCGTCGTCTACCACTCCGCCCGGCACGGCCGCTCCACCGCCCGGCTGATCGCCGATCCCCACCTGCGCGAGGGGGTGATCGAGGAGCAGCTCGTCTACCCCGTCACGACGGAGGAGTGCGACGACTACGACGACCAGCTCGCCGCCTTCTACGAGCAGTGCCGGGCCCGCCTCGCGACCCACCTCGACGCCGGCCGCACCGTGGCCGTGCTGTCCCTCGGCGACCCCCTCACCTACAGCTCCTACCAGCACCTGCACCAGCGGCTGGCTGCGGCATACGACACCACCGTGATCCCCGGGGTCACCTCGATCACGGCCGCCGCCGCCGTCGCGGGCACGCCCCTGGTGGAGGACACTGAGCTGCTGACGGTGGTCCCCGGCACGCTGCCCGCGGACGAGCTCGTCGCGGCCCTCCAGTCGACTGACAGCGCCGTGATCATGAAGCTGGGCCGCACCTTCGCCGGCGTCCGCTCCGCCCTGGAGCGCGCCGGTCGGCTCGACGACGCCGTCTATGTCGAGCGAGCCACCATGTCCGGCGAACGCGCCCTGCCGGCCCGCGACGTGGACCCGGCCGAGGTCCCCTACTTCTCCGTCGTGCTGCTGCCGAGCCGTATGCCGCGCAAGCCCGCTCCCCTGCCCGCCGTCGGTGCCTCGGTGCCGCTCGGGTCGGTCACCGTGGTCGGGACGGGACCCGCGGGCGCCGAGTGGCTCACCCCCGAGGCTCGCGGAGTCCTCGCCGCCGCAACGGATCTCGTGGGCTACACCACCTATGTAAGACGAGTCCCGGTGCGGCCGTGGCAGATCCGGCACGAGTCGGACAACAAGGTGGAGTCCGAGCGCGCGGCCTTCGCGCTGGACCTGGCCCGTCGGGGTCGCCACGTGGCCGTCGTCTCCTCCGGCGACCCGGGCGTCTTCGCCATGGCGACCGCGGTGCTGGAGGTCGCGAGCGAGCCTGGCTACCAGGATATCCCGGTGCGCGTGTGCCCGGGCATGACGGCGGCGCACGCGGCGGCCGCGCGGGCTGGTGCGCCCCTCGGGCACGACTACGCCACGATCTCGCTGTCGGACCGGCTCAAGCCGTGGTCGGTCATCTCGGCGCGGGTGCGGGCAGCCCTGGAGGCCGATCTCGTCGTCGCGATCTACAACCCCGCCTCGCGCTCGCGCCGCGAGCAGGTCGTGGAGCTGAAGGCGCTGGCCCTGTCGCTTCGCGGCCCCGACACGCCCGTGGTGATCGCCCGCGACGTGGGCGGGCCGACCGAGCGGGTGCGCGTGATGCGCCTGGCGGACCTGCCGTGCGACGAGGTGGACATGCGCACCCTGCTGCTCGTCGGGTCGTCGCAGACGCAGATGGTGACGCGCCACCCCGGTGGCGCGGCGCAGGTCGTGGCGTGGACCCCGCGCCGCTATCCGGATTGAAAGTTGGATGGCGACGACGCGGCCGACGCCGTCCAGCAGCTCACCCTGCTCGAGCGGATCCGCCACGCGGCGGGCTCGGCGCAGCTGCGCGCCGACCGGGAGCTGGCGGGCGAGCTGCCCCGACATCGTGGCTTCGCCGTCTCTTCGCGGACCCCGACACCGGCGAGCTGGCGTCCATGGACGCGAAGCGCCGCTCCTTCACCGGCATCGTGCGGCGCCTGGTCGTCTGGCGGGACGGGACCTGTCGGGTCCCCTACTGCGACGCGCCCATCCGCCACGAGGACCACGCCCGGCCCTACGCGCGGGGCGGACCCGCCAGCGCCGACAACGCGGTCGGCCTGTGCGAGGCGCACAACTACGCGATGGAGGCCCCCGGGTTCACCCGGCACCTCGACCCGGACGGGGTGCTCACGGTCATCACCCCCACCGACACCCGGCACGTCTCCCCACCTCGGCGCGCAACGGGGTGTCTGCATGAGGGTCGGGCTGCTGCGCTAGCGTGCCCGCATGCCCACGCAACACGTCGTCCCCGAGCGCGCCGACGAGCGCATCGACCCACCCAAGCTCGCGGGTGACCGCGAGAGCCTCGACACCTGGCTCGAGCTCTACCGCGAGACGGTGCTGCTCAAGGTCGCGGGCCTGGACGCGGAGCAGCTGGCCCGACGCGCGGTCCCGCCGTCGAGCCTGAGCCTGCTGGGCGTCATCCGTCACCTGACCGAGGTCGAGGAGTACTGGCTGCGCGCGGTCCTCCTCGACGAGGACGTGCCCGACCGCTACTGCACCCCCGACCGCCCAGACGGGGACTTCGAGGACGGGTCGCCGGCGACTGCGGTGGCGGACGTCGCGGCATACGAGCAGGTGCTGGTCACCGCCCGGGCCACCGCTGCGGCCTGGTCCGACCTGGACGCGCCCGTCCGCGGGCTCCGCCACGGCGAGCAGCTCAACCTGAGGTGGATCCTGGTGCACCTCGTCGAGGAATATGCCCGCCACCTCGGGCACATGGACCTGCTCCGCGAGGCCGTCGACGGCCGGACGGGCTACTGATCCGGTCGACCCGGACCAGCAGCCCGTTCGCCGCCGGGCCGGTCAGGCGCGCAACCGCTCGACCGCGGCCTTGACGGTGACGAGGCGGCGAGGTGTGGCGCACCAGTGCTCGGGTCGACGCGGCCAGCGGCAAGGCGCTGTCGTGGCTGCTCACGATCGCGCACCGGCGCGCCGAGGGTCAGTCGACCTGCATCTCGCCGAGCTCGCTCCAGTCGTCCTGGTCGACGGACTGGCTGACGACCTTCGGCGTCGCGGAGAGGTACTGCGGCAGCTCGGCCTGGGCAGCCTTGAAGTGGTCGCTGTTGACGTGCGCGCCACCGGCATCGCCGTCGCGGAACGCCTCGACGAGGACGTACTCGTTGCTGTCGTCCAGGCTGCGCGACCATTCGAACCACAGGCAGCCCTCCTCGGCGCGCGTGGCCTCGGTGAAGGCACGGGAGATCTCGGGCCAGCCGTCGGCGTGCTCAGGACGGACGGGGAACTTGGCGGTGATGAAGATCAAGGTGTGTCTCCTCAGGTTGTGGGGGTGGCGACGGGCGCCGTGGCGGTCGGCGCGGAGCCGATCGACGACTGGACGAGCCCGCCGACCTTCTCCGACACGATACCGAACACCGTCCCGACGACGATCGCCAGGAGCGCGCCGCCGAGGTCGAAGCCGGTGTCGAAGAAGACGGCCGCGCCGGCGAACCCGCCCGTGATGATCGACGGCAGCGGCAGCGCCGCCTCCACTCACAGCGCAAAGCCCACGATCGTGACCACCACGGCGAGCGCGAGGGCTGAGGCGCTCACGTCCGAGGCCCCGGCTCATCACCGAGCCCTGGAGCGCGCCGGACGACTTCAGGCTCGTGCTCCTTGTCAGGGGGTGAGGATCGCGCGACCGCGCACGCGGCCGGCGTCGAGGTCCGAGATCGCCGTCTGGAAGTCGTCCAGGGCGTACTTCTGCGTGTGCAGGGTGACCGCGCCTCGAGCGGCGAGGGCCATGAGGTCGCACAGGTCGTTGTACGACCCGACGAGGTTGCCGATCACGTTCTTCTCCGCCGAGATCAGGTCGATCGTGGGGACGTCGACGTTCTCGCCGTAGCCCACGACGTGGTAGTCGCCGGCCTGGCGTGTCATCGCGATGCCCTCGCTGGTCGAGCCGCCCTCGCCGACGAAGTCGAGCACCACCTCCGCCCCTGTGCCGCGGGTGATCTCGAGGACTTCCTCGACCTGGCTGCCCGCGGCCACCACTCCGTGGTCGGCGCCGAGGTCCAGCGCGAGCTTGAGGGCCTCCGGGTTTCGGTCGACCACCACCAGGCGCGCGGGTGACAGCGCCTTCATGACCTGAATGCCGATGTGGCCGAGGCCTCCGGCGCCGATGACGACGCAGGTGTCCCGGGGCGTCAGCCGCCTCGCCGCCTTCGCCGCTGCGTGGTACGCCGTCAGCCCGGCGTCGGCCAGGGCGGCGACATCGGCCGGCTCGAGGTCGTCGTCGATGGGCACGACGCTACGCGCCGACGTGCGGAGGTACTCGGCGTACCCCCCGTTCGTGTCGACGCCGGGGAACTGGCTGTTCTCGCAGTGGACGTCGTCTCCGGTGCGGCAGGCGCGGCACAGGCCGCAGGTGATGTGCGGGTGCACGATCACCTTGTCGCCCTCGCGGACGTTCGTCACCGCGGAGCCGACGGCGTGCACCCAGCCGGCGTTCTCGTGGCCGATCGTGTAGGGCAGCGCGACGCCGGTCTTCTCCGCCCACTGCCCTTCGAGGATGTGGAGGTCAGTGCGACATACGCCGGCGCCGCCGATCCGCACGATGACGTCGAACGGTCCCGAGACCTCGGGGACGTCGACCTCGCGCATCTCGAGGTCCTGGTGGTAGCCGATGACCTGGACGGCTCGCATCGTGCTCATGACAGGGGGTCCTTCCGTAGGGAGGTGAGGGGGATGAAGGTGGGGTCGTACGTCTCGTCGGCGCGCTCCGCGCCGTCCGGGCGGTGGACCTGGTCGTCCTCGGACCCCGGGTAGCGGGTCCGGAGGAGGCCGCGGCAGAAGTGCGCGTTGCCGTCGATCGAGATGCGCGTGGACCGGGCCCGCCGCACGGCGAGGGGTACGTCGTCCGGCGGCACCCCGTCGTGGTCGACGAGCACCAGGGCATCCGGGTCGAGGGGCAGTCCGACGGTGTCCCGGCGCCTCAGGAGCGCGTCGGTGTGCGGTCCGGCCGGGAGCTCGGCCAGGGTCACCGAGCCCAGCGACTCGACGTCGCGGTCGGGCTCGGCGCGCAGCAGGTCGGTCAGGCACCGCTCCATGGCGGCCGTGTGCGCTTTGCGTCGGAACGTGGTGCGCAGCTCGTCGAGCGACTCCTCCGCTTCGTGGGCGAAGGTGCCGCGGTAGCCGGCATCGGCCGCGAGCCCGGCGTTGATCTTGTCGGAGTCGTGGTGGTCGTCGAGCTCGACCACGACCTGCCCGGTCCACGCAAGCGCCGTGAGCACGTCCTTGCTGTCGGAGGCCATCAGGTAGGCGAAGTTCGGCGAGCAGAACGATGTCGGCAGCCGCAGGTGCAGCTCCACTCCCCCGGCATCGTCGACCGCGACCGACCGGACGAACCCGAGGTCGGTGATCGGCTCGTCGAGCTCCGGGTCGAGGACCGCCGAGAGCGCCATGCGGACCTCGTCGCCGTACGACGTCAGGGCTGGTGCGAGCGTCATCGTCACACCGCCGCCAGGTCGGCGCGCTCCGGTTCGCGGGGCCCGGTCGCGGTCTCCCCCGCCGTGGGCAGACGGAGCTCGGCCGGCACCTCGATGTCGTACATCTTGGCGGCGTTGAGCCCGAGAATCTTCTTCTTCTGCGCTGTCGTGATCGGGGCGTACTCGCTCATGTCGTCGGGGATCTGGAAGTCGACGAAGCGCTCCACGAGCCAACGCGGCGTCCAGATCGCGTAGTCACTGGAGAACTGGATGCGGTCCTCGCCGATCCAGTAGATGAGCTCGCCGATGATCTGCGCGAAGTATCGCGGACGCGTGTGGATGAACGGCATCGCGACGGCCAGGCCGCCATGCACGTTGGGCTCCTGCGTCGCGATCCAGCAGAAGTCCTCCAGCCTCGGCAGGCCGACGTGCTCGACCACGAAGTTGAGGTCGGTGAAGTCGCTGGCGACGTGGTCCACGTCGGCGACGTCGAACGCGTCGCGGTCGAGTGGGCGAATCGTCGGGCCCTTGTGGATGTGCACGTTCGTGATGCCCAGCTCGCGGCACACCTCGAAGTAGCGGTAGGCCCACGGGTCGCTCAGCTTCCAGCCCCGCGACTGCCCGTGCCACTCGGCGGTGTAGAGCTTGACCCCGCGGAACTTCATGGCCTCGTGGTCGGCCCGAAACTGGTCGAGACCGGCCTCGCCATCGCGGGGGTCGAAGTGGTGGTTGTACGTCAGCTTGCCGGGGTTGGCCCGCGCGAGCTCGAACGACTCCTCGGCCTGCGCGAAGCCCGTCGCGTAGAACTCACCGAGGTGAGCCGGCTGGAAGATCGCATGGTCGACGATCCCGGCGTCGAAGACGTCGCGCATGAGGCGCTCGCCTCCCTGGTAGAGGAACTCGTCGTACTCCCAGGCCTGGTCCTCCGGGGAGAGGTTGCGGTGGTAGTCGTAGAAGCAGTCGATGAACTGCTTGCCGTGGGTGTTGCGCTGGTTCTCCGGGCGCGCGTCCCACAGGGCGATGTGGGCGTCGACGATGAAGTAGGACTCGCCGTCCTTGGTGTACATGTGCGTCCTCCTGCTCGGGTCATGACGTGACGCTGATCACGCGACCCTCCGCAGGTTAGGTCGTCGCGACGGGCCGTCGCCCTGCGACGACGTCTCAATCTGAGATCCGCGGGCGTCTCAATTTGAGACGCATCCCTGAGGTCGTGTCGCAGCCGAGGATGTAACGTCGGTCACAGGAGGCGAGCAGGAGAGGCAGGTGGTCCCGGTGGACGACCAGGCCGTGTGCGAGCGGGCCCGTCGCCACCGTGAGGTGCGGCGCTCGCTCGGCCCCACCCCCGCCCTCGGCTCACGGATGTCCGATCGCCTCGTCGCCTCGTGGCAGCGCAGCGAGGACTACGGCGTCTCGTTGGAGGCGGTCGAGCCGTCCTTCACCGGCACGCTCAACGATGAGTCGCTCTTCTTCGAGTGCGGCCGCGAGGTGCTCGCCAGCCTGCACCAGACCCTCATCAACGAGCCGGTCTCCCTCATGCTCACCGATGCCGACGGCCTCGTCCTCAACCGGATGAGCGGCGACACCTCGCTGCTCCGCGCCCTCGACGCCGTCCACCTCGCGCCCGGCTTCGCGTACGCCGAGCGTGCCGTCGGGACCAACGGCCTCGGCCTCGCCATCGCAGACCGTGCGCCAACGGTCGTCCGCGCCGACGAGCACTACGCCCTCAGCCTCTGCACCTACACGTGCGCGGCCGTGCCCGTGCTCGACCCGATCAGCGGTCACCTCGAGGGCTGCGTCAACCTCACCACGTGGTCGACCCAGTCGAGCAACCTCCTGCTCGCGCTCGCCCAGTCGGCGGCGAGCAACACCTCCGCGATGATGCTGGCGCGCTCGCGCGGCCAGAAGGCGCGGGTCCCGCAGCGCGGCGAGGTGTTCCGGGTCGAGACCTCGCGGCTGGAGCCGGGCACCGGAAGCCTGGCGGACCTCGGACCGGCCTGGGCCGACGTGCTGGGCCGGGCAGGCACGGCGATCCGCGACGAGCGGATCGTGCTGGCCGTCGGCGAGGAGGGCGCCGGGCGGGCGACCGTCCTGGCCCAGGCGCTGCGGCAGGCCTTCCCGCGCGACCGGATCCTTGCCGCCTCACCTCCGGCACCCCAGGACAGCGAGGCGTGGCTGGGGCTCTGGATCCCGGAGCTCGGCAAGCCCGGGACCAGCATCCTCGTCCGCGACGTCGACCTGCTGCCGGAGTGGGTGGCCGAGCACGTGCGCGACCTCGTCGTGCAGGCGCGGGTCCGGGCGCACGGCGGCGACCACGTCCCGTTCGCGATGACCACGAGTCGCTTCGACGCGCTCCCGCCGGCCCTGACACCGCTCGTCGACACCATCGTGGCGGTGCCGCCGCTGCGCGAGCGTACCGAGGACGTGCTCCCGCTCGCGCGTCTGGCGGCCCGACGCGCACGCGGTCGCGAGGTCACCTTCACCCACGCCGCCGAGGCGGCGCTGCGCGACTGCGGGTGGCCCGGAAACGCGCGCCGACTGGTCGAGGTGGTCACCCAGGCGGCCCGCCGCAGTGACACCATCGACGTACGCCACCTCCCGGCCGACGTGCTCTCGGGCGCCTCCCGACGCCTGACGAGGATCGAGACGTTCGAGCGCGACGAAATCGTCCGGGTGCTGACCCGTCCCGGCATCTCGATGAAGGAGGCGGGCGAGGAGCTCGGCATGAGCCGGGCCACGGTCTACCGCAAGATCGCGCACTACGACATCCACGTCCCCCGCGCGACCTGACCTCGTCGCGACCCGCGTGGGAGCATGCACGCGTGTCTCGTGCCCGCCGACGCTCGTCGTCGACGCGCCGTCGCTGCTGCACCGCAACCACCACGCGCGGGCGCACACGCGGCTGACCGACCGCCAGGGCCGGCCGATCCGGGCGCTGCAGGGGATGCTCCGCCACATCCTCGAGTCGATCGACACGATCGCCCCCTCCTCGACGCCCTGGGCCTCGCGAGGCTCACACCGCCCGGGTCGGAGGACACCGTGGTGGGGTCCGTGGGACTGAACCTGGGGGCCCTGGGAGTCCGCCCAAGTGGGCTACTTCGTCCACCCGGACCACCGGGGACGCGGGATCGCCACGGAGGCGTTCCTGGAGCCGCCGCCCCAGAGCTCACGGCAGCAGCGGCGGAGGCCCACAGCATCCCCGTCGCCCGCACGCTTCCCCTGGAGCGGATCGCCGAGGCCCACGACCTGGTCGACGCGGGGAGCCGCGGCCGGATCCTGCTGGACCTGGGCCGAGCATCGGGGCGGCATCAGCCGCGCTCGCTCGGCTTGGTGAAGGGGAACGCCAGCGTGGCGCGGATGTTGGCGCCGGTCAGCATCATCACGAGCCGGTCCACCCCGATCCCGAGACCACCGGTGGGCGGCATGGCGTACTCCAAGGCCGTGAGGAAGCCCTCGTCGATCTCCATGGCCTCAGGGTCGCCGGCGGCGGCCTTGTAGGACTGCTCCGTGAGCCGCTGGCGCTGGTCGACGGGGTCGACCAGCTCGCTGTAGGCGGTGCCGATCTCGGCGCCGAACGCCACGAGGTCCCACCGCTCGGACAGCCGCGGGTCGGTGCGGTGCGTCCGGGTCAGGGGGGACGTCTCGAGGGGGAAGTCGGTGTAGAAGGTCGGGAAGGTCGTCTGCCCCTCGACGAGCTCGTCGTACAGCTCGAGCACGATCTCGCCCGAGGTCATGGCCGGGGTGTGGTGGACGCCGTGCCGGTCGGCCACGGCGCGGGCCTCCTCGACGGTGGTGCGCGACGTGAGCTCCACGCCGGCCGCCCGAGACACCGCCTCGTGCACGGTGATGACCGGCCACTCGCCGTCGAGGCGGATCCGTTCCACGGTGCCGTCGGACCGGGGACGGACCGCGACGGGCTCGCCGTGCGTGGCGGTGGCCACCTCGATGATCAGCTCGCGCGTGAGCTCGCGCATGGTGTTGTAGTCACCGTGGGCGGCATACGCCTCGACCGAGGTGAACTCGGGGTTGTGCGTGGCATCCGCCCCCTCGTTGCGGAAGTTGCGGTTGAGCTCGAAGATCCGGTCCATGCCCCCGACGCAGAGGTGCTTGAGGAACAGCTCGGGCGCGATCCGGAGGTACAGCTCGGCGTTGTAGGCGTTGATGTGGGTGCGGAAGGGACGCGCGCTCGCTCCTCCGTGCACGACCTGCAGCATCGGCGTCTCGACCTCCATGTAGCCGCGCTGGGCGAAGCCGTGCCGGATCGCCGCGACGGCCCGGGAGCGGGCCTGGAGCATCGCCGCCGACTCCGCGTTGACGATGAGGTCGAGGTAGCGCTGGCGGGCCCGGGCCTCGGGGTTGGTGAACCCGGTCCGCACGTCGGGGATGGGGCGCAGGCACTTGGAGGCCATGCGCCAGGAGGCGACGAGGATCGACGCCTCCCCGGAGCGGCTGCGGCCCGGCCGCCCGGTCAGCGAGACGTGGTCGCCGACGTCGACCGTGCGCCGCCACAGGGCCACGTCCGGCCCGCCGTCCACGTCACGCTCGAGCACTCCCTGGATCCGGACCCCGTGCTCCTCGATCGTGCAGAACAACAGACCCCCGAGATCTCGTATGGCGCGCACCCGGCCGGTCACGGAGACCTGCCCAGGCGTGTCGGTGGCGTCCACCAGCGCCAGCGCGTCGTGCACGCTGCCCGTGCGGGGCACCTTGACGGGGTAGGGCTCCATGCCGGCCTCGCGCAGGATCGTCAGCTTGTCGAGACGCACCTGCTGCTGCTCCCCGATACGCCGCGTCGGGCGCGGCGGGGTGAGCAGCTCACGGTCCTGCTCGAGGATCAGGTCGGCGAGCGGTCGGGGCTCGCTGCCGTCGACGACGACGAGGTCCTCGCCGGTCCGGTCGGGCGCGACGACGCGACCCGGCAGGAAGCCCTCGGCGGCACCGGCCGCCAGGCCGATCTGCGGCAGGGCACCCACCGTCTCGAAGCACACGAACCTCGGCTCCCACCGCGGCAGGTACTTCGCGTTGGCCTCGTAGAGGGACTCCAGCTGCCAGAACCGGTTGGCGATCATGAGGATGCGGTCGGCGATCCGCACCGCCATGCCCGCGCCGACCTTGTCGGCCCCGGAGAACACCGAGCGGAACATCGCGAAGTTCAAGGAGACGTGGCGGACCCCCAGGTCGGGCGCGGCCTCGACCAGGGCGGCGACCATGGCCTCGTTGACGCCGTTGGGTGCGGAGGGCGAGCGGCGCATGAGGTCCAGCGACAGGCCTCGTGCCCCCCACGGGACGAAGGACTGGACGGCACAGATCGCGCCCTCCGCGTCCCGCACGACGACGGCCACGCAGCGACCGTCGGCCCGGTCGCCGAGGCGGTTGAGCGCCATCGAGAAGCCGCGGTCGGGCACGTCGCCGCGCCACTGCTCCGCGTGGCGGATGATCTCGTCCAGGGTGCTGGCGGGCAGGTCGGCGTGCCGCTCGACGTGGACGTCGCAGCCGGCGGCGCGCACGCGCGCCACGGCACGCTTGACCGGGCGCATGGCCCGCCCCTCGAGGGTGAAGCGGTCGACGTCGACGACGGCCTCGTCGCCGAGGTTGCGGGCACGCATGCCGGCGGCGACGTAGGCGGTGGCCCCGTGCTCCGACGCGGAGAGGACGCCGGGGTGCCAGGCGTGCAGCCGGGCGTGCTCGAGCCACGCGGTGATGGCCTTGGGCCAGTCCTCGACCGCCCCGATAGGGTCGCCGGACGCGAGGCAGACGGGGCCCACCACGCGATAGGCGACCGCGGCGGACCCGTCGGGCGCGAACACCAGCGACTTGTCGCGCCGCGTCGCGAAGTACGCCAGGGAGTCCTGCTCCCCGTTGCGGGCCAGCAGGGCGCGCAGCCGCACCTCCTCCTGGGCCGTCATCAGCTCCGCACGACGCGCCGAGTGGACGAAGCGCCAGATCGCCAGCAGCAGGACTCCGGCCGCCAGGACGCCGGCGAGGGTGCCGAGCCACGGCGAGGCCGTGTGGGCGCCGGGCTGGGTACCGAAGGGAAGGGAGAGACCCACCGTGTGCTGTGCCGACCACAGCAGCCGCTCACCTGGACCCGCCAGGGTCCCGGACGCGAACCACGAGAGGCCGAACGTGAGCGCCAGGACGGCGGGCAGACCGAGCACCAGCGTCGTCACGGCCTCGCGCAGCGAGCCCGCGGGCCGCTGCGCGGGGAAGGCCCCGCGGCGCCGGACGAAGATCACGAAGATCACGGTGGTGGCGATGGTGCTGATGAGATACCCCGCCAGCCCGACGGAGGGAGGCAGGTCGCCCCACACCTCCGGGTCGCTCATCATCTCCTCGAGGTCGGACAGGACGAACGCCAGCCCCGAGACGAAGGTCAGGGCGGCGAGCCCCTGGAAGAGGACCACGATCCACCACGCCACCCGCAACCGCCGGTGCAGCGCCTCCCCCACGATGAGCAGCAGCGCCGCGACGAACAGGTTGGGCGCCGTGGGGACGCTGATGAGCGAGAAGGCCTCGTCGACCCACATGGGCCAGCCGAACCCCTGCAGCAGGATGGACACCGCCGACCACAGGGCTCCCCACGTGACGACGTCGCCGGCGATCTTGGGTAGACGGCTGGTCGTCGCCGAGCCCCCCCGGCTACTCCGCGTCATGTGGGACACCCTAGAAGGCGTGACGGTCATTCGGGTGCCTCTCCATCGGGGGGTGTGTGAACGGCGGGCGCGCGAAGATGCGCGGGGCGACGGAGCGCCCCGCCTGCGGGACCGCTCCACCGCCTGCGACGTCCCGGGCGCTGCCGCGGTTGGCGACGACGTCGGTCGCCGCAGTGAGATCGCCTGGGGCGCGGGCACGTCGGGGCCGTGAGCGCCACTCCAGCACGGCGCGGACCGTCGTGCAGACCAGCAGGAGGACGAGCACGAGCTGGATCCACCACCGGACGCCGACCTGCCTCTGGCGCAGGTCTGCGAGGAGTGTCAGCCCCACCAGGACGGCCAGGGCGGTCGCCCCACCTTGGCGGACGCGGAACGTTCCCCGTGTGCCGAGCCTGCGCAGGCCGATCGCGCCTCGTCGGCCGAGATGATCCTCATCGCCGCGCCTCCAGCCACGCCACGGCGGCCTCGGGGTCGTCGACGGTCGGCACGTCCGACACGTCCGGGCGGTCGACCATCACGACGGGCAGCCCGAGTCGCCGCGCCGCCTCGAGCTTGGCGGCCGTGGCCGTGCCCCCACTGTCCTTGGTCACCACCACGTCGATCGCGTGCTCGCGCAACAACGCCAGCTCCCCCTCGACGCGGAACGGCCCTCGAGCCAGCACGACCTCGGCATACGGCGGGACCACCGCAGGCGGGTCCACCGACCGCACCAGGCAGAAGGTGTCGTGCAGGAACGCGAACTCCCCCACCTCCTGGCGCCCGATCGTCAGGAACAGCCGCCGCCCCAGGTAGGCCCCGATGTGGGCGGCGTCCGCGAGCGTCGGCACACGGTGCCAGTCGTCGCCGTCCTGCTCCTCCCACCCCGGCCGGCGCAGCGCCACCAGGGGCACGCCGACCTGCGAGCAGGCCTGCGCCGCATGCTCGGTCATCCGGGCGGCATAGGGGTGGGTGGCGTCGACGACCACGTCGACGCGCTCCGCGCGGAGGTATGCCGTCAGTCCGGCCACGCCACCGAAGCCCCCGACCCGGACCTCGACGTCGGGGACCCGCGGCGCGGACGTCACCCCGGCGAGGGAGTAGCGGACGGCATACGACTCGGGGCGCTCCGCGAGGAGCGCTGCCAGCTGACGGGCCTCGGTGGTGCCGCCGAGGACGAGCACGTGACTGGTCACGAGACCCATCTCATCACAGTGCGACAATGCCGCCATGGCGCAGGTCACGGGCGGTCGCGAGGCGCAGCTGGAGCACACGGGGCTGCGGCCGGGATGGACGACGGGGGCGTGCGCGACCGCCGCGACCAAGGCGGCGTGGACGGCGCTGCTGACCGGGGACTTCCCGGACCCGGTCACCATCACGCTGCCCAAGGGCCGCACACCGGCGTTCGCGCTGACCGCGGAGGCCCACGGCGACGGCTGGGCCGAGGCCGCGGTCACCAAGGACGCGGGCGACGACCCGGACGTGACCCACGGCGCCGTCGTGCGGGCCCGCGTGCGGCACGGCGCGCCAGGCACGGGGGTGGTGTTCCGCGGCGGCCACGGGGTCGGGCGGGTGACGCTGCCGGGCCTGCCCCTCGACGTCGGTGAGCCGGCCATCAACCCGGTCCCGCGTCAGCTGATGCGCCAGGCCGTGCGCGATGCCGTCGGGATGGCAGAGGGGGCGCCCGACCCCGACGTGGACATCGAGATCAGCGTCGACCAGGGCGTCGAGATGGCCCCGCACACCTGGAACCCCCGCATCGGCATCGTCGGCGGCCTGTCCATCCTCGGCACGACCGGGGTCGTCGTCCCCTACTCCTGCGCGGCGTGGATCGACTCCATCCGCCGCGGCATCGACGTCTCGCAGGCGCTCGGCCTGCCGCACGTCGCGGGGTGCACCGGCTCGACCTCGGAACGCGTCGTGACCGAGCTCTACGACCTGCCGACGCCGGCGCTGCTCGACATGGGCGACTTCGTCGGCGCGGTGCTCAAGTACCTGCGCCAGCACCCCCGCCCGCGGCTGACGATCTGCGGGGGTTTCGCCAAACTGTCCAAGCTCGCCAACGGCCACCTCGACCTGCACTCGGGGCGCTCCCAGGTCGACAAGGCGCACCTAGCCGCGCTCGCCGAGCAGGCCGGCGCCCCAGCCGATCTCGTCGGCCGCCTGCACGGGGTCAACACGGGGCTCGAGGCCCTCACCCTGTGCCGGGAGGCGGGGGTGCCCCTCGGGGACGAGGTCGCGTATGCCGCCCGCCAGAGCGCCCTCGAGGTGCTGCAGGGCGCGCCGGTCCTGGTCGACGTGGTGTGCATCGACCGGGCGGGCACGATCGTGGGGCGCGTCGACCCCGCCTGACCTGCCGCCCCGGCGCTCAGCGGGGGGCGATGGGCGGGGGCAGGGCGCAGTCGTGCCGGTCCCGCTCGCGAGAGTAGAGGTGCGAGTCGCGGAACTCCGACGCCGCGAGCACCTGCCCGACCAGGATGATGGCGGTCCGTCGCAGCCCGTGGTCGCGCACCGCGTCACCGAGCTCGCCGAGGGTCCCGCGCCACACGACCTGCTCGGGCCGGCTCGCCATCGCGACCACCGCTGCGGGACAGTCGAGCCCGTAGTGCGGGGCCAGCTCGGCCACCACCTCGTCCGCGAGATGCGTGGCGAGGTGCAGGGCCATCAGGGCACGGGACCGGCCGAGGGTGGCGATGGTCTCGTGCTCGGGCATCGCGGAGGCGTTGCGGGCCAGGCGCGTCAGGATGATCGTCTGCCCGACGGTGGGGACGGTGAGCTCGCGGCCCAGAGCGGCCGCCGCGGCGGCGAAGGCCGGCACCCCCGGCACCAGGGCGTAGTCGATCCCCGCCGCCTCCAGCCGGCGCACCTGCTCCGCGACCGCCGAGAAGACCGACAGGTCCCCCGACTGCAGCCGCGCCACGTCGTGGCCCGCCTCGTGGGCGGCGACGATCTCGGCCATGATCTGGTCGAGGTCCAGGTGCGCGGTGTCGACCAGGCGGGCGTCGGCGCGGCACTCGGCGAGCAGCTCGTCCGGGACCAGCGCCCCGGCGTAGAGCACGACGGGGCACGCCTGCAGCAGCCGCAGCCCGCGCACGGTGATCAGGTCGGCCGCCCCGGGACCAGCGCCGATGAAGTGGACGGTCATGCGGGCAGCTCCTCGGGTCGGACGACGGACCACTGCGTGACCGGGCGCGCGGGGCTCCACGACGTGAAGCCCCCCACCGCGTCGGCGTGCGACACCTCGAGGCGGGTGAGCGAGCCGCCATACCGACGAAACATGGTGAACAGCAACGCCTCCGAGTCCAAGGTCACGGTGTTGGCGACGAGTCGGCCACCCGGGCGTAGGGCGTCCAGGACGGCCGGCACGAGACCGTCGGCGGTCAGCCCGCCCCCGACGAAGACGGCGTCCGGCCGCGACAGCCCGGCCAGCGCGCCAGGCGCCAGACCCTCGACGACCTGCAGGCCGGGCACGCCGAGCCGCTCGGCGTTGCGGCGGATCCGCTTGACCCGGTCGGGGCGGGGCTCGACCGTGACGGCGCGGCACGTCGGGTGCGCCCGCAGCCATTCGATGCCGATGCTGCCGGACCCACCACCGATGTCCCACAGCAGCTCCCCCGGCGCCGGGCGCAGCGCCGCCAGCGTGGCGGCGCGCACGTGCTGCTTGGTGAGCTGCCCGTCGGTCTCGTAGAGCGCGTCCGCGAGCCCCGGCACGAGCCCTACCGACGAGTCGTATGACGAGAGGCACTGCACCGCCACGATGTTGAGCGGGCTGCCGGGGTCGGCGTCCCACGACGCGGCGACGCCCTCGACGACCCGCTCGGCCGGGCCGCCGAGGTCCGAGAGCACCCACAGCAGGCTGTCCCCCAGGCCGTGCTCGGTCAGCAACGTGGCGACGGCCTTGGGGGTCAAGGCATCTCGGGACAGCACGAGGACGCGGCGGCCCGGGTGCGCCACCACGGCGAGGCGCTCGAGCGGGCGGCCCACGGCGGACACCACGTCGACGTCCTCGAGACCCCAGCCGAGGCGGGCGCAGGCCAGGGACAACGATGACGGCGCCCCGATCACGTCGACCCTGTCGGGGCCCAGCAGCTCGGCCAGGGTGCGCCCGATGCCATGGTGCATGGGGTCTCCGCTCGCGAGCACCACGACCCGGACGTCGTCGCCCAGCCCGTCGAGCAGCGGGCGCAGGCCCTCGCGCAGGGGCACCGGCAACGGCTCGACCCGGGCTCGGTGGTGGCCGACGACGAGGTCGGTCTGGCGCGGGCTGCCCACGAGGACGTCGGCGCCGCTGACGGCGGCGCGGGCGCGGTCGGCGAGGCCGGCCCACCCGTCCGCACCGATGCCGACGACCACCACGGGTGCGCTCACAGTCCGATCAGCTCCTTCAGCGCGCGGGTGTCCAGGTGGTCGGCGACGGCGTCGGCCAACCGGTCGAGCATCGCGGTCCGCTGCTCGGCGAAGGCCGATGCGCCGGGCTCGGGCCGCCACGCCGGCCGGGTCCGCTCGGCCACCACCTGCAGGAAGCCGCGCCGGAAGCCGTCGTTCTCGAAGGCTCCGTGCCAGGTGGTCCCCCACACCGAGCCGCGCTGCCACCCGTCGAGGAAGGGGACGGTCTGGGCATACCGCTTGGACGCCTGCGCGTCGGTGCGCTCGCTCACGCCGTGGTGGATGAGGTAGGCCGTCACCCGGTGCCCGTGCCACTGCCCGGTCGGCGTCCCGAGGCGCTTCTCCCGCGCGAAGGTCACCCGCGTCGGCAGCAGCCCGAGCCCGGGCACCGTTGCGGCAGCGGGGCTCTCGACGGCATACGGGTCGTGCACCTGCTCGGCGAGCATCTGGTAGCCGCCGCAGATCCCGAGCACGGGCCGCCCGGCCTCCGCGCGCTCGACGACGGCGCGGTCGAGCCCGCGCGAGCGCAGCCAGGCGAGGTCGCTCTGCGTGGCGCGCGAGCCCGGCAGGACCGTGAGGTCGGCGGCGGCCACGACGGCAGGGTCGGCGGTTACCTCGACCTGCACGCCGGGCTCGATCGCGAGGGCATCGACGTCCGTGGCGTTGCTGACGCGGGGGAGCCGGATCACCGCCACCCTCAAGGGTTCTCGCGGCTCGGCGGACGAGACGGCGCCGGCGCGCGACCAGCCGGAGATGGCCAGGGCGTCCTCGGAGTCGAGCCACACGTCCCGCAGGTAGGGGACGACGCCCAGCACGGGCCGGCCTCCGGTGCGCTCCTCGAGCATGCGCAGGCCGGGCTCGAGCAGCCCGAGGTCGCCGCGGAACTTGTTGACGATCCAGGCCTTGATGCACGCCTGGTCCTCCGGGTCCAGGATCCCGAGGGTGCCGTAGAACGCGGCCAGCACGCCGCCGCGGTCGATGTCCCCGACCACCACGACGGGCAGGTCGACGGCGCGCGCGAGCCCGAGGTTGACGTAGTCCCCGGACCGCAGGTTGATCTCGGCGGGCGACCCGGCGCCCTCGGCGATGACGACGTCGAAGCGGGACGACAGGTCACGGAAGGCCTCGAACGCCGCCTCGGCCAGCGCCCGGCGCCCCGTCGCCCACTCCCCCGCCTGCAGCTCGCCCCACGGCTGCCCGAGCAGGACGACGTGGCTGCGCCGGTCCGAGCCGGGTTTGAGCAGCACGGGATTCATCGCGGCCTCGGGCGTGACGCCGCACGCGAGGGCCTGCACCCACTGCGCGCGCCCGATCTCGGCGCCGTCGGGGCAGACCATCGAGTTGTTGGACATGTTCTGCGCCTTGAACGGCGCGACGCGCACCCCCTCGCGGGCCAGCCAGCGGCAGATGCCCGCGGTGACGAGCGACTTGCCCGCGTCGGACGTCGTCCCGGCGACGAGCAGCCCCCTGGTCATGCCTGCCCGCCCGTCGTCGTCGTTATCGTCGTTGTCGTTGCTGTTGTCGCCGTTGTCGTGGTGGTCCCGTCCCCGCCCTCGGCGAGGCGGTGCGCCGGGCCGACGGGTCCTCGGGCCGGTCGTATGCCGTCCGCCACCGCTCCGACGATCGCCGCCACGGCCAGGGCCGCCGCACCGATGGTTCGCGAGAGACGCACGGCCCGAGCCAGGTCCGCGGTGACGACCGCACGTCCGCGACCCAGCGTGCCGCGGTCCTCCACCTCGTCGTCGTAGCGATTGGCCCCCCCGAGCCGCACGTCCAGGGCCCCGGCGAAGGTCGCCTCGACGGGACCGGCGTTGGGGCTCGGGTGGTGGGGGGCGTCCTCGCGCCACGCGCGCAGGGCCTCGGCCCGGTCGCCGCCGTGCCGCGGGGCCAGCGCCACGGTCAGCGCGGCGCACGCGCGGGCCGGCGCCAGGTTGACGAGGTCGTCGAGCCTGGCTGCGGCCCAGCCGAACTCGCGATAGCGCCGGTTGCGGTAGCCGATCATCGCGTCGAGGGTGTTGATCGCGCGGTAGCCGAGCAGGCCCGGCACGCCCAGCAGCCCGCCCCACAGCAGCGGGGCGACGACGGCGTCGGAGGTGTTCTCGGCCAAGGACTCGGTGGCGGCCCGGGCCAGCTCGTCCGCGGCCAGGCCGTCCGGGTCGCGGGAGCAGAGGTGGCTCAGGCGGTCTCGCGCACCGGGCAGGTCGTCGGCGTCGAGGAGCCGCGCCATGGCGTCGCCCTCGCGCGCCAGGCTGGTGCCGCCGAGGACGACCCAGGTGGCGACCGCGGTGGCCGCCGTCCGGGCCAGCGGCCGGTCACGCAGGCCGCGCTCCACCAGGCCCCCCGCGCCCGTCACCGCGCCGACGAGCAGGGCGACGTGCAGGGTCCCCGCCGAGCGGGCCTCCCGATAGGTCAGGCGCTCCAGCCGGGCCGCCGCCCCGCCGAAGGCCGCCACCGGGTGGGCCCGGCGTGGGTCGGCGAGGACGAGGTCTGCGGCATACCCCAGGACCAGGCCCCCCGCCCGCGGTCCGACACGCTCCAGCCACTGCACCCGCACACCCTATCCACCTCGTGAGGCTGCCCGGGCCACTGGCCAGGGGAGTCGCTCAGGGCGTCAGGGCGGCTCCGGGCAGGCGTCCGAGGACCACCGTCGCGGTCGCCGACCGGGCCCGGGCGACGACCGCGCCGCCGGCCGCCAGCACCGCCGCCTCGGCGACGCTGGGCACGCCCACGTGGCGACGCACGACCTCGCTGGGCGCCGCGACCTGCTGGGACGCGAGCGTCTCGTCGTCGTAGGTCTGCAGGGGCACGCCGAGATGCCTCGCCAGCTCGACGACGGCAGGCTCCGTCCGCTTGCGGGTGGAGGTCACGACGGCGGCCACCGTGTCGCGGGGGACGACCGCGTCGCCGTCGGCGGGACCGTCGACCTGCTCGTCGAACCGTCCTTCGTCGAGCCCCTCGACCAGCCCGTCGACCTGCTGGTCCTCGACCAGCCCGTCGACCAGCGCGACGAGCTCGTCGACGGGGGCGCCGGACCGGGTGCCCACCCCCAGGATCAGTTCACTCATGGGCGCGATCCTGCCACCGTGCCCAGGTCGTCCTCCCGACCGGACGGGCGGGTATGCCGAGAGCCCGCCCCTGGCCGGGGACGGGCTCTCGCACTGGTGCTGCGGTGCTTGCTGCGGTCTGTGAGGCGTGGACCTGGTCAGCCGGCGGGCTGGGCCGAGGGCACCGCCGAGCCCGAGCCCGAGCCGGACGAGGGCTTCCCCATCGAGCCACCCATGCCACCGAGCTGCTCCAGCTCGGCCTTGGTGACCATGCGGGCGCCCTCGGGCTTGGTCAGGTCACGGTCGAGCTCGGAGATCTGGGACACCAGGGTCAGGTGCAGGTTCTTGGCCTTGAGGTCCTGCAGCTCCTTCTTGCTCTTGGCGTCCTCGGCCTTGGTCTCGTCGAACCAGCTCAGGACCTGCATCACGTCGCCCTTGACGGCGGTGAAGCGACCGTCGGCGATCGTGGCGTCGAAGGCCAGGACCGAGCCGGCCTTGAGCTCGGCGAGGCTCTTGGTGGCGTCCTTGACCATCTGGTCGGTGAACTGCTTGGGCGCGATCCGCTTGCCGTCCTGGAACATCTGGGTCAGGAACGGCTGGATCTTGACCTGCACCTTGACCGTGTCGCCCTCGCTCGTGAACGTGCCGTTGGTGTCGAGGTTGCTCTTGACGGCGGCGGTCAGCTGCTTGGTCTGGTCCGGCGTGAGCTGGGTCGGGTTGGTCGTGGCGGCGGCGCCGCCGCTGGACTTCGCCAGCTGCTCCACGGTGCCCTTGTCGAAGCCCACCCACTTGCCGTTGACGGCGTCCTTGATCCAGCTCGGCGCCTGCCCGAGCGCGCCCTGCACGTCGGCCATGGAGAACGCGCCGGTCTGGTCGGCGATCTTGGCCAGGTCGAGCTTGACGAAGGTGTCCTGCGCGGCGGTCCTGAGGTTGAACAGGTCCGAGTCCGTCTTCCAGGACATCGAGGTGTTGATCTTGGTCGGGTCGGTCTCGTCCTTGAGCGCCGCCCCCGTCGACTGCATGTCGACGACGATGGACGACCCGGAGATCAGCTGGGCGATCTTGGGCGAGACGCTCGGCGTCCTGGTGGAGCCCCCGCTGCCGCTGCCGCTGCCCATGCTCGACGCGAGCTTGATGATCGTGTCCGGGCTTGCCTCGAGCTTGGTCGTGACGCGCTGGCGCTTGCTGTCACCGGTCTTGTCGTAGGCGGAGAAGAACGCTCCCTTGGCGTCCGACCCGACCGCCGCGGCCGCCTTGGCGTCGCTGCCGGTCGTGCCTGCCCCGCAGGCGGCGAGCGTCCCGATCGCGAGCGGCGCGGCGACGAGGCCGGCGATGATCCTGCTGCGCGTGTCCATCCTGGTGTCCCCCTTGGATCCTGGTGTCGGCGGCCCTGGCGGGCCGGCCACTGACTCGAACCTACTCGCCGATCCGGGCCGGCGGAGCCCGATCCGACCAGGGTCCACCCTGTCGCGACCCTGGTCGTTGCCGGTCCACCCCTACCAACCCCCGGGGCCGGGCCAGGGTTCCCGTTGGTAGGCTGCGGGCACCGAACACCGCAGGGCGGGGAAGCCGGTGAGACTCCGGCGCTGACCCGCAACCGTGACCTCCTGGCGCCATCCGTGGCCTGGAGCAGCCGGACCGCCCGTCCTGCGCGTCGGCTCCGTCTATCCGCCGTGGCATGCGGGTGGAGCTCGTCCCGGGCAGTTCCGAGGCGGCCCACGCCCGCCAAGGAAGGTCGCCCGTGTCCTCCACGTCCCGCTCCATCTCTCGTGCCGGCCGTCCCCGCAGGGCGGATGGGAACGTCGTCACGCCGATCACCGCGGTGCTCGCCCTGTTCCTGGCGACGCTGTTGTCGGCGTTCGTGTCGACGATCGCCCTCGCGGCGCCCGCCCACGCGGCGGACGCCTACCGCTTCTGGGGCTACTACCAGCTGACGAACGGCACGTGGGGCTTCGCGACCAAGGGTCCCGACGGCACGACCCCGACCGACGGCTCCGTCGAGGGCTACCGCTTCGCCCTGGGCGACACGAGCACGCCGCGGCTGCCGCGCGCGGTCGTGACCTTCGACCAGGCCTGCGGCTCGACCCCCGCCGTCTCCGGGAGCAAGCGCGTGGGCGTGGTCGTGGACTTCGGGCGCGAGGCCGACGCGCGGGAGCCCGGCACCGCTGTGCCGCCCCCCTACGCCACCTGCGTGAGCGTCCCCACGGCGGCCACGGGTGCGCAGGTCCTGGCGGCGGCGGCCAAGCCCCGCGTGGACAAGGCCATGGTGTGCGGCATCGACGGCTACCCGGCGAGCGGCTGCAGCGACACCGTCGCGGACGTGCCGGCCGCCGCCAGGGCCGCTGACCAGCCGGTGACCATCGACGTCCGCTCGGCCTCGTCCTCAGCCGCCACCTCGGGCGCGGCCGCCTCCTCCTCCGCCGCCGCAGCCGCGTCCTCGAGCTCGTCCTCCAGCACGACCGCGTATGTCGTCGGCGTACTCGCCGTCCTAGCACTGCTCGCCGCCGCGGCCTGGGCCATGGCCCGACGCCGCCGCACGGACGGGCGCTGACTGACCTCGTGACGTCCGGTCGAGCACGCGTGCCGCGACGGGTCCATCCCGTGGCGTGGTGGCTGTGGGCCCTGGGGCTCGCGACGGCCGCGTCCCGGACCGACAACCCGCTGCTGCTGCTCGCCGTCGTCGCGGTCGCGATCCTCGTCGTCGCGCTGCGCGAGGACCCGCACGCGGACGCACCCCTGACGATGTTCCTCGCCCTGGGGCTGGTCGCCGTCGCGCTGCGGGTCGGCCTGTCGATCCTCGTGGGCGGGGGCGCGACGGGCCAGGTCGTGCTCGTCACCCTGCCCCGCGTGCCGCTCCCCGAGGCGGCGGGCAGCCTGCGTCTCGGCGGCCCGGTGACGCTCGAGGGCGTCCTGGCCGCGCTCTGGCAGGGCCTGCAGCTCGCCGCGATGCTGGCCGCCATCGGAGCCGCCAACGCCCTGGCCTCCCCGCGGCGCCTCCTGCGCTACGTCCCGGCCACCCTCTACGACGTCGGGACCGCCGTGGTCGTCGCCCTGTCCTTCGCCCCGCGCATGGTCGTCGACGCCCGCGCCGTGCGCACCGCCCGCCGCCTGCGGGGCCACGACGGGCGCGGGCCGCGCGAGCTGGCCCGCACCCTGGTGCCCGCCCTGGAGGCGGCCTTCGACCGTTCGCTCGACCTGGCCGCGTCGATGGAGGCCCGCGGCTACGGCCGCCACCCCCGCGAGGGCGGGGCACGGCGCTGGTCCGGCGCCGTCACCGTCGCGGGCCTGATCGGCCTGGTCGCCGGGGTGTACGCCGTCCTGGACGGCTCCGCCGGGTCGCCCCTCGGGTGGCCGCTGCTCGTCCTCGGCGTGCTGGTCAGCACCCTCGCCCTGGTCCTCGGAGCCCGCCACGACACCCGCACCCGCTACCGCCGCGACCCCTGGGGATGGCCCGAGTGGGGCGTGACGCTGGCGGGCGGCATACCGGCCCTGACCCTGGTGACGCTCGCGGCCCGGCAGGTGCCGGGGCTCACCCTGCAGGCCGTCCCGCTCACCCCTCCGCCGCTCGTCGTCCCGGCGCTCGTCGCCATCGTCGGCGCGGCGCTCGCCGCCGTCGCCGCCCCTCCCCTGCCTCGCCCGGCCGCCCGGGACGCCGCCGCCGCGCGGCGAACGGCGCAGCGACAGCGACGGGAGGTCGCGGCGTGATCCAGGTCGAGGGTTGGACGGTGACCTACGACGGAGCGGCCCGACCGGCGCTGCAGGACGCCGACCTGCACGTCGACGAGGGTGAGCTGGTGCTCGTCGTCGGCGAGACGGGGTCCGGCAAGTCGACGCTCCTGCGCAGCCTCGACGGACTGGTCCCCCACTTCAGCGGCGGGGCAGTCTCCGGGCGGGTGCAGGTCGCCGGACGCGACACCCGCACCCACCGGCCACGCGACCTCGCCGACGTCGTCGCGATGGTGGTCCAGGACCCCGCCGCGTCCTTCGTCACCGACACGGTGGAGGACGAGCTGGCCTACGGCATGGAGGCCATCGGGCTGTCGCCCACCGCGATGCGGCGCCGCGTCGAGGAGACCCTCGACCTGCTCGGCCTCGCCGACCTGCGCGACCGAGGGCTGCGCAGCCTGTCCGGCGGGCAGCAGCAACGCGTCGCCATCGGCGCCGTGCTGGCGGCCGGCCCCCGCATCCTGGTCCTCGACGAGCCCACCTCCGCGCTCGACCCCGTGGCCGCCGAGGACGTCCTGTCGTCGATCACCCGGCTGGTGCACGACGTCGGCATGACCGTCGTGGTCGCCGAGCACCGCCTCGAGCGGGTCGTGCACCACGCCGACGGCATCGTGCTCCTGCAGGGGGCGACCTGCTCTGACGTGCTGCCCCCCGCGGCGGCGATGGCCCGCTCCACCGTGCACCCGCCCGTCGTCGGGCTGGGCCGGGCCCTCGGCTGGTCGCCGCTGCCCCTGTCGGTGCGTGACGCCCGTCGTGCCGTGCGGCCGCTGCGCGACCGACTCGCCGCG